>ENA-OQAA01000554-OQAA01000554.1-human-gut-metagenome-genome-assembly--contig:-NODE-554-length-24812-cov-1.729633_pt1 | contig 24812 bp, 37 predicted proteins | sample MGYA00242489_ERZ504515 | MGnify/ENA primary metagenome ERZ504515 (study PRJEB26092, sample SAMD00036237) | human gut metagenome | host: Homo sapiens | study: EMG produced TPA metagenomics assembly of... | reverse complement strand
GTCGTGAAAGAAGCTTCTCTGTGTGGGAATGTGGGAGGCATCTATAATGAGAGAAGAAAATAAGAATTGAACGGCAGATGGAACGGGAGATTCTGGCGTCTGGGTGGACTGCAGGAATACGGAGCTGTATTTTCTAAAGAGGTTTCATATGTGCTTCCGAAATCTGTACGAGAACAGATCCGCTCCCTTTTTATTAGGAGAGGGAGAAGGACTCTTTCATTATATGGAGCCATATACGCAGTGGATTCAGGAATATGAGGAGGCGATATCCAACGGGCAGTGTACGATGAGGATATGGGGGCTTGACCAGGATGTTTTTTCGATGATGGAAGAAACGGACTGGATCTTAGATGGAACATGGGATCCGGAGCAGTTTGCAGAGGGTGGATATGCACTTGCAGTCGGAAGCGATCGTTCTTTCAAGGAGTAGCCGAACTACAGTCGAGGGGAACTGGTGGAAGTCGATGGCCGTACATTTAAGATTATGGCGACTGTTTATTTGCCAGATCGGATGACGCAGGGTGGTTCCTACCACATGTTTGTGCCGGAGATTGTGATTCCGGGAACAGATTTCCGGGAGATGTATCCGAAGACCAGTATCCGGAAATTCTATTTTAATGTGAAGGATTAGAAAGAAAAAGATGCAGAGGCGTTGCTGGAATCTTATGAGAATCGCGTTGGGGCGCCGATTGCTGAGGAATCTTCCTATACATTAAAACAGAGTTTTCAAAAGGAGTGCGTCCGTTCTGTTTTTCCAGAACTGGTAGCAGGAGTTTTACTGTTTTTTTTAGGGATTTCCGGATATATCAACATGCAGGCGACAATGACATTGGCGAGAACGAAGAAATTTGCGATTTTCCAGAGCATGGGGATGTCGAGAAGGAAGATTTTCCAGATGATCTTGTGGGAATGTCTTTGTTATGTCCTGATATCGTCAGTGATTGCGGTGACCGTGGGCTGTTTGTACAGTCTGACGATTCTTAAGATGAGTATTCGGCAGGAATTGCTTTCGACCGGATGGGTGATGACATACCGGTTTACACTGTTTCCGCTGCCGATTCTAGTCTTAGTCGGACTCATCACAGCGGTGTTGCTTGCAGTGTTCTGTTTCTGCCGTAGTGAGAAGAAAAGCGTGGTAGAGCGGATACGGCAAATGGAAATGTAATAGTTAGTCTGGGAAAATTAAAAAAAAATATAGGAAAAGGTGACAGTATTTTTGCTGTCGCCTTTTTCTCTACCGATTGTCACTTGCCAAAACTATTATGTTCTAGCATTTTCTACCAATCATTATAGAATGAATATCTGGTGGATGCCACTCATAAAATTAGGCGCTTACATCTCTTGTATTACTTCATTATTAAATAAGAGGATTTAATAATGAATGATCTGAATAACTATTTATCCCCTCACCTATCCGCTTTTGCTTATCTAGTAATTCGTTAATATATGACTGAGTTATTTCCTCATACTTTTCATTTAAATCATATAACTGTAAATATCTTCCAAGCATTTTTAAGAATTCTATATATTTTTTTATAAAAGATAGGGTAACATCATCATTGCCATCTTTAGCTCTACCGCTCATAGAAGCCAACAATTCCCAAAAAGTCCTGGATATATGAGTCCCTCTCCAAAGACACTCTCAATATATATTCTATATAACTCATTCCACTGTATATTATCTAAATGTTCTGAAATCGAAATTGGATGTTCAATTTCTAGTTTATCCATAAGACTCTGAGCGATATCTTCAACTTCAAATGAAGCACGTCGTCCTAGTTGAACAAATTTTGTTATTGTATATAACCATAAATCATGAACTAACTGTATGTCGCTTCTCACCTCTTCCTTAAAGCCGCTTATCTCCGTGATATAATCGTACAGAGTTGTCATGTCAGCTACTAGCTTACACATTTGCCATTCAAGATTCTTCATTTCAGTATTCATTTTTTTCCCTGAATCATCCTCACTCCATGTGGGTTGTTCATTGAGTTTAACATCTTTCTTCCCTTTCAAAAAATGTTGATAGGCTATAAATGCCTGAAAAAAGTTTCTCTTCTTTCCCATAATACACTCCTTTTCTACAATACAACTCTACATGTGCATGAAATTCTTTTATATTTATATATTATCATATTGTTAATAATGTTGCATTTCTTTTCAAAAAGAGAATTAATGAACGAAAAGATTATGAGAAAAATTTTCAAAACCATTCAAAAGTAGTAAGGTTCTCGTAACAGGAATGATTGCATCTCGTTGTTTTGCATTTGTAGGATGTTCGAAAGCGGAACAGAATAAAGGGTCAAGAAGTTTTACAGATTTTACCCATATAGAGGAAGAATATCTGGCTACATTGAAAGTTTGGACTTTCCTGAGGGAACAGTTCTCCCAGAAAGATTGGAAGGGAGGACAGTGAAGCATATTTTCAGGAGGGATATGGAGAAACGAGAGACTGCAATCTGTGGGAATATTTGTGGATGCAGGAATGGCTGGATACTTATATAACAGAGCCCGAACGTGCAGAGCGGGCATTAAAGGAATTGGAAAAGGCATTTAATATGGCATATATGCTAAATAAAAATAGGATTGTAGCGGAAAAAGAACAATAGCTAATAATACAAAAAAGCAAGGACAAAGATGTCTATTGCATACATCCATTGCGGGAGGAGCTAAAGAAACATGCAGAACATACTTGTAGTAGAGGATGACAGAGAATTGAATGAAGCATTATGCTATGCACTGAAGAAGCAGGACTATCACACAAGCACGGCATTTCCATACAAGAGGCGAAGGAAAAATATCAGTCATTCACCGGGAAAGAAAAACTGCAGCTTGTGATACAAGATGTCAATCTCCCCGATGGAGAGGGATTTACTTTTTGCCAGTGGGTGAAAGCACAGCAGGACATTCCGGTTCTTTTTCTTACGGCAAGAGATTTGGAAGAGGACGTGCTGAAAGGATATGATCTGGGAGCAGAGGATTATATCACAAAGCCTTTTTCTATGAAAGTGTTGCTGCGGAAGATTGAGCTGATCTTTAAGCGAACGCAGCCGGAACAGCCGGGAGGGTATGATGACGGATATCTGAAGATCGATTGGGAGCGGGCAAAAGTTATGGTGGATCAGAAAGCATGTGCAGTGACACCTACGGAGTTTCGGCTGTTAAAAGTATTGGCAGAAAATCAGGGAAGGCTATTGACGTATGAGATTCTGCTCGAGCAGTTGTGGGACTGTGACGGGCAGTTTGTCGATAAGCATACGCTGGCGGTAAATGTCAACCGTCTTCGGCGGAAGCTGGAGAATCACGAGCACAAATATATTTCAAATGTGTATGGGATGGGCTATCAATGGATTGGATGATGGGGATTGGAGATCTTGTTGTGTTTGCTTCTGCCTTTGTGGCAGCAGGCGCCGTCAGGAAATCCATGAAGATGAAACAAGAAGTGGATTTGTTCGCAGATCAGGTGGAAGAGGCGATTGAGCAGATATTGTCGGGAAAAGAGTGGAAAGAAACGACTGAGGTGACAGAAGATACGCTGTGGGGAAAATGCGGTGAGAAATTTTGGCAGCTGTATCGAGTATGGAACCGGAAAGAAGCGGATGCCTTACTGGAAAAAAGGCAGATGAAGGCGCTGATTTCAGATATTTCTCATCAGACTAAAACACCGCTGGCAAATATGAAATTGTATCAGGAATTTTTGCAGGAAGAAGCATTGTCTGAAAAGGGGAAGGAGTTTTTAAACTGTCTGGAGGAGCAGACCGGGAAACTGGAATTCCTTTTGCAGAGTATGATAAAAATGTCAAGGCTGGAAACTGGAATTATTCAGATACAGAAAGAGCGCGAAAATCTTTATCAGACATTGACGGCGGCGGTCAGTCAGATTGTTCCCGCAGCGGCACAAAAAGAAATTGAGCTGTATGTGGAATGTGAAGAAAATATGATGTTGGACTACGATAAAAAATGGACGGAAGAAGCGATTTTTAATGTACTGGATAATGCGGTGAAGTATACAAGTGCCGGGGGAAAGATTTGCGTCACGGTAATTCGTCAGGAAATCTTTACGAAAATCAGTGTCAAGGACAATGGAAAAGGCATCCGATTGGAACGGCAGGCAGAAATTTTTACGAGATTTTATCGGGAACCGGAAGTTCATGTGCAGAACGGTGTGGGAATTGGCTTATATCTGACACGCAGGATACTGGAATTGCAGAATGGATATATCGAAGTGCACTCTGAAATCGGAAAAGGGTCAGAATTTTGCCTCTATCTTCCAAATTGAAAAAATCACAATTTTGTGACAATGTTAGATTGTGACAGGATTGTGATTTTTCTTTGCTAAGATAAAGATGTGTTCGAAAAGATACATTCGGAAAGATACATATGAAGTACTTAGACGAGGAGGAAAGTAGATGGAAAATTATATTGTGGAAACAAGAAATCTGAAAAAATATTATCAACAGGGAACGAATACGGTAAAGGCTTTGGATGGAATGGATTTTCGGGTGAAGGCAGAAGAATTTGTAGCAATTATCGGGAAATCCGGAAGCGGGAAAAGCACATTGCTGCATATGATTGGAGGGCTGGACGTGCTACAAGTGGGAGTGTGATTGTAGGAGGTAAAAATCTGGCAGGACTTACGAAAGAACAGCTTGCGATATTCCGCCGCCGAAAAATAGGATTTGTATTTCAGAGTTATAATCTGGTACAGGATCTGAACGTATATGAAAATATTATACTTCCAGTCGAACTGGATGGAAAGCGTGTGGATCACGAGTTTGTGCAAGAAATCATGGAACTGCTTCAGTTGGAGGAAAGGCGGGAAGCACTTCCGAGTACGCTCTCTGGCGGGCAGCAGCAGCGGGTGGCGATTGCGAGGGCATTAGTAAGTAAGCCGACGCTGATTCTTGCTGATGAACCGACCGGCAATCTGGACACAGCCACTGGCCATGATGTGCTGGGCTTACTGAAAATTGTCGCAAAGCAGTTTCGGCAGACAATCGTTTTGATCACCCATGACAATGACATTGCGCAGATGGCGGACCGAATTGTGCGGATTGAGGATGGAAAGATTGTGAAAGGAAGTGAGTTCTATGCTGAAGAATAACAATCAGGCTGTTGTGAAACGGCTGGCAAAGAACAATTTGAAAAGCAATCGAAGACGCAGCTTCTCCATGGTTCTGGCAATCATGTTGTCTTCATTTTTGCTATTTAGTGTTTTTACCGTGGGAGCTACCTATTTAAAAATGCAGAGACAACAGAATATCCGTTTGAACGGGGCTGAGTTTGACGCGATCATGTATGGAATTTCAGAAGAACAGAAAGAGATTTTAGAAGAAAATCCAACTGTAGAGCATTATGGTGTTGTAATGGTGTCAGGTGTAGTCGCAGAAACGGAGGCGGACAAGACACCGGGAGTCGGTTTGCTGTATGCAGATGATACTTACTGGAAGAAAATGATGGCACCTGCCAGAAAATTTGTGAAAGGTCATTATCCAGTTGAAGAAAACGAGGTGATGGTGACAGAAGATGCTCTGAAAAAGTGTGGGTTTTCAGACAAGAAAATCGGAGATGAAATTACATTTGTGTATGAGATCAATGAGAAAAGGGAAGCCGAAACCTTTCGAATTTCCGGTATTTGGGATGGATACGGCGATACAGACAATTTTTATATGTCAAAAGCTTTTGTGACAAGCAGAAGCTGGATGCGGTATATTATGGTCGTTGTCATATTTCTTTTTGTAAAAAATGGATGTCGGATGAAGCGCAGCAGGCTTTTATTGACAGTATGAAACTTAAAAAATCACAGCGGCTATTTTATGTGTATGAGTATGGAAATGCAACCGAAATCTTTCTGGGGCTGGCAGGAATCACGCTTGTTACAGTGTTGAGTGCCTATCTGTTGATTTACAATATTATGTATTTGTCTGTGGCGGGCAATATTCGGTATTACGGGCTTTTACAGACAGTTGGAATGACCGGGCGTCAGATCCGGCAGTTGATGCAGAAACAGCTTTTATGGATTGGTGGTATCGGAATGCTTGCAGGGATTCTGATCGGAGCAGGGACTTCTTTCTTTCTGATTCCGGTCGTGGTAAAGACATTCGTATCTGGAAAGGAAATGGGAGCAGTGCAGGTAACCTTTCATCCGGTCATCGTTTTATTGACTGTGTTGCTGACTGGATGCACTGTCTGGTATGCAGGAAAAAAACCGACGAAAATTGCAGTGGAAAGCTCACCGGTCGAAGCGCTTGGGTACCGTGTGGTCTCCAGTGTGAGAAAGAGGCACAAAACACGAAAAGGAAGTCTGATTGTTCGCATGGCATTGGAACAGCTGACACGGAATAAGAAAAAGACGATGGTGACTATGCTGTCACTTGCTGCCAGTCTTTCAGTATTTCTCTGTCTGATCACATTGCTGCACACACAGTCGGCGCGAGAGTATTCCTATAATTACATGGGACTGGATATGGTCTTGAAAAATGATACGATCAACAACATGGTTTTGAATCGTGCCGCAGAAGGAGAAGAACAGATTCAGGGAGTGCATCCGATCTTAAATGAAGAATTCTTAAATGAGATCCGTCAAACAGATGGAGTGAAAGAAGTACTTCCAACTATCACAGTTCCTACAATCGTTCCATGGGAAAAAGAGGTAACAGATGTCTGGATGAGGGAGTTTTATGAAACATGGATGAGCATTCCTTATGAGGACGATATCGAAGAATATCAGCAGCATCCAGAAAATTTTGGATCTTCTTTGGTAGGGATTACGGAGGAAGATTTCCGGGCGCTGAATGCAGAAATGGAACAGCCGGTGGATGAGGAGGCATTTTTGAGCGGCAAGACTTGTATTTTATATAGACATGGATTATTCGGACTAGATGAAAAGGAGCTGCGCGGGAAGCAGATTTCCTGTGAGGAATATGTACATCCGGAAAATACCCGGACATTTGAAATCGCAGGTATGACAGATGTCGGTGATTATGTATCGCTTCTTGGATTTCCACCTACGATGATCGTCATCGACGATGCAGTCAAAGCGTTTACAGAAAAACCGATCGTTTTCAGAGTGGGGATTCGTTATGCGGAAGAATATCATAAAGAGACTGAGGAGGCAATTCTTTCCAATATAGAAGAAAGCCCCAATAAAACTGATTTTTCATGGGATTCTAAAATCGAGCAGGCGGAAAATGTAAAAGCGGCACAGGGGCACATGATGGAAATCGGATTCGGAATCGTTCTGATACTTGGAATTATAGGAGTCATGAACTATATCAATACTTCTGTCGGAAATATGCAGAGCCGCCAGAAAGAAATCTCGATCATGGAAAGTGTGGGAATGACCGAACGGCAGGTAAAGAAAATGCTTGTGTGGGAAGGTATTTTCTATACAGGCGGGGTGTTGTTCCTGACGTTAACTGTTGGAATTGGAATTACTTATGCAATCTATCAGACGATGAACTATATGGGTGCCAAATTCTGGTTCCCGGCGCTTCCTTTCCTGGGAGCAACACTAATTTTATTCGTAGTGTGTATTGTAGTTCCGGTATGGACCTATCAGAAAATCGAAAAGAGTGGAAGTCTGGTAGAGCGGATCCGCGTATCTGTAGAGTAAAACTTTCAACAATGTTTCAAGATTGTAACATTTCAGTACCTGTGTGGTAACTTTCTTTTGATAAGATGTTCTTAGAAAAAGAAAGAGGAGGAGAGAGCACATGCTGGAGGTTCAAAATTTACATAAATCGTATGTGGTTGGAAAAGATACTTACGAAGTGTTAAAAGGTGTCGATTTACGATTCATAAAGGAGAGTTTGTTGCGGTCATGGGGCCGTCGGGAAGCGGAAAGACAACATTATTAAATTGTATTTCCTGCTTTATCCCATACGAAAAAGGAAAGGTATTGTTAAACGGCAAAAAACTGGCGCAGTTAAAAGAAGAAAAAATGGCAGAAATCCGTAATCAGGAACTTGGATTTGTCTTTCAGGATTTCATGCTGTTAGACGGACTGACAGTTTTTGAAAATGTATGCATCCCGCAGGTGATTGAAGATGCGCCGTACGAAAAGATGGAAAAGAAGGCAAAGAAGCTGTTAAAGATGTTTGGAATCTGGGAGATTGCAGACAAATATCCGGCAGAAATTTCCGGTGGGCAGAAACAGCGTACTGCGGTGGCAAGAGCATTGATGAACGACCCGCTTCTGATCCTTGCGGACGAACCGACCGGAAATCTGGACAGCAGATCTAGTGAGGCAGTCATTGAAGCATTTCTTGCAGCGCAGAGAAATCTGGATGCAACTATATTCATGGTCACGCATGATAGCTTTTCGGCAAGCTATTGTGACCGTGTCATTGTCATGAAAGATGGAAAAATCTATAAAGAGTTGATCCGAACCGGGGATCGGAGAACATTTTTAGATGAACTTCTGACAGAATTAAAAATCATTAATGGTGGTGATGGCGATGAAGATGAGTAGCAGCAGTATTTTCCTGAAACTTCGCAGATATAACAAGAAAAATTATAAGCAGTTACTATTCTGTACCTTTTTTTCGATTTTTCTTGTGACATCCTTTGTCTGTGTACTGTACAGCCCGGTGGTGCAGGCAGGATTTCCAGAGGGCGGAGATTCGCTGAAGATGATCATGATGATTTTCGCACTGGCAGTTCTTGGGTGCCTAATCTTTAATATTTATGCGGCGGGATTATTTTTCCGTACAAAAAGCCGTGAGACCGGAGTGTTTCTTGCACTTGGGATGACGAAGAAACGATTGAAAAAAGAATTGTACAAAGAGCTTTTCCTATCTTTGGGCAAAGGAATCGTATTCGGGATCGTGCTTGGAGCTGCAGCGTCAGTTGGAATTATATGGGTCCTGCTTCACACGTTTCTGAAGGATATTCTGGAGTGGAGGATGTTTTCGGCTGCGGGACTTGGTATCAGTCTTTTCTTTGCGGCGATGACAGTGATCATCTTATTTTTTATGGCGGCGCGCTATATGAGGCGGACAAATCTGATGGATATTTTAAATGAAGAGAAGAAAAGTGAACCGCTTCAGCTTGTAAAGAAAGGCTATGGAATCGTAGGCGGGATCCTTCTTGTGGTGGGCTTGCTTCTTGGATATGCGGGGCCACAGCTTACCGCCAATTTACTGAAATTTCAGATGCCGGCTATCTGGAATGCAGTCTATCTCGTAGCGGCAGTCGGAATCTATATGCTGTTTGTGTTTTTTATCGTCTATCACAAGCGGGGGAAGCATCCGCAGAAATATTATCATAACCTGATTTCCAACAGTATGATGAAATTTCAGGGAAGACAGACTGTTCGGAATATGTGTATCCTTGCTTTTCTGACCGGGGCAGCACTCTACGCAGCTCCTATATCCCAGATAAGCTTGTGATGTTTCGCACAATGGCAGATACGCCGGTAGATTTTAATCTGATTTACCGACAGACAGAGCAGGAGATCCAGAAGGAAGACATCGAGGTGATGGCAGACGAATATGGAGTGACGATCACAGATTATCAGGAAGTTCTTCTTGCAGAACTTCAGACATCCGGGGTCGAGAGAGACTGGACAGATGATGGGAAGCTGATAGAAGATTATTATGAGACATATGCCTATGGAGAATTTATCAGTGCATCTGTCTATGAGCAGTATACCGGGACAAAAATGGAGGTAGAGCCGGGAACATTTGCACAGATTATCCTGCCGGAGCAGACAGAAAACTTCTGGGAGAAATATACCGATATGGATCTTGTGACAAATCAGGAAACCGGAGCACAGCTGCATCTGAAATTTGCCAAGACAGTGGAAGACCGCATGTTTTACCGTGCAAATGTACACCGCTATATTTTAAATGACAGCGACTTCCAGACGATCACGGCACAGATGACAGAACAGCGTCAGATGAAACAGATCTTCTTTGATGTGGAAGAGAGTGAAAATGTGTATGATTTTGCAATCGAACTTCGGAAAGAGTATGTCAGACGTGCAGGCAAAGATATGGCAGTGCTGAATGCATATAACGAAGCTGAAGAGGATCGGGCAGAAGCTGCCGGAGAACCTTATCACTATCGGATGACAGAGCCGATGGATCCAGAAAATCCGTATTTATACCATGACTGGAAATTCAATCCGGAAATTCAACCGATCCAGATGAAAACTTATCTTCACGAGAGTGGAATTATGATCTTGACATTTCTCTATGTCTCCTGCATCTGCCTGGCAGCAATCGGCATCATCGCTTATACACGAAGCGTTACGATCGGTGTGCAGAATCAGAAAATGTTTGACGATTTGAGAAAACTTGGTGCGAAAAATACTTATATCATGCGCTGTATCAAGAGCCAGCTCCGGAAAATCTTTGTGCTTCCGACGGCAATCGGACTGTTTCTGATCCTCTCATTTCTGATGATCATCTATATCGGAAATGATAAAAGAATCCAGAGTACGGAGTGGATGTCATTTGGATGTACAGTAGGATTTGCAGTTATAATCTGTATTTACCAGCTGATTGTTTACCGGATGTCATTGAAAAAGCTAAGGGAAATATTAAAATTGTAAAGCTCTTAAAACTGTATACAATTACAATAAGGAAGAAAAAAATCCGGTCAAGGATGTATCTGCGGTATGTAGTGGCAGATCCCTGACCGGGTTTTTCTTGTCAGGAGAAGGATAAGACACTGTCAAGATCTGTTACTACAATATATGAAAAAGGTACAAAAAAGAGTGACGGTTTATTTTGTGTATGGTATAATTTTTGATAAAGAAGCCGCAAATCTGTAAGCGTGAAACGGAGATGAAATTTATGTGGTTTATATTTGCACTACTATCAGCAATATTTGCATCACTGACCTCGATACTGGCTAAGATTGGTATTGATGGAGTAAATTCTAATCTTGCCACGGCTATAAGAACTGTTGTAGTGGTAATGATGGCGTGGGGAATGGTATTTTTGACTCATACACAAAGTGGATTATCAGAAATCAGTCGAAAAAGCTGGGTATTTTTGATTCTGTCCGGATTGGCCACCGGAGCTTCCTGGTTATGCTATTATAGAGCATTACAGATGGGGGAAGCTTCAAAAGTTGTTCCAATTGATAAGTTAAGTGTGGTCATTACCTTGGCACTTGCTTTTATTTTCTTACACGAAAAATTTACAATAAAATCTTTGATAGGGTGTATTTTAATTGGCGCTGGAACATTAGTGATGGTTTTGTAATTAAATATGAAAGAATATTAGGTATATTACTTATAGCAGTTGGAATATGGGTGAGATGATAGATTTCCTGAGTTGGTTTTGATTGTAGAGTTTCAAGTTATTTATATTTCGCTCATTTGAAAATTCTTAAAAGGGAAATTAGATTTTGAGGAGACGGTGATGTTTAGGAGTCTTATCCAGCGCAAATTAAGACTGTTTTTGTAATTTATTTGGTAGATGAAATGGTGAAGTGATAAGAGGAACGGAATAAAAGTTGTTGATATTTTAGGCACTCTTTATGATTCAAAAAAGAAGAGAAAAAATGATGATGACGAAGAGTAAGGAAAGCAAAATTCCAGCCTTACGAGGAGGTGTACTGCAATGAAAAACAGATGGAAACGAGTAGTGGGAATTGCGATGCCACTTGCTATCATTATTGTCGGAATAAGTTATAACAGTTACGTTAGAGTGCATACTTTTACACTTTCAGGTAACGAAACAGTGAAAAGTGAGCAAATACAACCTGTTAATAGAAGAGTAAAAGTAAATGGTACTGTTGATACAGAGGTCAGATTTACAGATGTTGAAACTGGGAGAACTTATGAAATCGATTATATTACATCTGGGGTATCAGAAACACTTCAACTAGAACGAGGAAAATGGTACGAGGTAGAAGGTGCCGGGGAGCTTATAGTGAGACCAGTCAATATTCGTATAGAATAACGATTTTCATGAACACGAAGATGAAAATTTGTAGAAAGAGAGTAGCTATCATGAGAAAAAAATATTTCAAAGCAATGTTGGCGGTATTTTTTCTAGTTTTATGTACGTTGGGAACAACAGGTTGTTCTTCCAAAGAATCAGAAGATTCAGGGGAGATCGGCAAGGGCAAACGAATCTTTGAGGAAACAATTTCCCCAAATAAGGATTATGTTGAAAATGAAAAAGATGTTGTCTATCATACAGTAGAAATCTATCAAAATAGCGATAATGTGATTATAGTGACTTCAAAATCCACTTCAGCATTTTTCAAACCATTGCAATATGAAGTGGAATCTGACACAAGTATCACAAAATCAGACATTGATGTAGAGTGGACAACTTCAATGGGAAACTCGGATCCAACAAAGGAAGATCAATTACATATAGCTTCTGTATCTGTTTCGCAAAACGGAAAGCTATTAGACAAGAGAAAAATAAATTTTGCGAACGGAGCTTTTGAAATCATTGAGGATGTAATAGAGAGCAAATAGTCAGATAATGTTTTCTAATAAACACAACAAATTTGTAAAAACGGTTGAATCAATTAAAGCTTGAAGGAGGAAGTTATGGCATTTGATTTTAAGAAAGAATATAAGGAATATTATATGCCGAAGAATAAGCCGCAGATTGTAGATGTGCCGAAAATGAATTATATTGCAGTGAGAGGGTCGGGAGATCCAAATGAAGAAAATGGGGCATATCAGCAGGCAATCGGTATACTATATGCCGTGGCATATATTCTGAAAATGAGTTATAAAACAGAATATAAGATCGGGGGCTTTTTTGAATATGTAGTCCCGCCGCTGGAAGGCTTTTGGTGGCAGGACCGTTATCCGTTTGCCGGATTTTGTTTCAAAGCAGATTTTGCCTGGGCGGTAGAGACAGCGGGTAAAAAGAAAAAAAATCGATTGTTCCTCAGCAGAATTTCTGACGGTTAATGAAGGATTATGCGTTCAGATTATGCACCTAGGTTCTTTTGACAAGGAACCTGAAACAGTGGTACTGATGGACGAGTATATAGAACAGAATGGTTATGTTAATGACATTAATGGGGGAGTGGCTGCATCACGAGATCTATATGTCAGATGCAAGAAAAGTTGCCCCGGAAAAGTGGAAAACAGTTATTCGGCATCCCATTAAAAAAGGTGTGAGAAATTTTTTCTACTTTATAAGGTTTATTAGATAACAGAAAAAGAATGATATGGTGTAAAATAATGTTTATTGAAGTTTATTTGATTTCAGAAGGCAGGAAAAATGTACACACTGGTAAGAAAAGAAGAGAAGAAAAATCGAAAACATGAACATCTCTTTTATATACGAGAAAAGCCTCAATTAGTAGGTTATACAAATTATAGGGATACTACAGAAAGATTTGAATGGAAAATAGTTGATGAACATATATGGGAATGGAAACAAATAAATAGAAATTACAGAGTATTAGATTACATTCCTATCGTTAATACAGCGAAAGCTTTTTTCTTAGAATTAAAATACAAAATATACAAAGATAAAGAGGAAGTTGGCAAAGCATTTTTTTACGGGGTTTCAAAAACAAAAATGAACGTGATTTTTTTGTTATCAATGATAAAAATATTTTTGTTGTCCAGGAAATACAGATTTGGTTCGTCCTCTAAAAATATTTGTGGACAATAGAGAATATAGAGCATCAATGTGTTGCAAAGATTGAAAAAATTCTAACAATTCAGTATATGTAATCGAAAAATTAGATTTGGAATTAGAACTTGAATGGGTTATTTTGGCGGTTATGCACATGGACATGGCTGTATTTTCACGTGAGGGCAGAGGACCGGTTACGGCAGGATAAAATGAAATGCATTCCTATTTGAAACGGTTTACCTCGTTATTTTCCTTAACAATAAAAAGAAACGGTGGAGTGATAACTATGGGAGTTATAAAATCACTTTTTGAAATGTTTATACAGACTATACCATATTTAGCTGTATTTCTGTTCGGGTGGGCTGCGGTAGCAAGTGCTATTCAACAAGATGATTTATTTCCGCCACTCACTTTTAGTATCTTTTTTACGATTTCTTTCATTGGATCAGTGAATATGATGATGTGGAAACTCGAAGTGAACGAAGATGAAATTACATGGCGTTCAACTTTTGGGAGAAAGAGAACTTTTCATTTTGAAGATATTACGCAATGTGAGAGAAAGAAAGGTTCTATATGTGTCTATGTCAAAGGACAAAAATTATTTACCATTGACAGTAATATCGACAAAGAAGAATTTATGGCAGATATAAAAAGGAGAAAAATACCTATAAAATCTTATTGGGTAAATAAGTATAAATGACAAAGATCTTATAGTTTATATTTAGAATAAGAAGCATTAAAAATTTGAATTGAACTAAATTTCAAGTTGTGAAGGTGAAATGGCAATGTACCCTAATTTTTGGTTAATAATGTTTTGTGCTTTTATAGTTTTGCTGGGAGATATATCAGTAAAAAAGGAAATAGATAAAACGGGAAATTTAAATGTTGGAGAAGGGAATATTAGCCTCAATATGGGAATGCAAGAGGTTCTTGCGTCTGTTTTTTTGATATGCAAGAGGCACTTTCTTGAAAAAAAACTTGGTTGAATTATAGACTGGAAACACGGAGGTGAAATACATGGATTTTGGAGAACAAATTAAAAGCATTCGTCAAAAAGAAAAATTGACACAAGAACAATTTGCTATGAAACTGAATGTGAGTAGACAAGCTGTTTCAAACTGGGAGAATAACAAAAATCTTCCAGATATAGGAATGCTTATTTTGATGTCTGATGTGTTTCAAATATCTCTGGATTATTTGATTAAAGGAGAAAATGAAATGAACAACATGACAGAAAAAGTAATCAAAGATGGAAGTGAAACCAGAAGAGCCAAGTATAATATGGTGTGCTCGATTATAGGCAGTTTCTTGATTTTAATCGGGATTATACTGCTTCTTGTGAAGGGACTGTCGGTAGAGTATATTGATGCACAAGGAGTGCTGCATGAGAATTTCTTTCTTGTCCCAATTGGATTTTTATGCGTGTTTAGTGGTTTGATTTCTTTTATTACAGTTGGTATAACTACAATTATCAGCAAATTTAAAAATAGGAACTCATAATTATAGTGCTATTTCAAGGCAATTTTTTCTTGAATGTGGAAACTATTATTCACATGGATTGTCAAATTTCAGTTTTTGCAAAGCAAATACATATGATAGGAAAGAGCTATTATGTTATTGGATTTAAGCTTTTGGAAATATGAGGACTCTGTAAATTATCAACTATAGGATATATATGTTAATTTGCGTTGCTTGTGGCAATGGCTGTTGTCGGGGTGGATCATGGCTGGTCTGGAATGAAACAGTTAGTCAGGTATTTACAACCGGAGTAAAGGAAATTACAACGGAACCTGCATTTTACAATAATGTAGTAGAGTTTAACGGTTCCTATTACAAGGTAGGCGGTAAGCAACTTGAGGTAAGGGATTTGAAGGTAGAAAATGATAACTTCTACATTCTCACATTGGCGGAGATTGCAAAAGAGTTAAACAGACGAGGAATGAGAAATGCAAATATTCTCTTATCCGTAGGGTTGCCTCTTACAAGATTTGGAGCAGAGAAGCTGGACTATCGACATTATGCCATTGAAGATTCTGCACCGAATGAAGCTGAGTGCATCACAATCAGGGAAGGCTTGATTAAGTGCATGAGGACAATCAACGAGGAATGTATGAGGCAGTATGGTAAGGAGCTTTCGGAGGAAGATATACAGGAAATTATGAGAACCGGAAAACATGAGAGACTTCCTCAGAAGTATCTGACCATCGTGGAAGAATGCCTCAGAGCTTATGTAGATAAGGTTTACAATATTCTTTTGGAGCATGGCTACAACCTTGAAGTGACAGAGATTGCATTTGTCGGTGGGGGAGCTGCTGTCATGAAGCGTTTTGGAAACTATGACGGTAATAATATCCAATACATATTCTGCAGTTTGCAAAGATGGCAGAAGTTAATATGATTTATTATGAAAAGGATTACTATGCAGTTCCGGATACAGGGGCGGAGAAAGCGTATGAATTGTTAAGGCAGGTAGTTTTAGCACAAAAAAGGTAGCAATCGCAAAAATAGTGATGGGAACAAATGAAAAACTTCTTGTGCTGTACCCTACAAAGGAAGGGATTATTGTTAAAACCTTGTTTTATTATGATGAGATTGCTGCCATTCCTAAGAGCGTTCCAAGGATGAAGTTGGATGGTTCCGATGTCTGGCTTATATAGATTACGGTATGGTGGATCTTCGTAATAAACGCAATATACGAATGCTCCCACGGTTCCCAGAACTGAAAGAAATCAGTAAAAATGTAGGAGGACGATGCATATTAGATGGCGAAATCGTTGTTTTGACAAATGGAGTTCTAGATTTTTATCGCCTGCAAAAGAGGACGCTGCTCACAGACAAATTCAAGATAGAGATGGAAGCATTGCGCTATCCGGCATCCTTCGTTGCCTTTGACTGCATTTATATAGAAGGAAAAGAACTGATATGGACACCCCTGATGGACAGGAAAGAACAATTATCCCGGATTGTGAATGAGGATTCGAGAATATCGGTGTCCAGATATGTGGAAGGTTCGGGGACTGCGCTTTATATGGCGCAGAGGCGAGCAAACTGGAAGGCGTTGTTGCAAAAAGAAAAGACAGCTTTTATCTGATGGGGAAACAAACGAAGGACTGGATCAAATTCAAACGGATGGCAGACGAGGACTTTGTAGTAGCAGGATATATCAAAAAAGGCGGACATATGTATAGCCTTGTTCTGGCAAAATACAAAGGTAATACACTGATTTTCAGAGGGTATGTAACATCTGGCGTGACAAAAGAAGCAATAGATACTTTGGAAGTGACTGGCAAGAATCCATTCCTTTTGATGCCTATTGGGGAACATGATGTAATCTGGGTGAAGACGAACCATGTATGTGTTGTGGAATATATGCACAATCTCATTAATTCGCTAAGACAGCCAGTATTTAAGGGTTTTCGTGATGATGTCTTACCGAAAGAAGTACAGGCATCAGAAGCATAAAATAAGAGAAACAAATTGGTAAGAGTCGATAAATGAAAAAGAATGCACACCATTATGTACGGAGTGTATCCTTCAAGTGGAACGCAATGGAGATAGAAAGGGAGAAGTTTTACCATTGCAAGGTTAAAAGGGGATTAAGTATAAGTTTTGATGATTTCTTCGGCAATGGTTCGCTTTGCAATACAGCGATCCATTGCCTGTTTTTCTATGTAACGGTGAGCATCAGGTTCGCTCATGGAGAGTTCACTGATCAAAATCCATTTTGCCTTGTTGACCAGACGGATTTCAGCCATTTTTTCTTCGATGGACAGAGACTTCTTTTCAAATTGTCTTAGTCGTTCTCTGGCACTTTCCATCCAGTTAAGGGCATGTAGCATAGTTGGTTTTGAGGTTGGCTTTGGCAAAGTGAAGACGCCGTACTCAGCAACCTTATCGTGGATACCGGCATGAACATCACTTTTTACCAAAAGCAACACAGCGGACGGTTTGGTAGTACAGGTGTCAATTGCAAAACGAGTACCCACATCATCAGGCAAAGGGGCGTTGATGATAACAAAATCAAATGTTTTTTCGGCAAGTGCCCGTTTGGCAGCACTGACACTTGTAACATTATGGATAGGGTAGTATCTTGTTTCGGGGAGCAGGTCAGCAAAGGCAGAGGTGAAACTATCTGTTGCAGACACGATGAGTATGCTGTAAAAACGTTCTCTTAAACTCATTTTACACCTCCTCCTTTTTTTCGTTGGTTTGAATTATTTATTGCAATAAATATCTAAGATAGCATCTGGTATATGTTCTTTTATAAAATTACTGTTTACGGCTGCAACACATGCGGATTTAAAATCGCCGGGCAGCTGCTCAAATTTTGCCAGCGTATCTGCATCTGCTTTATACAGGTTCATATCAGCGGGACCTGGTAATTCCAGTTTATTCTGAATGCCATCCATAATTGCATAAATCAGCAGGGCAAATGCAAGATAAGTATTTGCGGATGGATCTGGAGAGCGAAGCTCCGCACGTTGGTATTTGCCTACAGCAGCAGGAACTCTGACAAGCTGGGAACGGTTCTCGCTGGACCAGGAGATATATCTTGGAGCTTTATTGCTGCCAAAACGCTGATAAGAATTTTCTGTCGGGTTTAAAAACACAGTCATATCAGAAACCTTATCCAAAATACCTGCAATTATATAATCCATATAGTCTGTATTATCAGAGGATTTTACAGATATATTGATATGGAATCCGTTTCCCGGTTTATCTTCCAGCGGCTTCGGACTGAAATCAGCAAAAAGCCCATTACGTCTGGCGATTGTTTTCACAACAGTTTGGAAGGTCATGGCATTGTCAGCAGCAGTCAGTGGATCGGAATAGCGAAAATCAATTTCGTTTTGTCCCGGTCCTTCTTCGTGGTGAGAACTTTCAGGCTGTATTCCCATCTGTTCAAGTGTCAGACATACTTCTCGGCGGATATTTTCGCCTCTGTCTTCCGGGGCAATATCCATATAGCCTGCGCTATCATAAGGCTCTTGGGTCGGGTTCCCATTATCATCCAGAGTAAACAGGTAAAATTCCTGTTCAGCACCAAAGAAGAACTGGAGTCCTGCGTTTTGGGAATCCTGAATTGCTTTTTTTAAAATAGAACGGGTGTCACATTCAAATGTTTTTCCGTCTGGGTGGGTAATGTTACAGAACATTCGTACCACACGGCCATGCTCTGGTCTCCATGGCAGGGGCATAAGTGTGTCTGCATCCGGATGGAGGAACAGGTCGGAATGGTTTTCATCGCCAAAGCCTGCGATGGCAGATGCATCAATGGCAATTCCACATTCAAAAGCGCGAGGAAGTTCCTCCGGCATGATGGATATGTTTTTCTGTTTGCCAAATACATCACAAAAGGCGAGGCGGATGAATTTTACATCTTCTTCCCGCACATATTGCATTACCTCTTCTTTTGAATACTTCATAAGCCTACCTACTTTCTTTTAATTTGCTACATACATTTGTTTATATGGGTTTTTGCTGTCTGGTGTGATGACTGTAAAAGGAGCGGATAAAAGTTCGTCCACAGAATATCCGAAGTCTGCACAGTATTCGGACAGATATTCCTGGATTTCCTCTAAATCCTCTGGGGCTGCACGTCTTGCAGTTACCTGTTCCGGAAAGCTGATATCCTCACAATTGCCGCGTAGGAACATTTTACCGCCATGCATTCCGGTACATGGGAAATTGCCTACGATACGTTTGTCATCTGTGTGAAGTCCAAGGACGATAATTACGCCGCCAGCCTGATATTCCCCAAGGAAGCTTCCGGCACACCCACCGATGATCATGACAGGTATCTTTTCTTTGTATGCTTTCATATGGATTCCGGCACGATATCCTGCATTGCCTTGTACATAGATTTTGCCGCCACGCATGGCATAACCGGCAGCATCACCAATATTGCCATGGATCAGGATCTTTCCTTCATTCATGGTGTCGCCTACTGCATCCTGAGCATTGGCATTTACGGTAATAGTGGCATTGTTTAAATATGCGCCCAGTGCATTTCCCGGAATTCCATTGATTGTAAGATTCCGATCAGACATACCGGCAGCGATGAATCTCTGACCGCAACAGCCTTCAATCGTACAGTTGCGGTCTGTCCCACGTAGTGCTTCATTTACAGCTCTGTAATCTAAATTTGTCAGCATCAATGATTTTCATATTATACCACACCTCCAAAAAATTGTTTACGCTTTTCTACGGAAAATGCTGTAGAAGTAGCAGTTTTTTTCAACATTTCAAAATCAATGGAACTTAAAGGAATACGTTCTCTGATTAAAAAAGTATAAATTCCAGCCCGTTCAGTTGCCCCGATAAGGATAAATCCGGTTAAATAGTCACCTCTGGTAAACAGACGTTTTAAAGTTCCTTCTGACTTTTCCTCATACAGTTCGCAGCCCTGTTCAGCGGTATAGTAGCTTCCGGCGGTCATGGCATGTAATCCAAAGAAACCGATGGAGTTCATAGGGATTCCTTTATCGAAAACAGAAGAACCGCCTGCCATATTGATGCCAGCACAATTTCCTTGCATATAAGCATTTGGCAAAATGGCAAGGACACGTTTATCGTGGAACGAAATGTCTTCGCCTTCCGTACAGTCGCCAGCGGCATAAATATCAGGAATGGAAGTTTCCATTTTGTTGTTGATTAAAATGCCACGGTTCACTTCACCACCGATTCCTTTTATCAAAGAAGTGTTTGCACGAACACCGACAGCAAGGACTAAAACATCGAAACGAACAGTTTTTCCGCTTTTCATAAAAGCAGTATTTTTATCGAAAGATATTGCACTGTCATTTAACATAAAGTTGATTCCATTTTGTTCCAGATGTTTTTGCATTATAGCTGCGCAGTCAGCATCAAGGATACTGGAAAGCACACGGTCTGCAAGGTCGCATATCGTAATACTGGAAACACGGTCTTTTAAACCTTCGGCACATTTTAAACCGATGAGACCGGCACCTACGATCAACACATCCGAATTTTCATTGATGGAAGCTTCCAGTTCCAGCATATCATCTATCGTCATAAAGGAATGCTTCTGTTCCACTGATTCCAGACCCGTAAAAGGAGGTAGAAAAGGAGAGGAACCAGTGGTAATGCAGAGTTTATCATAAGGAATCACGGTATCATCGTTTAGGGCTATCTGTTTTGTGGAAGGATCAATTTGCGCAGCTTTCTTTCCATAGAGAACTTCACATCCCATTCTTTCATAAAAATTCTTATCACGATATGCCATTTTCTCCAGATTTGTTTTGCCTTCCAAATAATAGGAGATTAGTGGGCGGCAGTATACAGGATGCGGTTCTTCTGAAATTACGATGATCTTGCCCGCTGCATCCTCTTTTCGGATACCTTCAATGCAGCCCACAGCAGCAACACCATTTCCAATCACAACATATTGAGCCATTCTACTCACCCTTTCTTCATAGACGATTGCCCGGTTCGGACAGCCTTTTACACAGGCTGGTTCACCGCAGGTATTAGCAATGCAAAGTTCACATTTTTGCATAATGCCTTTTTCATTCGGTGCCAGTGCCCCATATGGACAGACCAGAACACAGGTAAGGCATCCCACGCATTTGTTCTGGTCTATATGGACAACTTCGTCAATCTTTGAGATTGCACTTGCAATACAGCTTTTTATGCATAATGGATCGGTACAGTGTCTGCAGGAAACGGCGTAACAGATTTTTTCGCCTTCTTCAATATGGATACGAGAAGAAGTTGGCTTTCCTTTTAATGCTTCTGTCATATCTGGTTTGCCGGAATTGGCAAAAGCACAATTATATTCGCATAAATGGCATCCGAGACACCATTCTTCTTTTACATAGATTCGTTTCATTTTTATCAATCTCCTGCATGAGAGATACCAAGTATCTCAAGCTCTTTTTCTGTCAGACCAATGCCACGCAGCATCAGACGGTTTCCTCGTAAAGCCTCGATGGAATTGATGCCCATGCCACCCATCAATTCTTTGATTTCGTGTTTCCATGCGGTCATAAGATTCATCAGGCGTTCGCTTCCCATTTCAGGATTCAGTCTCTTTACCAGCTCCGGACGCTGGGTTGCGATTCCCCAGTTACATTTACCGCTTTGGCAGGTTCGGCAAAGGTGGCAGCCAAGAGCCAGAAGGCAGCGGTAGCCACATAACAGGCATCTGCACCAAGTGCAATGGCTTTTACCACATCAGCAGCACTCCGGATACTTCCGCCGACTACCAGTGATACATTGTTTCGGATACCTTCGTCACGAAGTCTTTGGTCAACGGAGGCAAGTGCTAACTCGATGGGAATACCAACATTATCCCGGATTCTGGTAGGAGCGGCTCCTGTACCGCCACGGAAGCCATCAATGGCGATGATATCAGCTCCGCTGCGGGCAATACCACTTGCAATGGCAGCAATATTGTGAACGGCTGCGACTTTAACGATGACAGGTTTCTTATATTCTGTAGCTTCTTTCAAAGAGAACACAAGCTGACGCAAGTCCTCGATGGAATAAATATCATGATGCGGAGCCGGTGAAATTGCATCAGAGCCTTCCGGAATCATGCGGGTACGTGATACATCCCCGACAATTTTTGCACCGGGAGATGTCCGCCAATGCCCGGTTTTGCTCCTTGTCCCATCTTAATCTCTATGGCAGCACCTGCTTTCAGATAATCCTCATGAACGCCGAAACGTCCGGAAGCCACCTGTACGATGGTATTCTCGCCGTAGCAGTAAAAATCTTCATGAAGGCCGCCTTCCCCCGTGTTATATAAGATGCCAAGCTCAGTAGCTGCCAGTGCAAGGGATTTATGAGCGTTGTAGCTGATAGAACCATAACTCATGGCAGAGAACATGACAGGCATGGAAAGCTCCAGCTGCGGCGGCAGTCTGCAGTCTAATTTTCCGTCCTCTGTACGACTCACTTTTTGGGACTTCTTTCCGAGGTAAACTCTGGTTTCATCGGTTCCCGCAAGGGATCAATGGAAGGGTTTGTTACCTGTGATGCATTGATCAGGATTTTATCCCAGTATACAGGCAGTGGTTTGGGATTACCCATGGAAGATAAAAGGACGCCGCCACTGTTCGCCTGCTTATAAATCTCCTTAATCGTATCGTTTGACCAGTTTGCGTTTTCGCGCAGGGTACAGTCACTCTTTACAATTTTTAGTGCTCTGGTCGGACAAAGAGAAACACATCGCTGGCAGTTGACACATTTCGATTCATCGCATTTCATAATTTTATGTTCTTCGTCATAACTATGTACTTCATTAGCACATTGTCGTTCGCATACCCGACAGGCAATGCATCTGTTTTCATTTCTGATTACTTCAAATTCCGGATAGATAAATTCTACGCTCATTAAAATGCACCTTCCTTTACTTTTACAATGACTGGTTCACCACCGGCAGGAGACCATATGTTTTCGGCATTCGGTCCATGGTTCGGATGGCAGCCTCTTCACTGGCAATGAATACCTTGTCGTCTTTTTCCCCGACTACCATAGAACGCAGCTTCAACCGGTCATTCAGTGCCATCAGTCCACCGTCAAATCCTAAAACGATAGAGAAAGGACCGGTCACAAGCAGACTTGGGAACATGGTTCTAAGATAGGTGTGTTTTTTCTGGTCTTCCAAATCTGTTTTTGCTGCAATGGTACTCCAGAATGGAGCAGCAATGACACTTGCAGCTTCGCCAAGGGTAAGTCCCTGTACACGGAGCAGATAATCCATGATATAGGTAATGACTTCGGTATCGGTCTGGAGCGTACATTTGTAGCCAAACATTTCGATAAATCGGCGGTTTGCATCATAAGAGGAAATTTCTCCATTATGTACGATAGAATAGTCCAGCAGCGTAAACGGATGTGCACCGCCCCACCATCCGGGAGTGTTCGTTGGATAGCGTCCGTGGGCAGTCCATGAGTATCCCTCATATTCTTCCAGTTTATAAAAAACACCCACATCTTCCGGGAAACCTACCGCTTTGAAGGTTCCCATGTTCTTGCCACTGGAGAAAACATAAGCACCGGACATTTCAGCGTTGATCTTCATAACAGTTCTGGCAACAAATTCCTTTTCATCCAGCTGTAAAGAAAGCAGCACGGATTTTAGTGGAGCAACAAAGTATCTCCATATATCGGTTCATCTGTAATCGCCGGAATCTTGCGGGTCGGAATAATTTCGGATTGGATGATTTCAAATCGTTCTTTTAAGAAAGCTTCACAATCCTTTCTTGTGTCACGGGTATCAAAGAACATATGTAATGCATAAAACTCTTTATATTCAGGGTAAATGCCATAACCGGCAAAGCCTCCGCCTAATCCGTTGGAACGGTCATGCATGGGTTTCATGGAATTTATGATCATTTCACCGGACATCTTGTTTCCTTCTTTGGAAATGACTGCTGAGATTGCACATCCGGAAGGAATTCTCACTTGACCTTCAGTTTTCATATATCATATACCTTCCTTTCAGAATAAATAGAAAAACAAAGGCGTCCATTTTAAGGGCAGAAAAAATTCTACTCTAAAATGAACGCCTTTGCTCATATTCAATATATATACAGCAGATGGTAAGTTTTGTCAAGAAACAATGTATTTCACCTCGCAGTTGTTATTTTTTCATACTTGCTATATAATAATTCAAAAAATGAGGATACGAGGTGAAAAGATGAAATCGCGCAGTGCAATAACGCTTATTGGAAGTGGCATGCCAGAAGTAAAGGTATGGGATATTGTTAATGGTAAACCTAAAGTTAAGCGAATTGAAAGAGAAGATTGTATAGAGTTTGTTCTAAAATATTCCTTGTTCCATAAAGAAATAAAGCGATAAAAAGAACTTTTGAACAATTGCAATAAGATTAAACTTATATGAACCTATATTATTCACGGCAGAGCGTGAAAGCGGCTGAAAGCCACATAGTTACTGTGCTTTAACTGAATATTGCTTTTCACCTATCAAGTGAATGAAAAAAGAGCATCCACTTGTGATATAATTAAGGTGTCGAATCTCAAATAATACCAACAAAAGGAGCCCTTTATGAGTATTGTAAACACCTTATCATTAGAAAGCAATAGGCAGATTAAAATAAATTTTGATGGAGGAGATTTATCCTCCGATGCAGGCTTGCTTCTCATCAAAGAATTCATAAGCAAACTTGGTATTGATAAGTTTTTAGGCAAAGCTTTCAAAGACCAATGACTCTGCATTATTCAGATATCATACAGATCAGGAAAACC
>ENA-OQAA01000553-OQAA01000553.1-human-gut-metagenome-genome-assembly--contig:-NODE-553-length-24847-cov-2.860761_pt1 | contig 24847 bp, 36 predicted proteins | sample MGYA00242489_ERZ504515 | MGnify/ENA primary metagenome ERZ504515 (study PRJEB26092, sample SAMD00036237) | human gut metagenome | host: Homo sapiens | study: EMG produced TPA metagenomics assembly of... | reverse complement strand
CTCGTAGAAACGTTTGGGACGAATACATTCATTCGAACAAAAATCCATAACTGACAGTCCGCTCGACTTGAAACGGGAATAAATAGATTCAAAATCTTCCATGGTCCATTGATGTGACATAACAATTGAGCTTTTTTACTTTGATTACAAAAGTAATATCACATTTTTAGAATGAAAGGGGGAGTTTATCGAATGCTTACAATGAATGATTGAAAGCAATAAATAAATCTATCAACCAATAATGAACGGAAGCAATATGGAAAACGAGAAAACACCCCTTTATGTCGCCTTTTCCACCCAAAAGGGCGGGGTCGGCAAAACCACCTTTACCGTGCTGGCGGCGAGTTACCTCTACTACCTCAAAGGCTACGATGTGGCGGTGGTCGATTGCGACTACCCGCAACACTCCATTGCCGGGATGCGCAAGCGGGATGCCGAGCAGGTCGGGGCGGATGAAGATTACAAGCGAATGGCGTATGAACAATTCACCCGGCTGGGGAAGAAAGCCTACCCGGTATTGTGCAGTTCACCTGAAAAGGCGATTGCAACGGCTGACGAATATATAGCCGCCGGACACGTGCCGGATATAGTGTTTTTTGACCTGCCCGGCACGGTGAACAGCGAGGGCGTGATAAACTCTCTTGCGGGCATGGACTACATCTTCACACCCATTTCAGCCGACAAGGTGGTGCTGGAAAGCAGCCTGTCGTTCGCAATGGCTATCCAAAAGCTATTGGTGAGGAATGAAGCCTGCCGACTTGCCGGGCTGTACCTCTTTTGGAACATGGTGGACGGGCGGGAGAAAACAGACCTTTACACCGCCTATGACAAGACCATTAAGGAACTGGAACTGCCGCTGATGAAAACCTTTATCCCCGATACCAAACGCTACAAAAAGGAACTGGTGGCGGATAAAAAAGCGGTGTTCCGCTCCACGCTCTTTCCCGCCAGCCGCCCGCTGGTAAGGGGAAGCAACTTGGAAGAACTGATAACCGAAATAGTGTACTACATCAAATTAAAATGATATGGCAAAGCAAAGCGGCGGGATGCCGAAGATAGACGAGGATTTCATGAAAGAGCTTATCTCGCAGGGTGTTCCCAGTAAACAAGATAATAATAAGACGAATGATGTACCGCAAGAAACACAAACAGAAACGGTGCAAGTAGAGAAACCGACACCCCGCAAGCGCAAGGGCGGTTCGGGCGACTACCGGGAAACTTACTTTCAGAAAGTGGAACTGGCAGACCGACAGCCCTTATACGTGAGCCGTACCACGCACGAGAAGCTGATGCGTATCGTGACGGTGATAGGCGGGCGCAAGGTGACGGTAAGCAGCTACGTGGAAAACATTCTGCTGCGCCACTTCGAGCAGTACCAAGACGAGATAAACACCCTGTACGAAAGCCACTTCCAAAAGCCTGTCTGACTATGGTAATCTATTGCATACTTACCGGGCTTTTGGTGTACTATATCGCCCTATGGCTGTGGTATCGCTACACGGACAGCCGGACATCACCGGGCAGAACAGATGATGCGCCACTCCCACGAAACGAGGTTTCAGGCTACACGCTGATAGGTGAAAGCCGATACAAGGGCGGACTAATCGGGACAGCGCAGGACAAATCGGGACACATCCCGCAAGCGGCTGAAAATGATACTATTTTTGCGCCGCAGGCTGACGGACAGCCGGAAGAAAACATTCCGGAAGCAGCAGCCGAAGCGGAAGAAACGCCCGGTTACGAGAATGACGAACCCGACTACGAGGACGAGGAAATAGCCGGGTACATGGACGGTGACGATGATACCGGGCGGGCTACGGGCGTGAGCTTCGATGAACTGGGCGAAGCGGTACGCACGGCGAACGCCGACAACCCCACCGAAGCGGAGAAACGGCAAACCGCCGGGACACTGACAAGCATTGAGGGGACGAACCTCTACGATGCGGTGGTGGAGAACATCAACGGCGGGCTGGCAAAGGTGGCGGAACTGCTGGGACGCAACGAAGCGGAACTGGCTGCGGCTGCTGTCCCTGCCGGAACTGTCGATACAAGCGAGGAACACGAAGCGTTCGACATGAACGATTTCCTATAATATAATAATTATAAGCCTGACAGCATGAAACAACGGGATTACGGTTGATTGGCAACCTGAAAACAAACAGACAAACGGGACTATCCCCGACCACTAAAATTTCAAATTATTCACCAGCCGGGAAAGGCGGACTATCCACCCGCCGCCCGGCATTAAAAACAAATCACAATGAGAAAGAAAATCTTCTTGTCGGCGGCTATACTTGCCGCGTGGTAAGTGCCTACGCACAAGGAAACGGGCAGGCGGGCATCACCGAAGCCACGAACCTAATCACCGGGTATTTTGACCCCGGAACAAAACTGGTGTACGCAATCGGGGCGGTCTGCGGCTTGATTGGCGGGGTAAAAGTATATAACAAGTTTTCAAGCGGCGACCCCGATACCTCAAAGACTGCCGCCAGTTGGTTCGGGGCGTGCATCTTCCTTATTGTCGCCGCCACTATCCTGCGTTCGTTCTTCCTCTAAAAAGGCGGCAATGTCTGAATATCCGGTAAACAGGGGTATCGGGAAGCCAGTGGAGTTCAAGGGGCTGAAAAGCCAGTACCTCTTTATCTTTTGCGGCGGCTTGCTCGCCGTCTTCGTGGTGTTCATCGTCCTGTTCATGGCAGGCGTGAACCAGTGGCTATGTATCGGTTTCATCGTGTCGGCTTCGCTGCTGCTCGTATGGCAGACGTTCCGGCTGAATGCCCGATACGGTACACACGCTGATGAAAGCTGCCGCCCGCAAAAGACACCCCCGCTTCATTATCAGCCGAAAGGCGATACCCCGACTGTTCAACTACAAAAGAAGAAAGGAAGAAAGAACATGAGGAATATGTTAAAGGCTACCACGCTGGAAAGGAAATTTCCACTTTTGGCGGTGGAGAACGGCTGCATCATTTCAAAGGATGCGGACATAACGGTGGCTTTCAGGGTGGAACTGCCCGAACTGTTCACCGTCACCAGTGCCGAGTACGAAGCCATACATTCGGCATGGTATAAGGCAATCAAGGTGCTGCCCGACTACTCCATAGTACACAAGCAGGACTTCTTCATCAAGGAGAACTACCAGCCCGACACGGAAAGGGACGAGCTTAGTTTTTTAAGCCGCTCCTTTGAACGGCACTTCAATGAACGCCCGTTCCTGAACCATTACTGCTACCTGTTCCTGACAAAGACGACAAGGGAGAGAAGCCGCCGACAGAGCGACTTCTCCACCCTCTGCCGGGGCAGGATTGTACCGCAGGAGATAGCCGACAAGGAAGCGGCGGCAAAGTTTATCGAAGCGGTCGGGCAGTTTGAAAGGATTATGAACGACAGCGGTTTTGTCACCCTTACCCGGCTGGCGGCATCGGAAATCACCGGGCAGGACGGAAAGGCGGGCATCATCGAGAAATACTTCTCGCTATCGCAGACCGACACCACCTGCCTGAAAGACATCGGACTGTACCCGGAAGAAATGCGTGTCGGGGACGATATACTGTGCCTGCACACGCTTTCGGACGTGGAAGATTTGCCCGGAAAGGTCGGGACGGACTGCCGATTTGAGAAGCTGTCCACAGACAGAAGCGATTGCAGGTTAAGTTTTGCCGCCCCGGTGGGCGTGCTGTTGTCGTGTAACCACGTCTATAACCAATTCATCTTCATAGACGACCACGCCGAAAACCTGAAGAACTTCGAGCAGACCGCCCGGAACATGCAATCGCTCTCCCGTTACTCCCGTGCCAACCAAGTGAACAAGGAGTGGATAGACGAGTACCTGAACGAAGCGCACAGCAAGGGGCTTATTTCGGTACGCTGCCACTGTAACGTCATGGCATGGAGTGACGATAGGGACGAACTCAAACGCATACGCAACGATGTGGGAAGCCAGCTTGCGCTAATGGAGTGCAAGCCACGCCACAACACGGTCGATACGCCCACGCTCTTTTGGGCGGGCATACCCGGCAACGAAGCCGACTTCCCCGCAGAGGAAAGTTTCTACACGTTCTTGGGGCAGGCTCTCTGCCTGTTCGTGGAAGAAACGAACTACAAGAGTTCGCTTTCGCCGTTCGGCATCAAAATGGTGGACAGGGTAAGCGGTCGCCCGCTGCACATCGACATATCGGATTTGCCCATGAAGAAAGGCATCACGACCAACAGAAACAAGTTCATACTTGGGCCGAGCGGGTCGGGTAAGTCCTTCTTCACCAACCACATGGTGCGCCAGTATTACGAGCAGGGTGCGCACGTGCTGCTGGTCGATACGGGTAACAGTTACTTGGGGCTGTCCCAGCTTATCCACAACCGCACGCACGGCGAGGACGGGATTTATTTCACCTACACCAACGAGAACCCGATAGCGTTCAACCCGTTCTATGTCGAGGACGGGGTATTTGACATCGAGAAGAAAGAGAGTATCAAGACCCTGATACTCACCCTGTGGAAGCGGGACGATGAAGCCCCCAAACGGTCGGAAGAAGTGGCGTTATCCAATGCGGTAAGTGCCTATATCGACCTGATAGGCAAAGACAGTTCGGTAACGCCCTGCTTCAACACGTTCTACGAGTTTGTCCGGGATGATTACCGCCGACAGCTTGAACAGAAGAACGTCAGGGAAAAGGATTTTGACATTGACAATTTCCTGAACGTGCTTGAACCGTACTATCGTGGCGGTGAGTACGACTACCTGCTGAACTCCGACAAGGAACTGGATTTGTTGCATAAACGCTTCATTGTCTTTGAGTTGGATAACATCAAAGACCACAAGATTTTATTCCCGGTAACGACTATCATCATCATGGAAGCCTTTATAAACAAGATGCGCAAGTTAAAGGGATAAGGAAGTTAATACTAATTGAGGAAGCGTGGAAAGCGATTGCATCGGCGAACATGGCGGACTACATAAAATATTTGTACAAGACCGTCCGAAAGTATTTCGGGGAAGCGATTGTAGTCACGCAAGAGGTAGAGGATATTATTTCTTCCCCTATCGTGAAAGAGAGTATCATCAATAACTCGGACTGCAAAATATTGTTAGACCAAAGGAAATACCTTAACAAGTTCGACAGCATACAGAACCTCTTGGGACTGACCGACAAGGAGCGTTCGCAGATATTGTCTATCAACATGGCGAACCACCCCGGACGGAAGTACAAGGAAGTTTTCTTCTCGCTGGGCGGCACACAATCGGCGGTGTACGCCACGGAAGTTTCATTGGAAGAATATTACACGTACACGACCGAGGAAAGCGAAAAAATGGAACTGTTCGCTCTTGCCGAGAAGCTGGACGGCAACCTTGAACTGGCTATCAAGCGGCTTGCAGAAAGCAAAAGAAATCCCCAATCATCAACAACTTAAAAATTAGGAACATGAAATGGATTGACAATCTGATATACACGCTATTGTCCGCCTGCCTGCTGGCGGGCTGCGAGGACAGCGGAAGCAAGGAGCTGGAAAGGATGCAGGGCTATTGGGTACACGTCAGGGGACACCCGGCTTTCACACTCTCGGAAACGGGCGGCAGATACACCGTCACCCGGAAAGCGAATGTCAGGGGCAGAATACTGGAAACGGCTTACCCGGTAACAGAACGGAACGGCTGCCTGTTCATCGAAACGGACTTCCGCATACAGTTCACCTATGACAAAAAGACCGACCGGATAACGCTCATGCCCGGCGGCGAATACAAACGAGTTACAAACCCTGAAAACAAAAGATAATGAAAAGAACAATTCTCCTTATGGCGGTGTGCCTTTACTTCATCGGCAAGGCATCCGCACAGTGGGTGGTGTCAGACCCCGGCAACTTGGCGCAGGGCATCATCAACACCACCAAGCAGATAGTGCAGACTTCCACCACTGCCAAGAACACGCTGGACGGCTTCATGGAAGCGCAGAAGATTTTCCAGCAGGGTAAAAAAATATTACGATGCGCTCAAAGCGGTACACGATGTTGTCAAGGGCGGCATCAAGGTGAAGAAGTCCATTGAGCTGGTGGCGGAAATATCCGAAATCTACGTGCGAAACTATCAGAACATGCTGGCAGACCCGAACTACACGCCGGATGAACTCACCGCCATTTCAGCCGGGTACGCCAAGCTGCTCTCCGAAAGTGCGGACGTGTTGCAGGACTTGAAGAATGTAGTGAACGTGACGGGCATGTCGCTGACGGATGCCGAAAGGCTGGCGGTAATCAACAACGCCTATAAAAGCCTGCTCAACTACCGCAACCTCGTGAACTACTACACCCGAAAGAACATATCCGTGTCCTACCTGCGGGCGAAGAAGAAGAACGACACCGACCGGGTGCTGGCTCTCTACGGCTCGGCGGATGAACGCTACTGGTAACATATAAATCGGTATGCCTATGTTATTAGCAGCGGTGGATTTTGACAACCTGCACCAAGTGTTGCGGGTGCTGTACGATGAAATGATGCCCTTGTGCAGCAACATGACGGGGGTAGCCAAAGGGATAGCCGGGCTGGGAGCTTTGTTCTATGTAGCCGCCAAAGTGTGGCAGTCGCTCGCACGTGCCGAACCCATAGACGTGTACCCGCTCCTGCGTCCCTTTGCACTGGGGCTGTGCATCATGTTTTTCCAACTTTCGTGCTGGGGACTATCAACACGGTGCTGTCGCCAGTGGTGAAAGGGTGCAACCAGCTTATGGAAACGCAGACTTTCGACATGAACGAGTACCGGGCGCAGAAAGACCGACTGGAATATGAAGCCCTGATGCGAAGCCCCGAAACGGCTTACCTCGCATCGGACGAGGAATTTGACAGGCAACTGGAAGAACTGGGCTGGTCGCCCTCCGACATGGTGACTATGACGGGTATGTATATGGACAGGGCGGCTTACAACATCAAGAAGTCCGTCCGGGACTGGTTCAGGGAATTGCTGGAAATGCTCTTTCAGGCGGCGGGCTGATTATTGACACGCTGCGGACATTCTTCCTAATCGTGTTAAGCATACTGGGTCCGCTGGCGTTTGCGATTTCCGTCTATGACGGTTTCCAAAGCACGCTGACCCAGTGGATTTCACGCTATATCTCCATTTACCTGTGGCTGCCCGTGTCGGACTTGTTCAGCAGCGTGCTGGCACGCATACAAACCCTGATGCTCCAAAAAGACATCGAGCAGCTTTCAGACCCGGATTTCATCCCGGACGGGAGCAGCACCGTGTATATAATCTTTATGATTATCGGCATCGTGGCTACTTCACCATTCCAACGGTGGCAAGCTGGATAGTGTCGGCTGGCGGTACGTCTGCCTATAACGCAACGTGGCACGGGCTGGTTCAATCGCCGGGGCTGCGGTCGGTGCGGCAAGCGGGAAAGTAACCGGGAAACTACTCAAATAACCAACATCAATATTTAGTATATGGAATTTAAGTCATTAACGAACATCGAAACGAGTTTCCGGCAAATCCGGCTCTTTGCGCTGGTATTCATCTGCCTGTGCGCACTGGTGACGGGCTTTGCCGTGTGGAACTCGTACAGCTTCGCCGAAAAGCAGCGGCAGAAGATATACGTCCTCGACAACGGCAAAAGCCTGATGCTGGCACTCTCGCAGGACATGGCACAGAACAGACCCGTGGAAGCGAAGTCGCACGTGCGGCGTTTCCACGAACTTTTCTTCACCTTATCACCCGAAAAGGGGCTATCGAAAGCAACATCAAACGCTCGTTGTTTCTCGCCGACAAGACCGCTTTCAACTATTACAAGGACTTGGCGGAAAAGGGCTACTACAACCGGGTGATTTCCGGAAACGTCACGCAGACGGTGGAGATTGACAGCGTGAAGTGCGACTTCGACCAGTACCCCTACAAGGTGAACACGTATGCCCGCCAGTTGATTGTCCGGGAAAGCAGCCTGACGGTGCGAAGCCTTGTCACCTCGTGCCGGTTGCTTAACGCCACACGGAGCGACAACAACCCGCACGGCTTTATCATCGAAGCGTTCACCATTACCGAGAACAAGGATTTGCAGACCATTAAAAGATAGCCTTATGGAAAGAAAACGAAACCACATCGAAAAGGTGCGGGACTGGGCGGACGACCGCCTGCGCCGAATGTGCGGACGGATTACGCCGGGCAAAAGGCTGGCGGTTATCCTCGTGATGTTCTTCTTTTTCGGCGGCTTGTCTATCTACATCACCGTTTCATCAATCTACAATATCGGGAAACGGGACGGGCAAAGGCTGCAAATAGAACACATCAGACAACTGCCGTTGCACGGCAATGACACAACCAAAAGTATCAACCCGTTAAACAGACCGCAATATGGAAGAAGTACAGAAGAATGAGAACGGCACGACCGTACCGCAGGCGGACGGGAAGCCGAAAAAGGAAGATAAACCAACGGGAACTTACCCCGCAGCAGGTGCAGCAGCGCAGGAAAATGATAGTCTTCCCGCTGATGTTCCTTGCCTTTGCAGGGTGCATGTACCTGATATTCGCACCCTCCGGCAAAGAGGACGTGAATGTGGAAAGCGTGGGCGGCTTCAATGCCGACATACCCCTGCCCGCAGAGGACGGGATTATAGCCGACAAGCAAAAGGCTTACGAGCAGGCGGTGACAAGCCGCAAACAGCAGGACAAGATACAATCCTTGCAGGACTTCGGTTTCACGCTGGACGATGATACGGAAGAACCACAAGAGGAAATCAATCTGATGCCGGAAGAAGATCCGAAGCCACAAAGGGGCGGCGGTGCTTCTTCACGGGCGGCTTACCGGGACATCAACCGCCAGTTAAGCACGTTCTACGAAACGCCCCCTGTGGACGAGGAAAAAGAGGAATTGAAACGGCAGGTGGCGGAACTGACCGACCGACTGAAACAGCAGCAGAACGCCACGCCTACGGCTGACGACCAAATGGCACTCTTGGAAAAGTCCTACGAGCTGGCGGCAAAGTACATGAACGGGCAGGACGGACAAAGGGAACAGATTGCCCAAATACCGACAGCCGGGCAGAACGGTGGCGGTATCGGCACTCCGGCTATTCCGGTGCAGGCTATCCGGGAAACGACCGTTTCGGGATTGCAGCAGCCCATGAGCGATGCCGACTTCATCCGGGCTTACAGCCAGCCACGAAACTACGGCTTCAACACGGCGTAGCACGGGGTACGCTATGGGAAAGAACACGGTAGCCGCCTGCATACACCAAGACCAAACGCTGGTGGACGGGCAGGCGGTGAAACTACGGCTGCTCGAACCCATGCAGGCGGGAAATATCGTTGTGCCGAAGAATACCCTTGTGGCGGGAACGGCAAAGGTGCAGGGCGAACGGCTCGACATACTGGTGTCCTCGATTGAGTACGCTGGCAACATCATCCCGGTGGAACTCGCCGTGTTCGACATGGACGGGCAAAAGGGGCTTTCCGTACCGTCCTCTATGGAGCAGGAAGCGTTCAACGAAGCTATGGCGAATATCGGAAGCGGGCTGGGTACAAGCATTTCCTTTGCCCAAAGTGCCGGGCAGCAGGTGGCTATGGACGTGACAAGGGGATTGCTGCAAGGAACGTCCGGCTACCTCGCCAAGAAGTTCCGAACCGTGAAAGTGAAGCTGAAAGCAGGCTATAAAGTCATGCTGTATGCCAAACAACAATAACCATTTTATCAACCGTTAAAATTTCAATCAACAATGAAACAGATTTTTGTAATGTTCGCCCTCTTGCTGGGCGTGTGTGCGGCAAACGCACAGGAAACCGACACCGTGAAGTATGCGGCTGGCAACGACTTGTACCGGGGGATTACCCGGAAACTCCCGTACCGCCAAATGGTTACGCCCTACGGCGTGGAAGTGACCTTTGCCAAGACGGTGCATATCATCTTCCCCGCCGCCGTCCGCTATGTCGATTTGGGAAGCAACCACATCATAGCGGGCAAGCGGACGGTGCGGAGAACGTAATCAGGGTGAAAGCCACGACAGAGGGCTTTCCGGGAGAAACGAACTTCTCCGTTATCTGCGAGGACGGCAGTTTCTTTTCGTTCAACGCCAAGTACGCCCGTGAACCGGAAATGCTCAACATCGAGATGAAGGACTTCTTGGAGAATGAAGATACGTCCGACTTCTCGCATACCCGGATGAACATCCATTTCCGGGAACTGGCGGGTGAAAGCCCGCTATTAGTGAAGCTGATAATGCAGAGCATCTACAAGAACAATGACCGGAAAGTGCGCCACTTGGGTAGCAAGCGTTTCGGCATACAGTTCTTAATCAAGGGGATTTACACCTATAACGGGATGCTCTACGTGCACACGCAGACAAAGAACAGTTCCAACGTGCCTTTCGACACGGACTTCATCAGGTTTAAGATAACCGATAAAAAAGTGCCCAAACGCACGGCTATTCAGGAAACGGTACTGGATGCGGTACGCAGCTACAACGAGGTGATAGAGATTGCCGGGAAATCGACCGTGCGCACGGTGTACGCCCTGCCGAAGTTTACCATCCTGACGACAAGCTGCTGGTCGTGGAACTCTACGAGAAGAACGGCGGGCGGCATCAGACCATACGGGTGGAAAACGCCGACATCGTGAACGCAGAAGTGATTGACGAACTAAAAATCAAATAGGGAATGAAAAGACACATCTTTATAATGATGCTCTTTGCGCTGTGCCTGACCTCGTTTCAGGCACACGCACAAAGATACCTGCCGGGCATGAAAGGCTTGCAGGTCACGGCGGGCATGACGGACGGGGTGCATTGGAACGCTGGCAGTGATTTCGCCTACCACATCGGGGCGGCGTACAGCGTTTACACCAAGAACGCCAACCGCTGGGTGATTGGCGGCGAATACCTGCACAAGAAGTATGACTACAAGGATATGCAGATACCCGTGGAACAGTTCACCGCAGAGGGCGGCTATTACCTGAAATTCCTATCGGACAGACGAAAGACCTTTTTCCTTTCATTGGGCTTGTCGCTCTCGCCGGGTACGAAACAAGCAACCGAAGCGAAAAGCTGCTGCCGGACGGCTCTACCTTGCTGGATAAGGACTGCTTCATTTACGGCGGTGCGCTGACGCTGGAACTGGAAACCTACCTGACCGACCGGGTGGCTCTGCTGTTGAACGCAAGGAACGGGCGTTGTTCGGCTCGGACATCGGCAAGTTCCACACGCAGGTATCTTTGGGACTGAAATTCATTATCAACTGACCGCTATATAATAATGTATATGAAGAATGTAATGTATAAAATCATCATGGGCTGCTACATCGTGGCCGCCCTCGTGCTTGTCACCGCCTGTAATGACAACTTGGATATTCAGCAGGCGTACCCGTTCAGCATCGAAACACTGCCAGTACCCAAAAGGCTGAAAGTCGGGGAAACCGCCGAAATACGCTGCCGACTGGTGCGTGGCGGCTATTACCAGCCGACTGCCTATCAGATAAGGTATTTCCAGCCGGACGGCAAAGGAAAGCTGGAAATGGATAACGGCACGGTGTTCCTGCCCAATGACCTCTACCCGCTGGAGAAAGAAACGTTCAGGCTCTACTACACCTCGGCATCGACCGACCAGCAGACGATTGACATTTATATCATCGACAGCTTCGGGCAGATGCAGCAACTTACACTATCATTTAATAATGACAGCAGCGAAGAAGGAACGGAAACAATAACCCCCTAATAACAAAACGACATGGTAAAAATAGAATTGGATATAGAAGGCATCTCGTGTACATAGAAACCACGTTGGAAACAGATACAGTTCCGGCAGTAGGTGACATCATCATTGTGGACAAGGACTGTATTTCCGAACGTGACAGTGCTGAATTATGGAAAACGCCGTCCAATCAGGTATTCAAATGGGCGGACGAAGAAGATGATGCGCCCGTAATGGTATGGTTCGATTGCGAAACGGAAATGCTTGTCACTAAGCGGACATGGAAATATGACATCGAGGAAGAAGAAACCGTGTGCATACTTGGTGTAAAATTTATTCACTATGAGGATTTATAGTTGCGACATCCGTTTTTATCATCCTCTTGGGAAACCGGGTATGGAATGATACGCAAAGCGTAAATATCGGGCAGACAGCCCGCCGGGAAGCATCGGCGGGCTGTTTCCATGATAGGGAAAACGAAAGGCTTCTTTGTTACTTTCTTCACCCGCTGGCAGGCTCACGGAAGAAAGTAACGGCGGCAAGCAGCCGCCGTCCTCTATCAACTGGTTTTAAGGCTCTTTATGGACGTGTATTTCTCTAACCACACCTTTACCTGCTCCATGTTATATTCGCCCGTGATGATTGCCGTATGGTCGTCTATGGCTACAAACCGGACACTTTCATAGCTGTTTACCCAGCCTTGCAGGGAACAGACGCCCCACGTGTCCACATCTGCAAAAACACTGCGGTCTATCCGGCTGATTGGCTCGCCGAAAACTACCGTCATTATCTGAAAGTCCGGTTTGTCCTCCAACAGTTGCAAATGATGCAGCGTGCCGAACTCGTCTATTTTGCGCCCCCACGCCCACACATCATTATACAAATCATCGCCCCACTGGTGCGGGTGGTCGAAACGGACTTTGACCGCTATGGAATGCTGGTCGTCTTGGATGTCCTCGATAACGCCCGTTACCATTAAGCCCGTAAAAATACACTCGCAACGCCTGCCGATAAGCTCCTTGTTTACTTCTGTCGTTTTCATGTCCCTAAAATTTACTTGTTTATTACTCCGTTCTTCTTCGCTACCCATTCGTCACGCCTGCGGCGGCACTCGTCCAGCGTTTTGGCTACCGTGCTGAAAAGTTCGCCGTCCGTGTGGCGGTAGTCATATTGATAATAAATTTGTCCCCTGAAAGCCCCTAAACGGCATTTCACGAACTTTTCTTCTCCCGGTGTTTGGGTGATGCTTACCCCGTTTTTGTTAAGTGACTGCATGATGTCTTATTTTTTTATGGTTATAAACTTGGTTGTTTTAAGCGGGCAGGGCTTTGACACCCCGCCCGGATTGGTTGTTATGCCGCCCGGAACACAAAGCCGTCATCAAACCAGTAATCGCACATGAACAGGTCACGGGCAAACTGTTTGTAATCGAAATAGGTCTTTGCGAACTCCGGCAGGTCGTAACATTCCTCTACAATTTCATAGGCGAAATCTTCTTCATCGTCATATTCCCCTTGATATTCATCCCGGAAATCACGTACAAGTCGTCCGCATCTTCCTCGCCCAAATCATGGCTTTTATAGTTGCACCACACGAAAAAGGCTTCCTGCTCGGTGTCGCTCAAATCCTCCACCGCATCACGCAGGGCGAAGAAGTTTTCAGAAATCCAGCTTTCGTCGATTAAGCCTCCGGCACGTTCTCCCAGTCCTGAAACATGTATTCCGCATCTTCCTCGTCCTTGTGAAGTTCCCGGCAGGCTTCATAAAATTCTTCCTTGTCCGAATAGTCCGAAAGGTCGAGCCATGCGCCGGACAATGAACCGTTGTTGTACTTGGCATAAGTGCCTACATAAACTTTTGCTTCCGATAATACCTTTGCTTCCATATTGCTGTAATTTTTAAGTTTTTAATTTTATGCGGATTTGAGAGGTGAGGGAGCCCAAAGTTTCACTGAACTTTTTTCCTGTTTCCCGTAAATCCGACTTTTTTTTTATGCGTCTTCCGGTCGGGTCGGTCGTTTTCGTTTCACATAGCTCAAAAGGGTAGTGTTTAGAGTTTACAAGGTTTTGGGCAAAAAATACCTCGCAAGGCAGGGAAGATTTTTTCGCCAAACCGGAACGGCTCGACCTTGCAAAATCGTGAAGAACACGTAACTACCTTTGCCTATTGAAATGATTAAAACGACTGTCCCGGCTGGGGGACTGCGTAAGAGGAAGATTTACAGATAGGGAAACAGGGGAAAAGTGCCTGTTCTCTTTCATCTTTTAGGGAACACTCCATGCGGGCGGGAAAGGCAAGGGTGTTGTGAGCTTGCTTGCAATACGCTTGTGCGGGTTTCCAACGGCTCTTTTCACGGAATACAGTCAGCCATGCCACGCACGGCTGGCGTTTCGGGGAATGTGCCAGTTGGAAAAGGATATAAAAAATACGGGTAGTCGGTGGACTGCCCGCAAGGTGGAAGAATGTACTTCATTGGGATATAGTTTGTTAGGCGGAATTTCGTTACCGAAATCGTTACCTATTCGTTTTTGTCACGGTTATAGGTAACGAAACCTACCGGACGGCGTTCTTTCTGTTGTTTCGACTGGCTCAAAAGCTGGGTAAGGGCTTGGTACAGTTCGTTGAACTGCGCATCGGTGCTTACCTCCAGTTCCTCGATGCGCCTTGACAGTTCCTCGTAACCGATTGCCATTTGGCGCATGAGGACGAAAGCCCGCATGATTGAAATGTTTACTTCTATGGCTACTTTGGAGCGGAGAACCGAAGAAAGCATGGCTACGCCCTGCTCGGTGAAAGCCATAGGCATAGCAACGCCGAAGTTGTAAGCAGGGGGTATCACATTTTGTGATACCCCTATGGATAACAGCAAGTTAGCTTCCTCTTGGGTGAGTACAAACATAAAATCACCCGGAAAACGCTCGATATTGCGCTTGACCGCCTGCTTCAAGGCTCGTGTTTCCACTTGGTAGAGTTCTGCCAAATGATAATCGAGCATCACCCGGCAACCTCTGACCTCAAAAATCTTGTTTTGGATAATCTGCAAATCCATAATCGTATATTTTAGGAGATTTAGCAATGTTGGAATAATAGTAAGGACTGGTCACAATTTGTGACCAGTTCCCAATAATCAAGATTACATGGCGACTTCCTTGTAAATCTTCTCGATGCCGACAAACTTCTTGTCAAGCCCCTGCATATCGCTGCCTATCTTGCTGTTGGTGATGCGGGCGTAAATTTGCGTAGTTTCTATGTTTGTGTGTCCCAGCATCTTGGACACCGTTTCAATGGGTACGCCCTTTGACAGCGTGGTGGTCGTGGCGAACGTGTGCCGAGCAAGGTGGAATAAGATAGGCAAACAGAGCACCGGAAACGAGAAGAAAGAACAACGTAATCCGTTGGAAACTAACCATTTCTCTACATTCTTCCACTTGAGAAAAAAGCAGGAAAGTGGAGATTATTGAAGATGTTCAGTTACCAAACCGTTAGCCGGTCAGTTACCGAAAGGGAACGAGGTAACGCGAAGTGGATCGGATAATTTAAAACGCCGATATATTGCACTGATTGTCATTATTTTGCATACCGAAGAACGCTTATAAAATAAGTAATTTTGCAACTAAAGTTATAAGCGTATGAAAGTAGAAAAATTCAAGGTTTTGCTCTACCTCAAAAAGAGCGGACTGGACAAGTCGGGCAAAGCCCCGATAATGGGACGCATCACCGTGAACCGGACGATGGCGCAGTTCAGCTGCAAGCTTTCCTGCACTCCCGGGCTGTGGAATCCCCGTGAAAGCCGTCTGAACGGCAAGAGCAGGGAGGCGGTGGAGATAAATGCAAAAATCGACAAGCTGCTGCTTGACATCAATGCCGCCTTCGATTCCCTTCTGGAGCGCAAGGGGGATTTTGACGCCGCTTCCGTCAAGGATGCCTTCCAGGGCAGCATGAAAACGCAGATGACCCTGATGAAAATGCTGGATGCCCTCAGGGATGAGGTAAAGAGCCGTATCGGGATAGACCGGGCAAAAGGGACCTATCCGGCATACGACTTTACCTGCCGTACCATGCGCGAGTTCATTGAAACCAAATTCAAGACGAAAGATCTGGCTTTCGGGCAGCTTACGGAACAGTTCATCCACGACTATGAGAATTTCATCCTTGACGAGAAAGGGTACGCCGTGGACACCGTACGGCATTACCTGGCAATTCTCAAGAAAGCGTGCAAAAGGCTTATCAGGAAGGACACTCCGAGCGGTTCATGTTCCAGCACTATGTTCTCCCGAAACAGACCGTCAAGACCCCCAAGGCACTGAGCCGTGAAAGTTTCGAGAAAATCCGTGACGTGGAGATAGCCCCGCACCGCACGACCCACCGTCTGGCAAGGGACCTGTTCCTCTTCGCCTGCTATACCGGGGTCGCCTACAGCGATGCCGTGACCGTCACCCGGGAAAACCTGTACACCGGCGAGGACGGCAAGCTATGGCTGAAATACCGCCGGAAAAAGAACGAGCTCCGCGCAAGCGTGAAGCTTCTGCCGGAAGCCGTCGCCCTGATAGAGAAATATCATGATGACAGCAGGGACACGCTGTTCCCGATGATCCACTATCCGAGCATGAGAAACCACATGAAGCGCTGGCCGTACTGGCAGGGATAAAGGAGAACCTGTGCTACCATGTCGGACGCCACTCGTTCGCCTCGCTCGTCACCCTTGAAGCGGGCGTTCCGATAGAGACCATCAGCAGCATGCTGGGGCATAGCAACATACAGACGACCCAGGTCTATGCCCGCGTCACCCCGAAAAAAACTCTTCGAGGACATGGACAGGCTCATCGAAGCCACCGGAGATTTGAAACTTGTTCTATAACCCATAAACAATGAGAATCATGAGAAGTACCTTTTCCATACTATTCTATATCAACCGCGGCAAGATAAAGGCTGACGGAACAACTGCGGTCATGTGCCGCATCACCATAGACGGCAGGAACACCGCCATCACCACCGGGATATGCTGCAAGCCGGAAGACTGGAATGCCCGAACCGGGACCATACGCACGGTAAGGGAAAATGCCAGGCTGCAGGAGTACCGGAAGTATATCGAACAGACTTACGAGGAAATTCTGAGGACACAGGGTGTCGTCAGTGCGGAGATTATCAAGAACCGGGTGACAAGGCAGTTCGTCGTTCCGACACACCTGCTCCGGATGGGCGAGATAGAGCGTGAACGTCTCAGGATACGTAGCAGGGAGATCAATTCCACCTCCACCTACCGGCAATCACAGTATTTCCAGAAGTACCTGACGGACTACCTTGTTTCACTGGGGAAGAAGGACATCGCCTTTGAAGAAATAACGGAAGACTTCGGCAGGAACTACAAGGCATTCCTTATCAGGAACAAGAATTTCAGCACCTCGCAGACCAACCGCTGCCTCTGCTGGCTGAATCGCCTGCTGTATCTTGCCGTGGACAACGAAATCCTGCGCACCAATCCGGTGGAGAATGTCGAATATGAAAAGAAAACCGCGCCCAAGCATAAGTATGTCACCCGTGAAGAGATGAAAAGGATACTGGCCATGCCCCTGAATGAAGGACGTGCGGAACTGGGCAGGCGTGCATTCATCTTCTCCTATTTCACCGGGCTTGCCTATGCCGACATCAAGCAGCTTCATCCGTGTCATATCGGAACGACGGCGGAGGGTCGGCGGTTCATCCGTATTAACCGGAAGAAGACCGGGGTGGAAGCGTTCATCCCCCTGCACCCGATAGCCGAGCAGATACTGTCCCTGTACAATACCACCGACATGCACAGTCCTGTATTCCCGTTGCCAAGCCGGGATTCCATCTGGCACGAGATACGGGAAATCGGCGTGATTTTGGGGCGGCATGATGACCTTTCGTACCATCAGGCCCGGCACGGGTTCGGGGTCCTGCTCATTTCAGAGAGCGTATCCATCGAGAGCATAGCCAAGATGATGGGACACTCGAACATTTCCACCACACAAGGGTATGCCAGGATAACGGAAGAAAAAATCTCAAGGGAAATGGACAGACTGATGGAAAAGAGAAGCCAAAGCCGCACACATTACGGCTCTGACAGCCAATGACAGTTTCGCAGCCGCCTGCTTCTTCGCCGTCCATGAAGTTAGTACAGACTTCATTGAAAGTGAAAAGGTCTGGCGGCCGTGCCGTTTCGGGCAGAATCTTCCTTTGCAGGCAAAGCGTATTCAGCCCGAAAACCTTTCCCCTTTCACGTCTGTACAAGGAAGGCTGACGGCAGCGGAAACAAGCGACCGACGGAAAAGTCGATACAACAAAAAAAGAAACAGCATACAGTCAGTAGGAAACTACCGGTCCGTATGCTGTTCAGATTTTCTATAGGAGGGCGTTTTTTTGAAACACAATGAAAAAGGCAGGCGGCAAACTGCGCTCCCTCCAAAAAATCAATCCGTTTTTTCGACCACCTGCCAATATCCGCCTTTGTCCGGCTGAACTGCTTCTGTTTTCATTCGCTGTTTTTATGCTTAAAATTCTGAAATATAATGTATCACAAGTAATTTGACAACATACATTTAGCCGGTGTCCTCCTTATATCTGCTGCATTGTGATTTCATTTTTGTATTACTTGCCATTGCCATTATTGTAAATGACATCCAAAAATTCTTCCGCAAGTCTTATATCTTTAATTCTTATAATATTGTCTCCTTCCGTCGGATAGCCAAGGATATTGATACTGCCATACCAGACGGAGGATTTGTCCATAACACATGAACATAATGATAATCCAGGTACAATCTTTACGAACAACCCCTGTCTTCTGAGATAATCCGACTGCCGTTTTCTGTCAATGTAAGAATGGCCACTTTAATACCGTCTCTTTGGAGTTCTTTCAAGATATTGACAAATTTATTTCGTTCCATATGATAGAGCTTAGGGGAAGATATCACAATGGATTGTCTTGAGCTTTTAATTCTTTTATAAACGACTGACAGAATGTTATGCCGTTGAATATCTGTTCCTCATGCGGAGACGACTGTAACCTTCGGTTGCATCAAACAATGTCTGACAATCCTTGGAAAGTACCCGATAACCGATGGCGGAATAGCCTTTGAGCCTCTTGCGATACATGCTCTCACAGACAGGTTCGTGTATATCGATATAATCATAGATACGGACATCAGCCTTACCTTCGTTCTCCCGGTGCAGACGGCCTGCATACTGGGCAACCAACCCTTTCCATGATATGGGGAGGGCTAAAAAAGAGCGTATCAAGCCGGGGATAGTCAAATCCTTCTCCTACATATTTTCCGGTTGCGACTATTACAAGAGGGGAATTTTGCGGAATGTCATGCAATCCTTGCAGGATTTCACGCTTGCTTTTGGCTGTTCCTTCTCCCGTCAGTTGGACGACGTTGGCGATATGCGGTTTTAACATTCCGGAAAGCTGCTTTACATGTGATGTCCTGCCGGTCAGGATAATCGGTGTCCTGCCTGCCGTTACTGCATTTAACACATCCTCCACGATGAGCGTATTCCGTAATTCAGACTCTGCAAGCGATTGTGACAATAAGGCGAACGACTGCCTGTTTTCAGTTACAGAGCGATAGGATGTGAATCTTGGAACAAGATAACGCAGGAATGACTGCTTCTGTATCTGGGTCTTGGCATCTGCCGAAAAGCGGATTGGTCCGCACTGCATGAAGATAATGGGTTGCAGTCCGTCCTTACGAATAGGTGTGGCAGTAAGTCCATAGACATGATGTGCCGTAATATGTCTGAGCACATTCTCAAACGTTATGGAAGAAACATGGTGGCATTCATCCACGATCACCATCCCATATTCCCGTACAAAAGGTCTTACCTCGCCATTTTCAAAACATGATTGCATAAGGGCGATATCAATGACTCCGTGCAAGGTGTTTGAGGTTGAATCCAAGCAGCCTATGGGAGAAAACACTTTTTTCCTGCCACGTTTTCTTGACGTGGCAGGCTCGGCAAATTCTATCTCAAGAAAGTCGGTAAGGCGTTCGTGCCATTGCAGGAGCAGCGCTTTGGAATGTACCAGCACGAGTGTGCTTACCTTTTTTCGGGCAATCAGAGCAACTGCTGTTACTGTTTTCCCAAAAGCGGTCGTTGCCGCCAATACCCCGTTCGTGTATGGCATTAAGGAATTGATGGCATCAAGTTGCTCGTCACGTTCCTTGCCCTTGAATGCAACGGCAACAGGCTTGCCGTGATTGGTTTCATCAATCATTTCATAAGCAACTCCAAGAGATTCCAGCATAGTTGTTACGGCATCCTCACAACCGCGGGGCAGGGCGAGGTAATCATCCGTAAAGTCTGCACGGCAAATAATACGCGGAATGTTATAGGTAGAGATGCGCATTGCTTGTTTGCTGTAAAATTCCGGATTTTTGAATGCGGCTATACGCTTGAGATGATTGGCCACCTTTTCGGATATGGAGTTTAGGGGAATGTATAGTCTGTCCGATTTTTTAATTTTCAGTTTTCCGTTAAAATCTTTCTGCGTGACATCCTGAGATACAGGAAGCACCCAAGGCTTTGTTTCTGAAGAAATTGCCAACGAACCGAAATCTTCTTGTCTGTGCCGGGCCAATAACATGTCCAAGTCATGCTCATTAAGCTTTTTTGCATTGTATAAATAAGCCCATTGGTTTTTGAACTGAAGGAAGTTTTCATCCACAAAGACACTGTTTCCCATTTTCCGTGCCCTGCCTTGCAATGGAAGGGCTATCAGATTTCCGAATCCGCCTTCAGGCATTCTGTCCTGATTGGGGAAGAAACGGTCGTATGAATTGAAGGTAATATGTCCGTTGCGCTTCATGGCCTCAGTAAGGATGGCATTGCCTAATTTCCTGGCTTTACCGGCAGCAACCGGTTCTTCGAAAAATATCCATACATGCGCCCCGTTACCGGAGCGTGAACGTTCGATACTGTACGGAATTCCCCAATTCCTACAAACGGCAATGAAAGCCAGCACATCTTCCTTATATCCGCGAGTGCAATTCTTGTCATCAAAATCAGCGCAAAGAAAAGAGCATTTATTGTCAGGGGTGACAGCATATAAACCTATAACATCACACCCGTATTCATCTTTTCCCTCCAAATGGCGGTAGATTTCCCGGCTTGTCAGAGGAGCAAGGTTGCGATTCGGGCAAGCCGAGCACTTGTATCGTTTCTTGTCGCAGACTCCTCTTCGCCATTCATTGGTACAGACCGGTTGATAGCCTCCCTTTCCCGTTGTCCTGCTGAACCATCTTCGTGCAAAAACATCCGTTCTTCCCTTGAAAAAGCTGCTGAACAATGCTATTTTCTCATCAGGCGTGAAATTGACAGAAGGAAATATTACAGGAGAAAAAATCGGCTCCTTATCAGAGATTTCCGATGCAGAATACGCAATGCCGTGTTGAAGAAGAATTGATTTCAACTCTTCGTTCTCGGCAAGTAATGCATTATATTTCCTGACAAGCGTGTCGTATTTCTTTTGCAGTTCTTCCATCCCGTTATGCTGCCATCAGTCCGCAAAGCAAAGCAATTCCGAAACTTAGAAATGTTCCGGCAAGGACATACTCGGTTTTTGCTGTATCCGTATCCTTGAACCTCAATATGGATTTTGCGGCTATGATAAAACCGATTGCTTCATACCTGCCTATTATTACAAATATGATTGTGAGAATACGTTCCAGGTTTCCTATCAATGCTCCGGCATTTTTGATATTCTCACAGGATAGTGTTTCTCCGATTTGGTATCTTTTCAAAACCAACTTGATCAGGACATTGGCAGGTTTGATGCACAACAGTACCGCCAGTATGAATAAAGGCATGGAGAAGTTCCCGGTATAATCCACAAATTGTACAGGCAATTCAGTGGTGATATCAAACTCGGTAGCCACAGCAGCCAATATTGCCAGATGTGCAGCCTGGTCAAGGGCAAAACTCCACAATCCTTTTGGGCAATAGGTTTTGACAAGGTCAATGGCCAGATGTGACAGGGCAATGGTCAAGGCATAAAACCCGAAATCGCCGACCGGAACCAAAACCCATGATACTGCAGCTACAAGAAGCGAATGTACATACAGGAAGCAGCTTCTGAATTTCTTTTCCTCTTTCTGTGAGCAATATTTGTCATTTTGCAGGTAGAAATCGGCTATGACGTGGCCCAACAGCAAACTTAAAAACAGCCAGCTATTCATATTCGTTAAAATTTATCTGTTCAAAATACTTCAAGCTTCCTCTATGCAATACCATTTTGTAGCCGATGAAGCCTTGTTTACACCGGATTGTGATATTCCCAGATTTCGGGCTATATCCGTTTCCTTCAATCCAAGCAGTTTGTAATACATGACCTCGCTTTGGCGCAGGGTCATGTCATTCATGATGGCATCGGTCAGCAATGCGATCGTCTGTAAGGGGCAGGATAATTGTCTTTTGCTTGTACATACAGACAAAGTTCCTTTATTCAAGGCATTCATTCCCTCAAGTGAACGCCCCGACATATAAATGGCCTCGCCATCCCAAATGCCCTGTTCCGTGTCCACTATACGCATGTTTCCAATACCGATAGCCGTCCTGATACCATATGTCTGAAAGCTCTTCGCTTTCTTATTTTCTGTAATCGGGAAAGACTTGATGCATGATTTGATTACAAGAGCTATACGAAAGACATTGGATACATTATGCATTACACATTCGATATAATCGCCTTTGATTTGACGACCGCAAAAATCCGGGTATTTTGTTTTGAGCAAAGCAAACAGTGCCTCTATCCTTTGCTTTAGTCTGATAGTTTCATCCACGGATAACGAAGTGGATGAAACTATATCTGCCGAAATGGTTGCAAACATATTACTATCTATTGTTTTGGCTGTAAAAGTATGAATATAATTTGGTATAGCCAAGAAATATACCCTAAAAATGGTATAGTATTACGATATACCAATAAAGGGTGTATCAGTATTGCATTACAAAACCAATCCGCATCATTTAGTGAACCAGTGATGCGGATTCAGAAATGAAAAGTTGAACTTGGCGGATACCATTATATGGGGTAATATTAAAACCCGGTTCTTCCATTCTGATGGTACGCCTCCTTGTACCCGTCCATCAACGTACGTTCAATGTCGGAAGCCTGTACAGGATCCTGCCGCCTATCTGGATATAGGCAATATGCCGTTGTTGCGGTAATCCTGAAGGCTCCTGCGGCTGACCTTCAGTCTGACGGCCAGTTCCTTGTCGGTATAATAGCGTTCCCCGTCCAGGGACGGCTTGTTGTTTTCACGTATTTTCTCCACCTTTTCCGATAGTTCTTCCAGCGATGAGAGGAAGGCTCTCACGCGCATGTCGTTTTCCGGTGTCAGCAGCCGGATATTGCCATTGTCATTCATAAATCAGATATCTGTTTGTTGGTTTGTTGGTTGATTGGTTTGTTGGTTGGCTTGTTGGTTGGCTTGTTGGTCACATTGCATTTTCTTTCCTTGCCGGCTGTTATACACCGCTTCATTTCAGCCACGGGAAAGACAGCCTTCACGTCCTCCGGTCTGTAATACACCTTGTGGCTTATTTTGGTGTAAGCCAGCGTTCCGTTCTCCCGCATCGTCTGCAAGGTTCTCGGACTGATGCAGAGCAGCCTGCACACGTCATTGCTGTCAAGCCACTCCTTTTCTCCCAAGTCTTCCTGTTCCCGGCAGAGCCGTTCCACCTTTCTGCGAAAATCTCGAATCCCGAAAGCATCCTCTCGAAAGTCGCCTTGTCTATGACCACTACTTCCATAATTCTTAAATTTTAAGTTTGACATTTGTTTTTTACTATAGCTGGAACGGCGGACAGATGATACCGGAAAGGGGCTCTGGTGTCCGTAAAAGCGTTCCGCAAGCGAAGGAAACAAAAAAACAGAAACAGACCGCAAACCGGACGGCATGTGTCACCGTCAGACATTCCTTTTCACAGCAAGAGGATAATTGCAGGCGGTAAAAAGCAGAAAAGGACACACTCATTTCTTTGAAGCAAAGGTAGCCGTTCCCCACCGGAGCGCAAGGCCGGACCCTGCGGGTCGGCGGGGAAAAAATCATCCTCGCGCTTTGCGCTCCGGTATTTTTCCTGCCGAGCCTTGACGCTTTTCCGGTGGGAGAACGGCTGTAAGGCATTCAAAGAAACAAGAGTGCCCGTACTACGGGCCGGATGTCTAACAGATAAAAGCAAAAGGATATGGCAACAAAAGACGTGAAAGAATTCAACGGATGGTTTAACCGTTCATACGCGAGATTGAAGGAGAGACTCTCCATCTATGGAAAAATCGACGAAGACGCGTTCCATGACGCATATCTGGCTGTCAGGAAGCAGATAATGTTCTCAAGTGTCGGGATAGAAGATCCGGAGTCCTATTTCTTCGGATGCTATAGGAGAATCCTGCAGTCGGGCGCAAGGGATGAAAGCCGTTACGACAGCCCCGGAGACGAGTATTTCGCAAGACTGGGTGAGACGGACTGCGCGGAAGAGACAGAGGAACGGGAAGAGATGCTGACCGGATGCGACAGGCTGGTAAGGGACATACAGAAGTTCCTCAGGCGGCATTTCTCCTATGAGGATTACAGGATATTCATGCTGCGGTTCTACGAGACCGGAAGTTCATTCCGCACCATAGCCAGGCACATGGGCGAGAAGACCTCGGTGGTGACACGCAGGCGCAGGCGATGATGGAATCCGTCCGGGCAAACAGGAAGTTCATCGCCAGAAGAAGACTGATCATGGCCGGAGAGGCGGCATGACAAGAATAAAGGACAACAAGGTATAACAATAAAATATTGATGATTATGAAACTGACAGTTTATGACAAGAGCAATTCCCATCCGGCACTGACCTACAAAGGCAAACGGATCATCACGGTATGCCGTGACGGCAGCATGTACCTGAGCAGGATACTGAGCAGGGAACTGAGCCTGCACGCAGGAAACAGGCTGTGTATCGCCAGGGACGAAGACAGGCCCAAGGACTGGTACATGTTCGTCTCGGATGACGAGAACGGCTTCACGATCTGGAACGACCCGCGTTGCGCCCGCTTCTCCAACAGCTTCATCGCCGGCATGATACTCGATGTGGCAAAGGTCGAGAAATGCGCCGGTTTCATGGTGGCGAAAGAGCCGGTGAATGTGGACGGCAGACTATGCTACCGGATAATACTCGACAA
>ENA-OQAA01000552-OQAA01000552.1-human-gut-metagenome-genome-assembly--contig:-NODE-552-length-25029-cov-3.554453_pt1 | contig 25029 bp, 28 predicted proteins | sample MGYA00242489_ERZ504515 | MGnify/ENA primary metagenome ERZ504515 (study PRJEB26092, sample SAMD00036237) | human gut metagenome | host: Homo sapiens | study: EMG produced TPA metagenomics assembly of... | reverse complement strand
AGAAGTACCTGAAGCGAGCAGTTTGATCATGAAATCGACAAATTAAATCAGGCATGGTGGACGACCTTCTGGAGTCATCGCTACAATGATTTTGATCAGATAGAACCACCAATTTGCAATGGTGAAGGCAGTATTATGGGCTGAATCTGGAGTGGAAACGATTTACTACCTGGAATATGAATGATTTTATGAATTCTGAAATTCAAGTACTCAAAGAGATTACCCCGGATATCCCTGTGACAGCAAATTTTATGATGCTTTACAATGGTCTTGATTACCGAAAATGGCACCATTTCTGGATGTGATCTCCTGGGACAGCTATCCACAATACAACAATGATTATGAAAGCTTGTATGAAACCATGACAGAAAATGGGTTTCATCACGCAGTGATGCGTGGGTTGAAAAAGGACAAGCCCTTTATGCTGATGGAAAGTGCACCTGGCTGGTAAACTGGCATCCGTATAATAAAGTAAAAAGACCTGGCGTTCACAAGCTTGCGTGTATGCAGGCAATTGCCTGTGGTTCCGATACTGCTCAGTATTTTCAGTGGAGAAAAGGCCGCGGCTCCTTTGAGCAGTATCATGGAGCTGTTGTAGATCACCTTGGAAAGGATGATACCAGAATTTTCAGGGAGGTGGCAGAGGTTGGTGCTTTGCTCAAAAAAATTGCCCCTGCAGCCGGAACACTGGTAAAAGCAAAAACAGCTCTGTTATTTGACTGGGACAACCGTTGGGCAATCCAGGATGTAAAAGCATTAAGTGAAAACACAAAAAATTATGAAAAAACCTGCATTGGAATCTGGAAAGAATTTCAGAAGCTGGGAGTAGAAATGGATGTGGTTGGTTCTAATGATGATCTTAGTGATTATAAAGTAGTTGTAGCGCCTATGCTTTATCTTCTCCAGCCAGGAACCGCAGAAAATCTGCAGAAATTTGTGAAAAACGGCGGTCAGCTTTTAGCCACTTATTTTACCGGATATGTGGATAAAGATACCTTATGCTATCTTGGCGGTTTTCCGGGAGACGGACTGGCAGAGTTGTTCGGAGTGATTAGTGAGGAAATTGACACCTTATATCCCTCTGATAGAAACAGCCTGTGTTTTCCTGATGGAAAAAAATGGACTGTATATGATTGCGCAGAAATCTTACGGGTTCAGGATGCACAGATCCTGGCTTCCTATGGAACTGATTTCTATGAGGGAAGTGCCGCATTAACCGTAAAAGAATGGGAAAGCGATACTCATACCGGAGAAAATGGTCGTGCCTATTACATAGCAGCAAGAGTTGCGCCTGAAGAAATGGGAAATCTGTTTGAAACAATGCTTGCTGATGCCGGAATTGCAGTTAAGGATCTTCCGGGAGAAGTGGAATACCATCAACGTCAGGGAGAAGACACTACCTATGAATTCTATCTGAATCATAGCAAAGAAAAATTGCTGATAAAGAATGTAACAGGTAGGAATTTGCTCACAGGAGAAGATATTAACGAAACATTATCGCTAGCTGCTTATGATGTAGCGGTGATTTGTAAACAGTCATAACAATAATAAATGTGACACTAAATAAAGAAATTGGACTTGACGATGACTGCTTTGTAATCGTAAAATTTTTGTATAGATTACAAAAGATGGTATGAATTTATAGGCTTTAATGGGTATAATTCACAAGTGAAAATAGAAAATTCAAAAATCGGAAGGGCTTGAAGACTGTTAAAACAGAAAAAGAAGGAGACATTTGAAATGAAATTAGGAATTGTTTATACTAGCACAACACCAGAACTTATTGAGTGTGTAAACGAAGAAATCAGAAAAAATCTTGGAGATACCCCGGAAATTCTCAACTATCAGGATCCGTCTATTCTTGCAGAGGTAAGAGAGCATGGTTATGTAACTGCAGGTGCAGCAGCTCGCCTTGTGGGAATGTACATGCAGGCTGTTTCTGACGGGGCAGATGCAATTTTAAACTGCTGCTCTTCTGTTGGAGAAGTTGCAGATGCCGCACAGAATATTGGACGCTACACAGGCATCCCGATTGTTCGTATCGATGAGGAAATGTGCCGTGAAGCAGCTCGCCTTGGCAAGAGAGTAGGCGTACTTGCAACTCTTCCTACTACCCTGGAGCCTACCAAGAATACAGTCTCCCGTGTTGCAAGAGAAATGAACAGCCATGTAGAATTGGTTGACGGACTTGTAGACGCATTCGGTGCAGACCAGGATAAATTTAAAGCACTTCTTTGTGCAAAGGCAGAAGAAATCACAGATCAGGTAGATGTGATTCTTTTGGCTCAGGGATCTATGGCATATGCAGAAGAGGCAATTCATGAGAAAATCGGTAAGCCGGTACTGTCCAGCCTCGTTTTGGAGCACAGGCACTTGCAGCTGCATTGAAGGCTAAAGGATTATAAGATTAATCATATAGAGAACAAAACTGCACAATTAAAGGAGAAAAATCATGCTGACAGATACAACCAGATCCCCTTACGCGAAGTACATGCGTTGGACGGATGAAAGTAAAATGGACCGGCGGCCTTTGGAAGGAACGCTTTGACACCTGCGCCAACAGTACAGTGCCTCAGCTGAAGCACATGTTTGACAGCAAGGATATCAGCCATGTAGTAGAGAATTTCAAAATCTGCGCCGGAGATGCGCAGGGAGATTTTGACGGAACTGTTTTCGGAGACGGAGACTTTTATAAATGGATGGAATCTGCCATTTATACGGCTTATCAGACAGATAACCAGCTTCTGAAGGAAGAAATTGAGAATTATATAGACCTGATCGGAAGAGCACAGCAGCCGGACGGCTATCTTTCCACCAAGCAGATCATTGGAGAAAGAAGCGGGAACGGCGTTTCCAGAATGGGAGATATTAACGATTTCGAGGTATACAACTTTGGACATATGTTTACAGCGGCCTGTGTACATAAAAGAATTACAGGCAAGGACAGCTTTCTTGCAATTGCAGCCAGAACAGCAGATTATCTGGAGCATCTGTATGAAGAGGCAGAACGCACAGGAGAGGTTCAGACTGCAGTTTGCCCTTCCCATTATATGGGACTTGTGGAAATGTATCGTACCACTGGCGAAGAGCGTTATCTGAAGCTTGCGAAACAGGCGATCGCGCTTCGTGACAGCGTAAAGAACGGTTTGGATGACAATCAGGATAAGATTCCGCTGAAGCAGCATGAGAAAATTCTTGGACATGCAGTTCGTGCCAATTATCTCTATGCAGGTGTGGCGGATCTTTGTCTGGAAGAGGAAGATCCGGATTATATTAAGGTTCTCCACAAAGTATGGAGAAGTCTTGTGGATAAAAAGCTTTATATTACCGGCGGATGTGGAGCCTTGTATAATGGCGCTTCTCCCTATGGATACTTTTTTGATCATCAGCTTGTTCATCAGGCATATGGCTATGAATACCAGCTTCCAAATATTACTGCATACAATGAGACCTGTGCATCTCTGGGCGGCGTTTTCTGGGCGTACCGCATGTTCCAGCTGGAGCCAAAGGCAGAGTACTTTGATATTCTGGAACGAATGATGTTAAATACCAACCTGGCTGCACTGAGTCTGGATGGTAAGAGATTCTTCTATGAAAACATGTTAAGACGTGCTAAAAAGCTTGATTATAAGCTGATCTGGCCTCTTACCAGAAGCGAATATATTCTCAGCTACTGCTGTCCTCCAAACCTGGCAAGAACCATTGCACAGTCCAGTGAGTATGCATATCTTACCTCTGATAACAGTGTATGGACTGGTATGTACGGCGCAAGTGAAGCTCAGGTGAAGCTGGAAAATGGAGGAGAATTCACACTGGTGCAGTCCACAGATTATCCGTTCGATGGAGCAATCCGCTTCACTGCAAAAGATGTGAAAGTAAATGCTCCTGTTCATTTAAGACTGCGCGTTCCGGGATGGGCTGCAGGCGGTTTCATTAAGGTACTGGTGCAGACCGTGAGCTGACAGCAGCTGATGCAGGAACCTATTTGGATATTCTTGTGGAAGATCTGCAAAACATGGATGTACAGCTGAATCTGGATATGAAGATTCGCTATACCGTTGCAAACAATATGGTAGAAGAAACAGTTGGACAGGCTGCAATTGAACGTGGACCTCTGGTATATTGCTGCGAGAGTGCAGATACCCATGCATCGACTCTGGATGATATTTATCTGGATCTGAATGCAGAGTTTACTCCTGTGGAATTTGAAATTCAGGGAAGAAAAATGACTGCTCTTGAAACTGAGGAATATACCATTGACCGTTCTGAATTTGACAGAAATGCACTTTATCAGCCGCTGAAATACCACGGTATGAGCAAAAAGTATGTACGCCTGATCCCATATTACGCATGGGATAACCGTGACTATGGAGAAATGAGGATCTGGTTCCCTGTCGCATATACCGTATAATAAATTGAGTTATCAAAAACTGAGATATGAATGTAAAAAATCCTGCCGCTTATATTTTGAACGAACAGAATGGAGAGTTATAGAAATTATGGAATGTAAAGTAATTCCTTTCCATACCGTTGAGGAGAGAAGCAAAACAGATGCCGACAAAGCAGAAGCGCTTCTTTCCCAGGCAATGGAAGGTTTTCATAAAAAATTAGTAGTGCTGGATGATGACCCTACTGGTGTGCAGACCGTTCATGATGTGTCTGTTTATACTGACTGGGAAGAAGAATCTATCCGCAAGGGCTTTGAGGAAAAAGAAGCTTATGTTTTTATCCTTACCAATTCAACGAAGCTTTTCTGTGGAGGAAACTACAAAAGTTCATCAGGATATTGCCACAAGAGTGGCGAAGGTTGCCAGAGAGCTGGGACAGGACTTCATGATCATTTCCCGTGGAGATTCCACACTGAGAGGTCACTATCCGCTGGAAACACAGCTTCTGGCAGATGGCCTGACAAAGAACAAGGCGCTGGTGTTGATGGTGAGATCATCTGTCCGTTTTTCCCAGAAGGCGGGCGCTATACAATGGATAATATCCATTACGTAAAAGAACAGGACAATCTGGTTCCTGCCGGAATGACAGAGTTTGCAAAGGACAAGACCTTCGGCTACAAATCCTCCGACCTTACAGAATACGTAGAGGAAAAAACAGAAGGAAAATACCATAAAGAGGACTGTATCACCATTTCTCTGGACGAACTGAATGCTCTGGATGTGCAGGGGGTCAAGGTGAAGCTTATGACTGCAAAAGACATGGCGAAGATTATTGTGAATGCAGTATCTTACGCTGATCTGAAGGTTTTCTGTGCAGCATTGGTGCTTGCCATGAAAGAGGGAAAACATTACATGGCAAGAACAGCAGCAGCTTTTACCAAGGTAATGGGAAGGATTTCGGATCAGCCCTTCTTGGAAGAGAGCAGCTGGAAGGAGATACAAGGAATGGAGGAATCGTTCTGATCGGTTCCCATGTGAAGAAGACTACAGACCAGCTGAACTGTCTGAAGGAATTGGACGGACAGGTTGATTTTATGGAATTTCAGGTAAACACTGTATTCGAAGAAAATGGTCTGGAGAAAGAAGTAGAGAAAACGGTGAAGGCAGCAGAAGAGAAAATCCTGTCTGGAAGAACCGTTGTAATTTATACAAGCAGACAGCTTCTTGCACCGGAGAATATGACTCCGGAAGAGAAACTGCAGATTTCTGTAAAGATTTCCAACGCAGTGACCAGTATTATCGGAAAACTTTCTGTGAAGCCGAAATTTATCATTGCAAAAGGCGGAATCACTTCATCTGACGTAGGAACCAAAGCTCTTCGCGTAAAGAAAGCCCGTGTTATGGGACAGGTGAAGAAAGGGATCCCGGTATGGATGACAGGAGAAGAAAGCAAATTCCTGGAATGCCATACATTATTTTTCCGGGAAATGTGGGTGAAGTAAGTACGTTGAAGGAAATTGTAGAGGAATTGATCTGATTGGAGGTTTACATTAATGAAAAAAGTAATTATATCTCTGGCACCTGTACAGGCAGGAACCAGTGTGGATGCAGTAAAACTTGCAGAGGATGTAGAGAAAAGCGTAAAACTTGGTGCTGCTATGTGTCACCTTCACTGTCGTAAACCAGACGGAAGCCTTACACCTGACATTTCTTATATGTCTGAGTGCTTTGACGAGATTCTGAAACGGACAGATGTGGTAGTTCAGGCGTCTACAGGCGGTGTTTCAGATATGAATATCCAGGATCGCTGCAATCCGCTTGACTACCCGAAGGTAGAGAGTGCGTCTCTTAACGGCGGAAGCACAAATCTTGGTGAGGCAGTATATATCAATTCCTTTGATGATATCCGTTATTGTGCAGATGCAGTTATAAAAGAGGAATCCTTCCGGAAACAGAAGTTTTTGATATTGGAATGCTACATAACATGGCAGTAGTGAAATCTGAGCAGCCATTTGCAGATCCAATGCTGTTCAATCTGGTATTTGGTCACAAAGGCGGCATGCAGCCTACACCAGAAATGCTGGCAGCTTTCCGTTCCTTTGTTCCATCTGATGCACTTTGGGGTGTTACCCATTTTGGCCGTGATAACTGGACATTTCTGGCTGCAGCCATCGCTATGGGAGCAACGGTAGTACGTGTTGGTTTTGAAGACAGCTACTATCTGGCTGATGGTGTAGATGCCGAGTACAACTGGCAGGTGGTTGAGAAACTGGTAAATCTGATACGCGCTATGGGTCTGGAGCCAGCTACTCCGGATGAGGCAAGACAGATTTTGAATTTGAGAAAACGTTGAAAGGGGGAAAGAAAATGCTTGCGATTAAAAAAATATATATGGATTATGAAACAGCCCCGGTTGGTGTTTCCCATATGCCCCAGTTTGCCTGGGAGCTTGTAAGCGATAAGAAAAATGTAAAACAGAAATCCTACGAACTTCAGATTGCAAAAGACGCTGATTTTACAGATCTGATCTATAACAGCGGAAAAACAGAGTCTGAGGAATCTGCACATGTTTATGCAGAAGATGCTTCACTGGAGAGCGGCAAGCGCTATTTTGTCCGCGCAAAAGCCAGTGATGGTCAGGAAGAAACGGACTGGAGCGAAACCGCATCTTTTGTAACTGCCCTTGCAGGAAAAAATGGTGAGTGGGAGGAAGGCGCACCAGCATGGAAAGCTCCTTTTGTATCCGCCGAAACTGACGATTCCTATAAGAGCGTTTCCAAAGGAACCTATGTAAGAGGAACCTTTGAAATCAAAAAAGATATAAAAGAAGCCTATGCCTTTACCACAGCCCTTGGCCTGTATCAGTTTTACCTGAATGGCAAAAAAGTTGGTGAGGACGAGATGACACCGGGATGGACATCCTATAGAAGACATCTCCTCTATCAGACCTATGATGTAACGGAATATCTGCAGAAGGGCATTAACGGTGCCGGAGCAATGCTGGCTCCAGGCTGGTATAAAGGAGTTATGGGACTGACAAAGGCCCGCAACAACTATGGTGATCAGACGGCTTTTACTATGGAACTTCTGATTCGCTACACCGATGGAACAACAGAATCTGTTTATACGGATCCATCATGGAAAGGCTGCGATTCACCGGTGATATTTGCAGAAATCTATGATGGTGAGACTTATGATGCAGCCCTTGAGATTCCGGACTGGTCAAAGGCAGAAACCACAAAAGGCGACTGGAAGCCGGTTCAGCTTGTATTCTTTGATACACAGGTTATGCGTGCGCAGTACGCTGCAAAGGTTCGTGTAATGGATCGTATTCCTGCAAAACGTATTTTCAAAACACCGGCAGGAGATACGGTTATTGATTTTGGCCAGAATATGGCAGGGCGAATTGAAGTAACTGCAGCCGGAAAACCGGGCAATGTGATCGAGCTTCACTGCTTCGAGGTTCTGGATAAAGATGGAAATGTATATCTGGATAACCTTCGTGCAGCCAAGCAACGATGAAATATACTTTTGCAAGAGAAGAGACAGTTACCTGGCATCCGACTTTTACTTACATGGGATTTCAGTATGCGCTGATTGTTTCCTATCCAGGCGAGCCGAAAGCTGAGAATTTCACAGCTTGCACTCTTCACTCCAACATGGCTTCAAACGGAAGTCTGGAGTGTTCGAATCCGCTGCTGAACCAGCTGCATCACAATTTCCTGTGGGGACTGAAGAGTAATTTCCTTGATGTACCTACAGACTGCCCGCAGCGTGATGAGCGTCTGGGCTGGACTGGTGATGCGCAGATTTTCTGCCGTACAGCCACTTATCTGATGAATACATATACGTTCTATAAGAAATGGCTCCATGATCTGGAGGTTGATCAGACACCAGAGGGCGGTGTACCACATGTTGTTCCGAATATTGAGGAAGGCCGTACAGATGGAAACTGGCTTCTCCGCCAGGGACCTCATTCCGCAGCAGCCTGGCTGATGCGGCCATCATCAATCCGTGGACCATGTATCTGATGTATGGGGATAAAGATATTCTGAAAAAACAGTACAACAGCATGAAGGGATGGATTGACTTCATGCGTGCCCATGCTGTTGATTATATCTGGAACTATAAGCTGCAGTTTGGCGATTGGGTAGCTCTTGATGCAGAAGAAGGCAGCTACTTTGGAGCCACACCAAATGATCTGACCTGTACTGCCTATTATGCATACTCTACCGGACTTTTTGTCCAGATGCGAAAGCCCTTGGAAAAGAGGATGTGGCAGTAGAGTATGAGGAGCTTTATCATAAGATCGTAAAGAAATTCCAGGAGACCTTCTTCGACGCAGAAGGAAATATGACAGCACAGACACAGACCGCACATATTGTGGCACTGTATTTCCAGCTGACTCCTGAAAAATATATCACAAAAACGGTAGAAGGTCTGAAACGCCTTCTGGACAAAGAAAACGGTCATCTGGTTACTGGATTTGTGGGAACTCCGTATTTCTGCCATGCACTAAGTCAGAACCACGCTCTGAAGGAAGCCTATGACCTGCTTCTGAAGGAAGACTTCCCATCCTGGCTGTATCAGGTGAAAAAAGGTGCCACTACGATCTGGGAGCACTGGGATGGCATGAAGGATGACGGAAGCATGTGGAGTGCAGATATGAACTCCTTTAATCATTATGCTTATGGGGCTATTGGTGAGTGGATGTACCGTGCAATGGCCGGAATTGAAGCTGATCCGGAACATCCGGGCTTTAAACATGCGATACTCTATCCGCGCATTGGTGGAAATCTGAAGTACACTGCAGGAAAATATCATAGCATTTATGGTGATGTTGGTGTAAAATGGGAAGTCCAGGGGAAACAGATTACTTTAACTGTTCAGATTCCGGTGAATACAACAGCAGAGATCCGTCTGGATCAGGCAAAAGCTGTTCTGGAAAGCGATGGACTGACATTTGCCAGGGAAGCAGACTATATGGCTGCCGAAGCGGGAAGCGGTACATACCATATCGCATTTGAACAGTAATCATAATGCAGAATGCGAAAGGGTGATGAGAATATGGAAAAGAAAAAGGAACCTTCGGGAATACAGAAAGCGTGGAGACGGCTGAGTATTCAGAATCAGATTTTTTTATCCATGTTTCTTATCACCCTTTTGGGTGTGGGCGTTTTGATGAATATTGTATACAAAACCTCTATTGATGCTATTGAACAGAATTACAGGGCATCTTATCAGTCTACGCTGAAGAATTCCAGCCGCGTTATGGATATGAATCTGAAGAACATTGTAGACGTAGGCCGAAATTTTCTGAATGATGAAGCTCTTCAGCAGATTCTGGAAAAAGGCAACGAATACGGAGGAAGCAAGTTTGCATCCACAGACCGTGAGAAACTTCGTGTGATTGCAAATGAAATGGCAAGTCAGCAGGTGTGGGTGAATTATATAGTATTTACGGATCTTTATGGCCATGTGTATCAGCTGAACAATGTGAACCTGGTACTTATGATTTCTATAATTATTATAGTGATAAGGATATTCTGGAAGAAAGCTGGGTGAAACAGGCAAAGGCTGCGCAGGGAAAGGAAATTTTTTTCTGTGACAGTATTTTAAAAGCAGGAACAAAGAAAGGATTTTCTTATGCGAAATATATGATCAATCCCTCTGATGGACAGGGAATGGGCTATATGGTGGTGGGACTGAGCCAGAAGCTGTTGGGAAAATCCTTTGTTATGGGCAATGAAAGCTTTGATTCCAGTAACTTTATGGTTGTAGATGAGGATGATCAGCTGGTTTATTTGTGGGAAATGAGGAAAGGGAGAATGCAATTATGCAATCCTATTCGAATCCGGGAGAGAACCATCTGTATCTGTTTTCTTCTGTCACCAATTCTACTACAGGCTGGCATATTGTAAACGTAGTGGAGAAAAATGAGATCAGTGAAGAGAGCAAAAATATCCGTCTGACCTCGTTTCTGGTAGCCGGCTGTGTTCTTGTAGTGGGGTTTCTCATGGCACGAATCATTTCCAGAACCATCAGCATCCTCTGAAGCAGCTGGAAAATACCATTGCACAGGTTGGGGAAGGAAAGCGCCACATTACAGAAGAGTTTGACTACAGTGAAGTTGGCCGGATTGGACGGAAATTCAAGGAAATGGTCAATACGAACCTGGAGCTTTCCGAGCATCTTATGGCGGTGAAGCTGAATGAACGGGAAGCAGAGCTGCTTTTGCTTCAGTCCCAGATCAATCCCCATTTTCTTTATAATACACTGGATTCTCTGTACTTTGTTGCAATCATGCATGGGGATGACCAGATGGCAGAAATGGTCGAAGCACTTTCTGATAACTTTAAGCTGGCGCTGAATAATGGAAGCAAATATATTAAAGTTGCGGATTCTGTGAAATGGATGCAGGGCTATATGAAGCTTCAGAATATGCGCTACAATAATCGTTTTGAACTGTTCGTGGATATCAGCAGAGAAATTCTTCAGCGTGAAACGATTACCTTTATTTTTCAGCCATTTATTGAAAATGCTATGTATCACGGTCTGGAGCCGAAGATTGGAAAAGGAAAGATTTCCCTTCGCGGCTGGCAGGAGCAGAATAATATGATTTTCACTATTGAAGATGATGGTGTGGGAATTGACGATATGTCCAGACTGGAGAACGGTTATGGAGTGCGCAATGTAATAGAGCGTATAAAGTTGAATTATGGGGAAAAATACGGTGTAACATTTGAGAGCAGCCCAGGCAATGGAACGAAGGTAACGATTGTGGTTCCGGTAAGATAAGGGATAGGGAAATGCAGATACAAGGAGGATTTTCATGTATCGCTTAGTGGTAATTGATGATGAATATATAGTTGTGCAGGGAATTAAGGCTTTAATTTCCCGCCTGAAGCTGGATTATGAGGTAGTAGGGGCTGCTTATGACGGAATCCAGGGACTGGAAGTGATCCGAAGTGAGAAACCGGATGTAGTAATTACGGATATCCGAATTCCGGGGCTGGATGGTCTGTCTGTGATCGAGGCGGCGAAGGAAGAATGTCCGGATACATATTTTATTGTGATCAGTGGCTATTCTGAATTTGTGTATGCGCAGAGGCGCTTACTCTTGGCGTAAAAGATTATATTGATAAGCGGTTACAGCAGATAAACTGAAAAATGCCCTTACCAGAATTGAAGATGAATGGGCGAAGACTCGTCATGAGGATAATCGTAAGGCACAGGCTAATCGCGAGAAATTTCAGAAATTGGAAAGAACTTTTGAGAGCAGTGTAAAATGTATTACAGACTGTGATGCTGCAGCATTTCGGGAAGAATGCCGGCAGGCAATCAGATGCCTGCAGGAACTTTACCCGGAGCTGCAGGATTTTCGCAGGGAATTTTACAAGCATCTCTGTGTGCTCAGCGATGTACTGATCGAAAGCCAGAAGCAGGTGGAACGAAGTTCACTTGTCTCTTTTCAGGAGATGGAAAATGTCAGAGCATAGAAGCAGTACAGGCCTATGGGGAAAGCGTTCTGTCTGATATCAGCAAGCATCTGACTGCGGACCAGACCGGAAGCAAACACAGAGTTATCCTGGAGCTTCTTACTTATCTGGACGAGCATTATGATCAGGATATCGGGCTGAGTGAGCTTGCAGACAGAGCCGGAATGAGCACGGCGTACTTAAGTGTTCTTTTTAAAACAGAGGTTGGTACATCTTATGTGAAATATCTGACGGATCTTCGCATAAAAAAGGCGAAGAAGCTGCTGCAGGATGGATATAAGGTGAATGAAGTCAGTGAAATGGTGGGATATAATAATTACAGATATTTCTGCGATATTTTTAAAAAACACGAGGGCATGACTCCCAATGAGTACAAGGGAAACGTGTGGAAAGCAGAATGATAAAAATAGGATTTGCAAAAATGCACATATTCGAATTGCTGAATATGTGCATTTTATATATTTAGCACAATTGAATACCTGAATAAGCAGAATTTTTTATAAAAAACAGTCTAAAAAAACTGTACAATTACCAAAAAAATTAGGCACTGGTAAAAAAACAGAACAATGGTATTATATAACCATAAGATATTTCCCGGGGATACAAAGAAACAAATTAAACGTGACCGAAAAGTAAATGGCTATCAAGAGTAACTCATAACAAAATTCAATAATTTTGAAAATTCTGGAGGAATTTATAATGAAAAAGAGAGCATTAGCTATTTTAATGGCAGCATTAACAGCAAGCACAATGTTTGCAGTTCCTACATTCGCAGCTGATTATTCAGGAGAGGATCCACAGCTTGAGAAAAACGTTAAAATCCTTACTATCTGGGCAGAAGATAATGACAATGGTATGCTGTTAAACAAAATCTGCGAAGACTATCAGAAAAATGTAAACCCGAATTTTACATGGGAATATGAGATGGTTGCTTCTGACAACCTTCAGCAGAAAATTGCTACACTTGCAGCATCCAATGATCTTCCGGATCTGTTCGCTTACGAAGCAGGTGCTCCGCTCAGCGTTCTCATCGATTCCGGAAAGGTTAAAAATATTACAGAAGCTGTTGACGAGATCGGAACAGCAGATTATTTAAACAGCGGTGCTGTTGAGCTTCTGAAAGGATTATCCGGAACAGATGATCTTTATGATCTTCCTCTTGGACTGAATGTAGAAGCTTCTGGTACAACAAAGCCCTGTTCGAGCAGGCAGGATGCGAAGTTCCTACTACATGGGATGAGTTTGAAGAGGTTCTTCAGAAACTTTCCGATGCAGGTATCCAGCCTCTTACAACCGGCGGATCTGACAAATGGGGTGCAACCCGTCTGATCAATGCATACGCAGTAAGAACCGCAGGAAACGACATTATGACAAAAGCAGCTGACGGCGAAGTTCCTTATACAGATGAGAAACTTGTTGCAGCAGCTGATAAGATTGCAGAGTGGGCAGAGAAAGGATACTTCGGAGAAGGTATCACAACAGTTGATATGAACACAGCTGGTTCCATGCTGATGAGTGGAAAAGCAGCCATCTTCTACAATGGTTCCTGGTTTACACAGAACCTGACAGATGATGCACAGAACCCGGCAGGCGAGGACGGAATCGGATTCTTCAACATTCCGGTTGCAGATGAGTCCATCAGCTCCGCTACTTCTTACTCTATGAACTGTGGTAACATTCTTGCACTTGACAATGACAAATATGATGAGGCTACTGGCTGGTTCCTGAAATACTTCATGGAGAACATCGGAAACGTAGCTATGGAAGATCAGGGAACTGTTAAAGGTTACACATATGATGTTGCAGCAGATGATATGGATAACTACACCAAGCTTGTTCTTGACGAGATTGACAAATCCACAGAAGGATTTGCATGGTGGGAAGCAAAAATGCCTAGCGAAATCTCCAAGACAGCTCAGGAAAATGTACAGCCTCTGTTAAACGGCGAAATGACTGGCGAAGAATATATGCAGTCCATCCAGGATGTATATGACATGCAGTAAGTAACAGCTTTGGCAATATAAGCTTTGAACTTCAAATGGGAGTGTTTGCCAGCAGACACTCCCGTTTTTGTTGAAAAAATTCGAAATTTTAATGGTTTTTGACACAGAAAGGAAGGAATTTTATGAACAAGGTATTAGGTAATAAGAAAGCGATATCCCTTTTCGTAGTTCCGGCACTGATTATTTACACCATTATTGTAATGGTACCGGTTATCTGGTCGTTGTATTATTCATTCTTCAGCGGCAGCCCGGGACTTCAGTGGGAATTTGCCGGATTTGACAATTATGCAAGACTTTTCAGAGACAAGAACTTCTTAAATGCATTGACAGTAAACTGTAAATATGTATTGGTAGTAACCGTTGGCCAGGTTGGAATGGGACTTTTACTTTCCCTGATGTTTAAATTCTGGCTGAGAAGATGCAAAACCATCGTAAGAACTCTGGTTTTCTTCCCGGTAGTACTTCCTACTGTTGCAGTAGGTCAGCTGTTTGCAAAGATCTATGAGATTCAGCCAAATTATGGTCTGTTAAACTCATTGCTTGACTCTCTTGGTTTTACGAACCTTGTTCAGCCATGGATCGGCCAGTCCAGCACAGCTCTCTGGGCATTGTGCGTAATGGATATCTGGGTAGCCATGGGATTCTATTCTGTAATTTTCTATGGAGCACTCCTTGATATCTCTGATGATATCCTGGAAGCAGCCAGAATCGACGGCTGCGGTGGATGGCAGTTATTTAAAAACATTCTTCTTCCGCTTCTTCGTCCGATGGTAATTACCAGCCTTGTATTCAGCTTCTCCGGAACTGTAAAAATGTTCGAGTCTGCTATGGCTCTTACAAAGGGCGGACCTGGAAGTGCAACAAAATCACTGTCCATGTATATGTATGACGTTGCATTTACTTATAATAAGGTTGGTTACGCCAGTGTTATCGCAATCGTGATCTTCCTGATCTGTGTAGTTGGATCTCTTGTTATCAACAGATTTGATGTGAAAGACTGAAAGGAGGAAATATTATGAAAAAAGTAAAAGCAGCTTTTCGAGGAATTGTAATTTTCCTTCTTTGCGTAATTGAGATCTATCCGTTATTCTGGATGCTTACTGCATCCTTTAAGAAACAGGCTGAGTGGAGTGAGAAGCCAGCTTATGCGTTAAATGATGGATTTTATTTCCAGAACTATTCTGATGCATGGACAAGGGGACATATGTCCACCTTCTTTAAGAACAGTTTGATCACTACATTAGTAGCACTTGTATTTATTGTATTTTTCTCAGTAACTGTAGGATTTGCTGTAACAAAGATGAAATGGAAATTCAGAAATGCAGTTGCACAGTATTTCCGTTTCGGTATCATGATTCCGGTAGCAATTGCTTTGATCCCGCTGTTCCAGATTTACAGCAGATCAAACCTGTTAAATACCAGAACATGTCTGATCATTACGTACATAGCATTTGGTCTGTCGCTGTCCATTTATCTGGTTCAGGGATATCTTCGTTCCTTCCCAGATGATATTATGGAGGCAGCCGTTATTGATGGCTGTGGTATTTACAGACTGATGTGGCATATTGTAACACCACTTATGAAGAACTCTATTGTAACCGTACTGGTTCTTCAGTTCTTCTTTAAATGGAACGACCTTCTGTTTTCCATGACATTCATTAGTGATTCTGCGCTGAAGACTGTTCAGACAGGACTTCTGTACTTCTCTGATGAGTTTGGATCCAAGAACTGGGGTGCAATTTTCGCTTCTGTATCCATGAGTGTATTCCCACTTCTGATTCTGTACATGGCACTGAATAAGAAACTGATGGAAGGTATGACAGCCGGAGCTGTAAAGGGTTGATTTTATGGAAGATAAAAGGACAGAGCAGTATAGACAGGAATTAAAAGAATTTGTAATGTCTCATACGGAGGATGTGCTTAAGAATCCGCGAAGCTTTATCCGTTACCCGTTTATTGATCCGGGCTCTGTTTACGATGGAAATGTATGGGACTGGGATACCTACTGGTCCGTATATGGCTTTCTGAATCTGGCGGATTCCTACCAGGATCCGTCTGTGAAGCCAAGAATTATAGAGCATGCACAGGGAAATATCCGCAATTTCTTCGACCATCAGTTGGAAGATGGATATATTCCATGATGATCGAGGTGGCAGACTGGCCGGAGCCTTATCTGAATATGAGGCATAAGGAAGGCAAGATTATGAATATGCATAAGCCCTTTCTTTGCAGTCAGATGTGCCTGATCAGTGATTATACTGGTGATTATGCCTGGACGGAAGAATTTCTTTCAGGCGTGGCGAAGTATTTTGAATGTTATGATCACTATTATTTTCATGAAAACAGCGGACTGTATGTATGGCAGGATGATATTATGATCGGCATGGACAATGATCCGGCTACTTTTGGCCGTCCGCCATTTTCCACTGCCAATATTTATCTGAACAGCTTTATGTGTGTAGAACTGGAAGCTGGTGCCAGATTATACAGACAGTTTGGCAAGGAGGAAGCGGCAAAGAGGCTTCTGGATAAGCGCGAGGCACTGATCGGTGCTATTCAGCAGGAATGCTGGGACAAACGTGATCATTTCTTCTATTCAGTTGATGTGGATATTAAGACAAGGAAATACGACTGGTTCCACCAGGGGCTTGGAGTTTTCTGGAAAACACTGCCCATCAAGATTCGTGTATGGTCCGGATTTATTCCCATGTATGCAGGAATTGTCACGAAGGAGCAGGCGGCAGACATGGTGAAACATATTTTTGATCCCGATACCTTTGGTTCTGACTTTGGTCTGACCACGCTTTCAAAGGATGAAAAAATGTTTGACCTGTCTGTTACCAATAACCCGTCCAACTGGCTTGGCCCGATCTGGCTGGTTGCAAACTATGTGGTATTCCGCGGACTTTTGAACTACGGATACCGCATGGAGGCGGAAATTATGTATAAGCGCACCATGCGCCTTCTGGGAGAGGACCTGGCGAAAACAGGATGTCTTCATGAGTATTACAATCCATTTAATGGAGAACCAGTTATGAATGGTGGCTTTATTAACTGGAATATACTAGCATTGAATATGGCAGATGAGCTGGAAGGAAAGAAACCAATGTGTCTGCCAGAGCTGCTGGAAAAACAGGCAGAAAAGCAATCGTTATAATAAGATTTTTCTGCTGTGAGGTAAGTGAATACAGGAAAAGGATTGCAGAATACGTGGAATTTTGCAGTCCTTTTTTTGTTTGACCGGTAAAAAACATCTTTCTGAAATAAAGTGTGTACAAAAAAATTCAGAAAGCTTATACTTAGAATGTGTTTTAAGTTTATTTTGTAAAATGAAACAGATAAAGGAGCAAAAACATGATTCAGAACCCGATTCTTCCGGGATTTTGCCCGGATCCAAGTATTATACGTGTTGGAGAAGATTATTATATTGCAAATTCAAGTTTTGAATGGTGGCCTGGTGTGAAAATCTATCATTCTAAAGATCTGAAGCATTATGAACAGCTGCCATCACCGCTGAACAGAATGAGCCAGCTTAATATGGTTGGTGAGGGTGATTCCTGTGGCGTATGGGCGCCGGATATTTCCTGGGACGGGGAATACTTCTGGCTGATTTATACGGACGTGAAAACCCGTACCGGAGGACTTTTTAATACCCATAATTATCTTGTAAAATCAAAGGACATCCGTGGCGGCTGGTCTGAGACGGTTTATCTGAACAGCTCAGGTTTTGACCCATCTGTATTTCATGATACAGATGGCAAAATGTATATTGTGAATATGATCAACAATTTCAAGGGAATTCTGGTTCAGGAGTATGACCCTGAGAAGGAATGTCTGGTGGGAGAGGCGAAAAATGTTTTCCCGGGAACCGGACGCGGCTATACAGAAGGTCCACATATTTACCATATTGGAGAATATTATTATCTGCTGATGGCAGAAGGCGGAACCGGATATGAGCATATGGTAACTATGGCGAGATCCCGTTCCATCTGGGGACCATACGAGGAAGATCCAGGCAATCCGGTACTTACCTCTGATATGGATAATCCAGAGAAACTGCAAAAATGCGGACATGCAGATCTTGTATGCACTCAAAACGGGGAGTGTACATGGTACATCTTTGTGCAAGACCGCCGAAGGGCAGCAGACAGTGCGTGCTTGGTCGTGAGACTGCAATTCAGAAAATGGTATGGAACAAAGAGGCTGGTTAAGACTGGCCTGCGGTGGAAGATTTGGACAGTGGGAGACGGAGGAGCCGACAGGAATTCAGGAGTGTCTTTTCCCAGAGGAAGAGGGGAAGGATTATGGAAAAGAAGACTTTGATTTAGAAATTGCAGACAGTGCTGGAAATAATGAAACTACAAAGAATGCGGACATTGCTGAAATTCTTTCGAAAACAAAAGAGTATCTGAATGGGAAGAATGCTGTGGACGAAGAATGTGATAAAAAATTAAGTATGCCAGTGAAGAAGACCTCTGCGCTTTTAGATGTGCGTTATACTTCCCTGCGCCAGCCCTATGACAGCTACACTAGCCTGACAGAACGTCCTGGCTATCTCCGCCTCTACGGTCAGGAATCCCTGAATTCCTGCTATAACGTAAGTCTGGTGGCGCGGCGGCAGCAGGACCGCTATGTTCAGGTGGAAACCTGTGTAGAGTTTGCCCCGACCTGCAGAGAGCAGATGGCAGGACTTGCCTATATGTATGATACTGGCAATTTCTACCTTTTGGTAAAGACCAGAGAGGAAGAGTTTGGCTCCCAGACACTTGATTTGAAAAAGCCTGCAAAGCTGCGCCTGATAAAGAGCGATCACTTTGATGTAGAAGATGTGATTCCGGCAATCTCCATCCCGGAGGAAGGCCCCGTATACCTGCGCGTGACCACCACCCAGGAAGGACTTTACGCAAAATTCTTCTACTCCCTGGATGGAAAAGACTATCAGGAACTGGCTGAAGTCCCCACCAACATTCTCACCGACGAGCAGAGCGATGGATTCACCGGTGCTCACTTCGGAATGTACTGTCACGATATGACAGGGGTGAGACGGTATGCGGATTTTGATTATTTTGATATTTTCAAAGCGCGTAAAGAACAATAAAAACGGCATTTAGAGACTTTTTCAAACACGCATTGGACGGATAAAAAATTCATACATTTTCTTAATAAAGTAACATTGCAAACCCCATGTTTTCTGACGTATTATGATAGTAGAAAGCATGGGGGATTTTTATTTATATGGGCAGTAAATCAAAGTCTGCGTCCTCATAAGATGTCAGATGCGGCAGTGATATCGAGACAAATCCGCAGCGCGTATTTGGAGTTTTGAAAGAGAGATATATAAAATATAAGAAATCTAAAATGGAGAAGGAGACAAGAATAATGAAATTAAATTATGCAAAAACAATAAAAAAATGGGGCATTTTTGAAGTGACCATAAGCGGTCCAAAGGAGGGAAATCCATTTTGTGACCAGTGGATCAAAGGCACTTTTGGCTGTAAAAATGAGAAGAAAACGGTAGATGGTTTTTATGATGGAGATGGTGTTTATAAAGTAAGATTTATGCCGTCTTTTACAGACGAGTATACTTTTGAAATTGAGGCTTCCTTTGATATTAACGCAGGGGAAGAAGTGCCGGATGAAGAAACGCTTGAACATAAGCTTGGAATTGCTGATGGTGGGAAGGAAGCAGAAAAATGTGCTGTCAGAAATATGCTGACTGGTAGTTTTACTGTAACTTCTCCTTCAGCGGACAACCATGGTCCGGTTCGTGTTGCGGGTACCTATTATCTTTCCTATGAGGATGGAACACCCTATCACTGCATCGGAACTACCTGTTATGTATGGAATCTGCAGAATGAAAAATTACAGAGGCAGACATTGAAAACCCTGGAAGAAAATGCTTTTAATAAGATCCGGTTCTGTATTTTTCCCAAGCACTATGACTACAACCTTCATGAGCCAATTACCTATCCTTATGAGGGAACACCCTGCGATAGCTCGGTATTAAATGAGAATAATTTCGCGGAATATAATGGCTGTGCCCCAGGAAATGACTGGGACTTACCAGATTCAATCCAGCCCATTTCCAGCATATTGAAAAGTGTATTCAGGCACTTATGAATCTGGGAATCGAGGCAGATCTGATTGTTATGCATCCGTATGACAGATGGGGATTCTCCATGATGAAAGCAGAGGATGATGACCGTTACTGGAAGTATGTGCTGGCACGTTTTTCTGCATACCGAAATGTATGGTGGTCCCTGGCTAATGAGTATGATCTGATGCATGAGAAGACTCTTTCTGATTGGGAAAGATATGCTAGCATTATCTGTGAGAAGGATCCTTACCATCATCTTAGATCCATTCATAACTGCAAAGCGTATTATGATTATAACCTGCCTGGATCACTCATTGCAGTATCCAGAGAACTGAGACATACCGTTCCTCCGAGCTGGTAAATGAGTGGCGTGAGAAATATCATAAGCTGTAATTCTGGACGAAATCTGCTATGAGGGTAACATTCAGTTTGGTTGGGGAAATATCAGCGGTGAGGAAATGACAAGAAGATTCTGGGAGGCATTCTGCCGCGGAGGATATCCGGGACACGGTGAAACATATCTCAGTCCGGATCGTATTCTCTGGTGGTCTCATGGCGGCGTTCTTCACGGAACATCACCGGAGCGTATCAGATTTCTTGCAAAAATCATGGAAGAAACACCGGGACTTGGTGTGGAACCTATGCCTGCAAATGGGATGAGGTTGCCTGCCGTGCTGCCGGTTTCCCAGCAAGGAAAGATTATTTTATTTACTATTATTCCTTTATGCGGCCGGGCTTCCGAGACTTCTACTTTGATGATACTACAGAGTATCAGGTGGAAATAATCGATACCTGGGAAATGACTATTACCGATGGTGGAGTTCATAAAGGAAAGTTCCGAGTAAAGCTGCCGGGGAAAGAGTATATGGCGGTGAGATTGCGAGTAGCGAAGTAATAACCATATTCATACAAAAAGCTCAGTTGTGTATGCAGCTGGGCTTTTTGAGCATAAATATCTTGAATCGTTTTTCAGAATTTGTTATGATTCATAGCAGAATTTAAATGAAATAAACAGAATTATTTTAACGCAAGGGAGGAGATTTTTTGGAAGAAACAAACATCAGTCAGGAGCAAAATCCCCTGGGAGCAGCTCCAGTGGGAGGACTGATATTGAAATTTGCAATTCCGGCAATTATCAGTATGCTGGTCAGTGCAATGTACAATATTGTGGATCAGATTTTCATCGGCCAGGGCGTTGGGATGCTGGGAAATGCTGCTACTAATGTTGCATTTCCTGTAACAACTATTGCAACGGCATTGGCACTGCTTCTGGGAATTGGAGGCGCCTCCAATTATAACCTGGAAATGGGTGCCGGAAGAGAGCAGAGGGCAAGTTCCATAGCAGGAACTGCGCTTTCCACACTGGTGATTACAGGTGCAGTTCTTGCATTGGTAGTGCTTCTGTTTTTACGTCCGCTGCTAGGTCTATTTGGAGCAACAACAGATGTTATGCCTTATGCTGTAGACTACCTTGGAATAACTGCAGTAGGACTTCCGTTCTATGTTTTGTCCATTGGAGGAAATCATATTGTCCGTGCAGACAGAAGCCCAACATATTCTATGACCTGTGTTCTTACAGGTGCGGTTATCAACACAATTCTGGATCCTCTTTTCATTTTTGGATTCGGATGGGGAATCAAGGGGGCTGCCTGGGCAACTGTGATCGGGCAGGTGGTTTCCGGTATTCTTGTGATTATATATTTTGGAAAATTCCGTAAAATGTATCTGGAAACAGGAATGCTAAAGCCATCTGCAGAGTGTCTGAAAGCCATTGTTTCCCTTGGCATGGCTTCCTGTATCAATCAGATTGCCATGGCAATTGTGCAGATTGTGATGAATAATATTTTACGTTATTATGGTGGATTATCTGTTTATGGAAGTGATATCCCTATTGCCTGTGTAGGAGTTATTTCAAAAGTAAATCAGGTGTTTATGGCGATTTGTATTGGAATTTCACAGGGCTGTCAGCCAATCTGGGGCTTTAATTATGGGGCAAAAAAATACGACAGGGTAAGACTTGCATATCGTTATTCCATGATTGCATGTACTGCGATTGCAACCGTATTTTTCCTTTGTTTCCAGTTATTTCCCCACCAGATTGTAAGCATTTTCGGAACCGGAAGTGACCTTTATTTCCAGTTCGCAGAACGCTATCTGAAGATATTTATGTTTATGACTTTTGCAAATGGAATTCAGCCAATGTCCTCAGGATTTTTTACATCTATCGGAAAAGCAAAGCTTGGAATCGTCATGTCCTTGACCAGACAGGTGCTGTTTCTTTTGCCTCTGATCGTTGTTTTCTCATTGATAATGGGAATTGACGGAGTTATGTATGCAGGACCGATCGCAGATGCAGCGGCATTTGCACTGGCAATATTGTTCGCAAGAAGAGAGCTTGGGGCTATGAAGAAATAAAGATGTTTTACTATGAAGGTTACGGACAGCAGCCATGAATGAGCCATATTTGCATGAGCAAATTCATGGCTCATCTATGGCTGGCGTCCGGGTTGAGCGTGTTTAAAAAATCATTTCCGCAAGCTGTACGCTCCACTTTTGGGGATATTTTACCCGATTAATTGCTCAAATTTTGCCATTTCCATGGGCTTATAATAATAATAGCCCTGTAGTTCATCGCATCCCTCAACTACCAGGAAGTCTACCATTTCTTTGGTTTCTACCCCTTCACATACAATAAACTTATTAGTCCTTTTCAGCAGATGGAAAATCTCCTGCAGCACGATTTTTCCATTCTCTGTGAGCTTATCTGACAGGAATTTCTTGTCGATTTTTACCTCGTCAAACAGTATATCCTTTAATGTATTTAAGGAAGAATATCCAGAGCCGAAATCATCCATAGAGATTCGAATGTTTTTTTCATGGAAGAAGCGGATCATGTGATTAACCGCTTCAATATTATGAATATAAGTAGATTCCGTAATCTCAAAAATTAAATATTGAGAGGGAATTTCATATTTCTGGATTAAATGCGAAACCTTTTCTGTGAATGTGTGGATTTTCCGAAAATGAACCGGAGATACATTCAGGGACAGAGACAACAGCTTAAGCCCTTTTTCCCGTCTGTCTGCCAGCCATTGAAATGCTGTTTCATAAACATAATAATCCAGAGCTTCAATCTCCCCGGTTTCTTCCAAAATAGGAAGAAAACTGTCTGGAAACCACAGGTCTCCATTTGCTCTCTGCCAACGGACAAGTACTTCTGCACTGGCAATTTTCTGCTCCCTTCCGCTGATTTTTGGTTGGAAATAAATCTGAAATTCTTTCTTCCCAAGTGCTTCCTTAAAGGAGTGAATAGTGTCTGCACGTTTCTGCTCAGCAAGGGCAATTTCTTTTGTATATTCGCACACACCGCAAAGCTTATCCTTCGCCTTTATGCGTACAATGTTGGAGTGAGAAATAATTTCTTCGCCTGGAATTTCCGTGTTTTCCAGATAATAAATACCAGTGTTCAGGGAAAGATAATTAACAGGATAAGCAGACAGAACTTCTTTTGTAGTCTGCTTGTTAGACTCAATAATTTGTTTTTTAACAGCTGTATGCTCCGCTCCGGTAATGTCAATAACAGCTACAAAGATATCTGAATGATACCTGTTTACAAACAAGGTTTGTGGAAAAAGTTCCATCTTTTTCAGAACAAAATTCAGAATATTAGTCCCGGTTTCATACCCCCAATAGTCATTAATAAGGTGAAAATTGCTTACATCTGTCATTAGAAAAGCATACTTTTTTTCACCGTTGCTATTATTTAAAATAGTAAATAGTTTCTCTTTCAAAGACTCTGTAGAGATACTTTCTGCCAGTCGATTCCGGCAAAACTCCTGTGGCTTTTTGGCCATTTGTTCCTTTTTATAACGCTTGTCCTGATACATTTTCTGATCGGCAATCTGTAGAAGATCCATGATCAGGTAGTAGTGATTTTTGCAGCTGATATCGTATCCGACTGCATAGCTGATAGGATGGTCAGCTGTTTGATTATACACATCCAGCATGGATTGGAGCTGAATATTCATCTGCTCCAGCTGAGACAGGTGGCGTGATTTTGCACGATCACGAACTCATCGCCTCCGAATCTGGCGAGAAAACTATCCTCAGTGAGTATCCGTGTCAGGTAAGAAGCAAAGGTCTGAATAAACACATCCCCCTGTTCGTGACCATATGTATCGTTTGATTTTTTTCAGATTGTTCAGATCGAACATCATGACACCCACATTCAAGGTATCGTCTGCATTCTGAAGCTGCTGCAGCTTCTTTTCTAATGATTTTTTATCGTGGACGCCTGCTACGTCAAAGCCGGAACTTCGGATCATATTTCTGAGATAATCTCCTAAAGTAAGGGAAACTGCACATCCCACAAGGGATAAAATAATCAGAAATGCAAAGGTTTTCTGACTTATTCCGCGTCTGTGACGGGTAATTAATGCAGTCAAAAATACAATATAAAATGCTGTCTGCAGGTAGCAGAGTTTCATAATTGTTTTGTTTTTTTCCATACATTTCTCCAGTATATAGTGCCTGATATTTCACTTGTAACTATTTGGAAGACAGCATTTTGCGGAGGGCGTAACTGTGAAGATACTGAACAGTTACTCTCTGTTTTTTAATTAGCCTGCGTATACAATAATTTTCTTGGCAAGCTCCTTATCCAGGCCGATTTTGCTGCCCTTTACCATAACCACATAATACCCGTGTAATTCTGATAAAATCGTAACCTGCGTTCCTGGGACAAAGCCTAGGGATTCCAGATAATGCCGCTGTTTTTCCAGTCCGCACACCTTATTAATGATATAAAAATGGTTAAACTCAGTTAAACTTAAAGGCATTGTGACGACCTCCTTTAAATAACGTTAGCAAAGACTAACATAGTATAACACGCATTTCATACAGATGGTATAGAAAATACATTTTTTGAGAAATTTCAGTTGATATCTACAGAAAAAGGAGTGAGTAATACCGGAAATAAGTATTTTCAGAAGTAAGGAAAATCAGACGTTTATTTTACGTGAGTCATCAATCATTGGTTCTGT
>ENA-OQAA01000551-OQAA01000551.1-human-gut-metagenome-genome-assembly--contig:-NODE-551-length-25038-cov-2.192485_pt1 | contig 25038 bp, 28 predicted proteins | sample MGYA00242489_ERZ504515 | MGnify/ENA primary metagenome ERZ504515 (study PRJEB26092, sample SAMD00036237) | human gut metagenome | host: Homo sapiens | study: EMG produced TPA metagenomics assembly of... | reverse complement strand
CTTGGTCGTACCTTCTACGTTTCTGAATAAGTAGGGTTCACACCTTTTTTTGTGTCCTTATGCCTCTTATTTATTAACCCCATAATAGTATAGCCTATGATTTAAACCCATTCTTTCCTTATTTCCTTAATTTATGCTTCGCCGCATTTCTCCGGAAGAAAAACGACCAATTTTATTCTTAAAGCCCAGAGAAAGGTAAAGGTGGATGCGCCCCCGTTTTATTTTGTTTCGAAATGGGTGCGACACGCTTTTGCATTCTTTTCCCTGTTGGATGGAGATGCAGAGCGTGGCGCACTTTTAGTTTCAAACAATTTAAAAACGAATCTTTTTACGATGACAAATGATGAGTTGCAATCGAAGACGATTGCCTTTTTGCGCTTTCCCTTGATCGTGGGGGTGGTATTGATACATTGCTATTATAAAGAATTGCCGATAGGTGGTGTTAAGGTTCCCGTAATGGATGAATATCCCATTTATAAATTAATAGCGGACCTGTTTTCTCAAGTGCTGGCACGTACTGCCGTACCCCTTTTTTTCTTGATATCCGGTTATCTGTTCTTTTATAAGAGTTCCTTTAGTTGGCCTATGTATGGCTCTAAATTGCGAAAGCGGGCACAAACCTTGCTGTTGCCTTATCTATTTTGGAATGGAGCATTGGTGGGTTTGCACCTCTTGATAGAACTTTTGTTTCCATCTGTGCTTTCCGGTGAGGCTAAACCTGTGCTGGATAACGGATGGTGTGATTGGTGGGATATCTTTTGGGCGAGAGAACCTAGTGAGCCGGGAGGAATGCCGATGCCGATCAACTATCCGTTGTGGTTTATCCGTGATTTGATGGTATTGGTGGTATTCTCGCCATTGGTGTATGCTATGGTACGCTATTTACGGCAATATGCGTTAGCGCTACTTGGCTTTCTTTGGCTCATTTACGATGGGTCAGTTCGCCGGGTTTAAGTCCGACCGCTTGGTTCTTTTTCTCGCTTGGTGCTTTCTATAGCGTGCAATCGGCGGAATTTTGTAGTGGAGACGCGTCCTTTATTACGGGGGCGGCATTGCTTTATGTGGTTTTTGGCTTTAGCGGATCTTCTTTCAAAGGAATTAGGATGGAATGTTTATGTGCATAATGTAGGCATTCTTGTGGGCTGTGTCTTTGCGATCTCTCTTTCGGCGTATGGATTGGAAAAGGCTCTTTGGCGGACTAACTCCTTCTTGGAGGGGGCTAGTTTCTTTGTCTTTGCCTCTCATGTTATCGTGCAGATCTTTATATATCGATTGATATTATGGTTCTTCCGGTCTTCTGCAGAATGGGCGATTATTGGGATTTACTTCGGGGTTGCTTTGGGAGCTATTTTGATCTGCTTGGCTTTCTATGCCATGCTTCGGCGCTTCCTACCTAGGCTTCTCTCTGCAATCACGGGAGGCCGATAGCTTTCTGTGGGGTGATGACTTGTCAGTGGGAGGCGCTTTGTTATGACTATTTGGTCAGGATTGGCGTTTTACGCTGACAATGCCTTTTTATAGGCAGGGTGAACTGGAGGGAAAGGAGAGCGAAAAAGGTCGGTTTTTGCCGGTTTTCGGGTCTGCGGATAGGCATTGTAAGGTTGTTACGATCCAGTTGTAGGGTGTTTACGGCGGCGTTGTTAGTTGCTTTCGACTGCGAATGCTATTGTTTTCGGAGCGAAACACTATTGTTTTCGAGTGAAAAGTCTATTGTTTTCGAATAAGAAGTCTATTGTTTGTATGTTTGAGGGTGATAAGAGACGGGAATCCTCGCTAGAATAAAAGCTCCAAAAATGATATGTCCTTGAAAGATAACTAATTGCTGATTTTTATTCTCAAATATGGAAACCGACTGTACTCTGGGGCGAAATATTCGATTCTCTGGAGCTTTAGAATACAAAATGTCAGAATGTCAAATTGGGCGATCTTCTATTATTAACAAAGGAAATCTCATTATCTTAGGGCAATGTCATAGGTTGTAGAGATGGGGCGTGCCCCGTCTCCCGTATCATGTGCGATGGATTCATGTTTCTTTGGCTATGGATGAAATTTGGTATGGTTGCCTTGTTTTTATTCGATGAATAAGAGTCTGGATTGGAAATAAATATCTACTTTTGTGCTCTAAAACATTAAAGTAAACGAAAATAGAAAGATGGCTGCAACGAAACGAATGAAACGTGCCTTGGTCTCTGTGTTTCACAAAGACGGGCTGGACGAAATCCTAAAGAAATTGCATAGCGAGGGTGTGAGCTTTGTATCAACAGGTGGTACTCAATCATTTATCGAGTCATTGGGTTTGCCTTGTGATGCGGTAGAGGACTTGACTTCTTATCCGTCTATTTTGGGCGGTCGTGTGAAGACGCTTCATCGAAGGTATTCGGTGGTATCTTGCTCGCCGTGAGAACGAGAATGACCAGAAACAATTAGCTGAATATGAGATCCCGGAGATTGACTTGGTTATCGTTGACCTATATCCTTTCGAGGAGACTGTCGCTTCCGGCGCTGAGGAACAAGCAATTATTGAGAAAATAGATATAGGCGGTATCTCTTTGATACGTGCCGCCGCAAAGAACTTCAAGGATGTGGTAATCGTAGCTTCCAAGGCTCAATACCAGCCGTTGATGGATCTTTTGAACGAGAAGGGCGCTGAGACAAGCATCGAGGATCGTAGATGGTTCGCCAAAGAGGCGTTCGCCGTTTCCTCGGGTTACGACTCCGCTATCTTCAATTATTTTGATGGCCGCAAAGGTTCCCATTTCCGTGCAACGTAGATAGTCCGATGCATTTGCGTTATGGCGAGAATCCTCATCAAGCCGCTAAGTTCTATGGTAAGTTTAACGATATGTTCGATCAAATCCATGGAAAAGAGATTTCTTACAACAACTTATTAGATATCGACGCTGCCGTGAACTTGATCGATGAGTTCGACGAGCTGACGTTCGCTATCTTAAAACATAATAATGCTTGCGGTATCGCTTCCCGCGGTAATGTGGTTGAGGCTTGGAAAGAGGCTTTGGCTGGTGACCCGGTTTCCGCTTTCGGTGGCATCTTGATCACGAATACTACGATTAACAAGGAAGTGGCCGAGGAAATCAACAAGATTTTCTTCGAGGTGATTATCGCCCCGGCTTACGACGCTGACGCATTGGAGGTACTTCAACAGAAGAAGAACCGTATCATCTTGATCCGTAAGGATTGCAAGACTTGCCCGATGCAGTTCCGTTCTTTATTGAATGGTGTCTTGATGCAGGAGAAGGACTTGAGCATCCAAGGTAAGGCGGATTTGGAGCCTATGACGGATAAGCAGCCGACAGCCTCGGAGGTTGAGGACCTGTTGTTCGCCAACAAAATCGTGAAGAACAGCAAGTCCAACGCGATCACCTTGGTGAAGAACAAGCAGCTTTGCGCCAGCGGTATCGGGCAGACCTCTCGTGTGGACTCTTTGAGACAAGCCATAGAGAAGGCTAAATCATTCGGCTTCGACTTGAATGGCGCCGTGATGGCTTCCGACGCTTTCTTCCCGTTCCCCGATTGCGTTGAGATCGCAGACCAAGCAGGTATCACGGCCGTAATCCAGCCGGGAGGCTCTATCAATGATAAGTTGTCTGTCGAGTACTGTAACCAACATGGTTTGGCTATGGTGAAGACAGGTGTTCGTCATTTTAAACATTAATAATAAGACTAATGGGATTGTTTTCTTTCACACAAGAAGTTGCCATAGATTTGGGTACCGCTAATACCATTATCACGTGTAATGATAAGATGGTGGTAGACGAACCTTCGGTGATTGCTTTGGATGCTCGCTCGGACAAGGTGCTGGCTGTCGGTAAGGTGGCCCGTGAGATGTACGAGAAGACGCACCCGAATATTCGTACCGTACGACCGCTTCGTGAGGGAGTTATCGCGGATTTCTACGCTGCCGAGCAAATGATTCGCGGCTTTATCAAGATGGCGAGCGGAAGGAAGCGCTGGTTCGCTCCGTCCTTACGTATGGTGATCGGTATCCCTTCAGGTAGTACGGAGGTAGAGATACGTGCCGTGCGAGACTCTGCCGAGCATGCCGGTGGACGTGATGTGTACATGGTTTTTGAGCCGATGGCTGCCGCTATCGGTGTCGGTATAGATGTCTTGGCCCCCGAGGGTAATATGATCGTGGATATAGGAGGTGGTACTACCGAGATCGCTGTCATATCCTTAGGTGGTATCGTGTCGAATAAATCAATCCGTATGGCGGGTGACGATTTAACGGCTGATATCGTGGAGTATATGCGTCGCCAACACAACGTGAAGGTGAGTGAGCGTATGGCCGAGCGTATCAAGATCAACGTGGGTTCCGCGCTTACTGTATTGGAGGACGCTCCGGAGGATTATGTGGTTCACGGCCCGAATCAGATGACTGCCTTACCGATGGAGGTACCCGTCTCTTATCAGGAGATCGCCCACTGTTTGGATAAGTCTATCTCGAAGATCGAGGCGGCTATCTTGAGTGCCTTGGAGCAAACCCCTCCCGAGTTATATGCCGATATCGTGAAAAACGGTATCTATTTGGCTGGCGGTGGCGCTATGCTTCGCGGTTTGGATAAGCGCTTGCGGGATAAGATGAATATCCAGTTCCATATCGCCGAGGATCCGTTGCATGCCGTGGCGAAAGGTACGGGAGTCGCTTTGAAGAATATTGAGAAGTTTAATTTCTTAATCCGATAAGAGTAAATAATTGGGAATTGAGAATTGAAAGTTGAAAATTAGCGAGCCGATAGGTCTAGTTCTTTTCAATTTTCAATTCTCAACTTTCAGTTTTCAATTCCTATGCGTAAGTTACTAGAGTTCCTGATCGGGAAGAGGCATTGGTTTTTGTTCATTCTGCTTGAGGCTGTTTCGTTGATGTTGGTCTATCGTAATAACGCGTACCAACGGAATATTATATTCAGTTCAGCGAATGTCGTGACAGGATATATCGCCTCGATATCCGGATCTGTTACTTCTTATTTGAATCTTCGGGATATCAATTAAGGAGTTATTGGAGCGTAACGGACAGTTGGAATTGCAAATGACTGGATCTGCAAGATCAGTTAGATGCGCTGATTGCGGATACGGGTTAGTTTTAAGGGATTCGCGCCGGATTCGACGGAGCAATTTCCTTATTCGTTTGTCGTGGCGGATGTAGTGAACAACAGTGTCACGCATTTGTCTAATTATATTACTGTGGATAAAGGGAAGCTGGACGGGATCATGCCCGATATGGGAGTTGTCTCGGAACGAGGTGTGGTGGGTATCGTATCGACGGTTTCCGATCATTTCTCCGTGATCATTCCGTTGCTGAATCCTAAGTTCCGGTTGAGTTGTAAGGTATTAGGTAGTAGTTATTTCGGGTCATTAAGCTGGAATGGACGCAATACGCTGTACGCCAACCTCGATGAGTTGCCGCGCCATGTGGAGTTCCAGAAAGGCGATACGATCGTGACGAGCGGTTACTCCGCCGTATTCCCCTCGGTATTATCGTAGGTACGGTCGCTGATTTCGAGAAACAACACGATGATAATTTCTATTCATTACAGGTAGAGTTGGCTACGGATTTTCAAGCGTTGAACAACGTGCGTATTATCAAGAATTTCCGTCAGACGGAGCAAATTGGTGTAGAACAAGAGGCGAAAAGAAATGATTAATAATTTACTGCGTGGTTTCATATATTTCGTGGTGTTTGTGTTGATTCAGGTCTTGATCTTGAACAACATTCATTTCTTGCGGATCGCTACCCCGTTTCTGTATCTCTATTTCATTATTAAGATGCCGGTCGGTAGCTCACGGACGCAAGTCGTTTTCTTCTCTTTCATAGCCGGGGTGGTTATCGATACGTTCAGCAACACACCGGGTATGCATGCGGCCGCCTGTACATTGGCGGGATTTTGCAGGGAGCCTTAATCCGTGTATTCATGGGGAAAGATTTGCCGGAAGGTATTTACCCGTCTTATAAGACCTTTGGTTTCGGAGGCTTTTTCCGATATGTGTTATCGTTTGTGTTGATACAACATACGACTCTTTTTGTGATTGAGTCGTTGACTTTATTTGACCCGTTGTTTCTGGTTGTCCGTATCCTCTCGAGCGTGGTGATGACAACCTTATTGATTTGTACGGTAGAAGCATTCAATATAGAGTCTCAGAAAAGTGGAGAATAATACCAAGTATGAGTTTGAGAACAGGCGCTATGTCTTAGGTGGGGCGGTGATCCTGTTGGTTATCATCTTTATTATCCGTTTGTTCATCCTTCAGGTGGTCGACAACGATTATAAAGCTTGGGCGGATAGTAACGCTTTCTTGAAAAAACCTTATATCCTTCCCGGGGTATGATGTACGATCGTAATGGTAAATTATTGGTCTATAACCAGCCCGCTTACGACGTGATGCTTATCATGCGTGAGATACAGCCTTTCGATACCCTCGATTTCTGTGATGTGCTGGGCATCACGAAAGAGCAATTCCTCAAACGTATAGCGGATATTAAGAACCGGCGGTTAAATCCCGGTTATTCTTCCTATGTCCCTCAAGTATTTATGAACCAGCTTTCCGCACAAGAATATGGCGTGTTGCAGGAGAAGTTATACAAATTTCCCGGCTTCTATATCCAGAATCGCACGATCCGCCAATACGAGTATCCCAATGCCGCTCTTGTGCTGGGAAATATCGGCGAGGTAAACCGGAAAGATATAGAGAATGACGCTTATTATACACAAGGCGATTACTCCGGCAGGACCGGGATCGAGCAATCGTACGAGGAATATTTGCGGGGCGTGAAGGAGTCGAGATCCTGTTGCGTGACGCTCACGGACGTATCAAGGGGCGATACGAGGAAGGCATGCACGATATCCAGCCTGAATCCGGCAAGAACTTGAAATTATCCTTGGATATGGACTTGCAGGCTTATGGGGAGAAGTTAATGCAGAATAAATTAGGGGGTATCGTGATGATAGAGCCGGAGACAGGGAGGTACTTTGTATGGTTTCCGCTCCTACATATGATCCGAGTATCTTGATCGGGCGCCAGCGGGGAAAGAACTACGTGGCTTTGCAGAAGGACCCGTTGAAACCTTTATTCAACCGCCCGCTCATGGCGCAATATCCTCCCGGATCTACATTTAAACCGACTCAAGGTTTGATCTTCTTGCAAGAAGGGGTGATTACTCCGGAAACTCAATATACCTGTGCGCATGGATATACCTTCCGGGGAGGTAAGCCGGCTTGTCACGGGCATCCGTCTCCTCTGAATCTGGTCGGGGCGTTGGCGACCTCTTGTAACTCTTTTTTCCCTTGGGGACTGCATGATATGATCGACAGCCGGAAGCGATATCCGTCGGTACAGGAGGCTTTTGAGGTTTGGAAGAATTATATGGTTTCTATGGGGTATGGCTATAAGCTGGGAATCGATCTTCCGGGGGAGAAGCGAGGGTTCATTCCGAATAGTAAGTTCTACGATAAGGTGTACCGGGGACGTTGGAATTCCAGTACGGTTATCTCGATCGCTATCGGTCAGGGTGAGATATTGGCTACGCCTTTGCAAATCTGTAATTTGGCGGCTACTGTCGCTAATCGGGGATATTATATTACTCCGCATGTCGTGAAAGAGATTCAAGACACTCCGCTGGATACATTATATAGTAAGAGGCATTATACATCGGTGGATACGCATTATTATAGTTATATTGCCGAGGGTATGCGAGGGGCTGTTACGGGAACCGCTTATGGTGGAACCTGTCGTGGGGCGGCTTTACCGGATATCGAGGTTTGTGGAAAGACGGGAACGTCGGAGAACCCGCATGGTAAGGACCATTCTATTTTTATGGGATTCGCTCCTTATCAAAAGCCGAAGGTCGCCATTGCCGTGTTTGTGGAAAACGCCGGATTCGGTGCTACCTATGCGGTGCCTATCGGTAAATTGATGTTGGAGAAATATTTGAAAGGAGAAATATCCGAGGCTAACAAGGCGACGGAGGAATATATTATGAATGCCGTAATACTACCGAACAATGCGCTATAGGAAAACGGAAATATGGAAGTCGGTAGACTGGATTACCATTTTGTTGTATTTGATTATGGTAATCGCCGGTTGGTTTAGTATTTGTGGGGCGAGCTACGAGTTTGATAACGTTGCTTGTTCGATCCGTCGGGTCGTCCGGGGATGCAGATGATTTGGATCGGTACCTCACTCGCCCTTATTTTTCGTCATATTGATGCTGGAAAGTGACTTCTTCGATATATTCGCCTATCTGATCTATGCGTGCGTGATCGTATTGTTGATCGCCACTATATTTTTAGCACCTAATATCAAGGGATCGCATTCTTGGCTCGTATTGGGACCTATCCGTTTGCAACCAGCGGAGTTGGCTAAGTTCGCTACCGCTTTGGCCGTGGCGAAGTTTATGAATGGCTATGGCTTTAAGCTAACGACGGTCAAGAATTTCTCAATCACTTTGTTCTTGATCTTCTTGCCGATGGTTTGTATTCTTTTACAGAAAGAGACGGGGTCGGCATTGGTTTACTTGGCATTCTTCCTGATGTTATACCGGGAAGGAATGACTGGATATATTTTGTTGATAGGAGTTTGTGCGGTCGTCTTTTTCGTTACGGGAATGAATATTCAGAGGTGATGGTGGGTATTACCCCATTGGGTGAATTAATTCGTCTCTTGCCTTGTCTTATTAATAACCATGGGATTAGTTGGGAGTGTCCGTAAGGATTATATAAGCGTTAAGATCATGCTTGGGGGAATTGCCTTCGACATTCTTGATCGGGTATTGTTCGTTTTCTTTGTTTGTCCCGGTAAACTTCACTTGGATATCGATAGGCTTGGTAGGAGCTGCGTCAATCTATTTATTCTATTTATCCATTCGAAACTGGGTATGGCATTATGCGTTAATCGCTCTGTTCGCTTTAGGTTCTATCGGTTTCCTATTTTCTGTGGATTATGTGTTAATGACATATTGGAACCTCACCAACAAATTCGTATTAAAGTCTCTTTAGGCTTGGAGGATGATCCTAGCGGGGCGGGTATAATGTGAATCAATCCAAGATCGCTATCGGTTCCGGAGGATTATCCGGAAAAGGATTCTTGAATGGGACGCAGACCAAATTGAAGTATGTGCCGGAACAGGATACGGATTTTATCTTTTGTACGGTAGGCGAGGAGCAAGGCTTTTTGGGAGCCTCTGCCGTATTGATCGTATTCGGACTTTTTATTCTTCGTCTGATTGTATTGGCGGAGCGGCAAGATAATGCTTTCGGGCGAGTCTATGGCTATAGCGTAGCCTCCATATTCTTTTTCCATCTGGCGATTAATGTCGGCATGGTGACGGGATTGACTCCGGTTATCGGCATTCCCTTGCCTTTCTTTAGCTATGGAGGTTCCTCGCTTTGGGGATTTACGATCTTATTGTTTATTTTTCTTCGTTTGGACGCTTCTCGGAAGGAGCGTTAGTGGAAGAAGGTAAGACCCGTAAGCCGATTTCCTGAATGCCCGGAAGTTGGTCGTTACGCATCCCCTGCCGGAAGCTAAAGGTATATTGCCTTTAACGGGGAAATAGTAAGCAGACCGTATCGGGAAACTGGATTGAAACAGGGAGATCCCGTCCCCATACCATTTCCCAAACTCATCAGCTAACATACATTCAATCGTATCCCTTTTTAAAGGACCTATCGGAAGTTCCTCGCTGCAAAATACCCATAGGTTCTGATACGGATACATATTATTGTTCCGTACTTCCAAGGTTAGGTCGTACGGAACCGATATATCCTCAATCAAGAAAGTGAAATAGTACTCCTTATTCTTCTCCCACGAGGTGTTCTGGATAGCTTGATACTGATCGTATACAGCTTCATTCTCGCAAGAGAAGCATAAGAAGCATGTTACACAGGCGGCAATGAACTTTTTAAGCCTCAGGCTTTGTCTCTGGCCTATTCTCCGTTTTATCAGTCTGGCCTGTTTGATCGGTTGCTGAGGTTTGTCATTATTCGCAGGCTTGTCATTGTTGGATTGCTTATCGTTATTAGCTCTCGGCCTTTGTTTCGGGCGATTGTTTCGGTTGTTCTCCCTGTTATTATCACGGTTGTTCTCCCGACTGTTTTCCCGGCTATTATCTTTGTTATTCTCCCGGTTATTCTCTCTGTCCCGGTTATTCTCACGATTGCTATTCCTATTATTTCCTCCGTTGCGGCGATTATTGCCACCGGCTCCGTTTCCTCCGTTGTTCTTATTCTCAGAAACAGGTGCGTCGGTGTTGGTAACTGCCGTCGCGGTGGTGTTAGCTCCGTTCCCGTTTCCATTGTTCTCGCCATTATTCTTGTTGGCAGGACGTTTTTTTCTTTTTCTTTTTAACAGAGTCGAAACGTGTGACGCTTTCTTGCCCAAGAATATCTTGAGCGTCTCGTTTCGGTGGTTGTGGCTTCGTATCCGCCTCTAGAGATATCGGCTTCATGCCTTTCTTATTCATGTTAATGACATCGAAAGCACGGCTTGCCGGAATCGTGATAAGATTAGCCGCAAATGATTTATCCGTAGAATAGGTAATTTCCCGTTTGAAAATATCCGTCTTGAAATGATAGTAATTATTATCTTTGGTCTCCAAGACAATCTCCCGGGAGGGAAGGCGTTTCTGGGCTTCCACATATGTATCTACCTCATAGTTGATACAACATTTCAATTTAGCGCATTGTCCGGCCAATTTCTGGGGATTCATGGAAATATCTTGATAACGGGCAGCTCCGGTAGCGACCGATACAAAACTTGTCATCCAACTGGAACAGCAAAGTTCTCTACCGCAAGGGCCGATACCACCGATACGTCCGGCTTCTTGACGAGCACCGATCTGCTTCATCTCGATACGAACACGAAAAGCCTCCGCTAGCACTTTAATTAGTTGACGGAAATCTACACGTTCATCCGCTATATAATAAAAGATCGCCTTATTACCGTCACCTTGATACTCTACATCACCGATTTTCATATTCAATCCTAAATCGGCTGCGATTTGCCGCGAGCGAATCATAGTGGCATGTTCCTTTGCTTTCGCTTCCTCATATTTCTCGATATCGGTCGGTTTTGCCTTTCGGTAAATCCGTTTTGGCTCAGCTTCCGTGCGCACGTTGTTCTTCTTCATTTGCAGCAGAACCAATTTACCCGTTAAAGAAACCGTACCGATATCATGACCGGGACTTGCCTCTACGGCTACTATATCACCTTTTTCCAAAGGTATTTTAGCACTATTCAAGTAATACTTTGCGGGTATTTTAAATTTGAACCTTCTACGAAATTCAAGTCGAGCCTTCCGCGTCGGGTACATCGCACAACCAATCATAGGTATTCAGTTTATTGTTTTGCCTTTTGCTGCAACCTTTGCAGCCCATATGGCTACTTCCTTTATCTAATATGAAATCCATTTATTTTTAATTTGTAAGAGGGCCATCGACATAACCGCCCAATTTATCTAAATATGCAAAAATAGTGATTTATTCCCATTCAAAATCATAGTTATGATTTTTTCAGTTATAAAAAAAGACCCGAAGATAGGTGTTATACCTAACCTTCGGGCCTTTTTCTTATATATTTACACGATTAGTCTACCAACCCATGGCTCTTGAATACCTTGTGGATTGTCTCCAAAGCGTAATCTAGTTGCTCTTTCGTGTGGGTAGCCATAAGGGAGAAGCGGATCAGTGTATCCTCGGAAGCAACTGCGGGAGCTACTACCGGGTTTACGAAGATTCCGGCCTCAAATAATTCTTTTACGATAAGGAATGTCAAGTCGTTGTCACGGATAAACAACGGGATGATCGGGGTAGAAGTATGTCCGATCTCACAACCCATGTTACGGAAACCATCCAATGCGTAATGAGTCAAATCCCATAAATGTTGGATACGTTCCGGTTCGCTTAACATGATATCTAATGCCGCGTTCGCTGCGGCAGTAGCGGCAGGCGTATTGCTTGCGCTAAAGATATAGGAACGGGAGTGGTGACGTAAGTAATTGATAACCGGTTCGTCCGATGCGATAAAACCACCGATAGAAGCGAAAGACTTACTGAAAGTTCCCATGATCAAATCAACATCGTTCGTAACGCCGAAGTGATTACAAGTACCGCGGCCATGATCACCGAATACACCGATACCATGAGCCTCGTCAACCATTACACTTGCGTTATATTTCTTTGCGAGAGCTACGATTTCCGGTAATTTAGCGACATCACCTTCCATGCTGAAGACACCGTCGATAACGATAAGTTTCACCTTGTCTGGCTCGCATTTCTGGAGTTGTTTCTCCAAGGAGTCCATATCGTTATGCTTGAATTTCAATTTCGTGGAGAAAGAAAGACGATGTCCTTCGATAATGGATGCATGATCCAACTCATCCCAAAGGATATAGTCCTCACGTCCGGTGATACAGGATACAACACCTAGATTAACTTGGAAACCTGTAGAGTATACGATGGCGTCTTCTTTACCAACAAATTCTGCTAAACGTTTTTCCAACTGGAGGTGTAAGTCCAACGTTCCGTTTAAGAAACGTGAGCCGGCACAACCTGTACCATACTTTTTAATGGCCTCGATCGCTGCTTCTTTTACTTTAGGATGATTGGTTAATCCTAAGTACGCATTAGAACCAAACATCAAGACTTTCTTCCCGCTGATTAGAACTTCCGTGTCCTGATCGCTCTGGATTTCCCTGAAGTAAGGATAGATTCCCATTGCCATGGCTCTTTGAGGAGCGTCGTACTTTGCTAGTTTCTCTTGTAAAAGTTTCATATTATTATAAAAGAGAATGATTTATCTCGCTATTTATTTATTCTAATAAAGAACACAGGTTCGCCGCGTACATAATCCCATGTTTCGGCAAATCCAGCCGCAAAAGTAGTAAAAAAATAACTTATAGTAGTCGAAATGCTTTAAAAGTTTTATAAAAGCATTATTTTTGTCCTCTCAAATAAAAAAGAAGAAGTGAGGATGAGCGAACGGGATATAAAAGTACAAGCTATCATAAACCCTATATCAGGTGTAGGTCGAAGCGCAAGATACCTAAGATGATCGAAGGGATCTGCTCGAAAAAGAACTGTTCGTTAAACATTTCTTTTACAGAGTATGCAGGCCATGCCAGCGAGTTGACTCGGCAAGCCATAGAGGAAGGAGCTGAATATATTTTGGCGGTAGGCGGTGACGGGACGGTGAATGAGATAGCGAGAGCTATGATCCATTCGAACGCGATCTTAGGTATTATCCCGAAAGGTTCGGGCAATGGCTTAGCTAGAGAATTGCACATACCGATGGACGTGAAAAGGGCTATCGATCTGATCGCTAAAGGGCATGTTACGACGATAGATTGCTGCCGGGCGAACGGACAGGTCTTTTTCTGTACCTGTGGAGTCGGTTTTGATGCCGCCGTCAGCCAGAAATTCGCAAATGAGAAACGGCGCGGGTCTCTTACTTATATAAAGAATACGATAGAGGAGTATCTGAGCTATAAGCCTGAGCCTTATGAATTGGTGGTAGATAATCAGACGATCAAGGAGAAGGCGTTTCTAGTCGCTTGCGCGAATGCTTCGCAATATGGTAATAATGCGTTTATCGCTCCGCACGCAAATATACAGGACGGACGGATGGACGTTACGATCTTATCCCTTTTATGCCATTGGATATCGCTCCTTTGGCCATTCAATTGTTTACCAAACAGATTGATCGGAATAGTAAGATTAAGACGATGAAAGCCCAGCAAGTCACGATTATTCGCCAACATCCGGGCGTGATGCACTTGGATGGAGAACCGATCATGGCAGATCGCCGTATCGATATTACGGTGGAACCGAAGGCCTTACATGTGCTGACTCCGGAGGTTGTGTCTTTCACCAAGGAGGTACATAATTTATTTGACGAGGTAACTCGCTTCTTCGATAAAAAACTTCCTTACATTTTCAAGTAAAAGTCTTTAGCTATAGCGGTGAATTCATCGCTATATCGATGCCGCTCGATTTCTAGGGTCAGATGAGACGACTTGGGTTTTGCTACCGGCGTCGCTGAGAGTTCTATTAATAAACGCTTAGGAGGGGCGTCCGGTATGGGGGAAACGTGGGCTTCTCTCGATGGCGACAAAGACTCTTCTCGAGCGAGGTCTATTAAAGACTCCCGTTGATCGAAGGGAAGCACCAAGCGATATTTCCTTCGGCTGCCAACAGTTTGCGGCTATCACGCAATAAATCCGGGAGTGATAGAGTATCCGTATGCCGGGCTAGATTACGTTTAGTATCCGGGCATTTCAATGAATCAATAAAATAGGGTGGGTTGGATACGATCAAGTCATATTTGATATTCTCATCCGGCATATATTCGGAGAGCGAGGTTTGATAGACTTGTATCCGGTTGGCGAAAGGCGATTTCGCGATGTTTTCCCGAGCTTGTAAACATGCGTCTGAATCTATATCGATAGCGTCTAGGATCGCGGTGCTACGCTGCGCCAGCATGAGGGGCGATCAATCCCGTTCCGGTTCCCACATCCAAAATCCTCTGACATCTCTCTATGCTAGCCCACGCCCCAAGCAAAACGCCATCCGTTCCGACTTTCATGGCACATTTATCGTGCATACCGTAAATTTCTTGAATTGAAAATAAGGATTTGCCATATCTCTATCGATTGTATGCCGCGAAATTAGTAAGAATTGAATGAAAAGCTGTAACTTTGGCACGTTTATTGTATTAACATATACAATGATGAATGTATATATGAAAGAAAAGACGAGAGTATTTTGCCAGAATTCGTTTGATGACTTGGATGACAATATTGGTATCGTAATGCCAATTCTTACAGAATGCGATGTAGATGAGGATTTCACGGAAGGAATAGAGAAAGTTGGAGACACTATACCCATTCTTCCGTTAAGGAATATGGTACTCTTTCCGGGTGTTGCCATGCCGGTGATTATCGGGCGTCCTAAATCGATGCGCCTGATCAAAGAGCTGTACATAAAAAGAGTTTGATCGGAGTTGTTTGCCAGAAAGAGATGGATACGGAAGATCCGGTTTTAGAGGATTTATATACTACCGGGGTAATCGCTGACATCGTTCGTGTCTTAGAGATGCCGGATGGTAGCACTACTGTTATTCTTCAAGGTAAGAAACGCTTTGAATTGAATGAGTTGACCGAGACAGATCCGTATCTCTCCGGTAAGATCACCGTGTTGGAGGACACGAAGCCGGACAAGACAGACCGCGAGTTCGAGGCTTTGATCTCAACGATCAAGGATTTGACCATCAAGATGCTTGGGGCTGTGGCTGAACCTCCCCGGGATTTGATCTTCTCGATCAAGAATAATAAGAATGTCTTGTATGTGGTCAATTTCTCTTGTAGCAATATACCGAGTGGATCGGCCGAGAAACAGCAATTGTTATTGATCGGGGACTTAAAAGAGCGTGCGTATCGGTTACTTTTTATCTTGAACCGCGAGTATCAGCTGGTGGAGTTGAAAGCTTCCATCCAGATGAAGACACATGAGGATATCAATCAACAACAAAAAGAATATTTCCTTCAACAGCAAATCAAGACCATTCAAGAGGAATTGGGCGGGAATATCAATGAGTTGGAGATAAAAGAATTACGGGAGAAAGCCAGTCGTAAGAAATGGCTGCGAGGTAGCGCAGGTCTTTGAGAAGGAATTGCGAAAATTGGAACGATTGCATCCGCAATCTCCGGATTATTCCGTACAGACGCAATATGTCCAGAATATCGTTAACTTGCCGTGGAACGAGTATAGTAAGGACAATTTCAACTTGTCTCATGCCCAGAAGGTCTTAGATCGTGATCATTATGGTTTGGAGAAGGTGAAAGAGCGTATTATCGAGCATCTGGCCGTATTGAAACTGAAAGGGGATATGAAATCTCCGATTATCTGTTTGTACGGTCCTCCGGGAGTCGGCAAGACTTCATTGGGGCGTTCCATCGCAGAGGCTTTGCGCCGCAAATATGTACGTGTTTCTTTAGGTGGATTGCATGATGAGGCAGAGATTCGCGGACATCGTCGTACCTATATCGGCGCTATGTGCGGACGTATCATCCAGAATATACAGAAGGCGGGAACATCGAACCCTGTCTTTATCTTAGATGAGATCGATAAGATCACGAATGATTTCAAGGGGGATCCGGCATCCGCTTTATTGGAGGTCTTGGACCCGGAGCAGAATAATGCGTTTCACGATAATTATCTGGATATCGATTACGATTTAAGCAAGGTAATGTTTATCGCTACCGCTAACAATTTGAATACGATTTCCCAGCCGTTGCTGGATCGTATGGAACTGATCGAGGTGAGCGGTTATATCATGGAGGAGAAGGTAGAGATCGCAGCGAAGCATCTCGTGCCTAAGCAGATGGATGTACACGGCTTGAAGAAAGGTTCCGTGAAATTCCCCAAGAAAACCTTACAAGTGATCGTTGAAGCCTATACACGCGAGAGCGGTGTCCGGGAATTGGATAAGAAAATCGCCAAAATCATGCGTAAGCTAGCCCGTAAGGTCGCTAGCGATGAGCTATCCCGACTAGTATTAAGCCGGAGGATTTGTATGAATATCTAGGGGCGGTCGAATATTCCGCGATAAATATCAAGGGAATGACTATGCCGGCGTGGTTACGGGATTAGCTTGGACGGCTGTTGGTGGTGAAATTCTTTTCGTGGAGTCGAGCTTAAGTAAAGGTAAGGGATCAAAGCTTACTTTGACCGGGAATCTGGGAGATGTGATGAAAGAGTCTGCCATGTTGGCACTTGAGTATATCCATGCGCATGCGGCTCAGTTTAATATCAACGAGGAGTTGTTCGAGAACTGGAATGTGCATGTCCACGTACCGGAGGGGGCGATCCCGAAAGACGGACCGAGTGCCGGAATAACGATGGTGACTTCTCTTGTCTCCGCCTTTACTCAGCGTAAGGTGAAAAAGAACTTGGCTATGACGGGCGAGATTACGCTGCGTGGCAAAGTGCTTCCCGTAGGTGGTATCAAGGAGAAGATCTTGGCGGCTAAACGTGCCGGGATTAAGGAATTGATTCTTTGCAAGGAGAATGAGAAGGATATCAATGAGATCAAACCGGAGTATTTGAAAGGCTTGGTGTTCCATTATGTGAGTGATATTCAACAGGTGGTAGATCTTGCGTTGCTGAGAGAAAAGGTGGATAATCCCTTGTTCTGATAACGACTTTTTAGGCATATATAGGTGTGGGCTTATACGTATATACGTGTAGGCCCATATTAGTATCGGCGTAAGCCTATACGTATATACGTGTGGGCCTACGCCGATATAGATGTTTTTAAGGGAAGCGTATACTTCTATTTAGAGCATTTTCCGTAGGAATTCCAAGCTGTTGCGTATCTCTTGGATATCAGATTTGAAATCATCGTACTCAATGGAGATAAGCCCGTTGAAATGCTGACGCTTCAGCTCGTTGACGAACGCTTTTACCGGTAAGATCCCGGTTCCCCATGTGGCGTCTTCCATCTTGTCGGTGAGGTCTTTCAAATGCGCCACCTTGATGCGTCCGGATAACTTCTGGAGATTTTGAGCGGATCTTCACCCACCCGTTTCCAATGGCCGATATCGCGCATACTCCCATCAAGGGAGAACGGCCTTTCAGCACTTTCTCTACCACCTCGGCACTTGCGTAAATGCATGGACTCGGATGGTTATGAATCGCTACCTCCATATCGTACTTCTTGGCGAGGGATTCGATGTAGTCCAACTGGTTTAACTCCGGTTCGACAGTCACGATATGCGCGCCTATTTTATGAGCGAACGCGAAGAACTTATCCCATTCCTCGTTAGTCCCATAAGAGGCTACACCAAAGGCGATCGGCTTGATTCCCCTTTTCTTGAACTCATGGCGTAATAAAGCGCAGTCATCATGCTTAAGTCGTAATTCAGATAGGTCTCTTTTGGGAACGGAGCGCCCAATTCTTGGAAAAAGAAAGCCTCCGCATACCCCATGCCCAGTTGTTGGGTCTTATCCAAGGTCTCCATCAACGTAAGATTGTGGAAAGTCCAAGTCTGTATACCCACCTTCCAGTCCGCTTTTTGCGCCGCCAGCTGTACGGCCTGCCCAAGGAGCATGACCGTACATAGTGCTAATATAATATATCGTTTCATACTTATACCGGCATTTCCGGAAGACTCCAGCCTTCACGATAGGTATGTCTGATATATTCGTTGGCAGCCTCTAGCGCATTGAACTCCGCGTATTTCGTATCGAAATAGGGGTGACCGTCTATCACCTTGAAATCATCGCTGGTTACGATCTTCAATACGTCGGAAGAGGATATGTTGGTGAAACGCATGTTTTGGGCGTCCCACATCAATTTCTTGTTCAAGCCTTGCAGACGGATCGCTAATACACCAATAGCACCATCTCGTTGAATGGTCCGGAATAAGCGAAGTTGGAAGTTCCTTCCACACGGTTCTCCGGCGATTCTTTACAAGCACGGATCCAGTCTTGCTCATGGAAACCGTCAAAGTATCCGGTAGCGTTCGGGATACGGCGCAAATAGGGGGTTACTTGAGGTACACGGCCGGATAATAACCGGGAGTTGAAACCTCCGCAATCGCAGATCAACGTGTCTTTAGTACCTACGAAGATACATCCACCCAAACCGTCACGCATCATATCTACACCATCCGGTAATAAGTCCGGACGCTGAGGAAGCATACCGCCATCGTACCAATATACTTTCACCTCCGGTAAGGCTACCTTTGGAAGATTGTCACGAGCCGGGAAGCGGAATTCTACCACCTCCGATTGAGGAGCGGATTCCGTATTGATCTGGGTAGAACGGCCTTGTACACGATCCGGATAACCTAACTTCAAGGATTGGTAAACCGGATCGAGCACGTGGCAAGCCATATCTCCGAAAGCTCCGGTTCCGAAATCCCACCATCCACGCCAGTTCCAAGGGGTGTAGATCTCATGGAACGGACGCATGGCGGCCGGGCCGATAAATAAGTCCCAATTCATCGTCTTCGGACAACGTTGTTTTTCGGTTGGGCGCTGTAATCCTTGCGGCCAGATCGGACGGTTGGTCCATGCGTGTACTTCTTTTACTTCACCGATCTCTCCGTTCCAGATCCATTCGCATAATTGACGGACACCATCGCCGGAGTTCCCTTGGTTACCCATCTGGGTCGCTACCTTATATTTAGCGGCGAGTTTTGTCAATAAACGGCTCTCGTAAACGGAGTGGGTAAGCGGCTTTTGGCAATATACGTGTTTACCCATTGTCAAGGCCGTGGCCGCGATCGTGGCATGAGTATGGTCCGGAGTAGCTACCATGACACCGTCGATCTGGTCGCCCAACTCATCGAACATCTTCCGCCAGTCCCAATAACGTTTAGCGTCCGGGAATTCCTCGAAGCAGTTCTTCGCGTATTTCCAGTCGATATCGCAAAGCCCGATGATGTTCTCGGTTTTCATGCCGACCAAGTTCGGGTGGCCTTTACCACCGATACCGATACCGACAATATTCATCGTATCACTTGGTGCCTTATGGCTAATCCTGCGATCGTTTTAGAGGGGACGATTGTTAGACCAGCTGCCGCTACGGCTGCTTTTTTCAGAAAATCTCTTCTTGATTCCATGTTGTATAATTTGTTTTTTTTTAGTAGTTACTGTTAGAAATTGAAACAGGAGGTTACCATTCTATGATCCGAAGGGTAAGGGGAGACTACCACGTCCGAGGTGGTCTCGCTTTCGCCTGTGATAAATGAGTCTGTTACCTTACATCCGGAATATAGTACGAAATCCAGACGGTCTAGTATTTCTTGTTCGCTAGGAACGGGAGTCCATGTATAGCCGGGTGTGGAGACCTCGTCCGGATGGATTGTCCGGTAGGAGTCGTTCATCCCGATCTCAGAGAAAGCCTTGGTTGCCGGCCACTCCACCTTGATCTTGTGGATACCGGCATCGGCGGCCCGTTGTGTCCAGTCCAAGAAAGAAGGCTCATTAAAATCTCCTGTTAAAAAGACAGGATAACCTTCTTTCATGACTTGCTGTATATCTTTTTGATAACGAGTTACTTCTTCACGTCGGGCCTCGTTGGCGAACCGGATAGCTTCCTCCTCGGTATCGATAAACGGATAATCGCCATAAGGAATCCCATTCAATTGATAAGGCTGATACGGGATATAATATAGATGGCAATTAAACATCCAGCAGAATTTGTCTTTGCCTACCTGTATCTTCACCCCGTAGCGGGAAGCCGTACTGTCGACGACCGGATAACGAGATAAGATATAATGTCCCTCCCCTTGGTTGAAAAGGTGGAAACCTAGGGATTCCGCGATTTCCGGCACATGATCGTGCTTGATGCCGTCTTCTTCATAGATATGCCCTTCTTGGATTCCTACGATATCCGTCTGGCTAGCCTCGATCACTTTCGCTGTCTGGCTAGGGGGAAGCTTTCCCCCTAGGGTATTCAACCAAATATTGAAACTACTGACTTTTACCGTTGCCGGCTTGTCGCTACATGCGCTCAATGCACAACAAAGTATGGCTACGCAGCATAAAATTTCACTTATCTTCCTCATGTTTCTCTGGTATTTACAGGAACAAATATATTAAATGTCCCGTTCTTTTCACTACTAAGACTTCTTAATTTATTTTACCATCGGCCAAGGAAACTTCGATACAAGCTGGATGCGTTGACCTGTAGCTTGTGATTTTCGGGCGGCCTCGATAATCTCTAATACGTGTAACGCATGCTCGACATTTATACGTGGTTCCGTGTTTAATGCCATGTGTTTGCTGATATCGGAAGCACCTTCTTGCCAAACATAGCCATTGGTGTCCGGAACGAAACGCTGGGGTACCGGATGATCCATCGTCGATAAGTCCACCCCGTTCGGTGCCCAGTCGTAACCTACCATATGCATATTGCCGTGTGAACCGTATAAGGAGATCGTCGCTTTCTCCTGTCCTTTACCTAAATGTCCGTATGGATCGAAATAGTTGAAACCACACTCGATATGAGAAAGGACTCCCTTTTCGTGTTCCATGATAATCATGGCATTATCTTCTTCTCGAACTTTGATCTTGCCCTTATCGTCTACGGTTCTCTCCGGGGTTACGATTGTAGTCATGGCAACAACGGATTTAGCCGGTCCCAATAATCCGGTTAGGGTAGCGATATTATAAACTCCTAAGTCGGGCATACTGCCACCTAGCGGTTCGTAGAAGAAAGCGGACCAAGAAGGACCTTCATGTCCGTAATGTCCGTGCGCGCATGCCAGATTACCTAGGGTTCCTTTATTGATTTGTTCGGCCATAAAGGCAAATTGAGGACTGTTTACAACGGCAGGCGCACCCCAGATACGAAGCCCCTTGCTAGTAGCGAGATCGTATAATTCTTTGCCTTCCTTATAGGAATTCGCCAAAGGTTTCTCGCTCCAGACATTTCTTCCTGCCATCAAAGCCTTACGGTTCAACTCTCCGTGAACCTGCATATCGGTCAATGTAAGCATCAAGTCGAACTTGGAACCACTAAGCATATCATCGATATGCTTGTACCATTTAGGTATATTATATTGCTTGGCAGCCTTTTGAGCACGATCCGGTTTGATATCGCAACAAGCCACGATTTCTACATACGGGCATTTCGATATATGGGGAAATATTGGGTAGATACACTTCCGCAACCGATAACGGCTACTTTCACCTTTTTACCTTCCGATTCGAATTTCTCCGCATAGGCGGAAAGGGGTGATAGTAGTGACGCGAGACTTGCCGCGGCCGATACTTTAAAGAATTCTTTTCTATTCATGGCATTGATTTCTTAATACAATTAGTCTAAATCCTTAATCTTTACATTCTTGAAATATACTTTACTTCCATGGTCCTGAAAACAAAGTTTACCGGTGGTAGAGATACCGTAATCGGGGAAAGCTTCCCATTTACCGCTATAACGACGCATCTTCCAATCTTCGGACCCTTCTTGGAAAGAGAATAGTTTTTCTCCGTTCAGCCAGTGCTCAACATATCCATCCTTGTAAAGTACCATAGAGGAGTTCCATTCTCCCGGAGGTTCACCTGTTTGGTTTCCGGTACATACATAGCGTAGTTGCAACCCGTTTTCTGCCAGTCTTCCAATCCCTCTTTTCCGGTCTCGCTGACCCAAGGATAGTTATCGTCATCGATCAACTGGTATTCCGGGCCGGTTTCAAAAGGAGCTTTGTATTTAGGTCCTTCTTGTACGTGATATAAGAATCCGGAGTTTCCTTGCGCTCCGATTTTCCAGTCCCATTTGATCTGGAAGTTATGGTAATTCTTAACGGTAACGATATCGGTACTTACCTTGATCGTAGTATCCGCTATCACGTCACCACCGTTTCCGTAGCCGACGATCACCCCGTCTTCTACCTGCCATCCCTTGACATCACCCCCGTTGAACATTTTCCAACCGGTAAAATCCTTGCCATTGAATAACAAGGTATAGCCTTCCGCTTTTTCTTCCTCAGTCAATACATTATCTTTTACTTCCGTGGATGAGGAACGACTTCCACATGCAACCATACACATCCCGTAAATGGTTACTAGAAAAATAGATACGATCTTTTTCATCTGTTAGAATATTTAGTTTGATTATCTCCTTATGATAACGCCATTTGATATGGTTTATTTGTTCATTGGCAAAAATACTGCACATAAAGGATTTGGATAATAGAGTATCTAGCTAAAAAAAAATGGATTATCTTTGCGTTATTCAGTAACCATCTAAAAGTTTTGGTTTATGGCGAAAATAAAGCATGGTTTTTCCGGTCAGCGGTTGATTGTCTATCCTTTCTACATTATAGAACAAGCGTTGAACAACCCGTTGGTCGCAGATTGGTCGTACACTCTATGGGGTATTTTCCGAAGGCGGAAAACCATTATATTGATCGTGCGTCCGGTTGTGGAGAGTATCTTTTAATTTATTGCACCAAAGGAGAGGGCTGGTACGTGTTGGATGGAAAACGATATGTCGTACCCGAGAATCATTTTTTCATCCTCCCGGCAGACGAAGCCCCATCAATATGGTTCGAGCGAGCATGATCCTTGGTATATTTATTGGGCACATTTTAAAGGGAAAAAGGCGAAGTATATCAGCGATCAACTGCAAGGGGTGATCCCGATCGACATGGATGATAATTCCCGTATCGGCGATCGTATCGCTTTTTTTGATGAACTATTGAATGTGTTGGAGAGTGGGACGGATGAGGCTACGGTTAATTACGTCAATTTAAGTTTCAATCATTTGATCGCCTCTTTCCTCTATGTGAAGACGTATAGGGAGGCTAAATTCTCCAAAAGCAAGGCGGAGAATACGTTCTTTATTAGTTTGGCGACCCACTTCATGACGGAGAATCTGGAAAATAAATTGACATTAAAGGAATTGGCCTCTCATTTCGGCTATTCGGAATCTTATATGTACAGGCTTTTCTTCAAGGAAACCGGCTATGCGCCGATGAATTATTTCTTACATATGAAAATAGACCGGGCTTGCCAGCTATTATTACATACGAATATGAAGATCAATCAAGTCGCCTTGAAACTGGGCTTTGACGATCCCTACTATTTCAGCCGTATCTTTAAGAAGATAGTAGGGACATCACCCAAGGATTACCGGCACTCGTTACCGAAGTGAGATATTTACGATGAACCTAAACGGGAATTTAGGGCTGCCCTAAACGAGGGCTTAGGGATACCTAAACGGGAGGCTTAGGGCTGGCGGTATTTATTCCGGTCGGCTTCCGTTATTTCCCGGATTACACGGCAGGGATTGCCGGCAGCTATAACATTGGCCGGAATATCTTTGGTTACGACGCTTCCTCCGGCGATTACCGTGTTATCGCCAATGGTCACCCCGGGAAGGATACAGGCTTGCGCACCGATCCATACGTTATCGCCGATAGTCACGGGAAAAGCGTATTCCAAACCCTCATTACGTTGCTTTACGTCAAAAGGGTGGCCGGCGGTATAGATGCTACGTTCGGGGCGATGAATGCGTTATTGCCGATACGAACTTTCGCTCCATCCAAGATAACGAGATTCACGTTGGCGAAGAAATTATCCCCAATCTCGATATTATAGCCATAATCGCATTGGAAAGGGGATAGGATAACGGTGTTCTTCCCTTTCTTGCCTAGAAAAGAGGTTAGAATCCGATCTTTTTCTTCCTCTTGGTCGGGGGCAATTGGTTGTATTTGAAAAGGACGCATTTCGCTCTTTTCATCTCATCTTGAAGCTCACTATCATGATTCGCATTGTATAATAGACCTTCCGCCGCTTTCTCTTTTTCTGTTTTCATATGTCTCTTACTAAGATTTATAAAACGATGATTTGCGCGAAGATACTATTTTATTGGGAGGAGTTTATCCTCCGATTCGTATTTCCAAACCCATTTTTTCCCCCATCTCCTTAAAGGGGAACAGCTCTTCTTTGGCTAGCATTTGCTCGCAGGGATAAGGATAGGTGAGACCTAATTGCTCGTATTTATCTTTTCCCAATGTATGGTAGGGAAGCAGGTGTACGCATTTGATACGATTCTCTTTCGCCAGCATGAATATTTCCCGGAGTGTATTCTCATTGAAATTGAAACCGGGAATTACCGGTACACGGATCGTTACTTTATTAGCGCTCTTACTGGATATATACCGTAAATTCGTGAGGATCGTATCCAAGTTCGCTCCAGTTTCTTTCTGAAGTAAATCCTTGTCCGTATGTTTGATATCGAACAAGAACAAATCGATAAGCGGAAGCGCTTGCTTTATCTTATCAAGATTCACTTGCCCGCAAGTCTCCACGGAGGTATGCAGTTTCTCGTTCTTGCATTGGATCAGCAAATCCATCAATCCCTCGAATTGCGTGAAAGCTTCGCCACCGGAAAACGTAACCCCTCCACCGGAATTCAGGTAATAATCCCGGTCACGCAAAAGGATTTCCATGATCTCGGATGAGTAATAGATTCACCGACAAACTTAATGGCGTTCTGCGGGCATATACG
>ENA-OQAA01000550-OQAA01000550.1-human-gut-metagenome-genome-assembly--contig:-NODE-550-length-25047-cov-3.167456_pt1 | contig 25047 bp, 25 predicted proteins | sample MGYA00242489_ERZ504515 | MGnify/ENA primary metagenome ERZ504515 (study PRJEB26092, sample SAMD00036237) | human gut metagenome | host: Homo sapiens | study: EMG produced TPA metagenomics assembly of... | reverse complement strand
ACAGTCAGCGTTTTCAGTTGTTCTTGTGACAATGTAATTTTACCTTCTTTCATAGCTTTAATAGAATACCAAAAAGAGACAAAACCTCAAGTGAATCTTAAGGAGACATTATCACAAGTTAATAACACATATGTCATAAGGAGACTTGACAGAACCGGGGATGAATGCTATGCTACAAAAGAAATCCCTAGTAAAATACTGGGGAATCCATTCTGCAATATTAAGAATAAAGAAATAGAGTATTTTTATTAAGGAACGGAGCGTGAGAAAGTGAAGTTATCTACAAAAGGAAGGTATGGACTTCGTGCGTTGATCGATCTGGCGCAAAATGGAGGTGAACAGCCGGTATCTATTACAAGTATTTCAACAAGACAAGATATCTCGGAACGATATCTTGAGCAGTTGATGTCTATGCTGAAAAAAGCGGGGATTGTAAGAAGTGTAAGAGGAGCCGGAGGCGGATATGTGCTTGTAAAAAGACTGGAAGATATTTCTGTGGGAGATGTGCTTCGCGCATTGGAAGGCAGTCTTGAGCCGGTGGACTGCGCGGGTCTTGAACCAAATGGAGGATGCAGTGTTTCGGACAGCTGCGTTGACAAAATATGTTTGGAAGAAAATTAACGACAGTATTAACCAGACGGTAGATGAGATTAAACTTGATCAACTCGTAAAAGAAAACGGAAAAAACTGTAGAAACTGATTACAGTTTATTTAATGAAGAGATGGAGGAAAAAAGATGGATAAACTGATATATCTTGATAATGCGGCTACGACAAAAACTTCACCTGAAGTTGTGGAAGCAATGCTGCCTTATTTTACAGAACATTATGGGAATCCGTCCAGTATATATTCGTTTGCGGCGGCAAATAAGGAAGTGATTTCAAAACAAAGAGAGACGATCGCAGGTGTGATCGGAGCAAAGGAAAATGAGATTTATTTTACGGCGGGAGGAACGGAAGCCGACAACTGGGCATTGACGGCGACAGCAGAGGCGTATGGCGCAAAAGGAAAGCATATTATTACGACGAAGATTGAACATCATGCCGTTTTGCATACATGTGAATATCTTCAAAAGCGAGGGTATGAGGTTACTTATCTCGATGTGGATGAATATGGAGTTGTAGATCCGAAGTCGGTAGAGGCGGCGATCAGACCGGATACGATATTGATCTCGGTCATGTTTGCGAACAATGAGATCGGTACGGTAGAGCCGATAAAAGAGATCGGCGCGATCGCTCATGAAAAAGGAATTTTGTTTCACACGGACGCCGTACAGGCGTTTTGTCAGATACCGATCGATGTCGATGAATGTCATATAGATATGCTCAGCGCCAGCGGACATAAATTAAACGGTCCGAAGGGAATTGGATTTTTATACATCAGAAAAGGAGTCAAAATCCGCTCGTTGATCCACGGAGGAGCACAGGAGAGGAGACGTCGTGCAGGAACTGAAAATGTTCCAGGAATCGTCGGTTTCGGGAAAGCAGTTGAAATAGCTGCAGCGTCTATGGAAAGAAGAATGGAAAAAGAAAGTCAGCTTCGGGATTATTTGATCGAAAAGATTGAAAAAGAGATACCATACTGCAGATTAAACGGCGACAGAGAAAGGCGTCTTCCGAATAATGTGAATTTCAGTTTTCAATATATAGAAGGCGAGTCGCTTCTTATCATGCTCGACATGAAAGGCATCTGCGCTTCCAGCGGATCTGCGTGTACATCGGGATCGCTGGATCCTTCACATGTTCTTTTGGCAATCGGGCTTCCTCATGAAATTGCACACGGATCTTTGCGTCTGACGCTTGGAGACGATACGACAAAAGAAGATCTGGATTATGTGACGACCTGTTTGAAAGAGATAGTAGCTCGACTAAGAAGCATGTCTCCTCTTTATGAAGATTTTTTGAAAAAACAAAAAAATAAGTAAAGGAACAGGGAAAAGAAATTGACTTAAGTCAAAAGAAAAATATCGTTTGAATAAGCGGAAACAGAGAATAGGAGGAATTTATTTATGTATACAGAAAAAGTAATGGATCATTTTCAGCATCCGAGAAACGTAGGAGAACTTGAAAACGCCAGCGGCGTCGGAACAGTGGGAAATGCAAAATGTGGAGATATCATGAGAATTTATCTTGACATTGATGAAAACCAGATTATTCGGGATGTGAAGTTTAAAACTTTTGGATGTGGGGCGGCTGTAGCAACAAGCAGTATGGCGACAGAACTTGTAAAAGGGAAAAATATTCAGGAGGCAATGAAAGTAACAAACAAAGCTGTGATGGAGCTCTTGATGGTCTTCCGCCGGTAAAAGTACATTGTTCGTTGCTGGCAGAGGAAGCAATTCATGCGGCGCTTTGGGATTATGCTGAAAAGAACGGGATCAAGATTGAAGGGCTGGAAAAACCAAAGACAGATATTCATGAGGACGAGGAAGAAGAGGAATATTAATGAAGAAAGTGGTTGTAGGAATGTCAGGAGGCGTGGATTCGTCTGTGGCGGCATATCTGCTGAAAGAACAAGGCTATGATGTGATCGGCGTTACGATGCAGATCTGGCAGGAAGAAGACGTCTGTACAGTAGAAGAAAACGGAGGCTGCTGCGGGTTAAGCGCTGTTGAAGATGCGAGGAGAGTTGCAGCGGCATTGGGCATTCCTTATTATGTGATGAATTTCAGAGAGGAATTCCAAAAAAATGTAATCGACTATTTTGCAGATTCTTATGTGAACGGCCAGACGCCGAATCCGTGTATTGCATGCAACCGTTATGTGAAATGGGAAGCGCTTCTTAAGCGCAGCATCTCGATCGGAGCAGATTTTATTGCGACAGGGCACTATGCAAGAGTTGAGCAGCTTTCAAACGGGAGATATGCTCTGCGGCGTTCGGCAACTGCTGCAAAAGATCAGACTTATGCATTATATAATCTGACGCAGGAACAGTTGAAACGAACGTTGATGCCGGTAGGAGAATATACAAAAGAAGAAGTTCGGGTAATTGCGGAAAAGATCGGACTGCTCGTTGCGGACAAGCCGGACAGTCAGGATATATGTTTTGTACAGGATGGAAACTATGCTGCTTTTATAGAAGAACATACAGGGAAGAAAGCTTCGGAAGGAACTTTGTTACATCGGATGGAACTGTCATAGGGAGGCATAAAGGGATTATCCATTATACGGTCGGTCAGAGAAAGGGACTTGGTCTGGCACTTGGATATCCGGCATTTGTTCTTGAAATCCGTCCGGAAACGAATGAGGTCGTTATCGGAACTTATGAAGAATCTCTGACAACGGTTGTCCGTGCAAAACAGCTGAACTTTATGTCGGTAGAAGATCTAAAAGAACCGCTGCGTGTGTTTGCGAAGATCAGGTACAATCACAAAGGCGCGTGGTGTACGGTCGAGCGGACGAAAGAAGATGAAGTAACTTGCTGTTTTGAGGAGCCGCAGCGCGCGGTGACACCCGGTCAGGCGATTGTATTTTATGACGGCGAGTATGTACTTGGCGGCGGTACGATTTTGTGAGAGGTGTGAGAGGATGCCTAAACGATTAAAAGAAACAATGATACGATCTGATTTTCATATGCATACCGCATTTTCAACGGACAGTGAAGAGGCTGTTGAAAGTATGTTGAACCGGGCTGTTGAAAGAGGGCTCTATTCGGTTTGCATCACAGATCATATGGATGCGGATTACCCGCCGGATGACGAAATGGGAGAAAGTGCATTCCGGTTGGATACGGAAAACTACTTTCCGTTTCTTTTAAAAAAGAAAAAAGAGTATGAAGAACGGATTCAGGTGCGTATCGGAATTGAATTAGGACTTCAAAAGCATCTGGGGACAAGATATGAGACGTTGATCGAGAAGTATCCGTTCGATTTTGTGATCGGCTCTATGCATCTTGTCTGTGGGGAAGACCCTTATACCGGAAAGGTCTTTGAAGAGCTGGGAGATGCACAGGTATACAGGAGGATGTTCTGTGAAACGTTGGAATGCATTCGGAAAATAAAATGTTTCGATGTGCTCGGTCATTTGGATTATGTGGTTCGATATGGAAAGCATCAGGCGGAGGCGTATTCTTATGAAAAGTTTTCTGATGAGATTGACATGATATTAAGAGAATTGATCTCGTCAGGAAAAGGTCTGGAATTGAACATGGCAGGAATAAAGTATGGTCTTGGATTTGCTCATCCGCATCCGAGTGTGCTTCGCCGATATAAAGAGCTGGGAGGAGAGATCATCACCGTGGGATCTGATGCTCATAAAGCAGAGCATATCGGATATGAATTTGAGATCGCGGGCGAACTTCTGAAATCCTGTGGTTTTCGATATTATACAGAATTTGAGAATCGTAAGGCTGTTTTTCGACGGATTCCATAAAAATGTATTTAGGACTTGAATTTTTGTTCCTGTTTTAGTACAATTATGCTAGTTGATGAATTCTTAACAATGTTTACTTTGCGGGGGTTCATTTGCATAACTGGAAACAGTTAAATATTTTTCAAACTTTTAGGAGGAATTAATCATGGCAGTAAAAGTAGCGATTAATGGATTTGGACGTATTGGACGTCTTGCTTTCAGACAGATGTTCGGAGCAGAGGGATTTGAGATCGTAGCAATCAATGACCTGACATCCCCGAAAATGCTTGCTCACTTACTGAAATATGACTCAACACAGGGCAAATATGCACTGGCAGATAAAGTTGAGGCTGGAGAGGATTCTATCATCGTTGATGGAAAAGAAATTAAAATCTACGCAAAAGCAAACGCAGCAGAACTTCCGTGGGGAGAAATCGGCGTTGACGTAGTTCTGGAGTGTACAGGATTCTACACATCTAAAGCAAAAGCACAGGCTCACATCGATGCAGGCGCTAAAAAAGTTGTTATTTCCGCTCCGGCAGGAAATGACCTTCCGACAATCGTATATAACGTAAACCACGAGCAGCTTACAAAAGATGACAACATCATCTCAGCAGCTCCTGTACAACAAACTGCTTGGCTCCGATGGCAAAAGCACTGAACGATCTTGCACCGATCAAATCCGGTATCATGTGCACAATCCACGCTTACACAGGTGATCAGATGACACTTGACGGACCGCAGAGAAAAGGCGATCTGAGAAGATCTCGTGCAGCAGCTTGCAACATCGTGCCGAACAGCACAGGTGCAGCAAAAGCAATCGGTCTTGTTATTCCGGAACTGAACGGAAAACTGATCGGTTCTGCTCAGCGTGTTCCGACTCCGACAGGATCTACAACAATTCTTACAGCAGTTGTAGAAGGCGAAGTAACAGTTGATCAGATCAACGCAGCTATGAAAGCAGCAGCAAACGAGTCTTACGGATACAATACAGATGAGATCGTATCTAGCGATATCGTAGGTATGTCTTACGGATCACTCTTTGATGCTACTCAGACAATGGCACTTCCGACTGGCGACGGAACAACAGAAGTTCAGGTTGTTTCTTGGTATGACAACGAAAACTCTTACACAAGCCAGATGGTAAGAACAATCAAATACTTCGGAAAACTGCTTGAGGCTTAATTCATTTTAAAGTAATGGATTATTTTGGCGGACAGGCAGTGTCGCGCCGAACAGTTATGAAAATGACTCACAACGGGGTCCGGTCTTATTGTAGGACCGGACTCCGTTTTGTTATGAATCTTCAGAAAAATATTCAGGAGGCAATGATAATGGCAGCTCTTAATAAAAAATCAGTAGATGATATTAATGTAAAGGGACAGAGAGTCCTTGTAAGATGTGACTTTAACGTTCCGCTGATCGACGGTAAGATTACAGATGAAAATCGTATCGTGGCAGCTCTTCCTACAATTAAAAAATTGATTGCGGATGGAGGAAAAGTAATCCTTTGTTCTCACCTCGGAAAGCCGAAGGGTGAGCCGAAACCGGAACTTTCTCTTGCACCGGTGGCAGTAAGACTGGCTGAACTTCTCGGACAGGATGTGAAATTCGCAGCCGATCCGGAAGTAGTAGGAGAAAATGCAAAAGCGGCAGTGGAAGCGATGAAGGACGGCGACGTAGTCCTTCTTGAGAATACACGTTACAGAGCAGAAGAGACAAAGAACGGAGAGGCATTCAGCAAAGAACTGGCTTCTCTTTGTGATGTATTTGTAAATGATGCGTTTGGTACGGCTCACAGAGCACACTGTTCAAACGTAGGAGTTACAGAGTATGTTGATACGGCAGTTGTCGGATATCTTATGCAAAAAGAGATCGACTTCCTTGGAAATGCAGTAGAGAACCCGGAAAGACCGTTTGTTGCGATCCTTGGCGGTGCGAAAGTTTCCAGCAAAATCTCAGTTATCAATAACCTGCTTGACAAAGTAGACACATTGATTATCGGAGGAGGAATGAGTTATACATTTACAAAGGCTCAGGGCGGAAGTGTAGGAGCATCTCTTCTTGAGGAAGACTATCTTCAGTATGCACTTGATATGATCAAGAAAGCTGAGGAAAAAGGAGTAAAACTTCTTCTTCCGGTTGACACGATCGTAGCAGATGAATTTTCAAACGATGCAAATACGAAAGTTGTTTCACGTGATGCGATTCCGGACGGATGGATGGGTCTGGATATCGGACCGGAGACGGCAAAAATCTTTGCAGAGGCAGTGAAATCTGCGAAAACAGTTGTTTGGAACGGACCGATGGGATGCTTCGAGATGCCTAAATTTGCAGAAGGAACAAAAGTTGTTGCAGAAGCTCTCGCAAATACAGAGGCTGTTACGATCATCGGAGGCGGTGATTCGGCAGCGGCTGTAAATCAGCTTGGATTCGGCGATAAGATGACACATATTTCTACAGGCGGCGGCGCTTCTCTGGAATTCTTGAAGGAAAAGAACTTCCGGGTGTAGCGGCAGCTAATGATAAATAAATGAAAGTGGTCTAGAAGAAGGAGAATATGGAAATGGCAAGAAGAAAAATTATCGCAGGTAACTGGAAAATGAACAAAACTCCGAGCGAAGCAGTTGCTCTTGTAGAAGAACTGAAACCGCTTGTAGCAAACGACGCCGTAGACGTTGTATTTTGTGTTCCGGCAATCGATATCGTACCGGTTGTTGAAGCTGTGAAAGGAACAAACATTCAGGTTGGTGCTGAGAATATGTATTTTGAAGAGAGCGGAGCTTATACAGGCGAAATCTCTCCGGCTATGCTTGTAGATGCAGGTGTAAAATATGTCGTTCTCGGACATTCTGAGAGAAGAGATTATTTCGGTGAGACAAACGAAGACGTAAATAAGAAAGTATTGAAAGCATTAGAGCATGGTATCACACCAATCATGTGCTGCGGTGAATCTCTGGAGCAGAGAGAGCAGGGTGTGACAATGGATTTCATTCGTCAGCAGGTGAAAGTAGGTCTTCAGAATGTTACATCCGAGCAGGCAAAAACGATGGTTATTGCTTATGAGCGATTTGGGCGATCGGAACAGGAAAGACAGCTACAACGGAACAGGCAGAGGAAGTTTGTAAAGCAATCCGTGAGTGTGTTGCAGAAGTGTATGATGATGCAACGGCAGAGGAAATCCGTATTCAGTACGGCGGTTCTGTGAATGCAGGAAACGCAGCAGAGCTGTTTGCACAGGCTGACATAGACGGAGGTCTTGTAGGAGGAGCTTCTTTGAAAGCTGATTTCGGAAAAATCGTAAATTACTAATTTTTATCGAATATTTTGTAAAATAAATACGAGATCGATTTTATAAACAGACCGGACAGGTGCACAAATGCGTCAGTCCGGTCTGTTCATGCTTGCAAAACAAAGAAAAAAAAGGTACAATAAATAGCGGAATGAAAAGTACAAATGTATAGTTAAAGGAGATATGGATATGAGTAAAAAACCAACCGTATTGATGATATTAGATGGATATGGCTTGAGAGCCGATGATAAGGGTAATGCTGTAGCAGAAGGAAAAACTCCGGTAATGGACAAGCTGATGACAGAATGCCCATTCGTAAAAGGAAATGCAAGCGGAATGGCAGTCGGACTTCCGGAAGGACAGATGGGAAATTCAGAAGTCGGACATTTGAATATGGGAGCTGGACGAATTGTATATCAAGACTTGACAAAAATCACAAAGTCAATTCAGGATGGAGATTTCTTTGAGAATAAAGCGCTTCTTGCAGCATGTGAAAATGTAAAGAAAAACGGTTCTGCTCTTCACATGATGGGACTTGTATCTGACGGCGGAGTTCACAGTCACAATACTCATATTTACGGTTTGCTTGAGCTGGCGAAAAAACAGGGAATCGAGAAAGTTTATGTACATTGTTTCCTTGATGGAAGAGATACGCCTCCGGCATCGGGAAAAGATTATGTGGCAGAACTGGAAGCTAAGATGAAGGAAATCGGTGTCGGTGAAGTGGCATCTGTATCAGGTCGTTATTATGCGATGGATCGTGACAACCGTTGGGATCGTGTGGAAAAAGCATATAATGCCTTGGTGAAAGGCGAAGGAGTTGAAGCGGCATCGGCGCTTGAAGGAATTCAGGCATCTTATGACAACGAGAAAACTGACGAGTTTGTGGAACCGTTTGTAGTGATGAAGGACGGCGCTCCGACAGCGACAGTAAAAGACGGGGATTCTATGATCTTCTTCAATTTCAGACCGGATCGCGCGAGAGAGATCACAAGAACATTCTGCGACGATCAGTTCGACGGTTTTGAACGAGGAGAACGGGTGAAAACAACGTATGTATGTTTTACAGAATACGATGTTACGATCGAAAATAAACTGGTTGCTTTTGTAAAAGAAGAGATTACAAACACATTTGGCGAGTTTCTTGCAGCAAAGGGTCTGAAACAGGCTCGTATTGCAGAGACGGAAAAATATGCGCATGTGACCTTTTTCTTCAACGGCGGGGTAGAAGAGCCGAATGAAGGAGAAGACAGAATACTTGTAAAATCTCCGAAAGTTGCAACATATGATTTGAAACCGGAGATGAGTGCGTATGAAGTAAGCGATAAGCTTGTTGATGCAATCAATCTGATAAATATGACGTTATTATTATAAATTATGCAAATCCGGATATGGTTGGACATACAGGTGTTGAGCCGGCAGCTATCAAGCGATAGAAGCTGTTGACGAATGCGTCGGAAGAGCGGTTGAAGCTGTGAAAGAAGTGAATGGTCAGATGTTTATCTGCGCGGATCACGGAAATGCAGAGCAGTTGATTGACGAAGAGACAGGAGAGCCGTTTACGGCACACACAACAAATCCTGTACCGTTTATTCTTGTAAATGCAGATCCGTCTTATAAGCTCAGAGAGGGAGGATGTCTTGCGGATATTGCTCCTACATTGATTGAACTCATGGGAATGGAGCAGCCGAAAGAGATGACGGGAAAATCTCTTCTTTTGAAATAAAAATTTAGCGAATTCGTTTTATATACGAACAGACCTCGAAGATTCGGGGTCTTTCGTTTATGTAGAGCAATAATGGAACTTTATATATAAAGCAGCCGTAAAGGAGTAATAAAATTATGCGGGAAAAGCTGACAAAGAGCGATGTAGAGAAAATTCGGGAAGAGATTGAACATCGGAATTGGTAGAAAGAAAAGAATTGATTGAAGCGGTAAAAGAAGCGCGTTCTCATGGAGATTTAAGTGAAAATTTTGAATATCATGCGGCAAAAAAAGAAAAAAACAGAAATGAAAGTCGAATCCGTTATCTGGAAAGAATGTTAAAAACTGCGGTGATCGTAGAAGATGAATCTAAAGAAGATGAAATCGGACTTAATAATACGGTAGAGGTGTACTGTGAAGATGATGAAGAAGTGGAGACGTACCGGATTGTAACATCAGTCAGAGGAAGTTCCCTGAATGGTCTTGTAAGTATTGAATCGCCGCTTGGAAAAGCTCTTCTTGGACATAAAGAAGGAGATCGTGTTTTTATAAAAGTAAATGATGATTTCGGATATTATGTTATTGTGAAAAAAGTAATCAAGACGCAAAGTGAAGATGAGGATCACATCCGAAGTTTTTAAACTTTTTTTGGATGAGGGGAAAAAGGATAATAAGCATTTTTTAGAATTTTTTAGAATATGGAAAACATCAATAAAATTGATTTTCAGAGGGAAAAAGAATGAAATACAAGACGATATTTTTTGACTTGGACGGAACAATTACGGATTCCGCGCCGGGAATCATGAATAGTATTAAATATGCACTTGAGAAAAATCATCTTCCGATGCTTTCGGAAGAGCAACTCCGAAGCTTTATCGGACCGCCGCTGCGCGGACAGTTTTGTAAAGTTTGTGGTCTTGCGGATGAAGAAAGTGCGAGGATGGTTGAAGATTATAGAGAGTATTACCGTGACAAAGGGATTTTTGAAAATAATGTATATGACGGCGTGATCGAGATGTTGGAAAAACTGAGAAAAAAAGGATTTCGTTTAGCGATTGCAACATCAAAACCGGAGATGTTTGCAAAGCAGATTGCGGATTATTTTGGGTTTTCCAAATATTTTGACTTTATCGGCGGAGCCTGTATGAATGAAAGCAGGACAGATAAATATGAAGTGATAGAATATGTGATTGAGAGCTGTAACATTACAGACAGAAATGAAGTAGTCATGGTAGGGGATCGCTCTCATGATATGATCGGAGCAAAGAAAGCGGGACTGCACAGTATAGGCGTGTTGTATGGATATGGATCGAAAGAAGAATTGGAACAGTCGGGAGCGGAAATGTTAGTGGAAGTGCCGGAACAGATTGTCTCCTTGATGGAAGTTTGATTAAAACACTACATGTTGTATATAAGAGGAACAGATGATTTTTTAATAAAACGGCAGAGATGCGGGCGGTAAAACGATTTCCTACATCTCTGCGTTTTTCGAGCTCTGTAATATTGTTTACATTGACTGATTTTCTTTTTCCATATTTTTAAAGGCAGTGGAAAGCATCAGTTTAATTCGGTTTAATTGGTTCACTTCGCTTGCGCCGGGATCGAAATCAATGGCGACAATATTTGACTGCGGATGGAGCCGGCGAAGTTCTTTGATCACACCTTTTCCTACGACATGGTTTGGAAGACAGGCAAACGGCTGCGCGCAGATAATATTTTGAGCGCCGTTTTCAATCAGTTCAAGCATTTCTCCGGTCAGAAACCATCCTTCTCCTGTCTGATTCCCAAGCGATACGATATCAGATGCCATTTCTGCTAAATGTTCGATTTTTGCAGGAGGTGAAAAATGTTTGCTTTCTGCGAAGGCTTTTGTGGCAGGAGACCGAAACCATTCAACCGCCTGAACACCGAGACGTCCTGCAAGTGCTTTTGACTTCTTCATCCCGAGATGAGAGACTTTGAAGTTTTGGTTATAAAAACAATATTGCAAAAAGTCTGCAAGATCAGGAACAACAGCTTCTGCGCCTTCTGCCTCTAGCAGTTCAACAAGATGATTATTGGCTGCCGGCAGAAATTTCACAAGTATTTCCCCGACAATTCCGACGCGGGGTTTTTTGATATCCAATATTCGATCGAATCAAAGTCGTGAATAATGTCCCGGCAAAGCTTTTTTGAATTTGTGCCGGGAAGGATATCCTTTTGAAACAAAGTCTTTGCAGATCTTTGCCCATTTGCGATGAATCTGATCAGTTGTTCCGGGAACGGCTTCGTATGGCCGCATATGATAGACACATTTCATAAAAATATCTCCGAAGAGAGCGCCGTATACGATACGCATGATAAGGGACGGGGTCAGTTTAAATCCCGGATTTCCTTCCAGGCCGCTTAAATTCAGTGAGATGACAGGAACGTGTCCAAAGCCTGCTTTTTTCAGGGCGCGCCGTATAAATCCGATATAATTGGAAGCGCGGCATCCTCCTCCTGTTTGAGTAATGATAACTGCCACTTTGTCAAGATCGTATTTTCCGGAAAGAAGTGCTTCCATAATCTGTCCAACAACGATGAGAGAAGGGTAGCAGGCATCGTTATTTACATATTTCAGGCCTACATCAACTGCCTGTTTGTTGTCGTTAGGGAGAATCTCAAACCGATATCCGGATCCTCTAAAGGCAGCTTCGAGCATTTCAAAATGAATCGGAGACATCTGCGGACAAAGAATAGTATGTGTCGCCTTCATTTCCTTTGTAAAAGGAACTTTTTCGATTGCTGCAGAGCGGATAGTGCGCTCTGTCTTTTTTTGTTCTCTGACGCGGATAGCAGCCAGCAGAGAGCGTACACGGATACGAGCCGCCCCTAGATTATTAACTTCGTCGATCTTTAAAGTTGTATAAATTTTACCTGAATTTGTTAAGATGTCGGCAACTTGATCTGTAGTAACAGCATCAAGACCGCATCCGAAAGAGTTCAGTTGGATTAAATCAAGGTTTTCTGTTGTTTTTACATAATTTGCCGCGGCATACAAGCGAGAGTGGTACATCCACTGATCCATAACATTAAGAGGCCGTTCAACGGGATGAAGATGGGATACAGAATCTTCAGTCAGTACGGCAATATTATAGGAAAGGATCATTTCCGGAAGTCCATGATTGACTTCCGGGTCGATATGGTACGGTCTTCCGGCAAGGACGATTCCTCTGTTTCCGGTTTCGTTCAAAAACCGGATCGTTTCTTCCCCTTTGCGTCTCATATCTTCCCGGCAGGAAGCAAGTTCTGTCCATGCATCGTGTACTGCGGAATAAATCTCGTTTTTTGACAGTGAGAATTTTGATCCCAGTTCTTCAAATAACCGATAAGCAATGGTTTCTTCGTTTTTAAAAGAAAGAAACGGATGGATGAAGTCGACTTCGTTTTCGATGATCGGATCGATATTGTTTTTTATATTTTCCGGATAAGATGTAACGATCGGACAGTTGTAGTGGTTGTTGGAATCTTCAAATTCATTCCTTTCATATGGAACAGACGGATAGAAAATGTGTTCGATTCCGTTGTTGATCAGCCATTGAATATGTCCGTGAGCCAGTTTTGCCGGATAACATTCGGATTCACTTGGAATGGATTCGATACCGAGTTCGTAAATTTTTCTCGTAGAAGCAGGAGAGAGTACGACACGGAATCCGAGTTTGGTGAAAAATGTAAACCAGAATGGATAATTTTCGTACATGTTAAGTACACGGGGAATTCCGATTATTCCTCGCGTGGCATCTTCTTCGGAAAGAGGTTCATAATCAAAATACCGATGAAATTTATAGTCAAACAAGTTTGGCAGCGTATTTGTATTTTTTTCTTTTCCGAGACCTCGTTCACATCGGTTTCCGGTTATAAATTTTCGGCCGCCGCTGAAGTGATTGATCGTAAGACGACAAGTGTTTGTACATCCGCGGCATTTTGTCATAGTAGTTGAATATTCAAGGGAACGGATGTCTTCAATAGAAAGCATAGTTGTTCCTTTACATTCTCCGTAACGTTCTCTGGCAATCAATGCAGCGCCGAATGCGCCCATGATTCCGGCGATATCGGGACGGATTGCTTCGCAGTCTGCGATTTTTCAAAGCTTCTAAGGACGGCATTGTTGTAAAATGTTCCGCCTTGAACAACAATATGTTTCCCGAGTTCGGAAGCGTCTGATACTTTGATGACTTTGAAAAGTGCGTTTTTTATGACGGAGTAAGCAAGTCCGGCAGAGATGTCCGCTACGGAAGCGCCTTCTTTTTGAGCTTGCTTTACTTTAGAGTTCATAAAAACAGTACAGCGTGTCCCTAAATCAATCGGATTTTGAGCATAAAGAGCTTCATGGGCAAAATCTTCTACCGTGTAATTTAAAGACTTTGCGAATGTTTCAATGAAAGAACCGCATCCGGAAGAACATGCTTCGTTAAGCTGCACACTATCAACTGTTTGATTTTTGATTTTGATGCATTTCATGTCCTGACCGCCGATATCGAGGATACAGTCTACATCAGGTTCAAAAAACGCGGCTGCATAATAATGGGCAACGGTTTCCACTTCGCCTTCATCTAGCATAAGGGCAGACTTGATCAGCGCTTCTCCGTATCCGGTAGAGCAGGAGTGGACGATTTCAACGTCTTCGGGAAGCTGGCGGTAAATATCCTTGATCGCGGAAATTGTTGTTCCGAGAGGATCTCCGTCATTATTGTGGTAAAAAGAGTAAAGGAGTGTTCCGTCTTCTCCGACAAGAGCAGCTTTTGTTGTTGTAGATCCCGCATCAATTCCTAAAAAAGCTTTGCCTGTATAAGTTGCCAGATCTTTGATCGGAACTTGGTGTTTGCTATGACGGGAAATGAATTTATCATAGTCTGCAGATGTTTCAAATAATGGATCAAGACGCTCTACTTCAAAGTCTAATTGAATTTTATTTTCAAGGCGTTTCTGAAGCTCGCAAAGAGCTGTCGGCGTATCCTTTTTTGAATTTAAAGCAGATCCGATCGCGGCGAACAAGTGTGAGTGGTGCGGAGCGATAATGTGTTCGTCATCTAATTTTAAAGTACGGATAAAGGTTTCGCGTAGTTCTGATAAAAAGTGAAGAGGTCCGCCGAGAAATGCAACATGTCCGCGAATTGGTTTTCCACATGCAAGTCCGCTGATTGTCTGGTTTACGACAGCCTGAAAAATAGAAGCGGCAAGATCTTCTTTGGACGCTCCTTCATTGATGAGAGGCTGAATGTCGGATTTGGCAAATACACCGCAGCGAGCCGCGATGGAGTATAGCGCTTTATAGTTCTTTGCATATTCGTTCAATCCCGAAGCGTCTGTCTGAAGAAGGGAAGCCATTTGGTCAATAAAAGAACCTGTGCCCCCTGCACAGACTCCGTTCATACGCTGTTCTACATTTCCACCTTCAAAATAGATGATTTTCGCATCCTCACCTCCGAGCTCAATCGCCACATCAGTCTGCGGTGCATAGTCTTGCAGAGCTGTTGATACGGCAATGACCTCCTGTACAAAAGGAACTCCCAGATGTTTTGCGAGAGTAAGACCTCCGCTTCCTGTAATGACAGGAGAAACCTGAATTGAACCGAGTTTGTAAAGTGCCCGTCCGAGCAAGTCGGATAATGTTTCCTGAATGTTTGCAAAATGACGTTCGTAGTCTGAAAAAAGGACTTCGTTTTCACTGTCTAAAATTGCAATTTTGACTGTGGTAGAACCGATATCAATACCGAGAGTATGTAATTTGTTTAAGTTCATTGCATTATCTCCAAACTTTAAAAAAATAATGATTTTTCGAAATATTACTATAATGAAAAGAGAACTCTGAAAAAGAAAAGAGTTCCTACCTATTAAATGTATAATACTATTATACGACGTTTTCCATTATACGACATCATTTTTGGAAATACAATCGTGATTATTATGCGGGTTTTCGCTAATAATGTCGATTTATATAGCTATTTTACATAAAGATTGTGTTAAACGTGTGAAAAGAAACAACATATGTTTGACAAACAGATATGTGAAAGTTACAATTAGATAAAAATGTTAAAAGGTGAGGTAATGATTGTTGAGCTGGTTTGACAAAATGGAAAAAAGGTTGGGCGTTATGCCATAAGTAATTTGACTTTGTACTTGCTTATTGCATATGGAATCGGTTATATGACCAGATTTCTTATGCCGGAACTTCTTCAGTGGCTGACACTGGAACCGGGATTAATACTGAAAGGGCAGATTTGGAGAATTGTTTCGTGGATTTTTGTAGCTCCGGCTGAGAAACCGATTTATTTTCTGCTTATGGTCTGGCTGTATTATTCTTTGGGAACGACTCTCGAACGTACGTGGGGAACATTTCGGTATAATGTATATATTATTTCGGGAATGTTGTTTACTGTGATCGGGGCATTTGTGCTGTACGGGGTGTTGTGCGCGACATATGATGCTGCTTTTATAGGCGGTCAGACGCTGCTCTTAACAGGAAGCGGATTATTTAGTGTTTCTTATATCTATATGTCGATCTTTTTGGCATTCGCGGTAACTTATCCGGATATGGAAGTGTTATTGTATTTTATTATTCCGATCAAAATGAAATGGATGGGGCTTGTATACGGGGTGATGATCTTGTATGGAATTATTTCAGGCAGCATGGTAACGAGAATCGCGATCATTGCATCGATTTTAAACTTTATTATATTCTTTTTATCAACGCGCAATTTGAGCAGGTATTCACCGAAAGAACGGGCCCGCAAGGCAAAGTTCAAACAGCAGTCGGCGCCTCATATGACATATGCCAACGGAGCAAGACATCGCTGTGCGGTATGCGGACGGACGGAACTGGATGATCCGTGTCTTGAATTTCGGTTTTGCTCAAAATGTAACGGTAATTATGAATATTGCCAGGATCATTTATTTACCCATGAGCATGTAAAATAGCAGTTTGTAAATTGCTTATGCGGGTGTTGAGAAAACTTATATCAGATAGATTATAAAGGAGAGAATTGATTGATGAAAAAGACAAAAGTAGTTTGTACAATGGGACCGAACACGAATGACAGGGAACTGCTGAAAAAGTTGATTGAAAACGGAATGGATGTTGCCCGCTTCAATTTTTCGCACGGAGATCATGAAGAACAAAAAAGCAGAATGGATCTGCTGAAAGAACTGCGTCAGGAATTGAATACAAACACTGCAATTCTTCTTGATACAAAGGGACCGGAGATCCGTACGGGAGTATTGAAAGGCGGAAAAAGAATAATGCTCAAGGCCGGAGAGCAGTTTACTCTGACAACAGAGGAGATCGAAGGGATGAATCAAAAGTTTCGATCACTTACGAAGGTCTTGTGCAGGATGTTGATGCCGGTAGAGTGATTCTTATTGATGACGGATTGATTGAATTAAAAGTTGTTGGAAAAAGTGAAAAGGAAATTTTCTGCGAAGTCATAAACGGAGGAGAACTCGGTGAGAGAAAGGGAGTAAATGTGCCGAATGTAGCGGTTAGACTTCCGGCAATCACAGAAAAAGATAAGGATGATATCCGTTTTGGAGTAGAGCAGGGAATTGATTTTATCGCTGCATCTTTTGTGAGAAATGCAGAATGTGTACTTGAAATAAAAGCATACCTTAAAGAACTCGGTGCGCCATATGTTCCGATTATTGCAAAAGTAGAGAATGCAGAAGGAATTAAAAATATTGATGAAATTATCCGTGCTGCAGACGGGGTTATGGTTGCGAGAGGAGATCTTGGAGTAGAAATTCCGGCAGAAGAAGTTCCGTATCTTCAGAAAATGATTATTCAGAAATGTAATATGAACTTTAAAACAGTTATTACGGCAACCCAGATGCTGGACTCTATGATGCGTAATCCGCGTCCGACAAGAGCGGAAGTTACAGATGTTGCCAATGCTGTATATGACGGAACAGATGCGGTAATGCTGTCAGGAGAGACGGCGCAGGGGAAATATCCTCTGGAAGCGCTTCAGATGATGGTTCATATTATTCAGAATACAGAACAGCATCTCGATTATGAAGGAATGTTGGAAAAAACAGGAGGACATTTAAAAAGCGGTGTATCAAGCGCAATCGGATATTCATCTGTGCTGGCAGCATCAAATCTGAATGCCAAATGCATTATTACACCTTCTGTATCGGGAGCAACGGCAAGAGTTGTATCCAATCTGCGTCCGCGTCAGGTGATTTTAGGTGTGACTCCGAATGAGAGAACATTGCGCAGAATGTCGATTTACTGGGGAGTAAAACCGATTAAATCACAGGCGTTTAATACGACGGATGACATTTGCGACGGCGCGATTGAGCTGGCAAAAGTGAAGCAGTTTGTAGAAACAGGAGAGATTGTCGTAATCACAGCGGGAATTCCTTCGCCGAATGTAAAAAAAGAGAGAAGCGCCACAAGTAATATGATGAGAATTGCAACTGTGGAATAATATGTAAAAGCAAAAAATAGGAATCAGGCTGAAGATAAAAATATGAGGAGTGAGAGAAGATGGATAAAAGACCGTTTGTGACAAAAGAGAAGGTCGAGAAAATAACAAAAATATATCCGACTCCGTTTCATCTTTATGATGAAAAAGGAATCAGAGAAAATGTAAAAGCGCTTAAAGAGGCGTTTTCATGGAACAAGGGTTACAAAGAATACTTTGCGGTAAAAGCTACGCCAAACCCGTTTTTGATCGATATTTTGAAAGAGTATGGCTGCGGCTGCGACTGCTCTTCCTATACAGAACTTATGATGTCGGAAGCTCTTGAAATTACGGGAGAAGACATTATGTTTTCTTCGAACGATACTCCGGCGGAAGAATTTATTTATGCAGATAAGCTTGGGGCTATCATAAATCTTGACGATATTACGCATATTGATTTTTTGGAGCAGGCAATCGGTCATGTTCCGGAGACAATAAGCTGCCGGTTTAATCCCGGAGGATTATTTAAAATCAGTAACGATATTATGGATAATCCGGGAGATGCAAAATACGGTATGACACCGGAACAGATTTTGGAAGCATATAAAATATTAAAAAGTAAAGGCGCGAAAGAGTTTGGTCTTCATGCATTTCTGGCAAGCAATACTGTTACGAATGATTATTATCCGATGCTTGCAAAAGTTTTATTTGAACAAGCTGTAAAACTTTCAAAAGAGGCGGGAGTTCATATTAAGTTTATTAATCTCTCAGGTGGAATCGGGATTCCGTATAAACCGGATCAAGAACCGAACGATATATATGCGATCGGAGAGGGAGTTCGGAAAGTGTATGAAGAAGTTCTTGTTCCGGCAGGAATGGGAGATGTTGCTATTTATACAGAGTTAGGACGCTATATGATGGGACCGTATGGCTGTCTTGTGACAAAAGCGATCCACGAGAAAAATACTTATAAAAACTATATCGGTGTGGATGCATGTGCGGTAAATCTTATGCGTCCGGCAATGTATGGAGCGTATCACCATATTACCGTACTTGGAAAAGAGGATGAACCGTGTGATCATAAATATGATGTGACAGGTTCGCTTTGTGAGAATAACGATAAGTTCGCTGTTGACAGGATGCTTCCTCTGATTGAGCGGGGAGATTATCTTGTGATTCATGATACAGGGGCACATGGATTTGCAATGGGTTACAATTATAATGGTAAATTAAAATCAGCCGAACTTCTTCTTAAAGAGAACGGAGAAGTAAAACTTATCAGAAGGGCAGAAACTCCTGCTGATTACTTTTCAACATTTGATTGTTTTGAAATTGGAAAGAAACTTATGAATGTATAATTTTTTAGAATATATTTTATTATTAACGGAAATAGTTTTAAATAAAAGAATTGTTTAGACTTTCTTTTTAAATAGTGGAAAGGGGAAATTATGAAAAAATTACTTATTATGATGTGTGTATTATTTATTATTAATTTAGTAGCTATCATAATTCCTTTATGGAGTTCGGAGAACACAATGATTATTTTATATCGCATGGCTATATTTTGTAACCTTGCAGTATTTGTGCCTTCAATAACTTTAATATATAGAGAGAAAGGGAAAACTCAATAAGAAAATTGTGATATTTTATTTCCGTATGGCATACTCTTTTAAAATGTTTAAAATAATTTGTAAAACAGTAAAAAAAGCTTGCAATATAAAAAAACAAGTGATATAATAATTCTTGGCTTCAAAAAGAAGCATTATGCGGATGTGGCGGAATGGCAGACGCACAAGACTCAAAATCTTGCGTAGGTGACTACGTGTGGGTTCAAGTCCCACCATCGCATTAAAAAAGGATTCTGTATGACGGTGTTATACAGAATCCTTTTTGTCATATGGGAAATTTTATTTTCGTACGAGGTTACTTGGAATTTGTTTTGTTAAAAGCTTGAAAATCGGACTGAATAGTGATAATACTCATTGTATACTTGTATACAATATTAAAAAGTAATGCTTGCCAATGATGGAATAAAATGTTATGGTAGTTATGTATCAGTGTAGATTAGTATAAATAATTAATAGCAGGGTTAAGGAGGGCCATACACAAGTGATAAAGAAAAAGAAACTACTGATATGCGCACTTTTGATGTCGATGGTAGTAAGTTTTATGCCGGGCATGGAAAGTAATGCTGCAGAGCTATCGGGGGAGGATCAGTCACAGCGACACTTCAGGATGAAAATAGTCAGCGTCTTGAGGAGACAACGGCTATGGATGAAGATGGAGCAATTTATGAAATTCATGAGGAAAAAGGTATTGTTGCGGAAGGAACGCCATCACAAAATGCAATGTTTTTGGCAAAAACATCCGGGCAGAGTAAAGTAGTCAATTTTAATACAAAAGGCAGCGCTGTAACTTCTTTTACATATGGCGGCGGAAGCGGATATACAAACGGAGCTTATGGTGCAGACGCGGCATATTTAGGTATGACTGATGATGGGAAAGTTCGATTTATGCTGTCAGGAGTGACAGGAACGGTAAATGCTTCAGAAGTTCAGGTTGTGGAGTATGCGGCGGTTTCGGATCATGTAAGTTATTATGCGGTATCCGGTGGAAAACTGATCCATTATATTTCACAAGATTTAAATAAACTTCCGGTTTCTTTTATAAATAACGGAACAGCACCTTCTTATTTAAATGAAGGTGTAAAGTATTACAGCTATGATGGACATTATTTTTATACCGATTATGCAGTGATGCTTTCGGATTATCAAAATAATACAAACGGTCAAAACGCAGTGAATGCAGGGAATGCGTTTTATAACTTTTTCCAGTTTAAAAACATGAGAGAAGCTACAAAATACAGTGGCGAGGAATTGAACGTAATGCTCCAATCGGCAATGAGCGCTGCAGGAGTTGACACAGCTTCTTCAAAATTATCGGGAACAGGACTTTCATTTGTAAAATACCAAAATGTTTATAGTGTTAATGCGCTTCTCTCTATGGGAATAGCAATTAATGAAAGCGGTTGGGGGACAAGTTGGATCTGCCGGAATAAAAATAATATTTTTGGCTTGAATGCGGTGGACAGCGCTCCCGGAATAAGCGCCGATACATATGCGAGCATTGATGATTGTATTCGCAGTTTTATGAAAGAGTGGATGGATGAAGGTTATTTAGACAGCTCGGATTGGAGAAACCATGGAACTTATCTTGGGGATAAGAGCAGCGGAATTAATGTAAGTTATGCATCGGACCCTTACTGGGGAGAAAAGGCGGCTGCCCATGCATGGAATCTGGATTTTATAGGTGGAAATAAAGATTGTCAGATTCAGGAAGAAACGCCAAATGTACCGAACGAACCTGAGACAGACGTACCTGAAACACCGGATGTACCGAGTGAACCTGAAACAAACGTACCGGAAACGCCGGATGTACCGAGTGAACCTGAAATAAATGCACCGGAAACGCCGGATGTACCAAGCGAACCTGAAACGCCGGATGTACCAAGCGAACCTGAAACAAATGCACCGGAAACGCCGAATGTACCGGGTGAACCTGAAACAAATGCACCGGAAACGCCGAATGTACCGGGTGAACCTGAAACAGATGTACCGGAAACGCCGGATGTACCTGACGTGCCGAGTCAACCTGAGACAGATGCATCAGAAATACCGGATGCAAACAGAATTGAAACGCCGGGAACGGGAAATGTGCAAAACAGCGGGAATGCAGGAACGGAAACGACACCGGGCGGAACTTCTGTATCAGGAAGTCAGACAGGGACAAAAGAAGAAACAACAGTAGAAACAACAGTAGAAACAACTCCTACGGTAAATCCAGTCAGCGCAACGGTTCCATCTCCTAAAACAGGGGATGAAGGGCAGTTGGCAGTGTGGATTGTTCTTCTTGGAGTATCGCTGACAGCGGGTGTAGTTGTTATCGGAAAGAAAAAGTCCTTATATAGATAAATAGATAAGTATAAAATAATAAAAGCGAAAAGTGAATGAGTGCACTTTTCGCTTTTTGGTTTGCGCGCCATGGGCGCGCTCTAACGGGTGTAAGTCCCGAACACGCCCAGATAGTGGGAAGTGTATAGCTGAACAGCAAGTCCATCGTGAGGTGGAATCTGAAGAAAGTTGTAAGCAAATCTCTGGTCCGACGGACAGAAATCACATATAGGCTAGGCTGTGAGAGATAAGTTGGCCAAAAGCAACGAAGTCTAATAACTATCACTTTTGTAGCAGCAGAGTAGATGTGGCGGATATATGGAGAGAAAGAGCGTGAACCTTAAGCAGGAGGTCTCACAGAGGTCTCATCAGCCTAGTAACAACGAACTGTGAGAAGTCAGCCGAGCCCATAGCAGTGAAGAAGTTTTTGTAATGGAAACGGAGCAAAGGGGCGAACAATCAATAAGTTTGAGTATGTTTCGTATTGCAGAAATGACAGCATCTGTCGTAACCAATCGGGGAAAGGGTGGTCAAATCAAGCGAGGCGGAAAGGAAAGAACACATGGACACAAGTAGTCTAATGGAGCAGATACTTTCTGGTGATAACCTCAATAAAACATATCTGCAAGTCGTACGAAACAAAGGTGCAGAGGGAGTGGACGGAATGAAGTACACAGAACTTCAAGAACATCTTGAAAAGAACGGAGAAAACATCAAGGACCAGTTGAGGTCAAGAAAATATAAACCTCAGCCGGTACGGAGAGTGGAGATCCCAAAGCCGGAGGGTGGCGTCAGAAACCTGGGAGTACCAACAGTAACAGACAGATTTATACAACAAGCTATAGCGCAGGTATTAACACCAATCTATGAGGAACAATTCAGACCAAGCGGACTGAAATACCTTGGGTTTGGATTCTGCTTTGACACAAGAGCACACCAGTTTAAGGCTAAGTCACATGCAAAATCAGTTGTGAAGTTTAAGAGAAGAATGAAAGTACTTACTTGTCGAAGAGACTAACTGCATTTGGATTAGTCTCAATGTTAGATTACTACACCGAAAGGTGTGTTACTTGTTAAGTTGATTGAACCGCCGTGTACCGGATGGTACGCACGGTGGTGTGAGAGGTCGGGGATTTATTAAAATCCCCTCCTACTCGATTTATGAAAAATATTTGGTAATTACAAATTAAGCAGATCGGAAAATTTGTGAATGGTCATTTTTGCATCAGGAACATTTCCGAATCCGTATTCGCAAAAATAAACGGAATACCTGCAGCGTGGCAGGCGTCTGCATCGCCTTGTGTATCTCCGACATAAACAGGAGATGACAGGTGATTTCGATCGATCAGCATGCGAAGCGTTTGTCCTTTAGAAACGCCCGTTTCTCCGAAACAAAGATGATCTTTTATGAAATGTTCGATACCGATTGCCTGCATTGTTGCTTCGATATATCCGCATTGACAGTTGCTGACAATAAAAAGAGGGTATTTTTTAGAAAGCTTTTCAATAGTGTCAGCGACTCCTTCATAAATGATTCCGGGATGATTTTTTAAATAATTGTTTTCGAGCTCACAGCAGGCGGAAAGCAGAGAATCTTTTTCCGTTTCGGAAAGTGAGGGGAAAAGAATATCTCCGATGTCGGTCATTGTTTTCCCGAAAACACTTCCGAGAATTTCCCTGTCAAGTGTAATGTCGAGGGAAGAGAACTTTTTGATTGCCAAATTCCATGCGGCGGCAACAGAATCGGCAGAATCCCATAGTGTGCCGTCTACGTCAAAAATTATGCTGTCCATGTATATAATTCCTTTCATTTGTATGATCATATGATAACCATAGCATAAAATCAACCTTTTAAAAAGAGGCTTTTTAGTGTATACTTGAGTATGATTGTGAAACGGAGGTAATTGCTGCCATGCGAAAGAAAATCGTATTGATAGATGGACATAGTATTTTGAATCGTGCATTTTATGGAGTTCCCGATCTGACAACTCCGGAAGGTCTGCATACGAATGCTGTGTACGGGTTTTTGAATATTATGTTTAAAATATTAGATGAGGAGAAACCGGAGTATCTGACTGTTACATTTGATGTTCATGCGCCGACATTTCGTCATGAGATGTTTTCGGAGTATAAAGGAACGAGAAAACCGATGGCAGAAGAACTTCGTCAGCAAGTTCCCGTAATTAAAGAAGTGCTTGAAGCAATGAATATTTCTACAATAGAAAAAGCGGGGCTTGAAGCGGATGATCTGTTGGGAACGCTTTCACGCATGTGCGAAGAAAGCGGAATGGATGTATCGATCATATCAGGAGACAGAGATACGCTGCAGCTTGCCACTGAACATGTGAAGATTCGGATTCCGAAGACGAAGCAGGGAAAAACAGAGATTGAGAATTATTATGCTGCAGATGTTGTTGAACGATATAAAGTAACGCCGAGAGAATTTATCGATGTGAAAGCTTTGATGGGGGATTCGGCGGATAATATTCCGGGAGTTCCGGGGATCGGCGAAAAAACAGCAACAAAAATTATTATGGAGTATCAAACGATTGAAAATGCGTATGCACACGCGTCGGAATTAAAGCCGCCCCGGGCAAGTAAGAATATTCAGGAGTTTGGGAACAGGCAAAAATGAGTAAAGTGCTTGCGACGATTGAAACACATGCGGATTTTGAGTTTGATATTGAAAAAGCGCATTATGAAAATCCTTATACGGAAGAAGCGTACAAAATTTTTGAGCGGCTTCGTTTTAAAAATATGCTTGGACGTTTTTCTATAGAAACGAAAGAAAATAAAATAGAAAAGATATTTCGAGAAGTTACGGAAAAAGAAGAAATAGAACGTATTTTTGCGATGGCGGAGAAAGCACAATGTGTCGGGGTAGCATTGTCAAAAGATGAAGGAAACGTACTCCCTCTTTTTGCACATCCTTCGGGATTCGGGAGAATTGCCATAGCTTGGAGTGAGAAAGATGTTGTTACGATTCCATGTGATCTTTCTACGGATATGGAATTTTTATTTGCAAAGTTGTCGCATGTTGCGGAAAAAGTGAGCTGTTTCTCAGTATGTGGTTTGAAAGAAATTCTTCCGTATATCAAAAATGTAAAGCAAAGCAGCGCGTTTGATGTGATCGTGGCAGCTTATCTGTTAAATCCTCTAAAAAGCGATTATACGTATGAAGATGTGGCAGAACAGTATCTTGGGATTGCAGGCGGGATACAGGCTGAACTTAATGTGAAGTGTTGTTATGAGCTCGCTCGGCGTCGCGTGGTCTCGTATTAGTAAATGATAAATTAAAAGAGGACTTGAAATGGATTTCTAGTTTTTTA
>ENA-OQAA01000549-OQAA01000549.1-human-gut-metagenome-genome-assembly--contig:-NODE-549-length-25071-cov-3.317992_pt1 | contig 25071 bp, 30 predicted proteins | sample MGYA00242489_ERZ504515 | MGnify/ENA primary metagenome ERZ504515 (study PRJEB26092, sample SAMD00036237) | human gut metagenome | host: Homo sapiens | study: EMG produced TPA metagenomics assembly of... | reverse complement strand
TAAATATCCATAAGTGTGTTCCCTGATCCAAACAAATTACTGGTCTAACTCTGAAAAATGCATTTCTCTCCCATCCGGAAATACCTCCCTTAATCCCTGTTTCTATTTCAATTTATAAATCTGACTTTCCCCCGGCGCCAGTGTCACTCTGAGACTGCGTCCTGAAGTTCCGGCTCCCGGCCGTCAATAAGGCTTGCCCATGACTTTCCGCTCAGAGGTTCCCTGATGCAAAGCTCCGCAGGCCTGTCATCATTATTCACTGCCACTACAATCCCTTCTTCTCCCAGTATTCTTGCAAACGCATACTGCCGGTTAGTCAGAAGAAGCTCCTGATATCTGCCGTCCGCAAGAGCCGGTTCCTGGCTGTGGATCCTGCCAAGAAGCATCACCCACTTAAGAAGCTGCGGATTATCCGGATGCAGAAGTGCTTCCTCAATATCAACTGCCGGACGAAGAGGATCGTCATTTCCGCCTTCTTTACGTCCCTGTATACCCCATTCAGATCCATAGTAAATGGAAGGGATTCCCGGAAGTGTAAATAAAAGCATATATACGGTGAAAATATGCTCCGGAACATTGAGCTTGGATGCGATCCTGTCCACATCATGATTGTCCACAAAGGAATAAAGCCGAAGTCCTTTGTATATTCCGCCGTTTTCATCAAATTCTCTTCGGATAGTATGAGCGATCTCAAAATAATTGTGGTCGTTATGACCGGAATAAAGCCCCTTGTGAAGCTCATAATTTGTCACGGAATTCAGCATTTCCGGTTTTACATAGCGGCTGTAATCTCCGTGGATCACCTCGCCCATCAGCCAGAAATCCGCTTTCTTTTCATTGGTGAACCGCCTCATTTCTTCCATAAAGGAAAACTCCAGACAGTCCGCGCAGTCAAGGCGGATTCCGTCAATATCAAACTCGTGGATCCAGAAGCCGATTACATCCAGAAGATATTCCCGCACCTTCGGCTCCCGGAGATTGAGATTTACCAGTCAAAACAGTTTCTCCATGCCTCATAGCCAAATCCATCATTATAAGGCGAATTCCACCCAAAATTGATTCCCTTGTACCAACCGCAGTACTGAGACTGTTCTCTGTTTTTCTGAATATCCTGAAAGGCAAAGAACTCTCTTCCCGTATGGTTAAATACACCGTCCACTACAACCCGGATGTCCATTTCGTGAGCTTTTTCCACAAAGCCTTTAAAGTCCTGGTTGTCTCCCAGTCGCCTGTCCACCATACGGTAATCTTTTGTATCGTATCCATGGGATGTTGATTCAAACAGCGGCCCAATATAAATTGCCGTACATCCCAGATCCTTTATATGAGGAAGCCATTTCATCAGGTCCTGAAATCTGTGAACCGTCTCCTCACTCTCATTTCTTCTCGGTGCTCCCGTCATTCCGATAGGATACATGTGATAAAACACTGCGTTTTCATACCACTTTCCCACTAAGCTGCCCTCCAAAATACAATTCCTCTGTCCATATTATACCCAAGATTCCCAGTCTCTTCAACTGCATTTTGTATTGTTTCAGACATTCTGCCAGTAACCTTATTACTGTCTGCACGATTTGAACAATAAATCCTCTGTTTCCGTATAAAAAATGCGTAACAGACATGAACATCTGCTACGCAATAAAAATCCAATTCTCAGACAGTACTATAAAACTCTGTATGTATGTTTTATGAGTTTTTCACACATAAGCCATTCGCTGTTAATAGTATTCTTCTCCGCTGCCGTCATCATAATATTCATCGTCATAGGACGCATCTCCACTTCCGTCTGAATAGTCCTCACCGGAACCGTCTTCGCCGCTTCCATCTGACATATCGCTTCCTTCATCAGAACCATCCTCACTGCTGCCGTCAGATATATCGCTTCCGTCCCCGCCTTCTGAAGCAGCCTCGGCGCTCAGCAGCGGCCCGTCATAACCTGCTACCAGACCTTTTGACAGACTGCTGTCCCAGAAATCTGCATAGGACGCATTCTGAAGCTCCACACCCTTTGCCTTCGCAAGCTCACTGACTGTCATCAGCTTATAACCTTTTTCCACCAGCTGAGGAATGATCTGAAGAGCAGCCTGTACAGAAGGCTCATGGATATCATGCATCAATATAATGGAACCGTCTGTCAGATCTCCGTTCATAACTGCGTCAACTGTTGATTCTACATTTAATGTCTTCCAGTCCAGAGTATCCAGAGACCACATGAAAAACGGTTTCTGTGCAAGATCAAATTCTCTCTGATCTGCCGCGCCGTAAGGAGCACGGGCTACTGTGGCTTTCTGTCCGCAGGCTTTCATCAGAGCTTCATCTGTTTTCTGGAATTCCTCTATCACAGCCTCATCAGAAATCCCCTGAAGGGTTGCCTCCGGGTGATCCCAACTGTGGTTTCCAAGCTCACAGCCAATATCCACCATCCGCTGAACTGTAGCTTCCCGGCCCGCCACATTCTGTCCCAGCATGAAGAACGTTGCATGAGCGTTGTTCTCCTCCAGACAGTCAAGAAGCTGATCTGTGTACTCTCCGGGACCATCGTCAAAAGTCAGGGCAATACGCGGCTTATGTTTCTCAGGATTATAGGAACCGTCCTCATTAAAGTACAGATCATCAAATCCCTGGCTTACCCAGCCTGTCTGTATGTAACCATTATCGTCAAAGGAATATGTCTGTCCGTCAATCTCCTGCATTCCCCCGGCATAATAGGTTCCGTCTGTATTCTGATACCATTTGCCATTTTCGTCCTCATGCCACCCGGAAGTCAGATCCGAAGCACTGGTAACATGAGATACACTGGATAAAGGCATTCTGATGGCTGCTGTTTCATCTGTTTTTACTTCTTCTTTCTGGGGTTCTGTTTTATCTGCATCTGCCGTTTTGCCGGCATCTGCTTCCACCTGCACGGGTTCAGCCGCATCCTTACCGCTGATCTTATTTGTAATGGGCAGAATCACACCCTTTATGATAAATACTGCTACAAGCACCACAGCCAGCACATAAGCGCCAAGTTTCATCATTTTGCGGCGTCGAAGCTGCTGCTGCTTTTTGCGCATCCTTTCCTGCAATACTCTTTTATCCATTGTTTCCCACCTGCTATTATATCAATCTGTCTTTGTTTGTCCTGTCTATCATACTGCATTTTTTGCAGAAATACAATAGCGCTTCCCGTGCATTTTCCATATATTTATAAAACTTTTCTAAATTTATCCAGTTTCCTGAGACCCCGTTGTCAGGCAGGCTGTTTCCGGCTCTGCACAGACAGCCGCCACTATACCGAACGGCACTGCTTCCGATTATTTATAAAGCTTTTCTGATTATTCCTCTAACGCGGCATCCTCATTTGCTACATCTTCATTTGCAGTATTTCCGGCGTCCTCTGTCTGAGTATCGTAAGCGCCTTCTTCTGTTACCGCATCTTCATTTTCTGCCAGCTCATCACCTCCGCCGACCTTCTGGTCTACCTCGGCCTGGTCAACAATAAACTTTTCCACTCTGAGAAGAGCCCGTGTCTCATTTACTTCTCTCTCTCCATAAAGATCCACAACTTCACTGATATCCGTTGCACCGTACTGCTGAAGCAGCTTCTTGTCCAGAGCTTCTGCTTCTTTGTCATCTACGCTCAGATTTTCTTCATCCATAATGTACTGAACGATCAGGTTCTGCTTTACCTTGGCCTCCGCATACTGTCTGCAGTCTTCCTCATATTCTTCTTCTGTAATTCCCTGTGATTTCAGGAATTCGCTCATATCCATCTGCGCCTGCTCAATATACTCGCCATTCAGTTCTTTATATGCTTCTATGGCTGTATCAATATCTTCTTCAGGATATTCTATGATCTCAGAGCTTTCAAAAACCTGGTTCCATGCATCTGCATAAAGCTGATTCTCAGCAGCTTCGTTGACGCCATCCTCAAGCTCCTTCTGAACAGCCGCTCTGTATTCGGCCACAGTTTTGCTGTCTGTATTTGCTGCAACCCACTCATCTGTAAGCTCAGGAGTTCTGCGGATGCTCTGAACAGTCACCTGATATACTGCAGACTTGCCGGCAAGCTCACTGTCATAGTAGTCTTCCGGGAAAGTCAGATTCAGCTCCTTTGTCTCTCCGGCTTTCATGCCGACAATTCCTTCATCAAAGCCGTCTGCCACAGCTCCCTCTCCGATCACAAGATCATAATCCTCTTCCGATCCGCCCTCAAAGCTTTTGCCGTCAATTGTTCCCGTAAAGCTGACTCTTACCTGGTCTCCGGACTGGGCTGTTCCGCCCTTTACTTCCTCTGCCTTATCCTGCAGACGGAATTCAATTTCTGTATCCACCTCAGGATCAGAAACCGGCTCTACGATATTGTTAAGCTTCAGCCCCTTATATTCGCCTACGGTGATATATTTGGAAATATCGCTGACAGACACAAGTCTGACCTCTGTTTTTCCTCTTCCTGCTTTGTATCTTCTTTCGTTTCCGTCTTTTCTTCTGCTTTGTCCGTTTTCTCTGCGCTGCTTTCTGTTTTTTCCGGGGCAGATTTTTCTGCGCTCTTATCTGAGCAGGCAGACGCGCTGAATACCATACACATTACCAGCATTGCCAAAACTGTTTTTTTCTTCATAAATAGCTCCTTTCTGATGCCTTACGTTCATTTATTCTGTCACATTTCAGGTACCGGAGTGGGTCTTGAAGAATCCCAGACCTCCGACACGTCAAACAGGTCACTGAGCATTTCCGGATTATAATACATTCGGTATCCGTCCAGATTTCTTCTTCCCTGGCGCAGATACTGGTCTGAAAGCTGTACAAAATACTGGCTGGAATCCACATTACAGTAATAATGATATCCTCTGCTCTTATAATACTGAAATTTCGGATTATCGGAGGAATATCCCTCCCAGCCGCCGATATCTGCCCCAAAAGCAAAGATAATGGTATCTGTTTTTCCAAGGATCGGCGCCACATAGGCTTCCCATTTCTCATTATCCGCCTTCAGCTCCTCAGCAGAGGAATCGGTTGCATTTTTGTGTCCCCAGGTATGGCTTGCAAACTCCCATCCATTGGCTTTCATGGCATCTGCAACCTTTTTGGCCGCAGCCACATCTGCCTCATAGTCAAAATCAGGATGCTTTTCCAGAAATTCTCTCTGATTATCCTGAAGATTCTCTTTTGTCTTATAGGCGATATCTGTACGATATCCCAAAACGCCATTATATCCTGTCATTGCGAGAATGCCTTTTCGTCCATGATAGGAAAAATCAGGATGCTGCTTTACAAATTCATCAAGCAGAGGCACCATATCGTAATTTCCCACAGATACTGTGCCGTCATCCTCAATATACTCGCATTTTACTTCCCCGTTCTTATCCAGAACAAGGCGGGAGGCGTAACCGTCCCCGTCCATATAATGATAATAGCTTACGTCATCCTGAGACAGGACAAACGGAATTTTTCCTTTGGGAAGCATGATCTTTCCACGCTCATGGAACCGTCCTTGTTCACTGTCGCCATATCGTGCGGACTTACCAGCACATAGCCTTTGTCATACATGGTCTGAATGATCTTGTTAAACTCGTCTATGGTTGTCATAACCTGGTTATAACCGCCTGAATCAGAATCCCCGTCAAAAGCCTTGGAAGTATCTTTTACCAGCGTGTGAAAAAATACATGGGTGATCTTTTCAATGGGATATTCCACCAGAGATGCTTTTGCCACCTGGCACTTTGCAGCTATATCCATATAATCCTTATTTTTTTCAAAGTCCTTCTGACTTTTCAGAAGTTTGATAGCCTCGTCATAATTATACTGGGCATACATGATCTTTGCCTGCTCCAGAACAGACTGTTCACTGTTTTTTGTTTTTTTCTCTTCTGTTTTCTTTTTATCCTTTGATGCAGACACCGGCATATATGTCTCAGATGTGATTTCCTGTGCTTTTCCGTTCCAAACCGGCATATTTCCACTGCCTGCCGCAACTGCTGCCGCAAGCGTCACTGCCAGAACTGCTTTTTTCATTTCTGGATTTTCCCCTTTCTTCTGTTTCCCCTTCCGGTTCCCTCTGACCGGTATATAAATCCGCCGGACACCCTCATCCGGCGGATGATATATCTTTATCCCATAGGCGGTACAGGAGTCGGTCTGCTTGGGTCAAATACTGCCTTTGCGTCAAAAAGATCTTCCAGAAGCTCTGGATTATAGTACATTCGGTATCCGTCCAGATTTCTTCTTCCCTGGCGGAAATATCTGTCTCTTATCTGCACAAAATACTTACTTGAGTCCACATTGCAGAAATAATTGTATCCCACACTTTTCAGATATTCAAATTTGTCTCCCGAATAATCTTCCTGAGCAGTAAGATCTGTTCCAAAGGCAAAAATAATGATATCTGTTCCGCCGATCAGCGGATCTACATTTTCTTTAAATTTCTCGGTATCAGTCTGCAGATGAGCCAGGTCGATCTGTCCTACATTCTGGTGTCCCCAGGTATGGCTTGCAAACAGCCATCCATTGGCTTTCATGGCCTCTGCCACCTTCTTGGCCTCTTCCCGTTCTTTTTCCAGACTGAAATCCGGATGTGCGTCCAGCCACTCCACCTTGTTGGCGTCCAGATCATCCGGCCGTGTCTCGTAGCTGATGTCTGTTCTGTATCCAAGGATTCCATTATACCCCGTGAGAGCTACGATGCCCTTTGCTCCCCTGTAGGAAAAATCAGGATGCTGCTCCACAAACCGGTCAATCAGCGGCACCATGTCATAGTCGCCTACCGAAACTGTTCCGTCATCCTCCACATATTCATTGCGAACCTTGCCTTCATCATCCAGCACAAGCTTTGTGGCATAACCGTCTCCGTCCATATAGTGATAATAACACACATCATCCTGAGACAGGACAAACGGAATTTTTCCCGGAGGAAGAAGGATCTCTCCCGGAGTCACATTTCCGTTCTCGTCAGCAATAGCCATATCTTTGATACTGACCATAACATAACCCTTGTCATACATAGTCTGAGTGATCTTGTTAAACTCATCTATGGTTGTCATAACCTGATTGTAGTCGCCTTCTTTATAATCACCGTCAAATGACTTCGCCGGATCCTTGATCAGCGTATGATAAAAAACATGCGTCACTTCTTCCAGCGGCCAGGAAACGCAGGTGGCCTTTGTCTCCTCGTATTTTTTTACTGCAGCCTGAAAATCCGCATTCTTGTCATAGCTGCTGTCGCTTTTGAGAAGCTGTACAGCCCCGTCATAATCATACTGGCTGCCTTCAGATCCGACTCTGCCAGAAGGTCTGTCTGCGCAGAAGCCTCTGCTGCTTCTCCCCCGCCTTTTTTTGTTTTCATCTTTATTGGAAACTATGCCGGAACCGCTGCTTTTTGTAATGACAAAACGTGTGATCCCGCTGACTGCGCCAACTACTACAACAAGGGAAATCACTGCTGTGGCGCCCAGAACCGCCAGCTTCTTCCGGCGCTCCCTTTTTTGCCTGCGCAGCCTTCTCTCCCTTCGCATCTCACGGAAATATTCGTCACGTTCCTCTTCGGTCATGGCCTCCAGCTGCCTGTCCCTCTCATCCTTATTTTTCTCACTGTGCATATTTCTCTTTCCCCTGCCTCGCTCTTCCATAGTAACTCCTGTCCATTATTTTTCTGTAATTTTTAATATACCCAATACAAAATCCTTTATTCCGGCGTCACAACAGTCAGGGAATTTTACTGTTCACTCCCTTCCCGGAAGCCTGGTCAAAGTACCTTGCAATTTACATTCGATCATGGTATTTTTCGTTTTTTAGCAACACATCTTATGGAATATTACCTATGAACATCTGCCCAAATTTGTCGAATTGTGTCACTTTGTTTATTATAACTTTTTATCTGTATAATTTCCACTGTTTTCCCCTAATATAAAATAATTTTCTGTAATCTTTGTCTAAATGATTTCTCTGGGATTTTACTGTGATTTTGCCCGAAACTGTTTGCCTTTTAACCGGATTAATGATAAAATATACTTCGCATGACAGGAATTCTCTCTGAAGGACATGTATGTCCGCCTGTATCTGATTATAAGAGGGAAAAATATACATATTGAGGAGGGTATCTATGAATACACTTACCATCGTCCTGCTTGTCATCCTTGTTGTTCTCGTTGGCGTACTGATTGCCCTTTATTTTTTTGGAAAAAAGGCTCAGAAAAAACAGGAAGAACAGCAGGCACAGATTGAAGCTGCAAAACAGACTGTTTCCATGTTGGTAATTGACAAAAAACGACTTCGCATAAAAGAATCTGGTCTCCCGCAGATGGTGATCGATCAGACACCGAAGATGATGCGTCGTACCAAACTGCCTATTGTTAAGGCCAAGATCGGTCCGAAGATTTCTATTCTGATAGCAGATGAGAAATTTACGAACAGATTCCTGTAAAGAAAGAAGTAAAGGCTGACATCAGCGGTCTGTACATTGTAGGTGTACGCGGTATCCGCGGTCATCTGGATGCGCCGCCGGCCAAGAAAAAGGGCTTCTTTAAAAGAATGTTCAGCAAAAAAGACTAAAAAACACGAGACAGCTGTAAGAATTTTCCTGCAGCTGTCTCGTATTTTATTTACAGTACAAAATCCTTTGAATCGGCAGGCTGCGCCTGCACAGAAAGATAGCAGTCCGCCACATGCTCTTCATTCATGTCAAGGGCATAATCAACCTTCATGTTAATGTTATTGTCACTTTCATTCAGTTCCATTCCGGTAGCAACAATTCCCATCTGAAGCGTTCCGAACGGAGTGGTATAAAAGGTCATATTCTTTTTTCCCCGCTCAAATACCATATGTACATTAACCAGCCCCTGTTTCCTGACTTCCATGCCCTGGGGGGACATTTTTATGTAATTTATCGTAGGCTCTGAGCCTTCATCCAGAATTTCCTCATATCTGAGATAATGGCTTCCGTTGCGAAAATAATACTGGCCGGGTACAACAAGCTCTATGGGCTCCTGTTCCTCTCCCACTTCCATCATCTGAAGTCCCCGCACATGTATGAGTACATTTTTATCCATAAATGCCTCCTAATATTTTTCAATGTCGATCTTTTTTGTCATTTCCACATCATAGGAAGAATCGAGCCTGCAAATGCCCGGAACTTCTCCGCAAGGTCACTGACATAAAAACGATATGGAAATTCTTCATTTTTTCCGCCTGTATTAAGGAGCTCTTTTTTTTCAAGAAGAGAACGAAGCTCCAGGCTGTCTCGTAAGCCGGATTGACCAGCCGTACTTCCTCCCCCATAAATTCCCGGATCACAGACCGGATAAGCGGATAATGGGTACAGCCCAGAATCAGTGTATCCACATCTTTATCTTTAAATTCCTGAAGGTATCTGGCCGTGACCTCTGCAGTGACCGGATCGTGAAGCCATCCTTCTTCCACCAGAGGAACAAACAGAGGACAGGCTTTGCCGATCACCGTGATCTCCGGATCCAGCTTTTTCAGATAAGATGCATGAATGCCGCTGTCAACAGTTCCTACTGTACCGATCACACCTACTCTTTTGTTCTTTGTCTCCGCTGCAGCCACTCTGGCTCCGGGCTCTATAACGCCCAGGATCGGAACATCAATTCATCCCTCACTGCCTCCAGGGCAAAAGCGCTTGCCGTATTGCAGGCGATCACAATTGCCTTGACCTGCTGCTCCATAAGAAAATGAATGATCTGTCTGGAATACCGGATAATATTCTCTCTGGACTTTCCTCCATAGGGTACTCTGGCTGTATCTCCAAAATATACGATTTTTTCTGACGGCAGATTCCGCATGATCTCACGGGCCACTGTCAGCCCGCCCACTCCGGAATCAAATACACCTATGGGCGCGTCTCTGTCTGGCTTCATAAATATAAGTCTCCGTTTCTGCACTGGTAGGACTGCGGAGCTTTTCCGCAGTCTCTGGTTTTTATATCATATCACCATTCCAGCACTTCCGCAAGCCAGAAGGAAATCTTTCGGGGGCTGTCTCCGCTTCCCTCCGAAAAGCAAAATTCCGGATACATGGTTCCCCACCATGCAGATGCAGCCGGATACTGTGGCAGCCTGAATCCTCCTGCCACCAGAATCGCAGCAGCCATTGCAGCAAGTATTGAAACCGTCAGACGGTTTTTTCTGTCTCTTAACCATTCCATTAGTCTGTACCTCCAAAATTGTTCCTGTTCACAGCATTATCATCTGTGAACCTCTGACCAGAATTCACTATTCAGAGTATAGACAATTTACGGCTTTCTATTCCGGTAAGATACCTGTTTTTAAAGGTTCTCAGCTCTTTTCCAGATATACCTGCAATTCTCCGTTTTCCATAATGATACGTGGAATTTCCACAAGAGCGCCGCTCTCATACCACTGATGATAAGCCTGCCTTAATGTCACCCCGTCTTTCTGCTGGACGGCAGACGGTTTTCCAGAAGCCCGGTAAGATATTCTCCCGCAGAGGTTCCTCCGCTTTCCCGTGATAGCACTGCTTCCGGGTCTTCTGTCCGGAAAATATAAACATTTTCACCAACAAAGGGCTCTTCCTTAAGATATTCCATAAATATTTTCCAGCCTTCCCCTTCCAGAAGTCTGTCTCCCATAATAATCACCTGCAGATGGCTCATATCCAGATATTTTTCCTGAGAGCGGTCATAGATCCTTTCTATTTCATAAAAATCACTTCCTGTTATAGAAAGCACAGCCTCACTTCCTGACTCCTCCTGTTTCTCCTGCCCGGTAGCCTGAGGAAGATCCGGCATTCCATAAATAAGAGAAAACTCTGATTCTTCACTGTTTACTCCCAGTGCAAGAGGATACATTCTTTTTTCCGGCTCTATGGCTGCACATCCGCTGAAAAACACCACGAAGCAGAGGCCGGCTGCCAGCGCTACTTTTTTCTGTCGCCTGCGTTTTCCTCTCAGCGCCATAAACACCTGGATCAGAAGCAGACCGGGAACAAAGATGCGGCTCAGATAAAAGTCAAAGATTTGCCGGATTCCCGTCCCCTGAAATTTTATCAGGGACAGCCCGAAGATCACTGCAGGCAGCCACAGTTTCCCGCTTCCCATACGGTCCGGTCGAGGATCCTGTGTCCGTAATGGAACAGACTGCCCAGGGCAAACAGAAGACTGTATAAAAGAAATCCCATCCACAGTACATCAAATCTTGCCAGTACATTTCCCGGAAGATCTGCCCCTGCCAGAAGGGGAAGAACCGGATATGCTTCATTTCTGAATCTCTGCCATCCAAGCACTGACGGGATCAGTACAAGCATTCCCATCAGGATCCCTCCCAGAGTAACAATTCCGAGGACCACAGGCTTTCCTGCAGTTCCTCTTTTTTCTACATCCTTCAAAAGAAAGGGCAGAAGCCCGATTCCGGAAAATGCTGCAAGGATTCCATAACAGCTTTTTAAAACCTCTTTTCCCTGCAGAACAGAAGCTTCTGTCATTTCTGTAAAATATTCCGGCGTGATCTGCCACAGACAGAGAACCATCATCAGTAAAACTCCGCCCAGAAGAAGTCCGCCTGACACCTCTGCCATTCTTCCTCTTCTCTGCATACCTTTATGGGTTCCAAAGCTGCAGACCGCTGCCGCCAGAAAAGAAATCACAATTCCCGGAATACCGGTGATCAGAACAGCCGGAACCAGCTCATCCATCAAATCCAGAAGATATGCGCCTGTCAGCGCCACATAGCTCAGAAAAAACACTCCTATGATCCTGCCGCCTGCGGCTCCAAAGGTTTTAATCGGATCCGTGTACCAGGGCGTCAGTCTTCTCAGAAAAAAAGCTGTAGATCACCAGAAGCACCAGAGCAGCCGCCACTCCCACAATCCCTGATATCCCTGTGACGCGGTTTTCTCCGGGAAGACACAGAAGAAAAGGCGCCAGAAACGCCAGAACCATCTGCCGGTACAGCTGTCGGTGCGAAATTCTGTTATTTTCTGCAAATTTCATGATTTTTCCCTCCTTTTCAGCCTCAGACTCTGTTCCTGTCTGGCATAAAGAGGGCGGATCCGGCGCTTACGGAAGGGAAGCCTCAGAATCCCATCCCCAACATCCTTTATGGGAGATTTTTTTACAAAAGGCAGAAGATAGGGAATTCCAAAGCTTAACAGTCCTGACAGATGAGCTGCCGTCAGGTAGATTCCCAGCACAATTCCAAAGATCCCCAGATATCCTCCCAGAAACAGAAAAACATATTTCAGAAGCCGGAAAGCAGAGGCAAACTCCTCATTTGGAATCACCATTCCCCCCAGGGCCGTAAGGGCTACGATCATCACAACAATCGGACTTACCAGATTTGCGCTGACAGCCGCCTGTCCGATGATCAGACCTCCTACGATTCCAATGGCATTTCCCAGAGAACCGGGAACGCGGACGCCTGCCTCCCTTATAAGTTCAAAGGACAGTTCCAGAAACACAAGCTCCACAACACTTGAAAAGGGCACTCCCTCCCTGGCCTCTGCAAAAGACAGTAAAAGGTTTGTGGGAAGAATCTGAGTGTGAAACCGTATCACTGCCAGATAAAGCCCGGGAAGAAGCACCGCAGTCATCAGCGCCAGATAGCGCAGAATCCTTAAAAACGACGCCATTTCAAAGTGGTGATACCAGTCCTCGCTGCTTTCCATAAATCCGTTAAAGGAGCTTGGAAGAATCAGGGCATAAGGCGTATTGTCACAGATCACTACGACTTTTCCGTTAAGAAGCTCCTGAGCCGCCCGGTCCGGCCGTTCTGTTGTCTGATACTGAGGAAAGGGCGAATACCAGGCTTCCTCGGTAAGCTGCTCCAGCATTCCGCTGTCCAGGATCCCATCAATCTCAAATTCCTCCAGACGGTCTTTGATGGCCTGCAGAAGCTCCTGGTGAACAAGATCTTCAATATAAAGAAGCTGGAGCACAGTATTGGAACGGACTCCGATGCTCATTTCCTCTACTTTCATTCTTGTATCCCGAAGCCGTTTCCTCACAAGGGCGGAGTTTGTTTTTACAGAATCGGAAAATCCTTCTCTGGAACCCCGGAGAACCTTTTCTGTTTCTGCTCCCGACACTCCCATATTGGGATAACCCTTGCTGGAAATTTTCATGGCGCGGTCATAGCCTCCATAAAAAAGACAGCGTTTCCTGCAAGCAGGGCAGCAAAAGCGTCCTCCATGTACTCGAATTTTTTTACATCTGCAATTCCCAGACTGTTATTTCTCATAAACTCCTGGATCTGTTCCGGTGAGCTTTCCCAGAAATGGTTAATCATTTTTCCAATAGCCGAATCATCCAGCATCATATTGGAAACCGCTACCTCAATATATACCATCAGACAGTCTGTTTTTCCCATAGTTCCAATACGCATGGGGCGGATCAAAATATCCGCGCAGTTTTTACAGCGCTCTCTTATATATGCTTCATTGTCCTTCAGCCTGGAAGAAATTTTTGTTTTTCCCATATACAACTCCTGCTACATCGTCTGCAAAAAAGAGGACACTTCCTCTTCCAACTCTCTAAATCATGGTAAATAAAAAGAGAGATACCATTTGTACCTCTCTTAGAATAACCACATTTTTCAGTTTTATTTACGATCGGATGCCTTTTCCCTGATTTCCGTCTCCTCCCGGATAGAGCATACAATGGCCTCTCTCTGATTTTCTATATGGCGGAAAGAGATCTCCTGGGCTTTTTTTACATCTCTTGCCCGTATCGCCTCATAAAGCTCCTTGTGTTCCTTAACCAGAAGATTCCTTGTCTCTTCATCCTTCAGATACTCTACACGATATCTGTAAATCTGCTCCCGGAGATTGTTCAGCACCTGGTTCAGACGGCGGTTGTCTGAAGACTGGTAGATCACCTCATGAAAGGCCACGTCTGCCTCTGCAAGCTTTACCAGATTTCCCTCAGCCATTGTTTTTTCAAACTCCTCCGCGGCATCCCACAGCTGGGCTAACTGCTCTTCCGTCATACGGGCGCAGGCTTTTTCTATGGAAAGATTTTCAAGGGCAATGCGAACCTCCAGAACATCATTGAGATCCTTTTCTGTAATATTTGCAACCTGAGCGCCTCTTCTGGGGATCATCACCACAAGGCCTTCCAGTTCCAGCTTCCGCATGGCTTCACGGACCGGAGTTCTGCTGACTCCCAGACGGTCTGCCAGAGCGATCTCCATCAGTCTTTCTCCCGGCTTCAGCTCTCCCTTGAGAATTGCCTTGCGCAAAGTATTAAATACAACGTCTCTCAACGGCAGATACTCATTCATATCAACAGAAAAATCATTCATCCTTTGTATTTCCTCCTTATCACTGATGTCTCCGGAATATCTGAATTGCGCGCTTACTCAGAACGGTTATAGATCCGTGAAGCAAAAACTGTTTTTGCCAGACCGCTCTTTTTCAGAGCCTCTGATGCGGCAAACATTTTTTTCTCTGTCCTCAAAAATACCAAATACAGTAGGGCCGCTTCCGCTCATCATTGCCTTCAGCGCTCCTCTTTCTTCCATAAATTTCTCAATCTCGCTGATCACCGGATATTTTTCCATAATTCCCGGCTCAAATACATTCTCCATTTTTTCTGTTATGGAGCGCAGATCCTGGTTTCGGATAGCCGCGATCATTCCGTCAATATCCGGCCGTCTCTGAATGGCGTCCAGCTCAGATTTTCATATGCTGTTTTTGTGGAAACATTGATGCCCGGTTTTCCGATCAGCACATAGCACTCCGGCATTGGCGGCAGAGGCGTTAATTTTTCACCGATCCCCTCTGCCAGGGCAGTGCCTCTCATCACACAGTAAGGTACGTCTGCCCCTACCTGAACAGCCCTTTTCATAAGCTCCTCCTGGCTGAGACCCAGACGGAACAGACGGTTCACTCCCACAAAGGCTGCGGCTGCATCCGAACTTCCTCCTGCCATTCCTGCTGCTACGGGAATGGATTTGGTAAGCTTCATGGAAAGCCCCTCTTCCACATGAAATTCATCCATAAGAATCTTTGCAGCCTTATAGACAAGATTTCTCTCGTCTGACGGAACATAGGGCAGGTTGGAGCGCAGGGAAATTCCCGGTGCCTGTTTTTTCCTGATCTCCAGAGTATCATACATACGCACAGTCTGCATGATCATGCGCACCTCATGATATCCGTCCTCCCTTTTGCGGATCACATCAAGTCCAAGATTGATTTTTGCCATTGCCCTAAGACGCATAAGCCATTCCTCTGTCCTTTCGTACTTTATCTTTTATACTTTTTATTATGCACTGCCGTAAAATCTGTGGACAGTAGCGTTTTTTTCTGTACTTTGTATACAATTCTTTGCAAATATTTTATATGATTTTTACAGGAATTTCAATAGTCATTGTTCCACTTTTTTTTATAAGGAGCAGAGGCTGCCCCACAGAGATCTCTCCGTCCTTCAGTTCATTGACTGTACTGATCTCCTCCACTGTAGTATAAAATTTCTTTGCGATATCCCAGAGAGAGTCTTCCGGTTTTACCACATAAACAGTAATTCCCGGCATTGCCCGCACCTTTTCCTCATCCAGAGGCTGCTCCTCCACCTTATCTATGACCATTGTTTCCTGGCAGCTCATAACAAGAAGATTCAGGCTCACAGTTGCCCTGATCTCTATTTCATCACTGTCCACCATGGAAGTGGCAAGCTGTTCCAGATCTGCATGAAGATAATACACACTCTGCTCTGTGATTCCGCCTGCTTCCACCGTCTGAGTAAAGGGAATCATGGTCTCCATGGAATAAAACGGCATATCGTCATTTCCCACAATATAAAGGATTTTAAGCTGAACAATACCGTCTACCTGCACGCCGCCCTCTACAATCCTTGTTTTATCCACCTTCACCTGTCCCTGGCTGTGACAGATCTGAAGGATCTTCCCTCTGGTTTCCTTCATTTCGATCCTGTCAGACAGCCTGCACTTGGAAAAATTCCGGATCAGCAGACTTTCCAGAGCCTCTGTTTTTCCTTTTGGAATACACTGGCGCAAAGGCGTATATACATCCAGGATCACCTCATGCTCTTCCTCCCGGTAAAGCTTCATATCCACTTCCAGTACCATATCTGCGATCAGAAGCCGTTCCTCCCCGTCAGAATCCGGCTTCACCTCCACTGACTGGCTGATCACGGCAGCCTCCATATTGGGGATCATATCTGCCGTACATCCCGGACACTCCACCTCCCCGGAAAACGGAACCGAATATTCCAGCACTGGTGCGTCCTTCCCTCATCGTCTCCGGTATAAAGAACAAATACATACAGCTCTCCCTTTGCCTTTACTCTGTCCTCTTCAGGCCGAAGATCAAGGCTCCGGACTTCTGCAGTGTGCCACAAAAGCTCTGCTACATTGGGCTTATTGGAGGATAAAACAATCTCCTCCTTTTTGCGCAGAGTGTCCTTTTTATGTACGGCAAGACTTAAAAGCTTCATGGGCTTCTTTTTTACGGAAACAGTTTCATCGTCCACAGCCACAGGCAGACGGATTCCTGCCAGCTCATCCACAACTGCATAAAATGTCACTACTGCCTTTATGTTCAGCTTTCTGGAATGGATCAGATGAAGACTCAGATCCTCGATCTCCCATTTCAGGCACATTTTATCTCCGCTTACAATTCCCTCCAGATTCAGTGTCTCTTCCACAGGAAGCTTCGCAGAAAGACTGTACACTCTTCCTTCCTCTTCCCCCACATAAAGAAGATCTACATTGAGGCTTCCGCGGACAAAAGCGTGCCCGTCATTTAAACGGACCTCCTCCACCTCCACCTCTCCTTTATTCTGGATCATTCGTCCGATATCCGGCTTCACATCCGGAACATTGTAATCAGCATCAAAGGTTACCTGACTGGTTGCCCGGCTTTTTACCCGCAGCATCTGAATATCTTCTTTTTTTAATTCCACTTTTCTTTTCCTCCTGTCATTATTGAAACTGTACCGGTTCCTTCCGGTACTGTATTTTTACTGCTATATACGGATAGGACGGCGCTCCGCTCTGTTCTTCTGCAGAGGGACCCATCAGCTTTGTCTCAAAAAATACAGCCGTGGAAGAAGCTGAAAGCTCTTTTACCTGAATGCTGTATCCGCCGCTCATCTGTTTTCCGTAGCCTCTGATCAGATAAAGCTCTTTTCCGCTCTGATATGTGACCCTGAACTCTGAAGCCTTTTTTTCTTCCACAAGTGCAGCCGCTTCCTCAGGAAGCTGTTCCGGTTCCACCACCTCATACTCAAGAGGCATTCTTTTTTCTTCCTCGATGCGCACCAGCCGGCAGCCTCCCAGAGACAGAATCAGAATCAGATAACAGACCAGAAGGACTGTCTTTTTCATAATGCCACCCCAATCCGTTCCTTGATAAGTATTGTATGTAATTGCCAAAAGATTTATTGCAACAATTTCATTTAATTTGTATAATGTTACTATTAAGGCAGCCGCACATGATATGGGCTGCCGTATACGAAAGAGGTACGATTATGATTCGCTTTTTACTTGTTGCTGTCATAGTGATCGGATTTCTGATTCTTTCCATTCCTGTTCTTATTGTAGAATGGATCATTGGTAAATTCTCTCCCATGACAAAAGAAATCAGCTCTCTCCGGCTGATCCAGGGCGCTTTTAAATTTATTCTGTGGGTTGCCGGAACAAAGATCACTGTGATCGGCGAAGAAAATGTCCCAAAGGATACTCCTGTGCTTTACATCGGCAATCACAGAAGCTATTTTGACATTCTTCTCACCTACAGCCGCTGTCCTATCCGCACCGGCTATGTGGCAAAAAAAGAAATGGAAAAGATTCCCCTTCTGTCAAACTGGATGAAATATCTGCATTGTCTGTTTCTTGACCGTAAAGATATCAAGCAGGGGCTGAAAACCATCCTCACTGCCATTGAAAAAGTAAAGTCAGGAATTTCCATCTGTATTTTCCCGGAAGGCACCAGAAATAAGGCAGAGGACGAAACAGAGCTTCTTCCCTTCCATGAGGGAAGCTTTAAGATCGCCTCCAAATCAGGCTGTCCCATTATCCCCATTGCCATGAACAATACGGCGGAAATTTTTGAAGCCCATTTTCCAAAGATCAGACCCTGTCATGTGATCGTGGAATACTGTAAGCCCATTTATGTAAAAGAGCTGGACAAAAATGACCAGAGACATCTTGGAGAATACACACAGAATATTATTCTGGAAACAATTAAGAAAAATAAAGATCTTGTATAAGCTGTTCATTACATGCGGTCCGGACAAAATCTTCTGAAAAGCTGATTTCTTCCGGAACCGCATTATTTTTAAAGGGAGGAAAATGTTATGAAATACCGTACACTTGGAAAAACAGGTCTCAAGGTCAGCGAGATCGGTCTTGGAGGCGAATGGCTGGAACGCCACAACACAGAAGAGGTAAAAGAGATCATTGATGTTTGTCAGAAAGAGGGCATCAACATCCTGGACTGCTGGATGTCCGAACCAAATGTCCGCTCCAATATCGGAAATGCCATCAAAGACTGCAGGGACAAATGGATCATTCAGGGACACATTGGTTCCACCTGGCAGAACGGTCAGTATGAACGTACCAGAGAGCTGGACAAGGTGGATGAAGCTTTCCGTGATCTTCTTACAAGAATGCAGACAGATTACATTGATCTGGGCATGATCCACTTTGTTGACAGCCTGAGGAATTTAAAGAAATCATGTCCGGCGAATTTATTGCCTATGTCCGGAGCCTGAAAGAAAACGGAACTATCCGCCACATCGGAATGAGCACCCACAACCCCACAGTTGCAAAAATGGCCGCTCTTCATGGCGAAATTGAAATGATCCTGTTCAGCATCAACGGCCTTTGACCTTCTGCCTCCAAGTGAAAATCTGGACGATTATTTTGTGGAAAAATACGCGGACGGCCTGAACCGTATTGATCCGGAAAGGGAAGAACTTTACCGTATCTGCGAACAGGAAAATGTAGGCATCACTGTTATGAAAGGCTATGCAGGGGGAAGACTTTTTGATGCAAAAACCTCTCCTTTCGGCGTTGCGCTTACGCCTGTCCAGTGTCTCCACTATGCTCTGACCCGCCCGGCTGTGGCAAGCGTTATGGCTGGTTTCGATTCACCGGAGCATGTATATCAGGCTGTTGCCTATGAAACAGCCACAGATGCAGAAAAAGATTATGCAAGCGTACTTGCCAACGCACCTCAGCATGCCTATGCTGCAGGACAGTGCACCTACTGCGGTCACTGCGCTCCCTGCCCTGCCGGAATCGACATTGCATGGTAAACAAGCTTGCTGACCTGGCAAGGATGCAGAAGGAGGTTCCTCCCACAGTACGCGCCCACTACGAGGCTCTGGAGGCCAATGCCTCTGACTGCCTGGAATGCGGCGGCTGTGAGGAAAGATGCCCCTTCTCCGTACCTGTCATTGAATGGATGCAGAAAACCCGGGAGCTTTTTAGTTAAGACCGTTTAAGTCTGTTACCGGGAACCAGTGAAAATCCGGTGCCTGCTCAATATTAGTTACGTGAGCCTCGTCTCCCATAACTGCCTGCAGCGCCGGATCTCCCTCTTCCGCCAGCGCTCCATTTTGGATCGTCACACGATAATACTCTTCATATCCCATTCCCCGGCTGAAATCCTGTAATGAATACAAACCAGGCCCTTCCGGCGGGATTGCCAGATCCAAGGAAACTCCACTTCCTTCTACAGCTCTCGGCTGATAACCGGAACCTGTATTTTCCGCAGTATACACCCGGTATGCATAATAAATAAACGGTCCGTTTGCAAGCCCTTCTGTCAGAATCAGTTCTTCGTTTCCATCCTGATCCATATCATACAGAGTATATTCCCTCTCTCCGGTAAGCTGTCCGTAATCCCCATTTCCATATTCTGAGAAATTATATCCCTCTTCCCCTGCGGCTGCTGAATTTACTACACTGGTATATACAGATGCCGGATCTGCCGCAGCCGGAGTTGGTGTAGGCTCCGGTGTGGGAGTTGCCGTTGGAATTGGTGTCGCAGTGGGCATTGGCGCTTCCGTAGGCTCCGGTACTGCTGTGGGCGCTGGGGTTACAGCCTCCTCTGTCGAAACTTCCTCTGTTGCTTCAGACTGATTTGCCTCCACAGTTGTCTGCTGTTCTTCCCCTGCCTGATTCTGTCCAACAAAATGATAAGCTGCGGCTCCGCCGCCTCCGATCACTGCCACTGCTACTGCTACCGCTGCGGCCTTGCCTGCTGCGGTGTGGATAAACGCCTGCTTTGCAGCTGTCTGTCCCACTTTGCGGCCTGCGGATACAGCTGTCCTGCCTGTATTGCCGGAAGAGCTGGTGCTTCTACCAGAACGTGAAGCAGATCCACTGCTTCCAGAATGTGAAACCGTCTCTGTGCCGTGGTCTGCCGCACTGCTTTCTGCCGCTCCTGCTCCGTTTCCAGATGCTTTGGCGCTCTCCAGGATTCCCGTCTTCTGTGCCTGCATAACTGCATTGGCTGTGGCAGCAAATACAGTAGACGCTTTTTCGCTGTCAAGCAGATACAGGAAGAATACAACAGGTGCAACTGTGTAGAGCTGATATCCTTTTTTCTGAAGCTCCTCGGCCTTTGCCTTTATAGCTTTTCTTCCATATAATAATCTTGATTTTACAGTATTTTCTGAAATTCCAAAGGTTTCCGCAATATCCTTAATGCTCTGATCATCCAGATGGTACATCAGAATACAAAGTCTCTGCTCATCAGAAAGACTGTCGATCAGCTCATGCACCAGCTCCTGAGTTTCTTTCTGTGTATAGCTCCGCTCAGGCTGAAATTCTGATTTCTCGTCCTCGATATCAAGAGCAAACTGCTCTCCCTCATCATTTTCTCCCTCAAGCTGGGAAAACAGCATGGGACGTTTTTTTGCCAGCGCATTTTTGGCAGTGTTTGCCACAATGCGTCCAAACCATGCCCGAAAACTTGCAGGGTCTTTCAAAGTTGCCAGCGACTGCCATGCCTTTATGTAGGAATCCTGCAGCACGTCCATGGCATCTTCTTCATTTTTCATATATTTCAGCGCAATATAATACATATCCCGCTGTGTTGATTCATAAAGTGCGGAAAATGCGCTTTCATTTCCTTTAAGCGCCGCTTCAACGGCTTTCTTATAGTCCATTTTCTCTTCTGTCCTTTCTCACTGTCCGGCTGATCTTCTTTTTCTGTGTCCTGCTCAGCTCTGTTTCTGAGCGTTCTCTGCGAAGCAGCCATACAAACCATTTCATAACCAAACTGCTGTCCATATTTTCAGCCTTTCTGGTTTACTCCATATAACTGTTGTCCGGCTGTAATAAAGAAGCGCCGGAACCAGGGTTGTCTTGTCGTTTTCGGAAGCCGCAGTATATTTAAGCTCCGCAGTCTCCCCCAGATCTACCAGTTCGGCATTCGTTGAATCAAAGGATACCAGCGTTCCCTCTCCGTCCATCCATACATAATTCAGACAGATTTCACGCCATCTGTCCTCTGTGTCATTCACAAAAGTAATTACATTATAAACCACATTTCCCTCTACGTCTTTCTTTATTTCAATTCCGTCCAGTGCTTTTACAGGAATGTAAGTAACTTCTGCTTCCTGAACAGCAAAATCAAGCAGCTTAATATCTTTCAGTTCCTTTACATCGCCGTAGATGGTATCCGGATTGCCGTTAAGAGAAGTAATATCTGTTACATCTTCTTTAGCTATGGTATAGATCACTTTTTTCGTTTCATGAGGAGCCAGCCCCACAGATTCCAGTGGTTCAAATTTCTCTGCGTCTATCTTCAGGGAAACGCTCCTGCCGTAAACCGTATCACTGCCGTTTATATACGTTTCTACTGTTTCCTCTCTTCCCCAGTCATCCACTACCATAGTTGCAGTGCATCCCAGCATAGGGAACACATCACAGGAAAAATCATTTTCATTGGATATGTTCATATCAATCTGGTACATTTCCGCATCTACCTGCTTCATAGAAAGATCGGAGATCATTACCTTATCTTTCAGGGAAGAGGCGCTTTGCGCTGCTTTTACCACACTTTTTCTAATCTCTATATTTCTCAGATAGTTTTCGGAATCCAGAGTAACCTGCTCCTTATGCTTTTTAAGATCTTCCAGCGGAAGCTTTTCTCCAAATCCTCCAAATAGACGTTCATCGATCATTTCCACCAGAGCCTCTCCGCTGAGATCCAGATAATACAGAAAGTTTCTCTCCTCATTGGGGGCAACAGTTACAGGCTTTATGTAGGTAGGATCTTCCAGAGAAATATTCTCTCCTCCCTCTGCATAGATCGCATCCGTATCCAAAAGGATCATTTCCTTTGATCCATAGTCATATTTGGGAGATACCAGTCCCACACTGAACATTGGATAAATCTGACAGGGAATATTATTCCGGTTGTAGCAGTCACCTCGATCACATAACCGGATTCCGGCGCATTCTCTCCCAACGTTCCTCCATAGGCTTCCAGAGTCGATATACTTTGTACATTTATTCCGGCATTGTCAGATAAAGGAGTTTCCCCGTAATAATCATAGTTGCCGTAAAGCTGGTCATCCTCTGTCGCCTCTGCATTCTCCTGCATTTCCAGAGAATCGTTACTTTCTCTGCCTCTGCGGCTTCTCTCTGAATATCAGGATCTGTCATTTCCACCATGTTATTACCGGAACTGTTTTCTGCTTCTTCTGTTTTCTTTTCCTCTTCCGGATTTCCGTTCTCTATTTCAGCCGGAGCTTCCACGATCTCGGAAACCTCAGAAGAAACCTGCATGATTTCGGTTTCTGTTGTCTCAGAAGCTGTTTCGGCTTCCGTTTTCTTCGTTTCTGTTTCCGGGGCTTCTACTTTTTCGGCAGCCTGTATAGCTTCACTTTTCTCAGAAACCTTTGTTTCTGTCTTATCTGTTCCTCCAATACTTCCTATTCCCACAGCCAGAACTACTGCCACAGCAACAGCAGCCGCCCCATACGCCCATTTTGGATGGATTTTCTTATCTCCTGAAGCCTCTCCTTCCGGCGTTTTGCCGAAATCCTGTATTTTATGCCTCAATACATCCTTCCGGCTGTTCTTCGTCTCCTTTGAAGCAGTCTGACTTACCGGAGCGCCACATTTGGAACAGAACTTTGTTCCTTCTTTTATCTTTGCACCACATTTTTTGCAAAACATTGTTTTTCCTCCCGGATCTGCATTTTATCTCTCTTATTTTGCACACGCACCTGTCGCTGTACAGGCAACATACATGATATAACATGCATGTATAAAAACTCATGTATGCTACCATGCTGTTAAACAGGAGGTAACTACATGATTTCATACGAACCCTTCTGGCAGACCATCCGCCGGAAAAATATATCCACATATCAGCTGATCTACGAATACGGGATTCTGCCTGATACAATCCAGCGTCTGCGAAGCGGCAAGACCATTACCACAAAAACTCTTAACACTCTCTGCAGTGTTATTGACTGTCCGATATCTGATATACTGATTTTTATTCCGGATGAAGAATCCAGATAATCAATACTGATTTTTTATATATTTTTATTTATCAGTATTTTGTCAGCTGAACTCTCTGTCTCATAAGCATATTGCTTGTCATCATAGACGAAATCACAGATGATACAAAAATCACCACACCGCCTGCCAGAAGCAGCAGATACCCCTGCCCCTGAAAAACGGAGGTCAGTTTGCTGCACACATACAGCAGAACCCCAATAGCTGCCAGATTGAATACAGAAGAAATCACAGGGGCACGTTTTAACAGAACACAGATAAAGGATACCAGCACCAAAATCCCCATAACTACAAGCATAATCGCTGCAGTACTTGTATAGTCTCTGAAGCTCTGATAAATCTCAACATTTCTTAATTCTGTGTCCAGATATCCGGTAAGTTTCCGCGCATTCTCTCCAAATACAAAAGTCGTCATGAACTTCATAATAGAAGGGGTATCACCCATAAAATCCGTGAATTTATTTAAAAATCCTATAAGGAAACCATTGGTATAGTTTGGAAGAAATACTGCCACAATCTCCATTACACAGCCGATCAGTACTCCAAAATGTCCAAGATTATAGGCTCTCAGATATCCTTTGTTTTTTTGCCTTTAGGCGGGGTATCTCTGTATTTGCGGGGATTTTAAATGTTTTTGTGGAAGACTTGGCAAGAGTCTTATAGGCAGATGTTTTGTCCTGTATCTTTTGTTTCGGAGCGGTTGCAGCCTTTTTTGAAGAAACGACTTCCTGTCCCTTTTTCTCCAGAGCCGCCGGTTTGTGTCCGGCCATCGGAACAAAATAATCATATATAAACAGAACCCCTATAAAACAAGCCACTACAATAAAGGCGCCAATAAACATTCGCTTCACTGTGGAAAGGAAAGACGAAGTCTTTTGAACTTTTTTCCGCGGTTTCCTTGCGCTTTTTCTCTTTGCCATCTCTCTTGATAAAACCTATTCCTACTTAGGCGCAAAAGTAGACAATATAAAGATGCTATACAACACATATGGAGGGAATGTATTGGTTTGAATTGTTAGAAAAAAGTGCCCCAATGCATACAATCCTCTATAAACATGTTTTCAAATCAATCCTAAGTAAAGATGGAACATATTATACCAACAAGTATATCGATATAAAATAACAGATACTACCGCCCAATACGAAGAAATGCCATACTGGATGCATATATTTATATTTGTCTAAAAAGAAAAACAGGCAGCCTACCGTATAAAATAGCCCTCCTCCGATCAACCAATACAGAACATCCATCGAACCGGTTTCACGAAAGACATGCAACAAGGGTTTAAAGCAATTATGACTACCAACCATTGCCAGATAACAAACTGTTCAGATGGTCTTTCTTCTCATCTCCTGAACTCAGCCAGACACCTGCCACTGCCGCGATCCATATGACGGCGAATAGTGAGCCAACCCCAATAACCTTCCTGCCGGAGGGCCAGCAACGTAAAGGCGTATAAGTTCCCGACAATATGCAAATAAATCGCACCATGATCGAACCGCCGCAAGAGTCTTTTCTGTCGTGCACGGGTCGAAGCATGGTAAAATGTAGACGTCACATACGAAAGTGTCATACAAACGACATAAACAGCAAAACTGCCGATCGCCCAAG
>ENA-OQAA01000548-OQAA01000548.1-human-gut-metagenome-genome-assembly--contig:-NODE-548-length-25089-cov-7.150629_pt1 | contig 25089 bp, 28 predicted proteins | sample MGYA00242489_ERZ504515 | MGnify/ENA primary metagenome ERZ504515 (study PRJEB26092, sample SAMD00036237) | human gut metagenome | host: Homo sapiens | study: EMG produced TPA metagenomics assembly of... | reverse complement strand
TGTTAGTTGGTTGTCCGGCTATTTTTTTAGCCTTCAGGTAGCCTGCTCCCGTAAAAAGGAGCAGGCTTTATGTTTGTCCGTTTTTCGTGGATGCCCCAAGCGGCGAAATATCCGTAGCCTTCCAAATCGACTTTTTACGCTTTATCGAAAATTTGGAGGTTTAACATGGGCTTCAACTATGGTTTGGAAAAGAAGAATTTTGATAGTCAGTGGGCTATGACCCGCAAGCAGTATGAAGATGCCGGTATGAGCAACGAAGCGATTCAGGCAATGTACGATTTCGACTGGTCTGTTTTTAACGCTAATCGCTCTTACCAGAACCATACGCAGGAAATGCTGCGCCGTCCTTTGAGCAGAGCGAAGAATCCTACTCGCCCTTGATGAACAAGTATCAGGAAGCCGTTTCCGTTACGGATACTTACCACGAAACTAAAAGCCGTTTTGCATGGATTGGTGAGATTGAGAACGAGCAGTTGCTTACTGCACTCGAAACTTTGAAAACCGAAGATTTGGAAATTATCACCATGTACGCTTACGAGGGATACGACATCACTGAAATTTCTAAAGTCTACGGCGTATCTCGGCCCACTATTAGTATCAAAATCAAGAGAATTACTAAATTTTTGAAAAACTTCAATTTTAATGCTACGAATTGACCCTTCTCGATGCCTACCAAGTGAAGGGACAATTTTCCAAGCGGCACTCGCCGCAGGGAAAAAACGTCCAACCTTATGAACCTTGAAAACTGAATAGTTCCGTCATCTGGTACTCCGATAATGATACTTCCGTAATTCGCGGCCCGGTCACAAAGCAGACGGGGTGGCTGAAATGCCAATGAAGCGGTACAAGTCCGCTGCCAGATGTTCATGCCCCACTCGCAGGGAGCCGAGGGCGAATATGCGAGACCTTTAATCATATTGATCCGGGAACTGTCGGGTACGTTCCACGCATCCGGCAGTTCCCGTTTTTTTACGTACTCTTATTTATTCTTTATCCGAATATTCACTTTTGATACATAGGAGGACACTTTTATGGACGAGTTGAACCCCACGGTGCGCGAGCAGGAGATCTACGAGGAGATGGAGCTGACCCCTGAGATGGTCAAGTCCATCCGAACTCTCTGCGGTACCTGTCTGCGGCACTTTGTGGATGCAAAGGCTTTCAAAATCGCGCTTGTACCCAGCCCAGACCGGAGCATGGACACCTGCACCGTCTGCCAGATGCGGCGCGGCTATGATTATGTGGTCATGCACCGCTGACCCAACCATACCACCATACCTTGAACGAAGCTCGTTGCGGAACATCCGGCAGCGGGCTTTGCACATAACAACATGGAGGTACAATTGCAGCAAAACTGGAAATTCCAACGCGGAGACATCTTCTTCACCCATTTCGGGGCGAGCACCGGCTCGGAACAGCACGGTGACCGCCCGGCGGTCATTCTTCAGAATGACGTGGGCAATTATCACTCTCCGACCCTGATCGTTGCGACCATGACAAGCAAGGCGGAAAAGAAAGTAAACCAGCCGACCCACTGCCTGTTGGAAAACGCAGGGTTGAATATGCCGTCCGTTGTGCAGGCAGAGCAGATCTTCACCATCGACAAGAGCCGGGCGCTGAAGTATCTGGGGCATCTGACCCCGGAGGAAATGCGCCGGGTGGATGATGCAGTACGCATCAGCCTTGCGCTGAACCCTATGGGCAGCATCCAGCAGATAGAGCCTATCCGACGCTCTACGGCGGTCTACGCACCGCCTGAGGTGGTGGATGGCAAACCGCCTGTCTACCCCTATACGCCCATCCGGTCGTCCTTTGAGAACGCCGGAAGCATCGAGGAAATGATGCTGTACACCGAGTTGCAATCCGCGGTTCATGCCATGATCCAGCGGTTGGAATACAGCTTCACCTTTAATCCCAGCCTGCTCACCAGCCCGAAGCGGAAGCAGCAGGTGACTGAGATCTTAGAGGAAGCCGAAAAGTACATTTGGAGAATCAAGGAGGAAATGCGATGCGCCTGAACGACAACAATTCTTTCATCGGTATCAACCCGCCGTACCAGCTTTCGGTCATCCACAGTAGCAAGCTGATCTATCCCCGCGAGATCTACCAGCGGGGCGTGGAGCGCAAGCGGGTGGAGCTGATCGCCAGGGACTTCAACGAGTACATCGTTAACGAGCCGAAGGTCAGCTTCCGCAACGGCAGGTACTATGTAATGGATGGGCAGCACACCATCGAGGGCTGCATCCTCCTCAACGGCGGCGAGGACCGCCCGATCCTCTGCAAGGTCTACACCGGTCTGACGATGGAGCAGGAAGCCCTGCTCTTTGCCGAGCAGAACGGTCACGCCGCACCCCTGTCGGCGGGCATCAAGCTGCGCGCCAAGGTGGTGGGCGGCGATGCGCCTTCCAAGGCGTTTGTCGCAGCCACTAACCGGGCGGGGCTTTCCCTCAACTACGACAGTATGCAGCTGAGCGACTACCGCATCGGCTGCGTGGGCACGGCGCTGAAGCTGTACGACCAGCTGGGCGAAGAGATCTACTGCGAAGCTCTGCGGCACATCGTGGAAGCGTGGGAGGGCAAACCGGATTCCTTCCGGGCGGCTGTCCTGCGGGGCGTGATGTACTTTGTGCAGCTGTATCATGGGCAGTACAGCGAGGAGCGGCTTGTCCGTGCGCTGAGCGGCGTCCATCCCATGGAGCTCTACCGTGTCAGCCGGGATAACCCCGCCAAGCTTCCGGGCTGGCGGCGGTACGTTTACCCCATCTACACCACCTACAACGCAAGTGCAGGAAAGACGCACTGCCGATGAAGTTCTAAGCTCAAATATCTCCTTTGGCAAGTGAGATGGTCCCCGAAAAAGACCATCACACTTTACATATAGTATTTTCTGCTGAATAATCGACATATTGAACTAGAAAGGAGAGGACCGGAATGAGCGAGATCGCAGCCTGCACTTTGATTCAGGAAGAGCCCGACCGCAAGACAGAGCGGTACATGATGATGTTCAAGGATTACCCGGATGTGGTATCCGTAGACATTCTTCAGGAAATGCTTGGCATCTGCCGGAAGAATGCGTATCTGCTGGTCAAGCAGAATAAGATCCACTCGGCGCGTGTAGGACGCAGTTATAAGATACCAAAACTCTGCGTGGTAGAGTACCTGATCGATCAGAATCGGCAATTTGGAGGGATGCGCCTTTCAAACTCTCTTGCGCCATCCTTGCAAAACACTTCAGAATCTTCTAAACTTATGATGCCTAAGCAAAGGACGTTTGGCTGCGAACAGAAAGGAGCATCACTATGACAAATGTGGCCGGACATTTAAGAGAACAAAACGGTATGTATCAGATGATTCTGAGCTGGAAAGACACAAATGGAAAGCGCAGAACCAAATCCATCAGCACAGGACTTCCGGTTAAAGGAAACAAAAAAAGAGCTGAATCTCTGTTGCGTAAAACACAAAAAGAGTTTAACCCTGAAACGATGCAGCAGGTTTCCGACCTGCCGGTATCGGAATATCTGAACCGCTGGCTTCGGGAAAGTGTGATGAACCTTCCGCCCGAAACCTATGGCAGATATGCTTATGATCTGGGAAGAGTAGTTGTCCCATACTTTGAAAAGAAGCGGCTGTCTTTGAAAGCACTCTCTCCGCGCGATCTGGAAATGTTCTTCCGCTATGAGCGTCAGCAGGAGGAGGCCAGTGTACAGCAGCTTCTTGATTGGCACAAGGAGTTGACCGATGCCCTGCAATATGCCGTTGCCAATAATTGGCTGAAGGTCAGCCCCATCAAAGAAGTTGACCCCTGCCTTGATAACTCCCCGGTACTTTTCACCGACTTCATCACGGACTGGTTGAAAATGATGAAGTCACGAGTGGAAATCACAACCTATACCAGCTATGAAAGAGCAATCGTTCACAAGATCGTCCCATATTTTGAACCGCTCCACTATACATTGCAGGATATGGAACAGCATCCCAAATACATCCAAGACTTCTACCAGCATGAGTTGGATCGTGGCCTTACGGCAAACACCGTCATTCACTATCACGCCAACATCCGCAAATGCTTACAGTATGCTTTTCAAATCGGCATGATCCGTTCCAACCCGGCAGATCGCGTTGAACGTCCTCGTAAGGAAAAGTTCAAGTCGGAGATTTACAGCGGTGAAGAACTGGAGCAACTTTTCAAGGTGATTCAAGGTGACCCTTCGGAGTTTGGCGTCATCATGGCTGCATTCTACGGGCTGCGGCGCAGTGAAATTGTTGGTTTGAAATGGGATGCCATTGACTTTGAGAACAAGAAAATCAGCATTCAGCATACGGTTGTGACCGCAAAGGTCAACGGAACGGTAACGGAAATCGCACGAGATAAGACAAAAACAAAGTCGAGCTGCCGGACACTTCCCCTAATCCCTGCCTGTGAGCAGATGCTCAATAAAATGAAAAAGGAGCAGGAGCAGAATCGGAAGGTCTGCGGCAAAAGCTATTGCACCGATTATCTTGACTATATCTATGTAGACCCGATGGGAAAGCGGATTCGGCCCGACTTTCTGAGTCAGCATTTCCCGGATTTTCTGGTCGCACACCAGATGAAGCGTATCCGCTTTCACGATCTGCGCCATAGTTGTGCCAGTCTGCTCTATGCCAATGGCGTGAGCCTGAAGGAGATTCAGGAGTGGCTCGGTCACAGTGACATCAGCACAACAAGCAACATTTATACACATCTGGATTTCTCCAGCAAGGTGTCCTCGGCGAATGCAATCGTCAACATCTTCCCAGAAAACACCAAGGTATAAGAAACTGAGTAGAAAAAGAAAAACAGCCTAAAATCTTTCGATTCTAAGCTGTTTTATGATGGAGTGCCGATGGTGGGACTCGAACCCACATGGTTTCCCGAACGATTTTGAGTCGTTTGCGTCTGCCATTCCGCCACATCGGCTTATATTCAATTTTGGGACATTAGTACCGGTTTCTGAAGATTGGAGGGATGTTCAGGAGGGATGTAAGAAATTCTGCTTCGACAAACCTTCAAAATTCAACGCACAATCGTGAATTTCTTGCACAGACAAGAAAAATCACGAAGCGGATTTTGAGTCCCCCTCGTCTGCCATTCCGACACACCGGCTGATACGCAATTCAAAAGAACGTTACTATTATAGCGGATTCTGCGCACAAAATCAAGACTGAGTTTCCGGCGGAAACACGTGGACTGTTCCCGGGCAGAGCGGGCAGCAGACGGCCGGAAAACTGCACTCCCCAATTTGCGTCGCTTTGTGCGGCACAGTACGGCGTCTGATGAGGAAATTTGACAAAAATAAAGAGCTTACGTTGATTTTACAGGATCAAAACGACACATTCCGCACCGCAGGCTGCAAGGGGTGAAGATTGACGTATTCTGGTAAAAAATAGTATAATGTTATTCGTGAAGGAATGCCGTGCGGCCCAAAACGCGCGGTTTTGCAGCGGGGGATATGCGATGATGAGCAAAAAAGACAGAACACGCCAGCAGATGGAAGAGGAAATGCGCCAGCTCCGCAAGGTGTTCATGACGGTGCGCCTGATGAAGGCGGACGAGGTGCAGGGCGGCAAAAAGGGCAGCGCGCCCTGCTATGCCCAGTGGCGGCGCAGCCGTCCGTGTGAAAACTGCGTGGCAAGGCAGGCGCTGGAAAAGAACACCCGGAAAACAAGGCTGGAATACTTTGGGCAGGAGCTGTACGAGATCACGGCCAGCTGTGTGCAGGTGGATGGCCAACTCTGTGTGCTGGAGCTGACCCGCAAGATCGACCGCAGCGTTCTGTTGGACCCGGAAAACGGTGAGCGGCTGCTCAACAGCATTACCGACGAGCGGGAAAAGCGCTACCGCGACCCGCTGACCGGTGCCTACAACCGCACCTATTATGATGAAAACTACCGCTACCGCAGTATTACCGCCGGTGTGGCGATGCTGGATATGGACGATCTGAAGTTCTCCAACGATGTTTACGGCTCCGGTGCAGGCAATAGCGTGCTGGAAACGGCGGTAAGCACCATCCGGCGCGGCCTTTCGGAAAAAGACCGCCTGATCCGCTACGACGGCGGCAGGCTGCTTTTGCTGCTGCCGGACATCCGGCAGGAACAGCTCAGCCCGCGTCTGGAACAGATCCGTCTGCAGCTGCAGGCGGCCAGCGTGCCGGGCTACTCCCGCATCCGCATGTCGGCCAGCATTGGCGGCGTGTGGATCGACGACGAAAATGTGGACGATGCGGTGCAGCACGCGGAACGGCTGATGCACTATGCACGCATCCAGAAAAACACCGTGATCACCGAGCGTCAGCCGGAGCCGCACGCCCTGCAGCCCACCCACAGCCGCCAGAGTGTGCTCATTGTGGACGACTCGGCCATGAACCGGATGCTGCTCAGCCAGATGCTGAACAGCCAGTTCGACACTGCCGAAGCGGCTTCCGGCGAGGACTGCCTGCGCCTGCTGGAACAGAACCCCACCGGCATCTCCGTTGTGCTGCTGGATATCCACATGACCGGCATTGACGGCTTTACCGTGCTGGAAGCCATGAGCCAGCGCGGAATGCTGGAAGAGATCCCGGTCATCATGATCTCCAGCGAGGACAATGTGGACACGGTGCGCCGCGCCTTTGATCTGGGTGCGTCCGATTATATCAGCCGCCCCTTTGATGCAAGGGTGGTGTATCAGCGCATTACCAACACCATCCGCATGTATGCAAAGCAGCGCCGCCTGAGCGCCATGGTGGCGGATCAGGTGTCGCAAAAGGAAAAGCGCAGCCAAATGATGATCGGCATTCTGAGCCGGGTGGTGGAGCGACGCAACGGCGAGAGCCGCACCCATGTGCAGCACATCAGCACCCTGACCGGAATGCTGCTGGACCATCTGGTGCAAAAGACCGAGACTTACCCCCTGACGCAGGAGATGCGCCGTACCATCAGCATGGCTTCGGTGCTGCACGACATTGGCAAAATGGAGATCGGGGAGCAGGTCCTGAACAGCCCGGAGCCGCGCACGCCGGAGGATGAAGAAATCATGCGCCAGCATACCCTGCTGGGTGCACGGATGCTGGAAGAGCTGGATGCCTACCGCGACGAAGATTTTGTGCGGGTAGCCTATCAGATCTGCCGCTGGCACCACGAGCGGTACGACGGCAGCGGCTACCCGGACCAGCTGGTTGGCGAACAGATCCCCATTGCGGCACAGGTGGTCGGCCTTGCGGATGCCTACGAAACGCTGACTACTGGCAGCGGAAGCCAGCCGCCGGTACCTGCGCGGCTGCAGTGCAGATGCTTTGCACCGGCGAGGCCGGGGCGTTCAATCCGGTGCTGCTGGACTGCCTGCGGGAGATCGAGAACGAGATCGACGATGCCATGCGTCGTCGGCCGGAGACCTTATAAATCAGACCGGAGAGCAGCCCGAACGGGAAAGGCCCTCCGGTTTCTTCTTTGTCCAGATGTGAAAACGAAAGTCCAGTCCTTGCCCGCAGGCGCAGGCTGTGTTACACTGTAAAAAATACAGTCAGAAATCTGCAAAAAACAGGAGGAGATCACTTTTGAAACATCTGCATCGGTTTGTGCGCCGCGCGGCGGCGTTTGTGCTGGCAGCAGCGCTGTGCGTTTGCGTGCTGGCCCCGGCGGCTTCGGCAGCCACCACTATGGGCGGCGCGGACACGACCCTGATCCCTGCCGAGGAGGAAAACTGCCTTGCATGGCTCTTTGGCACCAGTGATACCATCACCATGCCTTACCTCAACATCAAGGGAAAAGGCCTGCAGCGCAATGTCACGCTGAACCTTGTGGACTGTCTTGTGGGCATTACCTACACGGAGCTTGGCTCCATTGGCAGCTATGTCAGCGCCAGCGCCGCCCAGCAGGCGTGGAAGGCGCAGGCGGTGGCCATCCATTCCTATCTGGAATACCACAAGCAGTACGGCTCCTCTTCCAATGCGCTCATCTACACTCCGGTGGACCAGATCCCGTCCTCGGCACGGGAAGCCATCCGCAGGGCGGTGGAACCGGTGAAGAACGAGGTGCTCACCTATAACGGCAGCGTCTGCGACGCCGTGTGGTCGGCCAGTGCGGGCTATAACACCCAGACCGGCGTGTACGGCACCTGCTCCAGCCGGGACGCATGGGGCACCGATGTGCCCTATCTGCAGAGCGTAGAAAGCCCCTACGAGGAGCAGTACCACAACAAGCTGCGCCGGGTCATCGGAAAAGACTATACCTATAAAGAGTATAACGACAGCCGCACTGGCGAGCCCTACGTCAGCGCCGACACCACCCACAAGGATCTGGGCGGCTTTGTGCAGTACAACACCTTTGTTTCCAATGGCCGCAGCTACCGCTATATCGGCCAGTTCGTTTCCTCCCGCTACTGCTTCGACTTTGGCGCGGACGAAAGCGGCACCCCCTGCATGACCTATTACGGCTTTGGCCATGGCGTGGGCATGAGCCAGTGCGGTGCTGTGGGTTACGCACAGGAGCAGGGCATGGGCTACCGGGAGATCCTGAGCCACTACTACACGGGTGTGAGCATTTCCACTTCCGGCAGCTCCGGCGGTGGGTTCTTTGGCTGGCTGCACAGCCTGTTCCACTGGTAAGCAGTGGAAAACTGCAAAGAAATGCGCGCAAAACCTTCTCAAATCATGCCGGATTTGGTATACTATAAATCGTGTGATTTTTTGAGAGATCATTTTAAGATAAAAAAGTTCCATAGGAGCGGAGATCGGAATGGATCAGGAAAAAGAAACCAAACGACAGGCCGAGCGCTGCCGTGCACTGGCGCAGCGCATCGTGCGGGAGCTGACCCCTGCCAGCATTCAGGTGCTGGGCGGCAGCGGCGCACTGGCCGAAGCACTGGAAAAGGCCGGCGCACAGCTGCTGCCGGAGAATGCAGAGCAGGGCACCGCTGCCCTGCTGGTGGTGGAGGACCCGGAATGGTGGATCTGCCCGCACTGCAGTGTGCACAGGTGCTGCTGGTATGCACCGATGCATCGGCCATGGCTGACTGTGCAAAGCAGTTGGCCGCACAGGGCCTGTATCGGGATTTTGAGTGGAAGAACCGTGGCAAAGCCCAGCAGACCGCGCTGTTCTGCCGCAGCGCCGCTGTGCAGGATGCACAGCAGCTGCTGGCAGGCTACGAGATGACGCTGGACGATCTGCGAGAGCGGATGCAGCAGGCCGAGCGCACCGGCGAAGAGCAGACGGCTCAGCTGGAACGCCTGCGCAGCGATCTTTCGCTGAGCCGCAGCCATGAGCAGGATCTGGAAAAGACACTGAACAATGTGACCAGCTCTACTTTCTGGAAGATGAGCTGGCCGCTGCGCTACTTTGTCAGCAAGGGCCGTCAGCTGGCACACACCTTCCCGCCGTTCGTCTTTCTGGGCCAGCTGCGTCGGGTGGGCATTTCCGGCGTGCGTGCGCAGGCAAAGGCCAAAAAGGAATACGCGAAGCTGTTCCCGGGCAGGACCATGCGCGCCGACCGCTTTGCCAGCGCAGAGCTGCTGGTAAGGCAGGCGGCCGACCAGCCCGCCGCGCCGCGCATCAGCATCGTGGTGCCGCTGTACAATACGCCGCAGCAGTTTCTGGTGGAGCTGCTGGACTCGGTGCAGAACCAGACCTATCAGAACTGGGAGCTGTGCCTTGTGGATGCCGGACAGGACGAGACGGTGGGCCAGACCGTAGCAGCCCGTGCTGCGGAAGACCCCCGCATCCGCTACCAGAAGCTGGAAAAGAACGAGGGCATTGCGGGCAACACCAATCAGGGCTTTGCGCTGGCAACGGGCGAGTTCATCGCCCTGCTGGACCACGATGATATCCTGCACCCCTGTGCTCTGTGGTACGTGGCACAGGCCATTGCCGAACAGGGCGCAGACTTTGTGTATACGGATGAAGTGACCTTTGAGGGCGACATCGACCACCTGACCGTTTACCATTTCAAGCCGGATTATATGCTGGATAATCTGCGCTCCAACAACTATATCTGCCACCTGAGCGTGTTCAGCGCAAAGCTGCTGGCCGCTGTGGGCGGCGATGAGCGTGCAGCCTACAACGGCAGTCAGGACTATGACCTCTACCTGCGCCTGACCGAAAAGGCGCACAAGATCGTGCATATCCCGCATCTGCTGTACTACTGGCGCTCCAGCCCCACCAGCGTGGCAAGCAACATTTCGGCCAAGACCTACTGTCTGGAAGCTGCGGTCAAGGCCCTGTATGCTCACTACGAGCGTGTGGGTGTGCCGGTGGATGAAGTTTCCATGATCCGGGTACGCCGGGCTTCTATAAGACGGACTATACCATCACAAAGCCGGGCCGGGTCAGCATCCTGATCCCCAGCTGCGACCATTCTTCCGACCTGCGCACCTGCGTGGAGTCCATCTACCGCAGGAGCACCTATGAGGATCTTGAGATCATCGTCATCGAGAACAACAGCAGGGAGCCTGCTACCTTCCGCTGCTATGAAAAGCTGCAGAAGGAGCACAAGAACCTGAAGGTGATCACATGGCAGGGCACCGGCTTCAACTACAGCGCCCTGAACAACTTTGGCGCAAAGAAAGCCACCGGCGAATACCTGCTGCTGCTCAACAACGATACCGAGGTCATTTCTCCGCGCTGGATCGAAGAAATGCTCATGTACGCCCAGCAGGACCGTGTGGGCTGCGTGGGCGCAAAGCTGCTTTATCCGGACAACACCATCCAGCACGCGGGCATCGGCTTCGGCTTTTTGACCCTTGCGGCCCACATGCACAAGAACTTCCCGGTGGGCCACCCCGGCTATATGGGACGTCTGGTCTATGCACAGGATGTGTATGCGGTCACTGCCGCCTGCCTGATGGTGCGCAGGAGCGTCTACGAGCAGGTGAACGGTCTGGACGAGAGCTTTGCTGTGGCCTTCAACGATGTGGACTTCTGCGTGCGCGTGCGCGAAGCGGGCTATACCAACGTGTTCACCCCGTTTGCACAGCTGTACCACTACGAGAGCAAGAGCCGCGGTCTGGACGAGAACCCGGTCAAGCGCAAGCGCTTCATCTCGGAGGTGGAGCGCTTCCAGAAGCGGTGGGCAAAGCAGCTGGCCGCAGGCGACCCCTGCATGAACCCGAACTTTGACCTGATGAAAGAGGACTTCAGCTTTGACATCAAACCGCTGGAGTGAACGACATGGAACTTTCTGCTTGTATTGTAGTTTATAACGGCGCGGATGAAGCGCTCAGGGCGGCACAGACCGTGCTGGACTGCACCCGCCGCCACCCGCTGACACTGTATCTGGTGGACAATGCCAGCCCGGACGGCAGCGGCCAGTGCCTTGCAAAGGCCGCGAAGGACGGCACCCTGCACATCCGCGAGGACCAGAAGGTGGAGGTGCTCTGCCGCACAGAGAACGGCGGCTTTGGCACCGGCCACAACACGGTGCTCAGCCTGCTGCAAAGCCGGGTGCACTTTATCCTGAACCCGGATATCCAGCTCACTGCGGATACGCTGAGTGACCTTGCGGACTGGATGGCACAGCACCCCGGCGTGGTGATGGCGCGGCCCGCACTCACCTTCCCGGACGGGCGGCCCCAGCGTCTGCCGCTGCGCCGGTGCAGTGTGCGGGCCATGGTGTACCGCCAGCTGCCCTGCCTGAAATTCTGGGCAAAGTACAACGAGCGCTATCTCATGGCGGACAAAGACCTGACCAGCCCCACCGAGATCGAGTTCTGCACCGGCAGCTTCTCGGCGGTGGATACTGCAGCCTTCAAGGCCGTGGGCGGCTTTGATGAGGACTACTTCATGTATGTGGAGGACGCTGACCTGACCCAGAAGATGCGCACCCGGGGCAAGGCGTATCTGGTGCCCCAGTACACCGCCATCCATGCATGGCACCGCGCGGCGCACCGCAGCCTGAAGCCTTTTCTGTGGCAGCTGCACAGCCTGCTGCGCTATTTCTCCAAGTGGGGCTTTGCGTGGTAACTCCCCCAGTCAATGCCTGCGGCATTGCCAGCCCCCTCGGAGAGGGGGCCTTTTGGGCGGAACAAATGCGAGATTGAAGGAGTTTCAGAACGGCTTTTCCGGAATTTTTCGGGAAAGCGTTCTTTCTTGCTTTTTGTGTGATTTGATAGTAAAATAAAGTGAACTGTTATTCCCATTTTGCCATTTTGGGCAGGGGGGAGCGGCTCCTGAATTTGTTTACAGCGGACGCAGCTCCGCTTTGAATCCATACGTCATCCGGGCGGTCTCCCGTCTGGGCGGCGTACAGCTGCACAACTTTTCAATCTATTTTAAAGGAGTGCACAAATATGAAAGGTATCATTCTTGCCGGCGGTGCCGGCACCCGGCTTTACCCGCTGACCATGGTCACCAGCAAACAGCTGCTGCCGGTCTACGACAAGCCGATGATCTATTATCCTCTGTCCACGCTGATGCTGGCAGGCATTCAGGACATCCTGATCATCTCCACCCCGACCGATACGCCGCGCTTTGAGGCGCTGCTGGGTGATGGCAGCCAGTACGGCATCCATCTGCAGTATAAAGTTCAGCCCTCTCCGGACGGTCTGGCACAGGCCTTCATTCTGGGCGAAGAGTTCATTGGCGACGACTGCTGCGCCATGATCCTGGGCGATAACATCTTCTACGGCAACGGCTTCTCCAAGATCCTCAAGACCGCCGCCGCCAATGCGGAAAACAAAGGCCGCTGCACCGTGTTCGGCTACTATGTGCAGGACGGAGCGCTTTGGCATCGTGGAGTTCGACAAGGACGGCAAGGTGCTCAGCGTGGAGGAAAAGCCACAGCATCCCAAGTCCAACTACGCCATCACCGGCCTGTACTTCTATAACAAAGAGGTCGTGAAGATGGCAAAGCAGGTCAAGCCCTCTGCCCGCGGCGAGCTGGAGATCACCACCCTGAACGACATGTATCTGAAGAAGGACGAGCTGGATGTTCAGCTGCTGGGCCGCGGTTTTGCATGGCTGGACACCGGCACCATGGACAGTCTGGTGGAAGCAGCCGATTTTGTGCGCATGATCGAGAAGCGCCAGGGCATCAAGATCAGTGCGCCGGAAGAGATCGCCTTCAAGTACGGCTGGATCGACCGCGACACCCTGCTGGAAAGCGCTGAGCGCTACGGCAAGAGTCCTTACGGTCAGCACCTGAAGAACGTTGCAGACGGCAAGCTGCGCTATTAAGCAAAAGAGAGGCATACCCATATGAAAATCATTGTTACCGGCTGCAAGGGTCAGCTGGGCACCGAGATCCTCAAGCAGCTGCGCGAAGGCCGCAGCGAGATCGGCCCCATCCCCGAAAAGCTGCTCAATGCCACGGTGATCGCCGTGGACCTGCCGGATCTGGATATCTCCAACTACAAAATGGTGGACGAGTTCATCCGCCGCAACCGCCCGGATGTCATCATCAACTGCGCTGCCTACACCAATGTGGACGGCTGCGAAGTGAACCATGATGCCGCCTTCAAGGCAAACGCCCTCGGCCCCCGCAATCTGGCACAGGCAGCGGAAAAGACCGGTGCACGACTGGTACACGTCTCCACCGATTATGTGTTCTCCGGCCGTGAGAACGGCGGCGTTGCACAGGACGAAGCCACCATTCCCGGCCCCATCAGCGCATATGGCTCTACCAAGCTCATGGGCGAAAAGTATGTGGAGCAGTTCTGCCACCGTCACTTCATCGTGCGCACCGCGTGGCTCTACAGCTACTACGGCAAAAACTTCGTCAAGACCATCGTGAACGCAGGCAAGAAGTTTGGCAAGCTGGAAGTGGTCAATGACCAGTGCGGCAACCCCACCAACGCGGTGGATCTGGCCCACGAGATCCTGCAGCTGTGCGTCACCCACGAGTACGGCCTGTATCACTGCACCGGCGAGGGCATCTGCTCGTGGTATGATTTTGCGTCCGAGATCATCCGCCTGTCCGGCGTGGATGCCGCTGTGGCACCCTGCACCAGCGAGGAATACAAGGCAAAGCACCCGGAAAGCGCCGACCGCCCCAAGTGGAGCGCACTGGACAACCGGATGCTGCGCTGCACCGTGGGCAACGATGTGCGCGACTGGAGAGACGCTCTGGCCTGCTTCTTCGCCCACTGGGACGGCGACAATGGATGAAAGACTGAAAAGAGGAAATTGAACCTATGAAAACCTATCTGATCACCGGCTGCGCCGGTTTTATTGGCTCCAACTTTGTGCATTATATGCTCAAGAAATACCCGGAGATCCTGCTGGTCAATCTGGATAAGCTGACCTACGCCGGCAATCTGGAAAACCTGAAGGATGTGGAGGGCGACCCCCGCCATGTGTTCGTGCAGGGCGATATCTGCGACAAGGAGCTGGTGGAAGGCCTGTTCCGGAAGTACGATTTCGATTACGTCATCAACTTTGCCGCCGAGAGCCACGTGGACCGCTCCATCAAGAACCCCGAAATTTTTGTGCAGAGCAACGTGATGGGCACCGTCAACCTGCTGCAGCGCGCCAAGGAAGCATGGTATGATGCCGATGCCAAGACTTGGAAAGAGGGCAAGAAGTACCTGCAGGTGTCCACCGATGAGGTGTACGGCGCACTGGGTGCGGACGGCTACTTTATGGAGACCACCCCCCTGTGCCCCCACAGCCCCTATTCTTCCTCCAAGGCCAGCGCCGATATGTTCGTTATGGCATTCCACGATACCTACGGCATGCCCGTGAACATCACTCGCTGCTCCAACAACTACGGCCCCTACCAGTTCCCGGAGAAGCTGATCCCCCTGATGATCAACAACGTCAAGCACCACAAGCAGCTGCCCGTCTACGGCGACGGTATGCAGATCCGCGACTGGCTGTATGTGGAAGATCACTGCAAGGCCATCGACATGGTAGCCAACGGCGGCAAGGTCGGCGAGGTGTACAACGTGGGCGGCCACAACGAGCGCCCCAACATCTTCATCGTCAAGACCATCATCAACCAGCTCCACGACCGCCTGCAGGACGAGGGCATCAGCGAGGACCTCATCAAGCACGTTGCCGACCGTCTGGGCCACGACCGCCGCTACGGCATCGACCCCACCAAGATCAAGAACGATCTGGCTGGTACCCCGAGACCCCCTTTGAAAAGGGCATCGTGCTGACCATTGACTGGTACCTGAACCATCAGGAGTGGATGGACCATGTCACCAGCGGTGATTACCAGAACTACTATCAGGATATGTACAAGAATAAGTAACAGCCTGTAAACCAAGCAAAATCAAAAGCCGGACAGCCCGCAAGCTGTCCGGCTTTGTTTGGTTCAAGGGGTGTTGTTCTGTGGGGGAAAGGGAAAATCAGGAATACACGCTGCAGGTCCAGTACATCTGCCCGTCAATGGTCACAACGGCAATGCCGATTTTCGTGCAAGCGCTGCGATTAAAGGCAGGATGCTTCAAGGCTTCCGACAGCTCTGCCTTGCCCTCCGGGGTATTGGCTGGAACCTTGGCAAGCAGAATGTCGCTCCACTCGCCACTCGCATCTTTCTTCATACCCAAGCCGAAAGTACCACATTGCGTCCAGTTTCCGGTCATGCTTGCCCATTTCTGATGGGCTTCGTTCGTTGTGCTCTCTGGCAGCTCGGTCTTGCCGGCGGCGCGGAACTGCTCTACAGATCTGCTCGGCATCAGAGAGCTGTTTTACTTCCTCAAGCGGCGCAGCAAACTCAAGGGTCGCGCGGTAGCTGTTGATCTCGCCCAGCAGCCGCTGCTTTGCCTGCTGCTCCGGCGCAAGCGGCGCAGCCCCGCAGGCGGTCAGCGCCAGCAGCAGCGCACCGGTGAGCAAAAGGGCGGTCAGTCTTGCCAGTTTTTTCATAAGGGTCATTCTCCGTTCTTTGTTGTAGCGTGGCGTTGCTTTCTTCGTGACTATAAGTTTAACAGATGCTACCCTCCCCCGCAAGAGCGATTCGATGGAAAACAACCCCCATTCCCGCAGGGGGAGAGAAAAATATTTCCCGCCTTTTTTGGGCAAGGTGCGCAAAAAGGGAGCCCCCTCCCCGTGAAAAAGTAGTTCCGAAAACGCCCGCAGGCGTTTCGAACTACAAATAAAAATAATTCTTCCGCTGATAATGGCTAGAGCGGCGCGGAAGCCATTTCAAATCGTCCCGCTTTGGGTGGTGTCTACCACAAAATCCGCCGTCTCCGCAATGTGGTACTGGGCAAAATAGCCCTCCTCCAGCGGCACCCACCGGGCGGCAAAGTTTACATATCGCTCCCCCTCCCGCGCCTGCAGGCGGTGGGTCTGCTCTTCTTTTGCGCAGGTCAGGAACACCCGCAGCGTTTCGCAGCCGGTCAGCAGCGGGTGGTGGCTGTAGCTGCCCTCCAAAATCACCAGCGGCTGCGCGGCCAGCTCCCGCGCGGCAGGTACGCACCCTCGCGGCAGGAATAGGCACGGTACTGCACCGGCTGGCCTCGTAGGCTGGGCGCAGGGCTTCGTCCCGCAGGCGGTCAAGGTCCATATTGGCGCAGGGCGTTTTCTCCCAGCCGCGGATGCGCTGTGCAGGCGGCAGGTAAAAATCATCGGTGTGCAGGGTGATGCTGGCCGGGAACTGCCGGGCCAGCGTATTTGCAAGGGTGGTCTTGCCGCTGCCGCAGCGGCCATCCAGCGCCAGCACCAGCGGCTTTGTGGGCTGCTGTGCCAGTGCGGCGGCAAGAAGGGAGATCAGGCCCGGCGGTGCAATGTTCTGTGGCATGGATGCGTGCTCCTTTTATAAGATAGAACCTCTCAGTCATTGCTGCGCAATGCCAGCTCTCCCGAAGGGGAGAGCTTTTGAATGCGCTGACTCTATAAAGAGCTCCCCCTTCGGGGGAGCTGGCGCGTTAGCGCCTGAGAGGGTTTTCCTTATTATACCACAGCCTGCGCCAAAACGGTAGAATGCACAAAAAGCGAGGTGGAGAAAACTGTGGTTTGCCACGAATAACTTTTTTCAAGAAAAGTGTTGACAACGGCCCACCGCTGTGGTAAGATACAGTCACGTTAGAAATAACTAACCACAAGAAACAGATCGGCAGGCCGAAGCCTTGAATGCTCCGCGCAAAGCTGCTTCTTTTTTGGAATTGGGGTTAGAAATATCTAACTTATAACCACGGCGCATCCGGGGAACAATAGCCCGGAGAAACAAGGCGGGAGGGCACAGACATGGAGCGCAATTTTGAAACGGTCATGATCGAACAGTGTGCCCCGGTGCTGGCAAGCCTGAAACCGGCAGGCCTGTTCCGCTATGAGACCCGCGACTGCGCCGACCTTGCGCGCCGGGTGAAAAACTGGAACACTCAGCTGAACCCCAAGGGCCTGCGTGTGCGGGTGCTCAAGGGCTGCGTGCTCAACCACCGGTATCTTGTGTATGTCTACCGCGAAAGCAGGCTGGCTGCCGTGCTGGCAGATGAAAAGGTGCAGAGCTTTCTGCGGCAGGAGGGCTACCGCCTGCCGGAAGCGGGCGAAGCACCGGATGTGGGCAATATGCTCACTCAGCTTTCCCGCAAGCTATGCTGTTCGGCAGAATTTCCGCATGAGATCGGGGTGTTCCTTGGCTATCCGCTGGGCGATGTTGTGGGCTTTATCGAGAACCGCGGCAAGAACTTTACCTGTTGCGGCTGCTGGAAGTCCTATGGCGACCCGGATGCAGCGCAGAAGCACTTTGATCAGCTGAGCAAGTGCACAGCAGTCTATCTGCGGCTGTTCCACAGTGGAACGCCCATTCTCCGCCTTGCCGTGGCGGCTTAAAATTTGTCATTCTCTTTTCAAATACTCTCTTTTTATCCTGGCACCTGCTGGTGTCCACGCACTGGCAGGAAAGAAATCCTCCTTTTGACACGCGGCCGCGCGGTGCAGACTGACCACTGTACCGCGCGGCTGTGTCATTTGCAGCAAAAGAGCACAGCAGGGCAGAGAAAAAGCTTTGTGATAGTTTACAAGATGCCGCCAAAAAAGAACAAGAAAATGTAACAATGGCTAACTTTGATTCAATAATTTGAGTTAGTTGTTGTTGATTGTGGTGAAAAAACGGAAAAAATCGGGCAGAAAAATTGTTTGTTCATATGAACTAACTTTTAATTGTGAAAAAACTATTGACATAAAAGGTTAGTGAGCGTAAACTATCCACGTTGGTAGTTGCGGCTGACTAACCGCAGCGATATCCCAGATTCAAACAGGAAGGGAAGCGGAAGTATGATGCCTTTGACAATGGCAAAAGCAGGGGAGACCGTCACCATCAAAAAGATCACCGGCAAGGACGAGATCCGGCTGCATCTGGCAGAGCTGGGTTTTGTGGTGGACAGTGAGGTAACGGTCGTCAACGAGATCGCAGGCAACCTGATCATTCAGGTCAAGGAGAGCCGCATCGCGCTGGACAAGACCATGGCAAACCGTATCATGATTGGCTGAACAGTGCCCAGGCGCTGTTTGGGAGCTGCTCCGAAACTGGAATAGTCTCTCTATAAAGACAAGCAGAGGAGGATGGTTAAGTATGAAAACTCTGAAAGACGTAAAGGTCGGCGAGACCGCTACTGTGGCAAAGCTGCACGGTGAAGGCCCGGTCAAGCGCCGCATCATGGACATGGGCATCACCAAGGGTGTTGAGATCTATGTCCGTAAGGTGGCACCTCTGGGTGACCCCATGGAGCTGACCGTGCGCAACTACGAGCTGAGCGTGCGCAAGGCCGATGCTGAAATGATCGAAGTAGTCTGATCCCAAAGGGAGGAAGGATTAAGCAATGAGCATTAAAATTGCACTTGCCGGCAACCCGAACTGCGGTAAAACGACCCTGTTCAACAATCTGACCGGCTCCAACCAGTATGTCGGCAACTGGCCCGGCGTTACGGTGGAAAAGAAGGAAGGCAAGCTGAAGGGCGATAAGGATGTTATCATTCAGGACCTGCCCGGTATCTACTCGCTGTCTCCGTACACGCTGGAAGAAGTGGTTTCCCGTACTTATCTGGTCAAGGAGAAGCCCGATGCCATCCTGAACATCATCGATGGTACCAACATTGAGCGTAACCTGTACCTGACCACCCAGCTGATCGAGCTGGGCATCCCGGTGGTCATGGCTGTGAACATGATCGATCTGGTGCGCAAGAACGGTGATAAGATCGACCTGAAGAAGCTGAGCGCAGAGCTGGGCTGTCAGGCGGTGGAGATCAGCGCACTGAAGGGCGAGGGCACCGAGGCTGCTGCAAAGGCTGCTGTGCTGCTGCAAAGGCTACCAAGGCTGCTGAGCTGCCCCATGTGTTCACCGGCAGCGTGGAGCACGCCATTGCCCACATCGAAGAGTCCATTCAGGGCAAGGTGGATGACCGCTTCCTGCGCTGGTATGCCGTCAAGCTGTTCGAGCGCGACGAGAAGGTCATGGACGAGCTGAAGCTCGACAAGAGCCTGACCGACCACATCGACCAGCACATCAAGGACTGCGAAGCTGAGATGGACGATGACGCTGAGAGCATCATCACCAACCAGCGCTATGCATATATCAACACCGTCGTGGGCAAAGCTGTTAAAAAGAAGGCCCGCGTGGAGCACCTGACCGTTTCCGATAAGATCGACCAGATCGTGACCAACCGTATTCTGGCTCTGCCCATCTTCGCACTGGTCATGTTCCTGATGTACTCCCTGTCCATGGGCACCTCCATTGCAGACGGCGGCTGGGCCATTGGTACCTTTGCCACCGACTGGACCAACGATGTCCTGTTCGGTGAAATCGTTCCCAATGCTCTGGGCGGCTTGCTGGAGAGCATCGGCGTGGCAGGCTGGCTGTACGGCCTGATCATGGACGGCATCGTTGCCGGTGTCGGCGCAGTTCTGGGCTTCGTTCCCCAGATGCTGGTGCTGTTCTTCCTGCTGTCCATTCTGGAGGATGTGGGCTATATGTCCCGTGTCGCCTTCATCATGGACCGTATCTTCCGCAAGTTCGGCCTGTCCGGTAAAAGCTTCATCCCCGTGCTGGTCGGTACCGGCTGCGGCGTGCCCGGTGTTATGGCTTCCCGTACCATCGAGAACGAGCGTGACCGCCGCATGACCATCATGACCACCTGCTTCATCCCCTGCGGCGCAAAGATGCCCATCATCGGCCTGATCGCAGGTGCGATGTTCGGCGGTTCTTCTCTGGTGCTGTCTCTGCTTACTTCATTGGCATGGCTGCCATCATCTGCTCCGGCGTGATCCTGAAGAAGACCAAGCTCTTCGCAGGTGATCCCGCTCCCTTCGTGATGGAGCTGCCCGCATACCATGTGCCTGCATGGGGCAACGTGTTCCGTGCAACCTGGGAGCGCGGCTGGTCCTTCATCAAGCGCGCAGGCTCCGTCATTCTGGCCGCTACCGTTGTGCTGTGGTTCCTGCAGGGCTTCGGCTTCGAGAATGGTGTCTTCGGCATGGTCGAGGATCAGGACAACTCCGTGCTGGCTGCGATCGCTACCAAGGTCGCATGGATCTTTGCACCTCTGGGCTTCGGCAACTGGCGTGCAACTGTCGCTTCCGTCTCCGGCCTGATCGCAAAGGAGAACGTGGTTGGTACCTTCGGTGTTCTGTATCACTTCGGCGGCGAGCTGTCTGAGAACGGCGATGAGATCTGGCTGCTGTTGCGCAGGACTACACCACTCTGTCGCTTACGCCTTCATGATCTTCAACCTGCTGTGCGCTCCCTGCTTCGCTGCTATGGGCGCCATCAAGCGCGAGATGAACAACGGCAAGTGGACCGCCATCGCCATTGGTTATATGTGCGCTCTGGCTTACTGCGCCGCTCTGGTGGTGTACCAGCTGGGCGGCTGATCACCGGTGAGATTGGCTTCAACTTCTTCACCATCGTGGCTGCTGTTGTTCTGGTGGCCTTCATCTACCTGCTGGTGCGTCCCAACAAGTACGCGGGCAACAACGAAGTCAAGATCGACGTGACCAAGATCTGATCGAACCGCATGACATTGTGAAAGGGTGTGTTTTGTATGATGGAATTCCTCGCTGCAAATTTTAATCTGCCCACGATCATTGTGGCAGTCATCGTGTTTGGCGGTGTGGGCTGGATCACATGGCACTCCCACAAGCATGGCGGCGGCTGCAGTGGGTGCAGCGGCTGCGGCGAAGGCGGCTGCAATGGCAGCTGCAGTGGTTGCAGCGGCTGTCACTGAGCATTGAAATGATCCGCAAAGGGCGCGGGCTGGAACATTCGGCTCGCGCCCTTTTTTCAAAAGAAAAAAGTTAGCCTTGAGTAACATCAAAACGAAAGAGAGTGATCGGGATGGAACTTACGTCGGCGCATCTGCGCTATCTGCTGGCGATCTACGAAGTCTCACAGACCCATCTGGATATCAGCTCCCGCAGCATTGCGGAAAAGCTTGGCGTGACCAAGCCCTCGGTGGTGCGTATCATGAATCTGCTCATGGAGCGCGGCATGATCGTAAAGGAGCACTACGGCAAGATCTATATGACAGACCGGGGCATCTGGGTGGCAAAACAGGTGGATCGGGAGCTGAAAACGATCCTGACCCATTTCCCACCGGTCAGTGAGCCGCTGAGCGAAGAAGAGCGCTTTACCGCTGCCCTTGCCATGACCAGTGCACTGCCGGAGCGCATCTTTACCGGCGAATATGAGCGTCTGTTTGGCAGTGATGCAGAAAAAGCAGAAACGGAGAAAGCCCAGTGATCAACAAAAAATTGCTGTCCTTTGACCGCGGTGCGCTGCGGTATGTGGGAGCCAATGTGGCTTTCCAATGGCTGGGGATGCTGTGCAACGTGATCTTTGTGCGGGCCATTGCCCAGCTGGTGGGCGCAGCTTTGCAGGCAGCCTGACCAGTGCACAGCTGTGCAGAACCTTGTGCTCTGCCTTGCCACGGTGCCCATGCGCTTTGCCTTTACCATGCTGGCATCGGCCATGAGCGATCAGGCTTCCAAGGATGTCAAGCGCACCCTGCGCAGCAGCATCTACGCAAAGCTTGCCCGCCTTGGCCCCAACTACACCGAGACGGCGGCCACCAGCGAGGTGGTGATGCTGGCCAGCGAAGGTGTGGAGCAGATCGACACCTACTTTGCAAAATACCTGCCGCAGCTGTTCTACAGCCTGCTGGCACCCGTTACCCTGTTTGTGCTGCTGGTGGGTGTGCACGCACGGTCGGCCATCATCCTGCTGTGCTGCGTGCCGCTGATCCCCATGTCCATTGTGGCAGTGCAGAAGTTGCCAAAAAGCTGCTGGCAAACTACTGGGGCGAATACACCACCCTTGGCGACAGCTTCCTTGAGAACATTCAGGGCCTGACCACCCTGAAAATTTATCAGGCCGACGGCTGGAAGCACGAGCAGATGAATGCGCAGGCTGAGCGCTTCCGCAGGATCACCATGAAGGTGCTCACCATGCAGCTGAACTCGGTGACACTGATGGACCTGATGGCTTACGGCGGTGCGGGCCTTGGCATCATCAGCGCGGTGGCTGCATTTGCGGAAGGCCGGCTGACCCTGACCGCCACATTGACCATCGTGCTGCTGGCGGCGGACTTTTTCCTGCCGCTTCGGCTGCTGGGCAGCTACTTCCACATTGCCATGAACGGTGCCGCTTCGGCAGAGAAGATCTTCAAGCTTCTGGCAGCGGAAGAGCCTGCCGACGGCGACCGCGTGCCCGGAGAGAATACGACTCTGAAGCTTGAGCATGTCACCTTTGGTTACGAGAAGGACCGCACTATCCTGAACGATGTCTCCTTTACCATTCCGCAGGGCAGTTTTGTCTCGCTGGTGGGTGAGAGTGGCTGCGGCAAAAGCACCATTGCGGCGCTGCTGTCCGGCAGCCGCACCGGCTATACCGGCAGCGTGACGCTGGGTGGCGTGCCGGTGCAGGAGCTGCAGCAGGAACAGCGTCTGCGCACCCTGACGCTGGTGCCCCACAACGCCGCCATCTTCAAGGGCACGGTGGAGAGCAACCTGCGCATGGCAAAGCCGGACGCGGACGAGGCACAGCTCTGGGCGGCATTGGAACAGGTGAATCTGGCCGATTTCTGCCGCAGCCAGAACGGCCTGCAGACCGCTCTGCATGAGGGCGGCAGCAATCTTTCCGGCGGCCAGCGCCAGCGCCTTGCCATGGCCCGCGCCCTGCTGCACGATACGCCCATCTACCTGTTTGACGAAGCCACTTCCAACGTGGATGCCGAGAGCGAGAACGACATCATGCAGGCCATCCACAGCCTTGCCGGGAAAAAGACGATCATCCTGATCTCCCACCGTCTGGCAAACGTGGTGCACAGCGACTGCATCTATGCAATGAGCAATGGCCGTGTGATCGAGCAGGGCACACACGCCGAGCTGCTGGCAAAGCAGGGGGCTTACAGCCGCCTGTATCTGGCACAGCGGCAGCTGGAAACACTGGAAGAGGAGGATGCCTGAGCATGAACAAGAGCAATCATCGCAGCCCCTTTGCCATTGTGAGACGGCTGATCGTGCTGGTAAAGCCCATGCTGCCCATCATGCTGGCAGCGATCGTGATGGGGGTGGCAGGCCATTTCTGCGCCACCTTTATTACCATCTTCGGCGGCTTTGGCATCCTGCGTGCGCTGGGGCTTGCAAGCCCGGTGAGGACCGTGGGCACGGCCTTTGCCTGCATTCTGGTGTTTGCGCTGCTGCGCGGTGTTCTGCGCTATGCAGAGCAGGCGTCCAATCACTATATCGCCTTCAAGCTGCTGGCCCTGATCCGCGATAAGGTGTTCGGGGCGCTGCGCCGTCTGACCCCGGCAAAGCTGGAAGGCCGTGACCGCGGTGACCTGATCTCGCTCATCACCGCCGATATCGAAGCGCTGGAGGTGTTCTATGCCCACACCATTTCGCCCATCTGCATCGCGTTCATCTGCGTCATCGGCATGACGGGCTTTGTGGGCAGCTGGCACATCCTGCCTGCGCTGGTGCTGCTGGCGGGCTATCTGCTGGTGGGCGTGGCCCTGCCGGTGTGGAGCGCAAAGCGCGGCGACCGTGCCGCCCGGGAGTACCGTCAGGCACTGGCCGATACCAACAGCTATGTGCTGGAAAGCCTGCGCGGCCTGAAGGATACCCTGCAGTATCAGGACACCGCAGCCCGCGCCGAGGGCATCACGGCCCACAGTGAGATGCTGGGCGAAAAGCAGAAGGCGATGAAATACCGCGAGGGCCTGACCGTGGCCATCACGAACACCTTGATCCTGCTCACGGTGCTGGCCGTGCTGGGTGTGAGCCTGAACCTTTACCAGAGCGGTAAAATGGGCGTGGAGGGCGTACTGGTGTGCACCCTTTCGGCCCTCAGCTCCTTTGGCCCGGTGGTGGCGCTGGCAAACCTTGGTGCCAGCCTGACGCAGGTGTTCGCCAGCGCAGACCGCGTGCTGGACCTGCTGGACGAACAGCCCGTCACCGCCGATGTGACCGACGGCACAGACACCGCATTTGCAGGTGCTGCGGCAGAGCATGTGAACTTTGCCTATGCCAAGGAGGAGGTGCTGCATGACCTGAGCCTGACCATTCCGGAAAAGAAGATTGTGGGCATCACCGGCCGCTCCGGCAGCGGAAAGTCTACCTTCCTGCGGCTGCTGATGCGCTTCTGGGATGTATCCAGCGGCAGCATCCGCTTTGGCGCAGAGGATATCCGCCGCGTGAACACCGCCGCCCTGCGCGAACAGGAAAGCCTTGTGACGCAGGAGACCGAGCTGTTCGACGGTACCATTGAGAACAACATCCGCATTGCAAAGCGGGATGCCACCCGGGAAGAGGTGGAAGCAGCCTGCAAAAAGGCTGCGCTGGACGGCTTTATCCACAGCCTGCCCAAGGGCTATGATACCCCGGTGGGTGAGCTGGGCGGTGCACTTTCCGGCGGCGAGCGCCAGCGCATCGGTGTGGCGCGTGCCTTCCTGCATGATGCACCCTTCCTGCTGCTGGACGAGCCTACCTCCAATCTGGACAGCCTGAATGAGGGTGTGATCCTCAAGGCTGTGCGGGCAGAGTGCAAAGACAAAACGGTGCTGTTGGTCTCCCACCGCAAGTCTACCATGCTGCGGCAGATATCAGCTTTTCGGTGGAAAGCGGCCGGCTGAGCTGAAAACAGAACAGCGCAAACAAAGCCTGTCTCGCAAAAATGAGACAGGCTTTTTTGATGGAAAGCTCACTTCAGAGCATTCAAA
>ENA-OQAA01000546-OQAA01000546.1-human-gut-metagenome-genome-assembly--contig:-NODE-546-length-25179-cov-9.213037_pt1 | contig 25179 bp, 35 predicted proteins | sample MGYA00242489_ERZ504515 | MGnify/ENA primary metagenome ERZ504515 (study PRJEB26092, sample SAMD00036237) | human gut metagenome | host: Homo sapiens | study: EMG produced TPA metagenomics assembly of... | reverse complement strand
AGAGGGCGCGGTCCTAAACCAGCCGGACGATCGAACGGGCGATTAGCCGTCAGCAGAAAGAGTGGTAGCCCGTACCAGATTCGACTGGTGATCTCCGCCTTGAGAGGGCGCGTCCTAAACCGCTAGACGAACGGGCCATATGACATCTGCACTGCCGTGCTGCGAGGAAATATATTACGGGACAAAAAACGTCAGCGCAAGAAGAAATTCCAAATTGCCGAAAAATTGTCGGCAGGTTATGGAACACGCAGGTAAACTGGGTAGCTAATTCAAGTTGAGATGGACCAAAAGAGCTTCGCGATCGTTGGGAATGTTGTCTTCGATCACGGCGTCGAGGGCGGCGTTGAGTAGCTGGCCTAGCTCGGGTCCCGGTTTAACGCCTGCACGGATCAAGTCGCCGCCGTTGATGGCGAGCATCTTGAGCGTATAGGCTCCCCCGCCTCCAGTAGCTCGTGCGCCAGCGCGCGCATTTCCTCGATTGTCTCGACATAATAGAAGCACGATGGGGCCTTGCCAAGCGTGTCAGCACGCTTGAGGTCCATGAGCTCGTCAATCAGGCGGGCCGTGTCGACGCCCTCACCCGAAAGCGCGCGCATCATATTGAGCAGGCAGGAGCGCTCAGGGCGCAGCGGCTTATCGTGATATTTGATGAGCAGGCACACGTCGCGCACCAGGTCGTGCGAGAGCGCCAGGCGATCCATAATGACGCGCGCTTTCTTAGCGCCGAGCTCGGGATGACCATAGAAGTGTCCGCTGCCGGCGTGATCGACCGTGAAGCACTCGGCTTAGACACATCGTGCAAAAACGCCGCCCACATAAGGCTCGACGAGGGTGCGACGCCGTCACACAGCGCGAGCTCCCCCGCCACCGTCAGTACACGGGCGATATGCTCGTAGACGTTAAACGCATGATAGACACTGCGCTGATCAAACCCGCGACCCGCTGCCAACTCGGGCACGGCGGCGCAGATGAGCTCGGGATAGCGGAGCATCGCGTCTCCCCCATGACCGGTCGAAAGAATGCCCTCGAGCTCAATACCCACACGCTCACGCGCCACGGCATCGAGCAGCGGCGCACATTCGGCCAAAGCCTGTTTGGTCGCGGGTTCAATCATAAAGTCCAGGCGGCAGGCAAAGCGCACCGCGCGCAACATGCGCAGGGCGTCCTCATTAAAACGGCGCTCGGGATCGCCGACAGCACGAATCAGCTTGCGCTCCAGATCACCCTGGCCGTCGTAGCGGTCGACAAGCCGGCGTTCGGGATGCCAGGCCATAGCGTTGACGGTAAAGTCGCGGCGCGCCAGATCGTCCTCGAGCGAGGCGGCACGCTCCACACTCTGGGGATGGCGACCATCGGTGTAAAAGCCATCCAGGCGGTACGTGGTGACCTCGATACGCTCGCCATCGGAAATAGCGTGATTCCACCAAATTTAATGCCCGACTCCACGACCGCGATGCCGGCGGCCTCGAGCGCCGCTTTGGACTCCTGCCACAGGCCGCTACAGCACATATCAACATCGTGGCTAGGGCGCCCCATCAGGGCGTCGCGCACCCAACCGCCCACGTACCAAGCCTCAAGACCAGCCGCCTCAAGCGCGCGCAGGACGCGCAGGGACGCATCGGACGGTTGCGTACCGTTGAGCGAAACATTGCACATGCCTATGGCCTCCTGCACTTGCGAGCGTAATTCGATGGTTCTCAAGAAGTCTAACAAGAAACGAGAAAGCGCGCACACGCAATCGCGTCGTCAATTCGATAAAACGAGACAGCGGACGCCACATACGTTCAGCGCGCAAAAAACACCCGCCCTGGTAATCCAAAGCGGGTGTTCGGCAACGATGTATCGATGCGGCTAGCAGACCTGGCAAACCTCGATGTGCTTCTTATATTCGTCCACCTTAGCAAAATCGCCCAGACCGGGGCACTCGACCACGTTGGCGCCGGTGGCCATCGAAAGACGCAAGGCATCCTCGACGCGCTCGGGAGCGTCGTGCCACACGGACAGGAAGGCGGCCAGCGAGGAATCGCCGGCGCAGACGGTCGACAGCAGCTTGACGTCGAAGGTGCGATTGGCAAACCAGATGTGCTCGCCGTTGGAGAAGTACGCACCGGCGCCACCAAGGGTCAGCAGCACGTTCTTGGCGCCCTTGGCGTGCAGCTCGGCCATCGCACCCTTGACGGACTCGTCGTCGCCACCGCTTACCTTAATGCCAAAGATGTCAAGCAGCTCGTCGTCATTGGGCTTGATCAGCAGCGGCTCCATGGCAATGAGGTCTGCCAGCTGATGGCTCGAGATGTCGAGGACGAACTCGGCCCCCTTGGCCTTGACGCGGCGCAGGACTCGGCCAGGAAGCCCTCGGAAGTGTTGGGAGGCAACGAGCCACTGATGACCAGACAGGTCATGTCATCAAGCGAATCGATAAGCTCAAACATCTCCTGCTCATTGGCCTCGTTGATGGCGGCACCGGCGTTGACCATGTTGTACTCGGTGTCGGGGCCGGCATTGAGGAACACGTTGACGCGCGTGATGCCGTCGGTCCACACGGGCTTGACGGGCACGCCCAGGGCCTCGGCGCCCTTAACGATAAACTCGCCCGAGAAGCCGGCAAAGAAACCCAAGATCGTGGTGTCGACACCGTAGTGGTCAAGCGTAAACGAGACGTTGAGGCCCTTGCCGTTGGGCGTGTAGACGGCATTGCGGGTACGCGTGACGGTGTTGGCGTCAAGGCCGTCGCAGGCGATGTTGTAATCAATGGCGGGATTTGCAGTGAGCGTGTAAATCATGAATGTTCCTTTCACGAAGCAACGTGTTAATGAAAGTATATTCCACGCATCGGTAAAAGGCTAGGACAACTCGGTGAACGGTGTGGAAGCGATGAAGTACACAGGACATCTCTCCCCTATGACGGAACAAAAAAGGCGCCCCGGCCGAAACCGGGCGCCGCATGCGCACGAATATGTCGCGTTTCGATTACTGACGATCGAGCTTGCGGACAGCAACGCGCTTGCTGTACTCGTCGACGTGACCGAAGTCGCCGATGCGACGGACTCGGCGACGTTGGCGCCGGTGGCCATAGCGAGCTTCATGGCCTCCTCGACGTTGTCGCGATCCCTGTACCACTTGTGCAGGAACGCAGCGAGGGTGCAGTCGCCGGCGCAGACGGAAGAAACCAGCTTGATGTTGAACTCACGCTTGGCGTACCAGATGTCCTCGCCGTTGGAGAAATAAGCGTCGCCGCGGCTACCACGGGTGAGCAGCACGTTCTGAACGCCAGCGTCGTGAGCCATCTTCATGGCAACGCGGACCTCGTCGTCGGTGTCGACCGGCACTCCGAAGATGGCCTTCATCTCGTGATGGTTCGGCTTGATGAGCAGCGGCTTCTTGTGAGCGAGCTCTTTGAGCTTGTCGGAGGACAGGTCCAGGACGACGTCGGCGCCACGAGCCTGAGCGTGCTCCATGACCTTAGCCAGGAAGTCAGGCGTAGCTTTGGGAGGCACGGAGCCGGAAACGATCAGGCACTCGAGATCGCCCGCGGTGTCCAGGATGTTGTAGAGCTCCTCCTGGTGCTGCGGCGTAATCGGAGCACCCGGGTTCAGGATGCCGTACTCGTGCTGGCCATCGTTGACGTAGGTGTTAATGCGCGTGATACCGTCGGTCCAGACCGGGCGGCAGAGGCAACCCAGGTTCATGACCTCCTCGACGATGAACTTGCCCGTGAAGCCAGCGAAGAAGCCGAGCGCGACGGTGTCGACGCCCATCTTCTTAAAGGCGAAGGACACGTCGAGGCCCTTGCCGTTAGCCGTGTAGCTGGCCGAGCCGGTGCGGACGTTCTCGTCGGGCTCGAGCGGAGAGCTCGAAACCGTCATGTCGACAGCCGGGTTAGCGGTTAGCGTGTAGAACATTTACAGTACCCCCTGTATATGTGAGGGCCGCGTGGCCGGCCCATTCCAACCACGCGGTTACCTCTGATACCAAATTAGCGAGCTGCGGACTCGAGCAGTGCCTTGACCTCGGCGGCGGTGTTGCAGGCGAGTGCCTTCTCGGCGAGCTCGTCGCACTCGGCCTTGGTCCACTGGCTGATGGTCTTGCGGGCGCGCAGGATCGAAGGAGCGCTCATCGAGAACTCCTCCAGGCCCCAGCTGATCAGCAGCGGCTCGAGCAGCGGATCGGCAGCGGCCTCGCCGCACATACCGACCATGATGCCGGCCTTCACGCCGCTCTCGATGATGTTCTTGAGCGAGCGGAGCACGGCGGGATAGTAAACCTGGTACAGGTTGGAGATGGTGTCGTTACCACGGTCGGCGCACATGGTGTAGCCGATCAGGTCGTTGGTGCCGATGGAGAAGAAGTCGGCGACCTCGGCAAGACGGTCTGCGAGCAGCGAAGCGGCGGGCGTCTCGACCATGATGCCGACCTCGATGTTCTCGTTGAACTTGCGACCCTCTTCGGTCAGCTCGGCCTTGCACTGCTCGACGAGCTCCTTGACAGCCAAGACCTCCTCGACGCAGGTGACGAGCGGGATCATGATCTTGACGTCACCGAAGGCGCTAGCGCGCAGCAGAGCGCGGAGCTGGACCTTGTACTGGTCGGGATTGGCCAGGCAGTAACGCACGGCGCGGAAGCCCATGAAGGGGTTATCTTCCTTGACCATGTGCAGATACGGAATCTCCTTGTCGCCACCCACATCGAGCGTGCGAATGATGACCGGAGCGCCCTTGAGCGCGCTGGCGACCTTACGGTAGGCGTTGAACTGCTCCTCCTCGGAAGGAAGCTCAGCAGAGTCCATGAACAGGAACTCGGAGCGGAACAGACCGATGGCCTCGGCGTCGTGATCGAGCGCGTTGGGCACGTCATCGGGGTTACCGATGTTGCAGGCGATGATCTTCTTGATGCCATCGGCAGTCACGGACGGCTTGCCACGGAAGGCCTCGAGGGCTGCCTTCTCGGCAGCGAAGGCCTCGGCCTTGGCGGTGTAGGCGGCGAGCGTCTTCTCGTCGGGATCGGCCTCGACGATGCCCTTGCCACCGTCGACGACAACGGTCATACCGTTGCGCAGCGCGGTGCAGCTGTTGGAAACCGAAAGGACAGCCGGGATCTCGAGGGCGCGCGCAATGATCGCGGAGTGCGACGTGCGGCCACCGGTCTCGGTGACGATACCGGCAACGTGGGCCTTATCGATCGTGGCGGTCATGGACGGCGTGAGGTCGTGCACGACAACGACAGTGTTCTCGGGCAGGACGGAGAGGTCGACGACCTCCTTGCCCAGCAGCTCGGCCAGAATACCGGTGCGGATGTCGGCGATGTCGGCCGCGCGCAGACGGAACATCTCGTCGTCCATGGACAGGAACATGTTCTCGAACATGGTCGAGGTGTCCATGAGCGCTGCTCGGCGCAGGTACCGCCGTCAATGGCGGCGTTAATGCGTCGGTCATACCCGGATCCTGAGCCAGGACAATGTGTCCGCTCATGATCTCGGCCTCGGCCTCGCCCACCGTCTCCTTCATGTGGTCGGCCTGAGCCTGGGTCTTCTCGCAGAAGACCGAAAGAGCGGACTGATAGCGCTCCTTCTCTGCTGCCGAATCAGCAACCTCGTGCGGCTCAAACGTCAAGTCGGGATCGACGGCGACCATGACGGTGCCGATACCGATGCCTCGGAAGCGTTGACTCCCTGATACATTCCCATTCCTCTCTCCGTGTCATGTGATAAAGCGTTTTGCCATATCCATGACAAAAGAGCGCAGCTACCTTACAACAGGTCACTGCGCCCCCAAATATGAACTTAGTTGTTCAACATGCGACCCGTTTGAGTTCTACTCGCCAAGACCGCTCTTGATGAGCTCGATGGCGGCAGCCAGAGCCTCGGCCTCGTCGGCGCCGTCGCACTTGACCTCGACCTCGGTACCGCAGGGGATACCAGCAGCCATGAGGGCCATCGGGGACTTGCCGTTGACCTCCTTCTCGGGGGTGACGACCGTCACGTCACAGGCGTACTTGCCCATGGTGGAGGCGAACAGACCAGCCGGACGCATGTGCAGACCCTGAGGATTAACGAGGGTAGCCTTCTCAGAAACCATAATTGACTCCTTTTTGTGTTTAACCCCTGTCATGCATGTGGCAGGAGTCAGATTCACGACGTTGTTTATATTAACTCACATCAAACGGTTTTTCATTATGTTTCGCACGAATTGTTGGACAGATGTCGTTCCTGTACGCTTGCCTGCCGGGCGGGGCAGTTAAGTTTGCTGCTCTACAGTCCTGCGCAAGACGAAAAGCACATTAAGTGCTTTCCTTTGCGTGCGGAACTCGCGACAAACTTAACCGCCCCGCCCGGCGGGCGAGCTGCGGAAACTCGGTCGGTCCAGAGCAATATCGGCGGAACGGAATTCTGGCTGAGGATCTGAACGCGCTAAGCTCTGTGCTTATAGATGCGCCTATTCCGTCTTATAAGTTGCGGTGAAATAAGGACTGATTTTGGGGTTGAAACGTTTAAACATTCCCTATTTCACCGCAACTTACAGAAGGGAATGAAAAAAAGCGGGGGCTCCGGGTGGAGTCCTCGCCTTTATTACAGGGGGCGATGTTATTCGCGAGCTGGGGGATTAGACCAGGCGGGCGTTGATCGTCTTGGCGATCTCGACGCGTCGGTGGAACCTTGACGGTGGCACGGAAGTCCTCGTCCATGAGCGCCTCAGCGACCTTGGACAGGATCTTGAGGTGCGTGGTGCCGGCCTGGGCACCGGGGATGAGCAGAGCGATGGCCACGTTGACGGGAGCGCCGTCCATGGTGTCCCAACCGGTCACGCCGGACTCGTCCTTGACGACGATGACGTCAGCCTCGGTAATGGCGTCGGACTTGGCATGCGGGATGGCGAAGCCCTCCATCATGCCCGTGGTGCCCTCGGCCTCGCGGGCCAGGAAGGCGTTCATCACGCGTCGGCGTCGCTGGCGATACCGCCTTGACGGCCTGGTTGGAAACGAAGCTCAGGGCCTCGTCACGAGAAGCGAAGTCCTCGGCGACAAAGACATTCTCGACCTTCACGAAGTCGGCAGCCTCGGCCTTGGGGGCCTCGACGGCAGCGGCCTTGGGGGCCTCAACGGGCTTGGCTGCAGGAGCGGCCTTCTGGTTCTTCTCGAAGTCGTACTTCTTGAAGGCCACGAACAGGATGCCACCGACCACAGCGCCGATGAGGATCGCGAGGACCCAAAGCGGACCGTTCTCGACAACGGGCAGGACCAGGAAGCCACCATGAGGCGCCGGATCGTGGACGTTGAACATAATGGTCAGAATCGAAGCGATAGAGGAACCGAGCATCATGATGGGCATGACAGGCCAGATGTTCTTGGTCATGAACGGAATGGCGCCCTCGGTGATGTGGGTGCAACCAAGGATGAGGTTGACGACACCGGCGTCGTGATCCTCCTGGCTGAAGTACTTCTTGCCGACAACGACGGCGAAGGTGGTGATCAGCGGCGGAACGATGCAGGCGGCGGAGACGGCAGCCATGAAGTTGGTGCCGAAGTTGTAGGTATCGGTGCCAACACCGGCGGCCAGAGCCTCGGTGAGCATAGCGGTACCGGTGACATAAGCACCTTATTGACCGGGCCACCCATGTCAAAGGCGCACATGCAGCCGATGGCAAGACCCAGGACAACGGCGCCAGAGGCGGACAGGCCCTTGAGGAAGTCCATCATGGCGGTGTTGATGGCAGCCATGGGGCCGGAGATGCCGAGCATGACCAGACCGACGATGGCGGTCGAGAACAGCGGGTACAGGAAGATAGCCTTGAGGCCGTCCAGGTTCTTGGGCAGACCGGCAAAGACCTTCTCGAGCAGCAGGATGACATAGCCAGCGAGGAAGCCGCCGACGATGCCGCCCAGGAAGCCAAAGCCCACACCTGCGCCACCGGCGTCGATCATACCGGTATCGGCGTTAACAGGCAGACCCTGGATGGCGATCATACCGGCGACGAAACCGGGAACGAGCGCCGGACGCTTGCCGATGGATTCGGCGATGTAGGCGGAAAGCACCGGAACCATGAGGTTCATTGCGATGCCGCCGATGATCTTGAGCATCGCAGCAAAGCTGTTGTAGTCAGACGCCGTCGAATCGAAGGACGTAATGCCCCACAGGAACGAGACAGCGGTCAGAACACCACCGGCAACGACGAAGACCAGCATGTGGCTGACGCCGTTCATGAGGTGCTTGTAGATGATGTGGCCGATGGACTCCTTCTCCTCGACATCGTCCTCGACATCGGCGGCAGCTGCAACCGTGTCGTCACCCTTGGCGGCGAGCGCGCGATCAATCAGCTTACCGGCGGCCTCAACGGAAAGGGCCTTGGAAACACCAACGGAAACCATGGGCTTGCCGGCGAAACGCTCAGCCTGGACATCCTTGTCGGCTGCGACGACGACGGCCTTGGCGCCAGCGATCTCACTCTTGGTGAGCTCGTTCTCGACACCGACCTGGCCATGAGTCTCGACCTTAATGGTCAGACCGCGCTCGGCAGCTGCCTTCTCCAGCGCCTCCTTCGCCATGAAGGTGTGCGCAATGCCGGTCGGGCAACCGGTCGCGGCGATGATGTCAAACTTAGCCATGTGTCCCTCCTTCTTGAGTACAGCGCCCGCGGGCGCTCCCCTACACGCGCTTCGATGCGCGTTTTTCCACAACTGAAAGATACCAACCTACCGTCCGCGTGAGAAGAGACAAGGTGCAATTCTCCGGTGAAAGGTTCTTTCATAACCGTAAACGGTAGGTGAAAGTTTACCATCAACACCTGAAACGGCAAGGTGTATCTTGTAATTGAAAATGCCCGTATACTATGCGTTGCAAATCAAGTTAGATTTTCATGCCAACCAGGAGCCATCCATGACCGATAGTAGCAAGAGCGCACTTTCCCTCATTAGTACCCATCAGGGATACAGCGAGTCCGAGCAGCGCATTGTCGACTATATATTGGAGCACCAGTCCGAAGCGCCACGCCTCACGGCCGCTCAGCTCTCGCGCGCTGCCGCCACGTCCGAGGCGACCGTTTCGCGTTTCTGCCGCAAGCTGGGCTTTGGTAGCTTCCGCAGCTTTCAGTTTTCGTTGGCGAGGGATTTGGAAAGCCAGCGTAACGAGGGCCTGACTGACGAGGTCTCGCTCGACAATATGGAGCAGAGCCTCAAGAACATCCTGGCTGCCAAGGTGAGCGAGCTTAATGCGACCATCGACGGCATTGATCACGACACGTTGGCCGCAGTTGTACACGCGCTTAAGAATGCCGGCGTTATTGAGTTCGCCGCCGTGGGCAATACAAACGCGGTCGCGCTCGACGCGACATTTAAGTTTTCGCAGCTGGGCCTGCGCTGCATGGCGAGCACCATTAGCGAAACATCAATCGGCTTTGCGCTCACGTTGCGCCCGGGTGACGTTATCGTGCTAATCTCAAACTCTGGCAAATCGCGCCGACTGAATCGCATGGCAAAAGCGGCTCGCAACTGCGGCGCAACCGTAGTCGTCATCAGCAGCGACAGTAAATCCCCGCTCGCGCGCCTGGCAGACTACACTTTTAACACCGTCAACCACGAAGCGCTGCTGACAACGGGCGACTTTGCGTTCTCTAAGATCAGCGCCACGATGATCATCGAAGTCATCTACAACTTCCTGCTGCCCGAGATTGAAGACGCTCGCGAGCATATCAGCTACTACGAGGAGCTCATCCAGCCGGATAAGGTCGTTGAGTAAAACGCGTAGTGGGACAAAAATTTCAGTCTATTTTGTCCCACCAACACCGCTGATACGACCTAACCTCGAGCTTCTTCGAGCATCTGCTTCGCGTGGGCCAAGCTTGCCTCGGACTGATCGCCGCTCAGCATGCGGGCGATCTCGGCGGTACGCGCTTCGCCGGTTACCTCGTCCAAATGCGTCTGGGGAACATCGCCCGGTTCCTTGCTGACAACATAATGCTTGTCCGCCATGACGGCGACCTGCGCCAAGTGGGTTACGACAATCACCTGATGCGTAGCGGCGAGATCTGCCAGCACGCCCGCGAGTGCACGCGCCGTGGAGCCACCGACACCAGCATCGACCTCGTCAAACACCAGCGTATCGACACCGTCCGCGTTACCGAGGACAACCTTGCTTGCCAGCATGACGCGGCTAAGCTCGCCGCCCGACGCAATGCGGCGCAGGGGGCGCGGCGTCAAACCGGCACCGCTGCGGTATAGCAGCTCGTAGCTCGAAGGACCAACGGGCGTCCACTCAGCACGGGGAAGATCGCGCGACTCCCAGACGAGCTCGGCGCCACCCATCTCCAAGCGAGCCATCTGGCGGCCGACCTCGTGGCAGAAGCGCGGGGCCGCCGTATTGCGAGCGCGCTTAAGTGCCCTGGCAGCAGCGAACAGCTCGCGCTCGGCGCTCCCGAGTGCCTCACGCGCCTTTTTGATCTGTTCATCGCCATCATCGACCAGCGACAGCAGCTCTTGTGAGCGGTCGCGCATGGCAAAGACATCGTCCATGGTCGGACCCCACTGACGCAGCAGGCCCTTGAGGTCGGAATACCGCTCGCGCATGCGAGCGAGCTCGCGAGGATCGAAGGCAACCCCATCGCGATAGGAACGAAGTTCGTTCGCGCAATCCTCAAGAGAGATGCAGGCATCCGAAAGTGCATCGGCAATGTCGCCCAGTTTGCGATCGACGGTAGCCATTCGGGAAAGCTCTGCCACGGCGCTGTTCACGGCATCGAGCGCTCCCCCTTCGGCGGCAAGCGATGCATGGGCATCGTTAGCTGTGGCAACCAGTACCTCGGCATGTTCGGAGCGCGGCAGCAATTCCTCGAGTTCCTCATACTCGCCCGGCTTAGGGTCGACCTCGCCGATGCGCTCGAGGGCAAAGCGCGCCTCCTCGACACGACTCCCCTGCGCACGCGAGGCCTCCTCAACGCGACGGACCTCCTTGGCAGCCGCGCGCGAGGCTTTAAAGCAAGTACGGTAGTGCTCGAGTGCCTCGAGCGCAGAGCGCCCCGCCCAGGCATCGACATCGCAACGTGATGCGATGGATCGAGCAAGCGCTGATGCTCGTGTTGGCCGCACAGATCCATCATCACGCCAACGCGCTCCGAAAGCTCGCGCACGCTGGCGATGCGGCCGTCAATCTTCACGCGGCTGCGGCCCTCGGCAGAAAGGCTACGCTGTACGGTGAACCCCTCCGTGTCGTGCGGCCCGTCAAACAGGCGCGCCTCGACGCTCGCCAGCGCCTCGCCCTCGCGCACCGTCGACGAATCCGCGCGCTCGCCCAAAATAAGCTTGAGCGCCGAGAGCAGTGCGGTCTTGCCAGCACCGGTCTCACCGGTCAGGACGGTCAAGCCGGCACTCGGCACCAGCGTCGCCTCACGAATGAGTGCAATGTTAGAAACCTGCAGCTCATCGATCATGACGGACTCCGTAGAATACGCGGCTCACCGAGTTGTAAAAACTCTCGGGGCCGTAGTCGAGCAGCAGCACATCGCCTGGGCCTCGGCGCACGGCCACGCTCTCGACCGTGCCGTCGCAGGTAATAAACTGTCCATCGATAGCGATCGCCGGAACGCTCGGGCGATCATCGGACATAAAGATTTCGACGACATCACTCGGCGAAGTCAAGAAGCACGGGCCTGAATGGTGTGCGGCGCAATGGGTACGCAGACCATACCCGTATAGTCGGGGCTCACAATGGGGCCACCTGCACTGAGCGCGTACCCCGTAGAACCAGTCGCCGTGGACACGACCACGCCGTCGCCACGCAGTCGATCGATATGGTGGCCCGACACCGTGATGTCGAACTCAACCATATCGGACAGGGGGCCGCGCGTGAGCGCCATGTCGTTGAGGGCGAACGTGCGCACGACATCCTTCGTGCCATCGTCGCGCACGGACACGATATCCGCGGCGATGGTGGCGCGACGGCTCACGTGCAGCTCGCCGGAAAGGGCGTCGCTCACGACCTGCAGAATGTCGCGCTCCTCGGGGCTCGCAGCAGTTAAAAAGCCCAGGTGACCATAGGAAAGACCGAGGATAGGATCTCGCGATGGTTGAGGATGCGGGCAGCGCGCAGCAACGTACCGTCGCCGCCGAGCGTAATGACCAGATCGGAGCCGTCAATATCAGGCGTGCTTTGAATCTTCGATCGCTGGTCGGCAGCCCATGCGACCTCATAGCCCTGGCGCGTCAGCCAAAGCTCGAGCATCAGGCCGCTCTCAACCGCCTCTTGCTTGTAGTAATTGGGAACCAGAAAGACCTTCATAGCGTTGCAGCTTCTCGCTCAAAACCGATACCTGGAATTGCAGCTCGTCTTGCGTGCGGTCGCCGGGGTCAAATCTCGTGCCGTACAGGAAAAACTCAACGTTTCCCTTGGCACCATGAATGGGCGACACGCACACATCGACCGGGAACAGCCCCTTGGCAGCAAAGAGTTCAACTGCCGCAACGAGTGTATCGCGGCGCACGGCGGAGTCGGTCACAATGCCGCCCTCACCCACCAGCGCCGCCGGAGCCTCAAACTGCGGCTTTACAAGCGTGCAGAATGCACCGTAGGCGCCAGGCACGCCAGCACCGCATCGATAATGTTCGCGATGCTGGTAAACGAGACATCACACACAGCCAGGTCGATGGCGCCGGCATAGCCAAGCTCAGGCAGCTGCGTCACGTTTGTGCGCTCATGCAGCGTCACGCGATCGTCCTGACGTAACGACCAATCGAACTGGGCGCGACCAACGTCCACCGAGACAACGGTCGCAGCTCCGCGCTTGAGCAGGCAATCGGTAAAGCCGCCGGTAGAGCAGCCCACATCCAGACAGGCAAGGCCCGTCGGATTGATACCAAACGTATCAAGCGCGCCTTCGAGCTTAAGACCGCCGCGGCCAACATAGGGAATGCGCCCCTTCACGTGCAACGGCAGGCCCGGGGTCACCTTAAGGCCCGGCGAAGTCAAGCGCTCGCCGCCACTCGAGACCAAGCCAGCCATAAGAGTGCGAAGGCATCCGCGCGATCGGCGCAGATGCCCTGTGAAATCAGTTCGTCATCAAGACGCACGCGTTTCATGAATGCCATCAACCATTCGTATCCGGAGATGCGGCCTAGCTATCCTGGGATTCGTTTGCCGCATCCTCATCGTATTCCTGCTCGAGCTTGTCGGCCTCACGCGGCGTCAGCTCAAACTTGTCGACCATGTCGACCGCACGGGAGCCCAGCTCAATCGCCTCGTCAAACAGATCGAGCGAACGCTCCAAGGACGTATCCTTAGAGCGAACGGTAGCTATGATCTGGTCCAAGCGGTCCGAAATCTCGTCGAAGTTGCGGACGGAACCCTCTGGCATGGCTACTCCTCGACGGTACCGGTCTCGGCCTCGGCGACCTCAGCAGCGTCCACGTCCTCGGCCAGCACGCCAGCCTCAGCTGGGCAACCGCAAACCTTGGCGGCAGCTCGGCGGCCTGGGCCTCCTCGCGGGCACGGTCCTCGGCCAGCAGCTCTTGGTACAGGTCCTCGCCCGGCAGTTCCTCGCTGCGAGCGATCTTGCCCAGCACGCCGTTGACGAACGACGCAGACTGGTCGGTGCCATAGGCCTTGGCAAGCTCGACGGCCTCGTTGATCACGATGGCGTCCGAAACCTCCTCGTCGGTGAGGAAACGCATCTCGTAAACGGCGATACGAAGCAGATTGCGATCGGCGCCGGGCATGCGCATAAGATCCCAGTTCTTGGCAACGGAGCGCAGCGCAGTCGATGCGGTCGATATGCTCGTAAGCACCACGGCACAGCTCCAGCGCATAGGGTCGAGGGGACCCTTCGAGATCAGGAAATCGCCCTCGAGGACGCGCTCGAGCGGGCTGTCCGTGGCCTCGGCCTGGAACAGCAGCTGCAGCGCCTGACTGCGGGCAAGCGTACGCCCGCGATAAACCTTAAGACTCAAAGGTTACTCCTTGGGGAAAACGAGGCCGTCGATGCAAACGTCAACGCGCTCGACCTCGACGCCAACCTGGGCATCGATGGCGGCGACCACGGCGGCGCGAACGGCCTCGGCGAGTTTCTTGAACGGATAGCCAAAGAACACCACGACACGCACGGTGAGTGCGAGCTTGTCGCCGACGACCTCGGCCTCGACCGCCGGCTCGGAAGCCGGGGCCTTGGACGAGAGCATCATGGAGACAAGGTTGGTGGCAAGGTCCTTGACGCCAACGGAGGCGATGCCCTCGACATCGGACACGGCGCGCGAGACGATGGCGGTCAGAACATCGGGCGAAATGCCGATGCCGTCAATCTTGATTTCCTGGGGCATGAGTCTCCTAGAAGATTTGGTTGCTAGACGCGGGAGACGAACTTGCGTCGCGGGTGTCAACTTGATGACCTCGCCCTCGTTGAGGTACATGGGGACCTGGATGACAGCGCCGGTGTCGATCGTGGCCGGCTTGGTGGAACCCTGGACGGTGTCGCCCTTAAGCCCGGGTCGGTCTGGACGATGGTGGTCTCGATGAACATCGGCGGGGTCACGCCCATGAGCTCATCGTCGGCGAAGAGCAGCTGGCAGATGTCGTTCTCGCGCAGCCACTTGGAGTTCTCGCCCACCATGTCCTCGGGAACGGGAACCTGCTCATAGGACTCGTTGTCCATGAAGATGTAGTCGGTGCCATCGTTGTAGAGGTACTGGAACTCACGGGTGGTGAGCATGACGCTCTCGAACTTAGTGCCGGCGTTGCAGGTGTTCTCGACGACGCGGCCGCTCTTGATGTCGCGTGTCTTGTAGCGCACAAACGCGCCGCCCTTGCCCGGCTTGACATGCTGGAACTCGACGATGGTGTAGACCTTGTCCTTGATGCGGAGACCGAGGCCGTTCTTGAAGTCGGCGGTAGAAATGGTAGGCATAGCGACCTTTCTTGTTATGGGCAGAACGCACAAGCGTCCAAATTACATACGATGGAAATTATACACTTGCAGACGGCGCCTGCAGCGAGCGCATAAAAAGAGAACGCGGGGCGTCCGGATCGATTCGGACGCCCCGCCCCAAACTATCTACCGAAGTGGACTAGCAGTCGATAACATGCAGGTCGTGAGGGGTCTTGGTGAAGGGCTCGTAGCCATTCTCGGTGACCACGCCGTAGTCCTCAAGCGCACGCCGCCCACGCCGGGCAGGTAGACGCCGGGCTCCATGGTGACAACTGAGCCAACCTCGATGATGTTCTTGCTGCGGTTGAAGTTGGGCAGCTCGTGGATGTCGATACCAACGCCGTGGCCCAAGCCATGGTTATAGTAATCGCCATAGCCGGCATCGCCGATGATCTTCTTGGAGAGCTTGAAGATGTCGTTGCCCTCGACGCCCGGATGGATGGCGGCGACGCACTCCTCGTGCGTGCGGCGCACGAGCGCGTACAGGTCGAGCTGCTCCTGGGTGGGCTCGCCCATCACGACGGTACGAGTCATGTCGGAGCGGTAGTCGCAGTATCCCGCGCCGTAGTCCATCAGGACAAAGTCGCCTTTCTCGATCACGCGGTCGCTCGGCACGGCATGCGGGTTGGCGGTGTTGGGACCGCTCGCCACGATGGAGCCAAAGGCAAGGCTGTCGGCGCCGTTGGCGAACATAAAGTTCTCGAGCTCATTGCGAACCTGCTTCTCAGTCATACCAGGCTTAATAAAGCCGAGCATGTGCTGGAAGGCGGCGTCGGTGATCGACTGTGCGTGGCGCATGAGCTCGATCTCCTCGGCATCCTTGATGGCGCGCATCTTGCGGATGTCGTCGTGCATCAGCGGCAGCATGCAGGCGACGGAGCGGTCCTCCAGACCGCGCTGAATGCCTGGTAGAAATTAATCTGCATATCGTCCTCGACGGCGCAAACGCGGCACTTGTTGGCCGCGATCTTGCCGGCGACCCAACCGGGGATGGTGCCCTCGTCCATGTCGTAGACCCAAGGGCTGCCGGCGGGCGTGTTCTCCTCAAAGCTGTTGAGGTAGCGCGAGTCGGTGTGGAACAGGCACTGGTCGGCCGTAATAAACGCAGCGTGCGGAAACTCGAAGGTGTAGTCGAAGACGCCCTTCACGCCCGTGAGCCAACGAAGATTGGCCTCGTCGCGTACCACGATGGCGTCGTAGCCGCGCTCGACCATCAGGCACGGACACGTTCGATACGACCGGCAGGACCGGCAGCAAACTCAGACATGCAGATTCCTTTCTTATTGTCTCCAAAAGTGCGGGACGGGCTTCAACCGAACAACGGAATCGCATGCGATCCGCAACCGATTGGAAACCCGTCCCTCAACATGATACGAAAGACAATGGATGTCAATAAATCTTAGAGAAGTTCTTTGCGTGAAGCCAAGTAGGCGTGAGTATGGCGCTCAAGAACCTCGTCCTCAACGCTCGTTAGACGAATGGCGCCAAGTGCCGCGGGCAGCGGCAGCATGCTGCGGTTCGAGCGAGCGAACTGCTGCTTGCGGAACTCCTCGATATATGCGGCAGGCTCCAGATCGAAGGCAAGTTCTCGATACCAAAGTCCTCCAGGCAGTCATCGACCTCAAAGACGTAATCGATATCGAAGTCGCAGGCATCATGTGCTAGGCGCGCCTCAAAGCGCATGCCCTCGGACAACAGCTGGTAGGCAGGGACCTGCGAAGCGGCATCGCCCAAGCAAGCGCGCAAGGTACGCTCCCCCGTCTTGCCAAAATCGAGCGCATGGCGAGCGCTCGGGTTCGTGGCCGTCAGCACGTCCTTGCGGGCAGTCTGAGACCATTGAACGGCATTGACGAGCGCGACCTCCTCGCCCGCGAGAATCTCGGGGACGGTCTCAGTAAACTGATTCCAGCGGGACTTGCTGCTCGAAAGCATGGTGCCAACAAGTACCGCATAGCCGAGCTTGAGGTCCTCGGGGTCCGCCTCGCGAACAAGGTCGAGGTCACACACGACCAGGCCCGGCTCGGGACGGAACGCGATAGCGGGAAGCGCATTCACCGACGAGGCGACGAGCGGCTTCATGGTCGTCGCGACCGTGAGCATGGCGTCGAACGTCGTCGGCAGCAAGGCACACTCGGTGCGACCGCACCACTGATTGGCACACCAGCAAACGACCGAGCAGGTTGCGGCATCGCCAACGGCAACAACGAGATCGTCGCAGGTAATGCCATTAGCCGACAGGGCGCCAAAGACGGTATCGGCATCGGCCAGCGTAGCACCGGCAGGCGAAACCTCAAGCGAAAGCTGCGACACGGCAAAACCAGCGTCGACCAGCGCACGCTCGACGACCTCACCAAAGCGCTCGGAGGTGGCGTCGTTCCAAACCACCATCGCGCGCTTAGGCTTGCCCACAGCCGAGGCAAACATGCGCGACAGTTCCTCAAACGCGCCAAGACCGACGCGAACATCGACACTACGGTTTTGGAAATTGATGAGTTGACGGCGAATCATAGCAATCCACGCTCCAAAAGCTTCTCGGCACAAAGGTAGGAACGTCCTCGAAGGACTTGTTGCGAATATCAAGGGTAATATCGGCGGCCTGGCGATACAGCGGACGGCGATGCTCAAACAGGCGCGCAGCATGCTCGGGCGAGCGGAAATCGGGCCGGGTATCGGAGCGGCGAATCTGACGCAACGAGTCCTCAAAGTCGCCTTCGAGGTACACGCAGGTACCATCTCGTGCATCAGCTCAATGTTCACCGGCGTCTCGACGATGCCACCCCCGCACGATACCAGCAGGCTGCGCTCGCTTTGAAGCGAACGAAGTGCCGAGGTCTCGAGCTCGCGAAAACGATCCTCGCCCTCGGTCTTAAATATCTCGGTCACCGACTTGCCGCATCGACGCACAACCAAACGATCGGTATCGATGAATCGACGCTTGAACATAGTGCCCACGTTGCGCGCAAGCGTCGACTTGCCCGCGCCCAAAAAGCCGATAAAGAAGATATGGTCGCAGCCGTGTTTGATGTGCTGAGACATGGCGAAACCTATTCCTCGCAGGGAAGGTCGCGCAGGGCCCGGCGCTCAAAGATACGGAAGATCTGCGTGTACCACAGGTCCTGGGTTGCCTGCGGCTTGACCAGAATAGTGTCAACGCCGGCAAAGTTTCCGCTCCACACGTCCGTGTACAGTTGATCGCCGACCAGAACGGCCTCGTCAGCCGTGGCGCCCAGACGCTTAAGACCCGCTTTGAGGGCAAAGGGCGCCGGCTTCATGGCGTGGCTAATGGCCTCGAGTCCCAGCTCGCGTGCAGAGCTCATGACCTGGTCGCGATGCCAGTTGTTGGACACCATGCACAGCTTAAAGCCTTTGGCGCGGGCGGTATCGAGCCAAGCGGAAACCGCGGCGGGAACCTGCTCGGTGTCGCGCGGCACCAGGGTGTTATCGCGATCGAGCAGAATGGCGCGTTTGCCGTCGGCCCACAGGGTATCAAGTCGATGCGATCGACCGAGGCAACGTATCGTTTGGGGCTAAAAATCCTCATGCTAATTCCAAGACTGTTGATGCTCTTCGTAGGTTTGCGAGAAGTACTCCTCGTCCTGCGTAATGTAGAAATACAGGTCATCGGAGTCGGTCGGCTCAAGGGTGGCCTTGAGCGCCTCGAGCGACGGAGAGCAAATGGGCGTGGGCGGGAGGCCCTCGTGCTTATAGGTGTTATAGAGGCTATCACTCTGCAGGTCGTCGGCGGTAACCTCGCCACCGGTGACGTACATCATGGTCGCGTCGCTGTTGAGGTAGCGCAGGCCATCGAGCTTGCCCGCCAGACGGTTGTAGAAGACCGAGGCCACATGCGCGCGCTGGTCGGCGTTGAGGCCCTCGCGCTCGACGATCGAGGCAAGGTTAACGATGTCGTAATCGGACATCTCCACGCCATAGCGCTCCTTGATCTTGGCCTCGCAGCTGGCAAAGTCAAGCGACTTATACTCGGCGTTGAACTGGTCAAGCATGGCGCGAATCACATCATCGGCGCTTGGTCCTTACCCAGCGAATAGGTCTTGGGGAACAGGAAGCCTCGAGCGAATCGTTCGCGGCGTCTTTAAGGAAAGCGTAATCATTCACATAATTGCTCGCCTTGGCCTGGTTAAGGAAGTCCTCCTTAGAAATGCTGTCGTATGCCTTGGCCACGCGGTCAGCGACCTGGTCAACCGTCAGACCCTCAGGGATAGTCAGCGCATCGGAGCCCGCATTGGGGCCTTCCATGAGCTGCTGAACGACCTTGGTCGCGTCCATGAGCGTGTTGAACGAGTAGGTGCCAGGCTTAAGCGACATGTCGGCGTTGAGCTTTTTGACCGCCGCGTAATAATCCTTGGGATCTTCGACGATATGGTTCTCAGAGAGAATCGAAGCGATGCTGTCACCCGAGGCACCATCGGGAATCGTGATAGTAACTTGCTGGCCAGCAGCGACTTTCGCATCCTCACCGCCAAAGAAGCCCTTGACGGCCGGCACGACAAAGAAAACGATCGCGACAAGCGCAAGCACGGCGACAACGCCACCGATAATCATAGGCACCGGGGAGCTTTTCTTTTGAGCACCACGGCGGGCGTGCGTGTTATAGCTCGAGCGCGTGGCCGGAGCAACGCCGTGCGAGCCATGAGCATGATGTGCGTGGGAGCGTGATTGCGGGGCCTGTCCCTGCGTGCGCTGGGCAGGAGCCTGTTGCTTAAAACGAGCGCCGCCAGCGGGCTGCGCGGGACGAGCGGCGGGCTGTTGAGCAGCACGCTGAGTAGGCCGAGCCGAACGCTGCGTCGGCTGCGCGGGGCGCTGACCAGGCTGAGCAGGGCGCGGCGCGGGCTGCCGTGTACGATTCTGCTGGCGCGGATCGGAAGCGCTAGGCATGCTGAACCTCCTCGTTTTTACGATCGAGCCATGTCTGCAAGAACAGGCTGGCGGCGATCATGTCAATCTTGCCCCTCATCTGCTTTTCGTTGAGCCCCTGCTCCCGCAGGATTCGCTTGGCCTCCTGCGAGGACAGACGCTCGTCCTCAAACTCCAGCGGAAGTTCGAGCTCGTCGGCAATCTTTTGGGCCACGGCGGCGACGCGCTCGGCCTGGGGGCCGGGCTCACCGGCCATGGTCAAGGGACGTCCGCTTACCAGGATATCGGCTCATAGTCCTCAACCAGGTAGCGAAACGTCTTTGCCATGCCAGTGACCTCGGCAGCAGGAAGCACCTTGACAGGCATCGCCATCTTGCCATCACGGCTCGAGACGGCAATGCCAATCCTGGTCTCCCCTATGTCCAGCGCGAGCGCGACCACAGCGACAACCTAGGTTCTTAGGCGCCGAGCGCGGTCTTGGCGGCCGCGAGGGCATCGGCGATACCGGCGGCGTTCTTGCCACCGGCCTGGGCCATGTTGGGACGACCGCCACCGCGACCATCGACCAGGTCCGCGATCTGCTTGATCACGTTGCCGGCGTGGAAACCGGCCTTCACGGCGTCATCGGAGCCGGCGGCGAGCAGAGCCGGGGTGCCCTTCTCGGTCACGCTGGCAACAACGCAGGCGACGGGGCCGGCGACCTTCTGGTGCACGGTATCCCAAACGTTGCGCAGGTCGCAGCCTCGAGACCCTGAAGCTCAGCGACAACGAGCTTGTAGCCATTCAGCTCGACAGCGCCGTCGATGGCGCTGGAGATCGCATCGGAGGAGCCACCGGTGAGAGCCTTCTTGAGCTTGCTGGAAGTCTCGCGCAGCTCGGCCTGCAGGTTCTCCACGCGGGCGGGAACCTCGTCGACGCGGCACTTGAGCGCAGCGGCGGCGGCGTCAACGAGCGCCAGGCGGTCGGCCATGTAGTCGAGGGCACCCTTAGAGGTCACAGCCTCGATGCGGCGGACATTCGAGCCCGTGGAGGACTCGGAAATGATCTTGAACAGGCCAATCTCGGCGGTATTGGCGGCATGGGTGCCACCGCAGAGCTCGCGGGAGAACGGCTGGTCCTCGGCGCCCACGGAGACGACACGGACGACATCGCCGTACTTCTCGCCAAACAGTGCGACAGCGCCGGCGGCCTTGGCCTCGTCGATGCCCATGACGCGGGTCACGACCGGCTTGGAAGCGAAGATCTGCTGGTTGACCAGGTCCTCGACAGCCTTGAGCTGGTCGGAGGACAGAGCCTCGAAGTGCGTGAAGTCAAAGCGCAGGTGCTCGGGCGTCACCAGCGAGCCGGCCTGGGAGACATGCTCGCCCAGGACCTGTTTAAGGGCAGCGTCGAGCAGGTGCGTGGCGGTGTGGTTGCGGCGCAGGAAACCACGGCGCTCGGCGTCGAGCGCGGCGGTCACGGTAGCACCGACGGCCAACGTGCCCTCGGCAACGTGGGCGACGTGAGCATAGAGGCCGTTGTGGTTCTTGGTATCGGAAACGGTCAGCGCAACGCCCTCGGCAAAAAGCTCGCCGGCATCGCCCTGCTGGCCACCCATCTCGGCGTAGAACGGGGTGCGGTCGAGCACGACCTCGACGTCCTCGCCCGCGGCAGCGGACTCGACGGACTCGCCGTTGCGAACGATGGCAACAACCTTGGCGCCCTCGATGACGTCGTTGTCATAACCGTCGAACTCGGTCGCGGCAACCTTGTCCGAAAGCTCAACCCACACGTCGTTGAAGCTACCCCAGGCGTCGCCCTTGGCGTTGGCGCGGGCGCGGGCCTTCTGGTCCTCCATACAGGCGGTGAAGCCGTCCATGTCGACGGTGTGGCCAGCAGCGCCGGCGATCTCGACGGTCAGGTCGATGGGGAAACCAAAGGTGTCGTGCAGCTTAAAGGCAACGTCGCCCGGAAGGACGGCGCCGTCGGCGAGCGCGGCCAGGGCCTCGTCTAAGTAAACGCGGCCGTTGTCGAGCGTCGTGGAGAAACGCTCCTCCTCGGAGGCGACGATGCCCTTGACGAGCGCGACGTTCTTGAGCAGCTCGGGATAGGCCTCGCCCATCTGAGCGTTGACCTCGTCGATGAACTTGGTCAGGAAGGCGCCCTCGATGCCCAGCAGGCGACCGTGGAACACGGCACGGCGGAGCAGGCGGCGAAGGACGTACTCACGGCCCTCGTTACCGGGCAGGATGCCGTCCGAGATCATAAAGTCAACGGCACGGGAGTGGTCGGCGATGATGCGCAGGGAGCGGCTGGCGCCGGAGTAATCGTCGGCGTCATAGGTCTTGCCGCTGATCTCCTCACCGAGCTTGATGAGGTGCTGCATCAGATCGCCGTCGTAGTTGGCGGTCTTGTGCTGCATGATAGCGGCCATGCGCTCCAGACCCATGCCCGTATCGAGGTTGCGGTGCGGCAGCTCCGGCATGGAGCCGTCCTCCTGGCGGTCGTACTGGGTAAACACGAGGTTCCAGAACTCAAGGAAGCGGTCGCAGTCGCAACCGGGCTTGCAGTCGGGGCTGCCGCAACCGACCTCCTCGCCCATGTCAAAGTAGATCTCGGAGCACGGACCGCAGGGGCCGGTGGGGCCAGCGGCCCAGAAGTTGTCGTCCTCGCCCAGACGCGAGATATGATCTCGGCAACGCCCAGGGAGCGCCACACGTCGTGGGTCTCGTCGTCCTCGGTAAAGACGGTGAAGTACAGGCGGTCGAGCGGCAGCTTGAACTCCTTGGTGATGAGCTCAAAGGCCCAAGCGCAGGCCTGCTGCTTGGAGACGCCGCCAAAGGAGAAGTCGCCGAGCATCTCAAAGAAGGACAGGTGACGGCCGTCCTCGCCGATGCAGTCGATGTCGTTGGTGCGGACGCACTTCTGGCAGGAGATCGCGCCGATCTCCTTCATGGTCTTCTTGCCCTGGTAGTACTCCTTAAACTGGTTCATGCCGGCGTTGGCAAGCAGCAGCGAAGGATCGTCGGGGACGAGGGACGAAGAAGGATAGAGCTTAAGACCGCGCTCCTCAAAGAAGTTGAGGAACTTAGAGCGAATCTCGGCCGTAGTCATTGACGGGTAGTCAGCACTCATAGAGGGAATCTCCTCGGTTTCATATCGAAACAGTTCAAACGTAACGATATTACCATCCCACCGCGCAAGTGCAAAAAAGAGGGCCGGCACAATGCCGGCCCTTCAGCGAAATTGCATGTTAGCACGTATGAATGTTGACTCAAATTACCCCACTAGTTGTCATCATCGTCCATGGAGCCGTCGATGCCGGTTTTGGTATCGTCGTCCGAGTTGGAGTCATCGTCCTTGGCAAAGGGGTTCTTGAAGAAGCCCGTGGCATCGGGCTGCAGACCAGAGAGCTTAATCCAGGGATTATCGAGCTCGGGCTTGGGCATGGCCTTGGCCTCGGGCGCAGTCTCGTTGCCGATGAGCTCGGACTCGTAGATGAAGGTGTCGTCGCCGAGCGCGTCGTAGGCGGCGACCGGGTTGCCATCGGCATCGCGGTACGGCGTGCCCTTAAACACGGCGCCGTCATAGGCCACAAGCTGGCGGCCGGTCTCATTCTCGAAGTAGTACACGAAGATACCTTTGAGGGCCGCACAAAGCGGGATGCAATAATCATGCCGATGGGGCCCATGAGTGCCGAGCCAATAACGAGCGCCGTGAGGCTCATGATGGGATGCACCTGCACCGAGCTCTGCATAACCTTAGGCGAAATCACGTTATCGGTGACGTTTTGCGCGATCATTGTCACGATGAGCGTCCATAACGCCAACATGGGCTGAACATGAAACCAAGCACTGTGGCGATTGCTGCGCTCACCCAAGGACCGACGACCGGAACCAAATGCATGATGCCGGTAAAGATAGCCATGAGCGCCGCATACGGATGGCCGATGATCATAAAACCGATAAAGGCGAGGAAACCACCGCAGATGGACGTCACGACCATACCGCGCATGTAGCCGCCGACAGAGCGAGAAAGGATGGCGACCATAAAGCGGTACGAGGTCTCCTTCTCCTGACCGATGATGGTGCAAATCTCGTGATGCATGCGAGGGTAGTCGCAGGCCATCCAGTAGGCAAGCACCAGACCAAGGAAGATCACGAACAACTGCGAGGCCGTATTGGTGATGAGCGGGAACACACCGCGGCCAAGCTCGGCAGCGATCTGAGACACATACTTCGATGCCACGGCAACCAGCGACGACAGGTTGTCGTCCAAATACTCCTTGAGCGGCGTGTTGTTGAGCGTCTTGGCATGCGAGATCATCTCGTTGAGATCGCCACCCGCAACACGAAGCTGCTCGGGCAGGCGGCTCAGGACTTCCATGATCTGACCAAAGAGAATCGGCGACAAGATGCAAACGACACCGACGAGCACGGCAACAACAACAATAAGCGCGATAAGCAACCGATGCCACGGCCGACGCATGATGCTCGAGCCAATTGGTAATCGGGGACATCACAAAGGCAATGATGGAACCAACGGCGAGAAACTCGATAACCGGCGCCAGGATGCCCATAAGGTTAAAGATGACAGCGGCGATGACAATGCAGCCGACAACAGCCCAAATGCGAAGCGTCAGAATGCGGGTGTCGCGCAGCACGCGATCGGTTTGTTGGGGGTGCTCACTCATGAACGAATCATCACTCCGTCGGGGTCGATCTTGTCCTGAATCTTCTTAAGCGTGCGGCGCAGCAGACGCGAAACCTGCACCTGAGAAATACCCAGCTTCTTAGCGATCTCGATCTGGGTCATGCCCTTCACAAAGCGCAGCTCGATCACCTCGCGCTCGCGCGGCGAGAAATCGCGGATGGCTTCCTCAATCACTAGGCGGTCATCGGTAAAGTCGAGCTCGTTGTCGTCGTCGGCGTAACGGTCGAGAATCGAGGGGGCATCGTCGGAATCGGACGCACCAGGAGCCTCGATGGGCACCGAGGTATAGGCCGAAGACGATTCCATGCCTCGAGGACCTCATCGACAGTCACATCTAGATACTCCGCGATCTCCTCAACCTTGGGCGAACGCTGCAGCTCGTTGGTAAGTTTGTCAGTAGCCTGGTTGACCTTGGCCGAGAGCTCCTGCAGACGACGCGGTACGCGCACGCTCCAACCCTTGTCGCGAAAATGGCGTTTGATCTCGCCCAGGATAGTGGGTGTCGCAAACGTCGTGAACTCGAGTCCGCGCTCGGGATCAAAACGGTCGATAGCCTTGAGCAAGCCCAGATAGCCGACCTGCATGAGGTCGTCGAGCGCTCGCCGCGATTCTTAAATTTGTTGGCAAGAAACCTTACCAGGTTCATATGGGACATGACGAGCTGCTCACGGGCGTCCGGATCACCGGTCTCCTTGTAACGACGAAACAGCTCGCG
>ENA-OQAA01000545-OQAA01000545.1-human-gut-metagenome-genome-assembly--contig:-NODE-545-length-25231-cov-3.253306_pt1 | contig 25231 bp, 29 predicted proteins | sample MGYA00242489_ERZ504515 | MGnify/ENA primary metagenome ERZ504515 (study PRJEB26092, sample SAMD00036237) | human gut metagenome | host: Homo sapiens | study: EMG produced TPA metagenomics assembly of... | reverse complement strand
CAGTCGAAATAAAAATCAGCGGACCGGATCTCCAGGGCACATCATCCTGGGAACGGACTGTAGAAAGGACTTGATTCGTGCCGCCATCGTCTTTTCCGAATTTCTCATAAAGAAATACGATGCAAAGTCCGAACAGGGGCAGGAGAAAAAAGGTCCACAGATGTGCCTTGCGGTAACCGGTTACTGCCTTCAGCACAAAAGAAAACAAAGTACTGAAAGCTCCCGCTATACATCCTACCACCACTGCCAGAAGCAGCCACTTAAGCAGGTTCCCCATGTCACGTCTGATAGCTCCGGAGTAATAGTGAAATTTGTCCTCCGGAGTCTGCCTGTTGTCTTTTTCCATATTATTTTCGTCCTCTCATGTATAGTTGTGACTTACTACATTTTGTCACTTGAAATAATTGTTTGATATTACTGGAAAATTCCTTTTATAAATACGAATTTATGCGTATTTTCATTATACTATATACGCTCAGAAAAAGCGACAAAAATTTTTGAGAATTTCAAAAATTGTCTATAATTTTAAAGCAGATTGGAAAATGGAAACATAATTTATTATAAGTTTCTTTTTATCGGGGAAAATAATGGAAAAATCCTTTTATACCGGAAAAGGAATCGGTGTGTGTATTCTGGATACCGGGATTTATGAGCATATAGATTTTACTGGCAGGATCTGGGCTTTTTATGATTTCCTGGCTTTTAAAAGGCGGCCTTATGACGATAATGGACATGGCACCCATGTAGCCGGGCTGGTGGCAGGAGATGGCACTGCTTCCATGGGAAAATACAGAGGCGCAGCACCTGGCTGCGGAATCATTGCCCTGAAAGTGCTTGACCGTTATGGAAATGGAAGTCAGGATGACGTGCTTCGGGCTCTTCGGTGGATTCGGGAATACAGGCAGCAGTACAGGATCCGGGTGGTAAATATTTCTGTGGGAACTACCTGTAACTCAAAAAGAAACCATGCCAGGCTTCTGGAAAGTGTGGAGCAGCTGTGGGATGAAGGAGTGGTAGTGGTCACAGCTGCCGGAAACCAGGGACCAAGGCCGGGCAGTATCACAGCTCCGGGAAGCAGCAAAAAAGTGATCACAGTGGCTCCAGCGATTTGTTGGAAGGGCGCAGTGCTATTTCAGGGAGAGGACCAACGGCGGAATGCGTGTGCAAGCCGGATATTGTGGCGCCTGGAAATAAGATCATGTCCTGCGTGCCTGGAAAACCTTATTCTTATGGTGTGAAAAGCGGCACCTCTATGTCTACGCCTCTGGTGACAGGTGCTATTGCTTGTGCTTTGGAAAAAAATCCTGCACTTACCAATACGGATATCAAAACTATGCTGATGAATAGCGCAGAGGATATGGGACTGCCTCAAAACCTGCAAGGGTGGGGGAAATTTAACCGCAGAAAGTTTCTGAAAATGTAAAAGCAGCCAATTGTGTGAAAAGGATTTCTGCTTAAGTGATTTGAAGAAATGTACGAAAAAGAATACACAAACTTTGATAAAGAATTATCACTTTACAGTATAAAAGCACTTGACGAAGTCGCTTTAAGTGAGTAAAATGGACAGCAAGAGTTCCAAGAGATGAGGAGGAAATATCTATGGAAAACAGACGTGTTTCTATGAATCGCCACACAAACCTGCTTCAGTTAGAGGAGCATATGTATCCGCTTGTGGATGTTGCAACTCCCAATGTATTCCGAAATCTTTTTCCATATTCTGAAGTACCGAAAATTGCATTCAACGACCGAGTTGTTCCACATCATATGCCAGATGATATCTGGATCACCGACACGACATTCCGTGATGGCCAGCAGTCCAGAGCACCATACAGCACTGAGCAGATCGTAAGGATTTATGATTACCTTCATAAGCTGGGCGGACCGGAAGGAAGGATTCGTGCTTCTGAATTTTTCCTTTACAGTAAGAAAGACCGTGATGCTGTTGAGAAATGTATGGAGAGAGGCTATGAGTTCCCTGAGGTTACCAGCTGGATCCGTGCAAATAAGAAGGACTTCCAGCTTGTCCGCGATATGGGTATGAGAGAGACCGGTATCCTGGTAAGCTGTTCCGATTATCATATTTTTTATAAGATGAAAATGACACGTAAACAGGCGATGGAGCATTATTTAAGCATTGTAAAAGAATGTCTGGAAATCGGTGTTTCTGTCCGTTGCCATCTTGAAGACATTACACGAGCTGATATTTATGGCTATGTTATCCCATTCTGCCTTGAGCTGATGAAGCTTCGCCAGCAGTACGGCATTCCGGTTAAGGTTCGTTGCTGTGATACCATGGGCTACGGTGTTAACTATCCTGGTGCCGTGATCCCTCGTTCTGTACCTGGTATTATTTATGGTATTATGGTTCATGCAGGCGTTCCTTCTGAACTGATCGAGTGGCATGGACATAACGACTTCTATAAGGCAGTCAGCAACTCCACAACTGCATGGCTGTATGGTGCGTGTGGTGTTAATACTTCTTTGTTTGGTATCGGAGAGCGTACCGGAAATACACCTCTTGAGGCAATGGTATTTGAATATGCACAGCTTCGCGGAAACCTTGGAGGTATGGATACAACTGTTATCACAGAGCTTGCTGAGTACTATGAGAAAGAGATTGGCTACCACATACCGGAAAGAACTCCTTTCGTTGGAAAGAACTTCAATGTAACAAGAGCTGGTATCCACGCCGACGGACTTCTAAAAAATGAGGAAATCTATAACGTATTTGATACCGAGAAATTCCTGAACCGCCCGGTTGAGGTTGCCGTTTCCAATACTTCCGGAGCTGCCGGAATCGCACACTGGATCGACAGCCATTATCGACTGAAGGGTGACCAGAAAGTTGATAAGAACAGTGAGCTTGTAAAGATGATCAAGTCCTGGGTTGACCAGCAGTATGAGGATGGTCGTGTTACTGTGCTTTGCGAAGCAGAACTGGAAGCAATTGTAGCAGAGACTTGCCAGAGACTTGGAATTACGTTAAAATAGGGTAACTGTGGACATAGTTCACAGTTACCACAAAACATATACTAGGAGGTAATAATGGGTAAAATTCAAATGCAGACCCCTCTTGTTGAGATGGATGGGGACGAGATGACCAGAATTCTGTGGCAGTTGATCAAGGATGAGCTTCTTCTTCCTTTTATTGATCTGAAGACAGAATACTATGATCTTGGACTGGAATACAGAAATGAGACTGATGACCAGGTAACCATAGATGCAGCGGAAGCCACCAAGAAATACGGAGTTGCTGTTAAATGTGCCACCATTACCCCGAATAAAGCCAGAATGTCTGAGTACAATCTGAAGAAAATGTACAAAAGCCCTAACGGAACTATTCGTGCAATCCTGGATGGAACTGTTTTTCGTGCTCCCATTGTGGTAAAGGGAATCGAGCCATGTGTGAAGAACTGGAAGAAACCTATCACCATTGCCCGTCATGCTTACGGTGATGTATATAAGAATGCCGAGATGTACATTGACAAACCAGGAGATGCTATGCTGGTATTCAAAGGAGAAGACGGCGAGGAGAGAACGGAGCTGATCCATCACTTTGATACTCCAGGCGTGATCCAGGGTGTTCATAACCTGGACAAATCCATTACCAGCTTTGCAAGATGCTGCTTTAATTATGCCTTAGATACCAAACAGGATCTGTGGTTTGGAGGCAAGGATACCATTTCCAAAACATACGATGGCAAATTTAAAGAAATATTCCATAATATTTATGAAGCTGAGTTAAGGATAAATTTGAGGCAGCAGGCATTACGTTCTTCTATAGTCTGATTGATGATGTAGTAGCCCGCGTAATGAAAGCAGAAGGTGGATTTATCTGGGGCTGTAAGAACTATGACGGAGATGTTATGAGTGACATGATTTCCTCTGCATTTGGTTCTCTGGCAATGATGACTTCTGTACTGGTTTCTCCAGATGGATATTATGAGTATGAGGCAGCTCACGGAACTGTACAGAGACATTACTATCGTCATCTGAAAGGAGAGGAGACCTCCACCAACTCTGTAGCAACAATCTTCGCCTGGACCGGTGCTCTGCGAAAAAGGGGTGAGCTGGATCAGAATCAGGAGCTTATAGAGTTCGCAGATAAGCTGGAGAAAGCAACCCTTTCCACCATCGAAGGCGGACAGATGACCAAAGACCTGGCACTGATTACTTCCTTAAAGGATGTAAAAGTCCTTAACAGCCGCGAGTTTATTCTTGCAATCAGAGAGAAGCTTGAGGCCATGTAATAAAACAGACAGCTTTTAAAAGTTGTTTGAAGTAAAAATGTTAATATTGTTATAAAAAAGAAACAGGAACGGTTTCGGATATTTATATTCGAAATTTGTTCCTGTTTTTGAAATAAATATGAAATGTAAGGCTCAAAAGAACAGGTTACTGGTATTTTATGCCAGCTCCTCCCATTTTTCATAAAGCCCTTCCAGTTCTTCTGCTATAGCAGCTTTTTCCCGGCTGAGCTTCGTGCATTCTGCCACATTCGTACAGATATCTGGCAGAACCATGGTTTCATCAATTTCTTTATCCCTTGCTTCCAGCTCTTCAATCCGTGCTTCCACTTTCTTCAGCTCATTTTCCCGTTTTCTCTTCAGAGCCTGTTCCTCTTTCTGCTGCTGCCAGGTGAGTTTGGTTTCAGAAACGTTTTCCTTAACTTCCTGAGCTGCGGTCTCCTGAGCAGGAGCATAAATCCGGGTCATCTCATCCTTCTTTTCCAGATAGTAATCATAATCACCGATATAATTGACAATGGCCTGGTTGGTCAGATCCATAATGCGGGTAGCAGTCTGGTTAATAAAATAACGGTCATGGGAAACGTAGAGGACAGTTCCTGTGTAGCTGTTCAGTGCTTCCTCCAGAATCTCCTTGGATGCAATATCCAGATGGTTGGTAGCTCATCCAGTATCAGGAAGTTGGCTTCTGAGAGCATCAGCTTCGCCAGGGAAACACGGCCGCGTTCACCACCGGAGAGAGAGGAAATCAGCTTAAACACATCATCTCCTGTGAAAAGAAAAGCAGCCAGCATATTGCGGATTTCAGTCTCAGTGAGAGTCGGATACGTGTCTGATATCTCCTGGAAAATAGTTTTCTCCATATGCAGAACATGATGCTCCTGGTCATAATAACCGATCTGAACCTTGGAGCCAAGGGCAAACCGTCCGGCGTCAGCTGCTACGATTCCATTGAGAATTTTCAGAATTGTAGTCTTGCCAGTGCCATTGTTTCCAATCAGAGCCACACGCTCTCCGCGCTTGATCTCAAAATTAATATCGGTAAATAAGGTCTGTCCCGGGAAAGACTTGGAAAGTCCTTCTACAGTAAGTACATCATTCCCACTGATAAAACGTGGTTCCAGGGAAATACGCATCTGGTTATCAATTTCAATTGGTTTCTCAATACGCTGGATCTTGTCCAGCATTTTTACACGGCTCTCAGCACGCTTAATGGATTTCTCACGGTTAAAGGAGCGGAGCTTGGTGATAACAGCCTCCTGATGTTTGATCTCTCTTTGCTGGTTCAGGTAAGCCTTGTACTGGGCGTCACGCAGCTGCGCTTTTTTCAGGGCATAAGCGGAATAGTTGCCTTCGTACATTCTCATCTGGCAGCCTCGATCTCCACAATCTTGGTAACTACCTTGTCCAGAAAATAACGGTCATGGGAAACGATAAATACAGCACCCGGGTAGTTGAGAAGATAGGTCTCAAGCCATGCGATGCTCTCCATATCCAGATGGTTGGTAGGCTCGTCCAGAAGGAGAATATCCGGTTTGGAAATCAGAAGCTTGCCAAGTGCAACCCGGGTTTTCTGACCTCCGGAAAGGTTCTCAATCTGTTTGCCGTAGTCTTCTTCTTCAAATCCAAGACCTTTTAAAACTCCTACGATTTCACTTTTATAAGCGTAGCCGTTTTCCAGCTCAAACTGGTGCGTCAGGCGGGTATAGCTGTTCATCAGGCTCTCAAGTTTGTCGCCTGCTACGTATTTCATTTCCTGTTCCAGAGAACGGATCTTGTCCTCCATATCCAAAATGTACTGCTTGGTGGTCATCAGTCTTCGTAAATGGTGTGATGACCGTGGATACCTGGTACTGGGCCAGATAACCGATCTTCTTATCCTTGGCAATGACCACTTGACCGGAATCCGCGGAAATCTCCTCCATGATAATACGAAGAAGAGTCGTTTTTCCCGCACCGTTATTGCCGATGAGAGCGGCCTTTTCCCGTTCTTCTATGTGAAAAGAAGCATCCTGCAGGATTACCTTTTCCCCAAAAGATTTGCAGATGCTCTGACATGATAAAATCATAAGTTCCTCCTTAAAAAGGCGGTTCTGTATACACAGAAACAGCATTATTAGAATGTTCAATAGTATATTATACTTGAAAAATTTATTTTTTGAAAGAATAATTGTCAAATCACAAAAAAAATTGCAAAAATTTGTAATTCTGCACAACTTTAATTGACAAGAAAATAACATTTCGGTATAATTGACATAGTGTTACGCGGGCTGCCGATTACAGGTAATGTTCCGCGATGCGTTTTTAGCGGAAAATTACAGGCAGCGGAAACAAGGAGGGGAACATTTTGGATGCAAAAGAGATCTCAAAGGCGGTAATTAAGAGATTGCCAAGATATTATCGCTATCTGGGGGAGCTGATGGAAGAGAAGGTGGAACGTATATCTTCCAACGACTTGAGTAAAAAAATGCATGTGACTGCTTCGCAGATCCGACAGGATTTAAATAATTTCGGCGGTTTTGGACAGCAGGGATATGGATATAATGTAGAATATCTTTATACAGAAATTGGTAAAATACTGGGACTGGACACCATTCATCCCATGATCATCCTGGGTGCAGGTAATCTGGGACAGGCACTTGCCAATTATGGAGACTTCGAAAAACGTGGCTTCCGTCTGGTAGGGATTTTTGACGTAAACCCGGTTTTGGAGGGGATTTCCGTTCGCGGGATCGAGATCCAGATGGTTAGCAGTCTCCCGGAATTTATCAGGGAGAATCAGGTGGAGATTGCCATTCTGACCCTGCCGAAGAATAAGGCTAAGGAGATGGCGAAGGTTCTTATTGACAATGGAATCAAGGCAATCTGGAATTTTGCCCATACAGATCTTGACGCCCCGGAGGATGTGATCGTAGAGAACGTTCATCTGTCCGAGAGTCTGATGGCACTGTCTTACAACTTAAGCCAGTATCGTAACGAACATAAAGAAAACAAAGAATAAAAGTCAAAGAGGACTGCTGCTTGTCTCGCTGAAGGATTTACAGGAGACCGGGCGGCAGTTTTGCATTAGGAGTGGCCTTATGAAAAAAGTTGTAACCTGCAGTCAGATGAAGCTGCTTGACCATGGCACTATTCATAATATGCATGTTCCCTCCCTGGTTCTCATGGAGAGGGCGGCACTTGCCACAGCAGAAGAGATCCGGAAATATCTGGAAAAGAAAAACGGTTCTGCTAATTTGAAAAAAGAACGGATTCTGACCGTCTGCGGATCTGGCAATAACGGAGGTGACGGCATTGCCATTGCAAGACTTCTGCATTTGGCGGGAATCCGTTCTGAGATTTATCTTGCAGGAAATCCGGATAAAATGACAGAAGAAACCCGACATCAGTGGGATATTGCCATGAGCTACCAGGTACCGGTAATGAATAACCCTGTATGGATGAATATACTGTTATAGTAGACGGAATTTTCGGCGTTGGACTCTCCAGGGAGATTACCGGGAATTACAAAGAGATAATTGACCATATGAATGAAGCTCCTGCGTATAAAGCAGCGGTGGATATTCCGTCTGGCATTCATGGAGATACAGGAGCTGTTCTTGGAACTGCTTTTGAGGCAGATCTTACCGTAACATTTGCATATAAAAAACGTGGACTTTGTCTGTATCCGGGAAGAGCTTATGCTGGCAGAACTGTGGTGGCGGATATTGGGATTTATGACCGGGACCGTGATGGCAGTGAGCTTGCAAGCAAGGCTGCCTGGCATATGGAAAAATCTGACGTGAAAACTCTTCCGGCAAGAAAACCATGGGGAAATAAAGGAACATTTGGCAAGGTCCTTCTTGTAGCGGGTTCGAAGGGAATGTGCGGAGCAGCCTGCCTGAGTGCCAGTGCAGCACTTCATGGAGGTGCCGGGATGGTGAAGATCCAGACTGTGGAAGAGAACCGGATTCCTTTACAGAGCCTTTTGCCTGAGGCAATGCTGACCAGCGAATTTGATGAGGAAGCCAATAGGAAAAATTTAAACTGGTGTGATGTGCTGGTGATCGGTCCAGGGCTTGGAACAGAAGGCTCAGGAAAGGAAAGAATGCTTTGGTTCCTGGAAAACGGAACAAAAGCAGGAAAGCCTGTTATACTGGATGCAGATGGTCTGAATATTCTGGCAATGCATCCACAATGGATGAAATTCATAGGGAAACAGACCATTCTCACACCCCACATGGGCGAGATGAGCCGTCTTTGCGGCTTGGATGTATCAAAACTAAAGGAAGACCCTGTAGCCCGTGCTTATCAATATGCAGAGAAAAGTGGCGGTGTTCTGGTACTGAAAGACGCATGTACAGTAGTGACTGACCGGAATGAAAAGCTGTATCTGAATCTTTCTGGTAATTCGGGAATGGCCACAGCAGGAAGCGGAGATGTACTTTCCGGTATTATCGCAGCTGTTCTCTGCATGTATTTAAGCTGTGAGGAAGAACAGGAGCTTTCCTATAAAGCTGCCCTGGCAGTATACATTCACGGTCTTTGCGGTGATATTGCCAGAGAGAAAAAAGGATCTCACGGCATGACGGCGAAGGATATGATCGAAGCCCTGCCGGAAGTTTTGAAACTGGCAGAAGTTCAGAGTAAAGAATGAGAATTGTGACGTACATTTTGCAGAACGCCTTTTGGGGCATGCTCTGATAAATTTAGAAAATCGAGGAAAATGTTATGGAAAAATACAGCAGAATCAAAGCATTGATTTCTCTTGACGCAATCAGATATAATTTTGAACAGATGAAGAAGAACATAAAAGAGGGTACAAAGATCATCGCAGTGATCAAAGCGGATGCATATGGTCACGGTGCAGTACCTATTGCGAGAATGCTTGAGGAATTTGATTATATATGGGGATTTGCTGCGGCTACAGCCCAGGAGGCATTACAGCTTCGAAGAGCCGGGATCACAAGGCCGATTCTGATCCTGGGGCTGGTATTTGAAGAATATTATAAAGAACTTGCCGAAAATGATGTGCGCATGGCCGTCTGTGATTATGAGACCGCCAGGAAGTTTAACAAAGCTGCTGAAGAAGCGGGCAAAAAAGGTCTGATCCATCTGGCTGCTGATACAGGCATGACCAGGATCGGATTTAAGGACAGAGAAGAGAGTCTGGAGGAAATCCGCAGAATTGCAGCTCTTCCCAATGTGGAAATTGAAGGTTTATTTACTCATTTTGCAAGAGCAGATGAATACGACCGCACCCCGGCAATGGTTCAGCTGAAACGATATCTTGATTTTGCTGATCTTCTGGAAAAAAATGGAATCCATATTCCACTGCATCACTGCTCCAATAGTGCCGGAATAATCCGTGTACCGGAAGCCAACCTGAACATTGTCCGTGCAGGAATTACCATTTATGGAATTTATCCTTCTGAGGAAGTGGAAAAAGACATCGTAATGCTGAAACCTGTAATGTCACTGAAGAGTCATGTTTCCTACGTGAAGGATGTGGAGCCTGGGGTTCAGGTAAGCTACGGTGGAACCTACACGACAGATCATGTTACAAAGATGGCAACAATTCCTGTGGGATATGCAGATGGATACCCCAGAATGCTTTCTAATAAAGGCTGGGTTCTGATCCATGGAAAAAAAAGCGCCGATCTGTGGCAGAGTCTGCATGGACCAGTTTATGTAGATGTGACAGAAATTCCGGATGTAAAGACAGGGGATGAAGTGACACTGCTTGGAAAAGATGGGGATGAGGTTATCAGTGCAGATACACTGGGAGATCTGTCCGGCCGTTTTTCTTATGAATTTGTATGTAATATCAGCAAACGTGTGCCAAGAATCTATATCCGCGATGGGAAAGAGTGCGGCGAGCTGACATATTTTGACTGAGGATACCCAGAAAAATTGTGACGCACATCCTTTGGAAAGTCTTTTGCAGGTATGCGTCAGGTAAGAACAATACAGACGGAAAGGATTCCGTTACCGGCTTTTGCAAGAATCCGTAACGAATTGCGGGAAAAATACCACACATGTATACACATGAAAAAAGTTGGAAATACTTATTTTCAGAAAAGTAAAAGTAAAACGGAGTGTGAATTGTGTGGTAATTAAAAGAGGGGATATTTTTTATGCGGATCTTCGGCCGTGGTGGGAAGCGAGCAAGGAGGTATCCGACCGGTACTTATTATTCAGAATGATGTAGGCAACAGACATAGTCCTACCGTGATCTGCGCAGCTATTACATCCAAAATGAACAAGGCGAAGCTGCCTACCCATATTGAGATTGATGCATCGGCCTATGGAATTGAAAAAGATTCTGTAATTTTGTTAGAACAGCTTCGCACCATTGACAAGAGAAGATTAAAAGATAAAGTATGTCATCTGGACGGTCCTATGCTTGTCAAGGTGAACCATGCTCTTGAAATCAGCCTGGAGCTTACATTCTCTTGACGAAAAGAAACTTTAGTGATATAGTTGTAAAGTCTCAGCGGCATTGACTGCCGCAATTGCACATTCGTGCTGCTGTGGAATAAGGAAGCAGCAGTATGTTTTCGTTACTGCGAAGGTAATAAGCAGTAACGCTGTCTAGGAGGAACAAAGGTTTAATATATGGAATCTGGCAGTAGTATGCCCCTGGCGGGCTTTGTCATTTTATTATTGCTTTTGTGGCTGAATGGTATTTTTTATGGATTTTCAGCTGCAGTGCACAATCTGAGCGAAAACGAAGTGGAGAAACGGGCGCAGGAAGGAGATAAGAAAGCAGTCTTTCTTCTTTCCCTGATCAACAATCCTGTTTCATTTGTCAATGCGATTCCGCTGATTGTTATGGCTTCCGGAGTCTGTTTCGGAGCATTTATCGTTCCATGGGCTACCGAGACCTTTCATCCCTACATAAAGCATTTGGCTGCATTGATCCTGGTGCTTGCACTGGTGATCATTCTGCTTGCGTCTCTTGGTATTCTTACATTCAGGAGAATCGGAACCTATCACCCGGAAAAATATGCATATCGGTATATGAAGATTGTAGGATTTTTTACCAGGATCCTGTATCCTTTTACTATGTGCGTAACCTTTATTGCCAAGCTGGCAGCAAGGCCATTTGGTGTTGCTTTTAATCAGTCAGAGGATCCGGTGACGGAGGAAGAGATCATTTCCATTGTAGATGAAGCCCATGAGCAAGGTGTCATTGAGGAAAACGAAGCAGAGATGATCCAGAATATCATGGAGTTTACGGACACTGAAGCCAAGGACATTATGACGCATCGCAAGAATGTGATCGCATTTGATGAGGAGGACAATCTTCAGACCATTGTGGATACCATGCTTGAGGAAGGAAATTCCCGTTATCCTGTATTTAGAGAGACAATAGATAATATAGTAGGAATTATTCATTATAAAGATGCTTTGAAATTCCTTACCAGGAATTCCTGGGCGAAGTTCAAACCTCTTAAGGATCTGCCGGGATTGATCAGGGAAGCTTCTTTTATTCCGGAGACAAGGGGAATTAGTGATCTTTTCAAATCCATGCAGATGAAGAAATTCATATGGCAGTGGTAGTGGACGAGTATGGACAGACTTCAGGAATTGTCTCAATGGAAGATATTCTGGAGGAAATCGTAGGAGATATTCTGGATGAATACGATGAAGACGACAGTACGTTCCGGACGCAGAAGGATAACAGTGTGATCATTGACGCACTGGCGTATCTGGAAGATGTAGCAGAAGAGCTTGGAATTGATTTCGGTAAAGTGGAATTTGAGACCTTAAATGGTTATCTGACGAATCTTCTTGGACATATTCCCACAGAAGATGATCTGGATAAAGAAATTGTTGTAAACGGCTACCGTTTCAGAATTCTTTCCCTTGGCAACAAAACCATCGGAAAGGTGCGGGCCGAAAAGATAAAAAAAGAACCAAAAGGAGAGGATAAGAAATGTCAGGACATTCAAAATTCGCAAACATAAAGCACAAGAAAGAAAAAAACGATGCTAAAAAAGGAAAAATCTTTACCATCATCGGTCGTGAGATCGTAATGGCTGTTAAAGCAGGTGGTCCGGATCCGAACAACAATGGTAAGCTTCGTGACGTTATTGCAAAGGCAAAGGCAAACAACATGCCAAACGATACCATCGAGCGTGGTATTAAGAAAGCAGCCGGTGCTGATTCCGCAGACAGTTACGAGAAAGCTGTATACGAAGGATATGGTCCGAATGGTGTTGCCATCATCGTTGAGACTCTGACTGATAACAAGAACCGTACAGCCAGCAACGTAAGAAACGCTTTTACAAAGGGTAACGGAAGCATTGGAACCCAGGGCTGTGTATCCTATATGTTCGATCAGAAGGGTCAGATCATCATCGACAAGGAAGAGTGCGAGATGGACGCTGACGAACTGATGATGACCGCTCTTGATGCAGGTGCTGAGGATTTCAATGAAGAAGAGGACAGCTATGAAGTTCTCACTGCTCCGGATGATTTAGGCGCAGTACGCGAGGCTCTTGAGGCCGCAGGTGTTCCGCTTCTTGAGGCACAGGTTGCCATGATCCCGCAGACAACTGTTGAACTGACAGATGAGAAATCCCTTAAGGATATCCAGAGAATCCTTGATCTTCTGGATGATGACGACGATGTAACAGATGTATGGCATAACTGGGACGAATAATTTAATCAGATTTGCAGATACTACCTCCATACGATTGTATGGAGGTATTTTTATGCAGCAAAGAGAGGATAATGAAGCCGAAAGCGAAAAAAAAGAATCTGTGGAAAAAGAAGAACAGCAAAATAAGCAGATCCGTGATATGGGACAGGTTATTTTAAATGAGAATTCTAATAAATATAAAGTGGAACTTCTGACGATCATCGGTGAGGTAGAGGGGCACGAATCGGCGCCGTCTCACAGCAAAACTACAAAATACGAGCATGTTTTGCCAAAACTTGCCATGATCGAGGATGACAAGTCTGTGGACGGACTTCTGGTTTTGCTTAATACTGTGGGCGGTGACGTGGAAGCTGGTCTTGCCATTGCAGAGATGATCGCCTCTTTAAGCGTGCCAACAGTGTCCCTGGTACTTGGCGGCGGTCACTCCATTGGTGTTCCCATGGCTGTATCCGCAGATTATTCTTTTGTAGTTCCCAGTGCCACCATGGTGATCCATCCTGTTCGCACAAATGGCATGTTTATTGGTGTTGCCCAGTCCTACCGCAACATAGAGAAAATCCAGGACCGGATCACCACCTTTATTTCCAGTCATACCCACGTGCCCCAGGAAAGACTGGAAGAACTGATGCTGGACACTACGCAGCTGGTAAAAGATGTGGGAACTATGTTAGAAGGTCCGGAGGCAGTGAAAGAAGGTCTGATAGATGAAGTTGGAGGAATGAAAGAAGCTCTTGGAAAATTATATGAATTAATTGGTGAAGAGAAAAGCAAATCCCCCGAAAAATGAAAAATTATACATTTTTTGGAAAAATATAAGAAAAACAGGAGAATTTTATTTTACTAACCTGTCTTTTTGTGCTATAGTGTTATAGGATATGACCGACACAAGTGTCCATACAGCGGACATATACATGAAGTGACGGTTAAATATAGGTTACTGCCCGCGGAGTGAGCAGCAACAAATATAGTACTTCAGGAGGGAACTATGTATAAGATACTCAACGCAGAGAAACTTTCTGCAAATGTTTTTCTTATGGATGTGGAAGCTCCTCGTGTGGCTAAGCATTGTCTGCCTGGCCAGTTCGTCATCGTGAAGATGGACGAAGTAGGAGAGAGAATTCCGCTTACAATCTGCGACTATGATGCAGAGAAAGGTACTGTAACAATCGTTTTCCAGCCGGCTGGTGCTTCAACAACCAGAATGGCCCAGCTGAAAGCAGGCGATTACTTCGAAGATTTTGTTGGACCTCTGGGACAGCCATCTGAACTTTGCCATGAAGATCTCGAAGAGCTTAAGAAGAAAAAAATCGTTTTCGTAGCAGGTGGTGTTGGTACAGCTCCTGTATATCCTCAGGTGAAATGGCTTCACGAGCATGGCATTACCGCTGATGCGATCGTTGGTGCCAAGACAAAGGATCTCCTTATTCTTGAGGACAAGATGAAAGAAGTATGTAATCTGTATGTTACTACAGATGATGGTTCTTATGTACGTAAAGGTATGGGTACAGATGTACTTCGTGACCTTGTGCAGAACCAGGGCAAAGAGTATGATCTCTGCGTTGCAATCGGACCGATGATCATGATGAAATTTGTCTGCCTGTTAACAAAAGAACTGAACATTCCTACAGTTGTCAGCATGAACCCGATCATGGTAGACGGAACCGGTATGTGCGGAGCCTGTCGTTTAATGGTTGGAGGCGAAGTGAAATTTGCCTGCGTAGACGGACCGGAATTTGATGGACATAAAGTTGATTTCGACCTTGCCATGAAGAGACAGCAGATGTATAAGACCGAAGAGGGACGTGCTCTTCTGAAGCTTCAGGAAGGCGATACCCATCACGGCGGATGCGGACATTGTGGAGGTGACAAATAATGGCAGATGTATTAAAGAAAGTACCAGTCAGAGAGCAGGCTCCTAAGGTTCGTGCTACTAACTTTGAAGAGGTTTGCCTTGGTTACAATAAAGAAGAGGCAATGGAAGAAGCAAACAGATGCCTTGGCTGTAAGAAAGCAAAATGTATGGAAGGATGCCCGGTATCTATCAATATCCCAGGCTTCGTTCATGAAGTAAAAGAAGGAAACTTTGAAAAAGCTTACCAGATTATCGGTGAGTCCAGTGCTCTTCCGGCTGTCTGCGGACGTGTATGTCCTCAGGAGACACAGTGCGAGGGTAAATGTATCCGTGGTCTGAAAGGGGAAGCTGTTTCCATTGGTAAACTGGAGCGTTTCGTTGCTGACTGGGCGAAGGAGAATGGTATTAAGCCAGTTCCGGCTGCACAGAAGAACGGACATAAAGTTGCAGTTATCGGTTCCGGACCTTCCGGACTTACCTGCGCCGGAGATCTTGCAAAGATGGGTTACGATGTAACAATTTTCGAGGCACTTCACAAAGCAGGTGGAGTTCTTGTTTATGGTATTCCGGAATTCCGTCTTCCAAAAGACAAAGTAGTTGCTGCAGAGGTTGAGAACGTAAAATCTCTGGGTGTTAAGATTGAGACCAACGTTATCATTGGTAAATCCGTAACAATCGATGAGCTTCTTAAAGATGAGGGATTTGAGGCTGTATTTATCGGATCCGGTGCCGGACTTCCTATGTTCATGGGAATCCCGGGTGAGCAGGCTAACGGTGTATTCTCCGCTAACGAGTACCTGACACGTAACAACCTTATGAAAGCATTCCGTGAGGATTATGATACTCCGATCGCACATGGCAAGAAGGTTGCTGTTGTTGGTGGTGGTAACGTTGCTATGGAGCTGCAAGAACTGCACTTCGTCTTGGCGCAGAGGTACATATTATTTATCGTCGTTCAGAAGCAGAGCTGCCTGCACGTAAAGAGGAAGTTCATCACGCAAAAGAAGAGGGCGTACAGTTTGATCTTCTCTGCAATCCTGTTGAGATCCTTACAGATGACAAAGACTGGGTAACCGGTATTAAATGTATCCGTATGGAGCTTGGCGAGCCGGACGCTTCCGGAAGAAGACGCCCTGTTGAGATTCCTGGTTCTGAGTTTACCATCGACGTTGATACTGTTATCATGTCCCTTGGTACAAGCCCGAACCCGCTGATTTCTTCTACAACCATCGGTCTTGATGTAAACAAGAGAAAATGTATCATTGCTGACGAAGAGTTTGGTAAGACTTCAAAAGAAGGCGTATATGCTGGTGGAGATGCTGTTACAGGTGCTGCCACTGTTATCCTTGCTATGGGAGCAGGTAAAGCAGGTGCACGCGGCATCGATGAGTATATTAAGAGCAAATATGCAAAATAAAAGCTGCTGGCCGCAAAATGGACAGTAACAAATAATATGCACTTTTTTGCTGAGAAGTAAGAAGGTGTGAGTTCCCTGTCTGGGATTTCGGTTTGAAATCTCAGGCAGGGTTTTTTCTATATATTAGAGCGTGTTTGAAAAATAATTCCTGCAATCTCACGCCCCACAGACAAAACAGTCGTTCGATTAAGTTGTATCTTTGCCGGCTTTGTGATATAATAGGTACACTTGGCGGGCTTTCGCGGCCTGTCTTATCCCAAAGAAAAGGAAATATTGAATATGTCAGTTTTACAGGCGATTTTATTAGGAATTGTTCAGGGGATCACGGAGTTTCTTCCTGTGAGCAGTTTCGGACATCTGGCAGCCATAGAAAATGCAATGGGAATTACACGAAACACTGCAGTCCTTTTTGAAGTGCTTCTTCACATGGGCACGATGGTGGCAGTTTTTTTTGCATTCCATGAAGATCTCCGCCGGATCGGAGAGGAACTTCTGGGCATGATCATGGATATAATCGGGAATGTAAATATCTATTTTCACAATAGGAAAACCGGTGACAATCTCCACTATGCCAGAGTGGTGCACGGAACATACCGTAAATTTACAGCGATTATGGCTGTATCATTTATTCCCACAGCATTGCTTGGATACATTTGCAGAAGACTGGTGACAAGAGCGGCGATTTCCCCGCTTCTTCCAGGAGCATGTATCCTTGTGACAGGAGTGTTTCTTCTTGTGACAGACCTCAGTAATATCGGTGGAATCAAGACACCGAAAGATGTGACTTATGACAATGCCATGTGGATTGGAATTTGTCAGGGGATTTCCGTATTTCCAGGTATATCCAGATGTGGAATGACGATTTGTGCAGGCTTATTATGCGGTTTCAGCAGGAAATTTGCAGTGAAATATTCTTATCTTATCAGCATTCCGGCAGTTCTAGGCTCTCTTTTTCTGGAGCTTGGACAGTTTACCACGCCAAAGATGAGTGTGTCTCTTGGATTTACCTATGTCTTTGGTATGATCGTGGCGGGAGTAGTTGGATATTTTATGATACGCAATCTGCTCCGCATTTTGCAGCATGCGAAACTGCGCTATTTCGCATTTTACTGTTTTGTGGCAGGAGCCATAGCGCTTATTAGCAATTTTGCATAACTGTCCGGCAGGAAAGCTTACAGAAACACGGATCGGTTACAAATTTGCCTGATGAAGGGGGAACTTTTTAATGGCAGCGTCTAATACGCCGAAGAAATCAACAACCAAACGTGGTACATCCGCGAAGAAAAAATCTTCCGCACGTACCCAGTCTAAAAAGAATACAGCAGGAAAGCAGTCAATATCCAGCGGCTTTCAGACGGAAATCATACTTCTGGTGCTGATGGCGGCAGCGATCATTCTTATGGTAAGTTGTGTCGGACTTGGTGGAAATGTCGGAGGAAGCATCAGCAAGGTACTCATGGGAGTAATGGGACTGATGGCTTATATTTTTCCCGTTGTACTTTTTATTATGGCAGCATTTCTGATCTCCAATAAGGGAAATGTGCTTGCTTATAAAAAAACAGCCGCCGCCGCAGTTCTGTTTCTGATCTGCTGTGGACTGGCACAGCTTTTTACAGAAGGCTATACAGAGAGTACAACTCTTGCAGAATATTACAGGATCAGTTCTGAGTATCGTACTGGTGGCGGAGCCATTGGAGGCGCAATCTGTATTTCTACAATCTCCGCATTTGGAACCATCGGTGCTTATGTGATCATTGTACTTGTGATCCTTGTATGTTTGATCCTGATCACGCAGCATTCTTTCCTGGGATTTTTGTATAAGATTTATGATAAGATCCTGGAAGCTGTGAAGGGGCAGCAGGCGCTCTATCAGGAGGGAGCACCGGAGCGTCAGCTGAAGAAGCAGCTGAAAGTCCAGCAGCGCCAGCTGGCAGCCCAGGAGCGCCGTGAGAAAAGGATGCAGGAGCTGGAAGCTGCACTTGCCGAAGAAGGGATTACTTCAGATATGGTGGAAGAACCATCCCGTTTTGAGAAAAAGGCAGCCAAACAGAAAGGGAAAAAGGCTTCCAGGACAGCTGGAAATGATTCCAGGGCAAATTCCCGGATGAGAATGCGTGGAAATAACCAGGCCCGGGCAGAAGAGGAGAAAACCTGGATTCTACAAGCTTTCTTGCAGGGACAGATTTATTTGAAGATAGAAATTCCGAGGAAAGCGGGGAATCTGTGGATCAGGAATTTCCTTTAAATCCAGAGAATGCCATGAATCCGGGAGATGCAGGATCACTGGAGAATATGACTACAGTGAATGGAGAATTTTCCGAGAGTGCTTCTGCTCAGAATCTTCCGATTAATACAGGAAAGTATGTGGATATCAGTGAGTATCGGGTCCAGGATGATGATCTGTCAATTGATGACAGATCATCACAGGAGGAAACACAGCTGCAGTTTGCAATTCACCGTTCTGAGCCAGAGCAGTCAGACGAGCCAGATCTGAATACGAGCGCCTCCTCTGGACAAGATGATCCTGTACCGTCATATTCTATGGAAAAGGATACCACGGAAGAGGACGGTACTGTCTATATGAAAAATCCAGTTAGCAGTGACCAACCAGCTGAGGCAGAGGAAGAAGAAAACAGTTATGATGGAGTGGATTTTAATGAAGCTATGGCTACCATGCAGAATGCAGTTGCTTTGACGAGAGATACTTCTGGCGCAGCAGGTGGCGCTGCCCATGGATCTCCGGCAACTTCTGGCTTCCACTCTTCTGAAGCTTCTGACGAAATGGCAGCGGGGAATGGAGTTTCGGATGAAACTACTTCCCGTCAGTCGGCGAAGAATCCTAAGTCTTCCAGGCAGGAGATTGCCAACGGAATTGTAAATATCCAGCATGAGATCAAAACCCAGGAAGCGGCGGTGAAAAAGGAATATCAGTATCCGCCTGTGAATCTTCTGAAACGTGGAAATGGGAAATCCCAGGGAGATTCTGATTCCCATCTTCGAAAGACAGCTCAGAAATTACAGGAAATCCTGTATAATTTCGGAGTAAATGCCAAGGTTACAAACGTAAGCTGCGGACCTACAGTTACCAGGTATGAGCTGCAGCCGGAAATGGGTGTAAAGGTAAGCAAGATCGTAGGTCTCTCTGATGATATCAAGCTGAATCTTGCCGCGCCGGATATCCGTATCGAAGCTCCGATCCCGGGTAAAGCAGCTGTAGGTATCGAGGTACCAAATAAAGAACACAGTGCGGTTATGCTCCGTGATCTGATCCAGAGCCCGGAGTTTATGAATGCCAAATCCAAGCTGGCTTTTGCTGCTGGTAAAGATATTGAGGGTAAGACGATCGTGGCAGATATTGCAAGATGCCCCACCTTCTGATCGCAGGTTCCACCGGATCTGGTAAATCTGTTTGTATCAATACACTTATTATCAGTATTTTATATAAAGCCAAGCCAGACGAGGTTAAGCTGATCATGATTGACCCGAAAGTGGTAGAGCTTAGTGTTTATAATGGTATCCCGCATCTGTTCATTCCGGTTGTCACAGATCCGAAGAAAGCTGCGGGGGCTCTGAACTGGGCAGTAAATGAGATGAGTAACCGTTACAATACTTTTGCAGAGTATGGGGTACGAAATCTGGAAGAGTTTAACCGCAAGATTGAGAAGATGAAGTTCCCGGAGGGAGAGCAGCGCCCTGAGAAAATGTGTCAGATCGTCATTATCGTAGATGAGCTTGCAGACCTTATGATGGTTGCACCAGGGGATGTGGAGGACGCTATTTGTCGTCTGGCCCAGCTGGCCCGTGCTGCAGGCATCCATCTGGTTATTGCTACCCAGAGACCGTCTGTCAATGTTATTACCGGTCTTATTAAGGCGAACATGCCGTCACGTATTGCCTTTGCTGTCACTTCCGGTGTGGACTCCAGAACCATTCTGGATATGAACGGCGCAGAGAAGCTTCTTGGTAAAGGAGATATGCTGTTTTATCCGCAGGGCTACCAGAAGCCTGCCAGACTGCAGGGAGCCTTTGTTTCAGATGACGAAGTCAGCAATATTGTGGATTTCCTTGCAGATAAAAATCCACGGACAGATTACGACAATAAGATTGAACAGCAGATGAACAATGCGGTTCTTACAGCTGGCGGAAGCTCTGGCGGCAATGAGCGAGATGTCTATTTCGAGCAGGCGGGTAAGTTCATTATTGAGAAGGAAAAGGCTTCCATCGGTATGCTGCAGAGAATGTATAAGATTGGATTTAACCGCGCAGCCCGTATTATGGATCAGCTGTGCGATGCCGGGGTTGTAGGGCCGGAAGAGGCACCAAGCCTCGTAAGGTACTTATGTCTATGGAGGAATTCCAGACATACGTGGAAGAACATTTGTAGGAAATTAATTCATGTTATGAAAATTTGTATATGAATAATAGCACAGAACCTGTCTAAATACGTTTAAAATAAACTATGAGGACGGATTATCAGAAGTATGAATTGGAGTAATAGTTAAGAAAATATAATTCATGTAAAGGAGACAATAGAAATGGTAAAACATATGGTAATGTGGTCATTTAAAGAAGAGATTCCTGAGGAGAAGAAACCTGAATTAAAAGCACAGATCAAAGAGCATCTTGAAGGTCTGGTTGGTGTTGTGCCAGGGCTCATTAAGGCAGAGGTTGTTACAGACCTTCTTCCATCCAGCACACGTGATTTATGTCTGATCACTGAGCTGGAAAGCGCTGAGGCACTGGCTGCCTATGCAGTAAATCCGAATCATGTTCATGTTGCGGACACTTACGTAAGACCAAATGTATGCGACCGTGTAGCAATGGACTTTGAGGTGTAAATGGAAATTCGTATTATCACAGTTGGAAAAATTAAAGAGAAATACCTGAATGACGGAATTGCAGAGTACGCCAAGCGCCTTGGCCGCTACTGTAAGTTGAATTTTATCCAGGTGCCAGATGAGAAGACTCCGGATAAAGCTTCCGATGCGCTGAACCGTCAGATCAAAGAGACGGAGGGCAATCGGCTTCTTAGCCATATTCGCGATACAGATTATGTGATTACACTTGCTATAGAGGGTAAAATGCTGGATTCTGTAGAGCTTTCTGACCTGATTGCCAGATTAGGCGTTCAGGGAAAAAGCAGCATTGCCTTTGTGATCGGAGGATCACTTGGGCTTTCTGATGCTGTTTTGAAACGGGCAGATTATAAGCTCAGTTTTTCAAGAATGACGTTTCCGCATCAATTGATGCAGATGATTCTGTTGGAACAAATTTACAGGGGATATCGGATTATGAATCATGAGCCTTATCATAAATAATGAGATTTCATTTTTGTAAAGTTCCATAAATGATAATTACAGACACAAGAACTCCCAGATGTTAGAGCATGTTCGAGGCAGCTAACATCCGGGAGTTTATTAGTTTACACGAGCAATCAGTCAAAACCTAAAGCCGACGTTTGTGTAAGTTTCTGGCGATTGCTGCCATAACGCGCAAAACGTGTGGTGTACGGTTTGTTAAAGCTTGCAATATATTTGAAGATAAATTTGGAAGTGGTACTTAAATTCCACTTGTACGGATAGATTCCACAGCCTCTTTGATTTTCTCTGGTGGAAGTACCAGCGCGAAGCGCACATATCCTTCCCCATGAGGACCAAAGCTTGCGCCAGGAGTAACGATGACACCGGCTTTTTCCATTAATTCCATACAGAATGCCATGCTGTCCGTGCGTTTTCCCGGAAGCTTTGCCCATACGAACATAGTTCCTTTGCCGTTTGGCTTCTCCCAGCCAATGGAAGCAAGTCCGTCACATAGAGCATCACGGCGTGCCTGGTATTGTCTGCATTGTTCTTTTACGCTGTCAAGAGGTCCCTCAAGAGCAGCGATAGCAGCTTTCTGGATTGGCAGGAACATACCGAAATCGATCTGGCTGCGAAGCTTTTTTTAGAGCAGAGATGATTTCTGGATTTCCAATGAGAAAGCTGATTCTGGCGCCGGTTACGTTAAAGGATTTGGAAAGGCTGAAAAACTCAACACCAACCTCCCGCGCACCAGGAGTGGCAAGAAAACTTCCACCTTCCACGCCATCAAAGATAATGTCGCTGTATGCATTGTCATGGATAATTACAATATCGTATTTTTTTGCAAATGCAACAATTTCTTCATAAAGTCCTGGTGTGGCAATGCTGCCTACCGGGTTGGATGGAAGAGAGACTACCATGTAACGGGCCTTGCGAGCCACATCTTCCGGAATATCCTTTACATATGGCAGGAAATCATGCTCTGCTACAAGCGGGTAGTAGTAAGGAACTGCGCCTCCTAATTTGCTTCCTGCTGCGAAAACCGGATAGCACGGATCTGGAAGAAGAACCACGTCTCCCTCGTCGCATAAAGTCATGCCAAGATGTCCCATGCCTTCCTGACTGCCATAAACGGACATTACCATATCCGGTGTGATTTCCACATGGAAGCGCTTCTTGTAATATGCACAGACCGCATTCAGAAGCTCAGGCAGATCGCGGAGACTGTAACGCCAGTTCTGATCGTCAGCAGCAGCTTCCATCAGTGCTTTCTTAATATGATCCGGTGTATGGAAATCCGGCGTTCCAACACTCATGTTGTAGATCTTCTTTCCCTGTTTCTCAAGTTCAAGCCGCCTTTCATTGAGCGCGGCAAAAATTTCATCTCCAAATAAATTCAGTCTTTTGGAAAAATTCATCGTAAGTAAGCCTTCTTTCTCTCAAAATGCCAAACCAATAGGTTTATGCTAAAATCCTGTTTATTTTATCACAGTACTACAACAGAGTGCAAGACAAAAATGTATTTTCGGGCAAGACATTTGTATTGCTAATAGCAAACGAAAATGGATGGCTGCCGTGCACTGCCAGATTTAGGGGTAAAGTTCTTTTTTTGTATAAATTTTAGAAAAAAATAGCAGCAGACACTTAAGAGGGCATTGTCTAAAAATAGAGAAACGTGTATAATTGGCTATATCAAACCAAGGGAGGAAAAGAAAATGAAGAAGTTTCTCGAAGAATTTAAGGAATTTTTTGCATGGTGAAAGCTCTGAATAAAGCAGCTGAGAAAATCCCCCCCCTTGATTTGAATAAAAAGACATGCGAGGACATAAATGAAAGACTACATGGCCCCTATGGAGGGCGTGACAAACTTTGTATACCGCCGGACTTATCACCGGTTTTATCATCCCATGGATAAATATTTTACTCCGTTTATTTCTGCCAAGCCGAAGAAAAACCTGAGCTTCCAGGAAATTTGCGAGGTGTCACCGGAGCGGAATGAGGGAATGTACGTGGTTCCCCAGATCCTGACCTGCAATGCAGATGATTTTATCCGTACTGCCCAGCTTTTGAAAGATGATTACGGACACCAGGAAGTGAACCTGAATCTTGGTTGTCCTTCTGGAACAGTTACAGCGAAGGGAAAGGGTGCCGGATTTCTGGCAGAGCCCCAGAAGCTGGATCAGTTCCTGGATCAGATTTTTTCGAAACTGATATGAAATTTCCATAAAGACCAGAATTGGAACTCACTACGAGGAAGACTGGGAGTATCTGCTGGCCATTTATGAAAAATATCCCATTCATGAACTGATCATCCACCCAAGGATTCAGACAGATATGTATCGCGGAGTGCCGCGGCTCGGAGCTTATGAGAAGGCTGTAAACCGTCTGAAAATGCCACTTTGCTATAATGGGAATCTGTTTTCTGCAGCTGATTATAAGCGGATTACAGAGCGTTTTCCAGACACTTGCTGCTTCATGTATGGAAGAGGGCTGATCACGAATCCGGCTGGTAACTGAGATCCGGGAAGGCATTCGTCCGGATAAAAAGACAGTAAGAGAATTCCATGATTGTCTTTTCGAAGAGTATCGGGAACTTCTTTCCGGCGAACGGAATGTGCTGTTCCGTATGAAAGAATTATGGAGCTATATGGCCGTTAATTTTACAAATTATGAGAAATATGCCAAGAAAATCAAGAAATCCCAGCATCTGTCAGAGTATTCGTCTGTGGTATCCAGTTTATTTGCAGAGCAGGATTTGATAGATTAAGTATTTTGGATATTTAGAACGCTGAAAGGATCCCCCTTGGCGGGCTAAATAGCAATAAATAATTCGAAAGAGGAATAACATGTTAAATACCGATCGTTTTGAAGAATTTATATCTCAGTATCCCATTTATGAATACCGCCTTGTGGATACTGCTGAAATAGAGGTAAGAGAGCGGGTGCGGATCATCTGCAAACAGGAGTGTGAGCGTTACGGCACTACCTGGGCCTGTCCCCCTGCTGTGGGCAGTCTGGAAGAATGTGGGAAGCGAATCCACAGTTATCCAAATGGAATCCTTTTTTCCAGTGTGGCAGAGGTTTCCGATGTGATGAACATGGCGGAAATGCTTGCTACCCGAGATGCTCACGAGGAGCTGACTACAGAGGTAGCCGGATTTTTGAAAGGGGAGGGATTTGAGACATTTACCTTGTCCACTGAATCCTGCGATCTTTGCGAGCATTGTGCCTATTTAGACGGAAAGCCCTGTCGCTTCCCTGAGAAAATGCATCCCTGCCTGGAAAGTCACGGTGTAGTGGTAAATGAGCTGGTAGAGCATCATTCCATGGAATATAATCTTGGCGGAAATACCATTCTGTGGTTTTCCTGGTGCTTTTTCGCCAGAGAGCGTGATCTGTTAAATATAAATCAGAATGAAAAGAAAACCTCCCGCATAAGCTAGAGATAAAGACCGGGAGGCTTTTTTTATGTCTGTATCAGAACGTTTTATGACAGCTATGGAACTTCCTGGTGACCTGTCCTGTAAAGCCCCTATTATAACGATTACCGGACCGTCGCAGGTACAGATTGAAAATTATAAAAGCATCTTATCCTATACAAGCGAGAAATTAATCGTGGTTACCTGCCAGGGACGCGTGATCCTTCAAGGGAAAAATCTGGAAATATTTCATTACACTACTTGGGAAATGGAAATAAAAGGGCAGATTTTGTCGGTAATGTTAGAGCGTGTTTGAAAAATCATTTCCGCAATCTGTATGCCCCGG
>ENA-OQAA01000544-OQAA01000544.1-human-gut-metagenome-genome-assembly--contig:-NODE-544-length-25237-cov-1.760454_pt1 | contig 25237 bp, 29 predicted proteins | sample MGYA00242489_ERZ504515 | MGnify/ENA primary metagenome ERZ504515 (study PRJEB26092, sample SAMD00036237) | human gut metagenome | host: Homo sapiens | study: EMG produced TPA metagenomics assembly of... | reverse complement strand
CAACGCACCTCTTCAAGTGTCCGCTCCGGATACCCATTTGCAGCAAGCGCTGCATTTGTGCTCTCCTTTAAATCCTCCAATGTATCAAGAATTGTTCCATCTAAATCAAATATGGCAAGTCTATAGCTCATCCTATGATTCTTCCTTTCCGTAAGATTAATGTAATTACACGCGCTTTTTCTTCCAAAGCCCCGTGCGGTATACCACATACAAAATCACAGATGACAGTGCATTGCTGACAACGACGCTATACCAGATGCTTCGAACTCCCATATGAAGCCAATGCTCGCATACATAAAGTGTTGCGAATCGAAATACCCACAGCCTCGTTGCATCAACTGCCATCGTAACTTCCGTATGACCGCTTCCCTGAAAGAGACCGCTTGTGGAATTATAAACACCATTTGTAAAGCACCATAACGCCATGATGCTAAGAAAATCTGCAGCCATAGCTATTACTTCTTCATCTGTTGAAAACAACCCTACTATCGCCTCTGATAAAAATGGACGCGATAGAATCAGTCCTCCAACAAACAAAAAAATAACACTCACACGTCTTGCGATCTTATAGCCTTTTTCAGCGCGGTCAATCTGATTAGCTCCAATGTTTTGACCAACAATTGTCGCAACTGCTGAGCCAATACCATTTGATGGCAGCGTGATAAGACCATTTACCTTGTTGCCAATTCCGTATGCTGCCATTGCTCCAGTACCATACACATAGACATTTCTGCTCATTAAAAGAAAGCCAAGCTGCATTGTACTTCCGCCGATTGCAGTCGGAAGACCAACTGTGAGAATACTCTTCATTTTGCTTTTTTCAAAGCGAAAGCCCTTTAAACGAATCCTTACACCTGTTGTATCTCTCTTTAAGATGACAAGTGAAATCATTGCTGGAACTGCCTAGCAATAACTGTCGCAAGCGCTGCTCCTGCTGCTCCCCAGTGTATCACAATCATTAAAAGTGGGTCAAGTACAACATTAAGTAAAATTCCTGTCAGATTTAAAAACATAGGTGATACTGTATCACCTTGCGCCTGCCTAATCGCTGCAAAAATATTGACCCATGTATAAAAACGGCATATCTAAAATAACAAGCCTAAGATACACATTTGCAACTTTTGCTGTCGGCTCATCTGCTCCAAGCCAGTTTACCACAGTAGGGGTAAAAATTGCAATAACTCCGGCGCAGATGATGGAAAATATCATTGCGCAGACAAAGATCTGACTTGCCATGGAGCTGCCTCTTCTTTTTTTTGATGCTCCGATAAGCTGTGCAATCAAAACAGCACCTGCCACCGTAAGTCCCGATCCAAAGTTTACCACAATTTGCTGTAGCGGCGAAACAAGATTAATTGCTGCTAATTCATTTGTTCCAAGCTGTCCGAGCCAATAAGTATCGGTCAGATTATACATAGTCTGTAAAAAACTATTGATCACAACAGGTACTGCCAGTGCGAGAATTGCCTTTCCAATACTGCCATGCAGGATCAGCTTAATATTTTTTTCGGTTACTTTTGCCTTTGCCATAACAGCCAGCCCTTCCTAAGTTCTATTCTTCAAACCCTCTTTTAATCAAAAACGGCGCTGTTATCCGAAGACAACAGCGCACCTTTTATTTGTTTTTAACCCTTTACAGCACCTACATTAACACCCTTTACGAAGTATTTCTGCAGGAACGGATACAGAATCATGAATGGTAAAATTGCAATGATAATTGCCGCACTCTTTACGGTATTCTCAGTTGCACCGCCGTTTGCCTGCGGAAGATCACTACCCATCATGATACTTCTTAACTTCATCTGGAAGTTATAGAGAGTAGAATCAGTAATGTACAGCTTGTAGTTGGTGTAATCATTCCAGTAAGCAACTGCAAACATCAGACCGATGGAAGCAAGTGCTGCCTTGGAAAGCGGAAGTACAACCTTGATAAATGTTGCCATTGGCGTACATCCATCAAGTGTTGCTGCCTCAAACAAGCTCTGCGGAATACCCTCGAAGAAGTTTCTCATCAAAACAAGGTTATAAATATTGATTGCTGGAAGAAGTACAACGCCGAGCAGGTTATTTGTTAAACCCAAGTTTTCATAACCAAGTAAGTCGGGATCATACCACCGTTGAAGATCATGGTAAACAGCAGGAAGTTTGCAAAGAATGTTCTTCCCGGCATATCCCACTGAATTAAAACATATGCACCAAGTGTAGAAAGTGCCAGACCAAGGAAGGTACCTGCCAGTGTTGTTCCAACGGAGATCAGAAGTGGACGATACAGAGTCGGATTTGACAGTACACTCTCATATCCAGCCAGACCAAACTGCTTCGGCCACAATCTCATACCATAAGCAGAACTTAAGTCGAAGGAATCGACTAATACCTTATAAATCGGAATCAACATGAATAATGGAGATCAAGAATAAAAATGATTCCATTAAATTACATTAAAAAAGTCTAATCTTTGGATGATCTTTCATTTGTTCTCCACCTCCTTAAACAATACCGCGTCCGTTACGAACCTTCTTACTGATATAGTTACAGATCAGTACGAGTACGCAGCCGACAAGTGACTTGAATAAACCTACCGCTGTAGTATAACCGTAATTCGGGATACCGGCCGCTGTTGAAGGTCTGGTTGTAAACGTATGTCTGAATAACCTCTGCCTTTTCCATAACAGCATCATTCTGTAATACGAATACAGACTCGAACAAGTTAAGAACCTTTGCCAAGTTCAGGATGATAACAGTGATGATCGTGTTTGCCAGTGCCGGCATGGTGATGTACCACATCTTCTTCCAGCGTCCTGCACCATCAATACCAGCAGCCTCATAAATTTCCTGGCTGATACCAACAAGTGTTGCCATGATGATAATGGTCTGCCATCCTGTATCCTTCCATACGTTAATAACAAAGAATGCCGGTGTCCACCACTTTAAGCTTCCAAGGAAATAAATCTCGCTTCCTTTTTCAACCACACCGATTGAAGCAAGGAAAGAGTTTACAAGACCCTGACTTGATGGAGAAAGAATCAAGCCAAAAACAGATGCTGTAACAACCCAAGATAAGAAATGCGGCAGATAAATAATTGTCTGTGCAACCTTCTTAAAATGAACGTTTATAATCTCGTTTAATAACAGTGAAACAACTACTGCCGCAAATGTATTCAAAAGCAGCTTAGAGATACTTAAAAACAGCGTATTTTTAAATGCACGCCAGAACATTGGCTTTGAAAACAAAGTCTCAAAGTTTTTGAATCCCGTCCATACAGGATCTTTAATCAGCTTGTACTCGGTGAATGAATAAACAATACCGAACATTGGCAGATAGTAGAATACTACTACAAAGATAAATACAGGAAGGAACATCAAATAGAACCATCTGTACTTATACATCTGCTCTTTGAGTGGCTTCTTGTGTGATACAACAGTCCCGTCTGGGAGCGTTATAGTGTTCTTTTTTGCCATCGTTTTCTCCTTTTTTATTATATTTGTAAACTTAGATGCTTCGGATTTTTCCTGCATCAAAAATGATGTCAGAAATCTCACTGTATGTGCGCTTCTTCCATCTATCTGAAAGACGAAAAAAACTGCTGAGAGTCAAATTTATTGATATGCCTCCCAGCAGCTATCCGTCTGTCATACAAATCAATTGTCCTGCATACGCTTTTAACTTAGTGCATACAAGTCAGGTTTGGGACTGATTAGTTGTTCAGAGAATCAACAATCTTCTGAGACCAGTTATTTCCACCCTGCTGATCAAAGTATGCCATACCATCCTCAACGCTCATGCCCTGAGTAACAACCTTAGCGATTACTTCATTCTTAAGTGTGTCAGATCACCGTTATATCTGCCATCTCATCAGTGGAAACAACCAGCTGAGCCATCTTGCTGTGCTCCTGGAAAGTCTCTGCAGAAACCTTTGCCTCTTCTGCTACTGCATCTGCCTTTGGATCGTTCTCAAGCGGAGCAACTGCAAGCATCGGGTCGATGTGGTTCTTTGTATAAACAGTTCCCTCTTTCTCTCTGTTCTCTAACATATGGAACTGGCCTTCCTCGTATGTAACACCGCAAACTTCCTCAGCTGCTGTTGACCAGTGAACACCCTCTACACCATATGTCCATAAGAACTGCATATCGCCGCCATCTAACATGCTCTCGATAAAGTATTTATATACACCTCTGGATTTGAGCAAGCCTCAGTAATACACCAAGCCGGTGCAACACGCTCTGTATAAGCGCCAAGCTCCTCGATCGGCGGGATTGCTACAAGCTCACTGTCAAGACCATTTGCCTCAAGATTTGTCTTTAAGTTGGTTGCCATGTTCCTGCCCAGTATGTGAATACACCAAACTTATCCTCATAGAACTTGGTACGGCAGTCAGATGTTGCATTAGTCAGAGACTCCTTATCAATGTAGCCAGCCTCGTATGCACTCTTTAACTCTCTCTAAAGCATCCTTCATGGAATCCTCTGTAAAGCCATCTACCCATACGCCTTCATCATTCTTGTAGAAGCTCGGGTAAGCATCCTGATAGAACTCCGGCAGATAGTTTGTATATGGAGCCTCAGTTCCGATCAGACCAGCAGAAGATACACCATATGTATCGCCGTCAACACCATTCCATCTGGATCGCCAGTGGTAAATGCCTCAAGCATTGCCAGATACTCATCATAAGTAGTCGGAACCTCTAAGCCACAGTTATCTAACCATGCCTTCTTTACATAAGTGATGCAACCGTTTCCTCTTGCAGGAGAAATTCCGTACAGAGAACCATCAATCTTTAAACCATCGATAACGCTCTGGTCGGTAATACGATCCTTGAGCTCGGAGTTGTCATATGCTTCTGTCATATCCCAAAGAACGCCCTCTGCTGCGTAGCTAGCGTAGTATGTAGAACCTAACAGAACAACATCCGGCCAATCGCCGCCTGCGATGGTCTGACCTAATACATCATAGTACTGTGAATGGTCTGGCTGAATAATCTGAAGGTCAATACCGGTAAGCTCTTCCCATCTTGCCTCGAACTCTGCCTGTCCGTTCTCCTGTGTGAAAACGGTACCGTCAAACATTACTGTGATCTTCTCCGGCTTTTCTACCTCATCTGCCATAACAGCTGGTGCAATGCCCATAGAAGCCATTACCATTGCAGCACTTGATGCCAGTGCCATCAATTTTCTCTTCTCCATTTAGAAATCCTCCTTCAGATATACATCTGTTGTGTATCACAACATCTTTGTTTATCATTTTACTACGCAAACGATAAAATTACAAGTAGTTTTTGAATTTTTACTAATAAACGTTTTATTCCCTAATAAGTTTCCGTCACTTTTGATTCTTTTCTTTGTTTTTTCTGTGTTCTTAAATTGACACTTTCTCATTAATTCGTTATACTGAACAAAAAGAAGGAGGATTTTTGTTATTTATGAATACAATTACAAGTACCACATTTCCTGAAGCAGCAGGCATATCTGCCTCCTGCATCATTGACGCCTTACGCGAAATCGATATACGAGAAGTTTCTATGCACAGCTTTCTATTATGCAAAGATGACTGTCTTGTTGCAGAAGCTACTATGCGCCAGTAAAGAAAAATGACCATTCGTCGGATGTTTTCTGTCACAAAAAGCTTTACAAGCATCGCAATTGGACTTTTACAGGAGGAAGGCCGCCTGTCTCTTGACGATTCTATTGTAAAATTTTTCCCAGAATACGTCCCGAACGCTTCCGAGGCACATCCATGGCTTCTTGCCACCACAATCCGTGACATGCTCTCCATGCGCTCCTGCCATGCTTCAACTACTTACGATAAATTCAGCTCAAAAACAGACTGGGTTAAAAGCTTTTTTACCGTAGCTCCTACACATAAGCCTGGAACTGTATTTCACTATGATACATCTTCCTCACATACACTGTGCGCTCTTGTAGAAAAACTGACAGGCATGAAAATGCTTGACTACCTTCGAAACAAAGTTTTAAACGAAATTGGTTTTTCAAAAGAGGCCTATTGTCTTACAGATGGTTTTGGCGTTAGTATGGGCGGTTCAGGTCTGATGGCAACCTCACGCGATTTTATGCTCTTTGCACTTTTGATCTTAAATAATGGAAAGTTGAATGGAAAACAGTATATTTCAGCTGATTATATTAAAGAATCGACCTCATTTCAGACAGCAACATGTGTCACAGGTCCCGTTCCATCTGAAAGCCAGGGCTATGGATTACAGTTTTGGATTGGCGAGCATGGCTCAATTGTTTGCTACGGAATGGGCGGTCAGCTTGCTATTCTTTTGCCAGAATATAACACGGCAATCGTGACAACTGCTGACACGCAAGGCTATCAGGGCGGCAACCAGGTCATCTATGATGCAATCTTTCGTCCATATCTTGCCAGAGCTTGAAAAGAAAAAGGCACCATGGACACCATCTGACGAAGAAAAACTTGCTTTTGAGCAATTTATGAGTAAGCTTGCAATGCGTCCGCTTAACCATAATAAATCTGCTTCTGAGTCATGGAACAACAAATTTGAAAATGTCAATGACATTAAATACAAGTTTTTTGACCAATTTTAGGCCAATTATGTCAAGTTTTGAAGGGACATATGTAATCAAAAAGGCTTCTGACGCTGCAAAGACACTTGATAAAAACATAATCAATGAAACAATTTGGGATGAGATTTCATTTGAGATGAGTGATCCACTGACGCCATCTGCGATGGGGAAAGTGGCATTAAAGTGCCATGTTTCCCCGTACAATACAGATTCCACAGTGACTTTTGAATTTGGCTTTGGTGTTTTAAAGGAAGGTACGCTTAATATGACTACTCATATGGGAAACCGTGCCGATGAGCCTGTGCCTGTTTCTATGCATTACGCAGCAAGCGCAGAATGGCTTAGCGAAAACATGCTTTATATCCGCGTTCACCTGCTTGATACCTCTGTCGGCTCTATCCATATTCAGGCTGTATTTGGTGAATCTGATGTTACTATTTTCCTTCGCAAACAAGAAGAAACGCTGTTTGGAGAGTTTTCAGGTCATCTGTATGGCACTAGACAATAATATCTATCTTTTAAGATGAATTTAAGCAAAAATAATCCATTTACAATGAGCTTTTACCATGTTAAAAAAAAAGGCAGACTATAAATTAGGGAGGGAATACATATGAAACCTTCATCAAATACTGCCGACATGACAAAGGGCAGCCCAGTCAGACTAATTCTGACTTTCTCTGTCCCACTGATCATCGGCAATATCTTCCAGCAATTCTATAACATGGTGGACTCGATTGTCGTAGGAAATTTTGTAGGTGCCAATGCGCTTGGCGCTGTCGGTGCTTGCGGCTCACTTAAACTGGTTGTTCTTCTCACTTTCATCTGGTCTTGGCATTGGAATTGGTGTCATTGTCTCGCAATTTTACGGTGCGAAGCGATTTGATAAGGTCAGTGAGACGATTGCAAACTCGTTCTATGTACTAATCTCGTCGGCGCTTGTTGTCAGCATTTTGTGCTACTTGATTGCGCCGGCTGTTTTAAGGCTTTTGAAGACACCAGATGACATCATTAACGACTCGATCACCTATATGAGAACGACCTGCCTAGGAATCGTTGCAATTTCTCTATATAACGGTGTCTCCTCAATCCTTCGAGCACTTGGTGATTCAAAGACACCTCTGTACTTTCTGATCCTATCAAGCATTTGCAATGTGCTTTTGGATCTCTTGTTTGTCATTAGCTTTGGCTGGGGCGTATTTGGTGTTGCATTTGCAACGATCCTCTCTCAGGCACTATCAGCCGTCGTAAGTCTCTTCTATGCATTCAAGAAAATATCTTATTTCCATCTGACAAAGAAGCAGCTAAAGCCTGATTTTGATCATCAAAACTCTTACCGACTCGGTGTTCCTATTGCCTTGCAAAGCAGCATGATCGCTGTCTCTTGCGTATTCTTGCAGTCGATTGTCAACAGCTTTGGTTCTACGGTTGTCTCTGCCTACACAATCACAAACCGAATTGAGCAATTGATCAACCAGCCTTATAACTCAATCGGCACTGCTCTTACCACCTATGCTGGTCAAAACATTGGTGCTGGGGATACTGAGCGAGTAAAGCTTGGATTCAAAAAATCAATTGGCATTATTGCTGCGTTTAGCGCAATTATGATTCCAGTTACCTTTATTTTTGGAAAAAATATCGCCGGTCTCTTTGTTAAAGAAACCGACGTCATTAATCTTGGTGCTTCTGCTTTGAAAATCACCAGTGTATGCTATTTCTTTCTTGGTATGATCTACATTCCAAGGGGCATTTTAAATGGATGTGGCGATGCTGGATTTGCGATGATCAATGGTCTAGCTGAGGTTTTCTGCCGTCTGGTATATGCCTCTGTTCTGACAAAAATTCCAAAGATTGGCTTCTGGGGCATCTGGATGACAACGGGACTTACTTGGCTGACTGTCTCGATCGTCTGCCTAATTCGATACGCATCTGGAAAATGGAAACAGAAAGCGATTCGAACAAATTAAAACTCTGAATACCTACGAATTACTCCGTTACTTCGTTTACCCTTTGAGGTCAGGCACGGATAAACTTAGTTTTCATGAACTGACCCCAATCCTGTGACATGCCGCAATGTGCACATTTTCACCTTCCCCTGAAAGTGTCTGCACCTGCGGCATTTCTGCTTTGCATCTTTCTGTGCAGTACACACATCTAGTATGAAATGGGCATCCTGACGGTGGATCGGATGGGCTTGGAATCTCACCAAAAAGCACACCTGCATTGACATCAAACAGTGCCTTTGTGTACGGATGTGCAGGATTCTTTAGAATTTCCTCGGTTGTGCCAAGCTCAACCAAATGACCTAAATACATCACGCCAATTCGGTCTGACAGATACGATACCACGCCTAAATCATGTGAGATAAAAAGAGAGGTCAGCTGATATTTTTCTTGAAGCTCACGCATCAAATTCAAAATCTGCGCCTGAACAGAGACATCAAGCGCTGACACTGGCTCATCTGCGACAAGAAATGCCGGATTCATCAAAAATGCAAGGGCAATGCTGACGCGCTGTCTTTGACCACCAGACAATTCCTTTGGATAGCGATTTGCATATTCTGCATCTAGGCCAACTTCTTTTAATATTTCCTCTACCTTTGCCTTTCGTTCTTCTTTTTTCATGTTTTTTCTATGAATCTTAAGCGGTTCTTCTAAAAGCCAACCAATTTTCTTTCTCGGATTAAGCGACGAGTATGGATCCTGAAAAACCATCTGAATCTCTTTTCGAAGCGGATGAAACTGCCTCTCATTCATTGAAGTAATGTCTTGTCCACGAAATAAAATAGAACCTTTATCTGGTGTAAGAAGATGAACCAGCATATTTCCAATAGTTGATTTTCCGCAGCCAGACTCCCCGACAAGACCAAGTGTCTCTCCCTCGTAAAGCGTCAGATTAAAATTTGATACGGCAAAAACATCCTTCTCATTTACCGTCATGATATGTTTTTGTCACATCTTTTAGCTCAATCAATGGCTGTCTTTGTTTTATTTGTTCAGTCATGAGTATTGCCCCTTCCTGAGTCAAAATTTTTTATTCCAACATGCTACAGCGCGTCCACCATCCTGTACTAGCAAAGGCACTTCTTTTTGACACTTATTTGTACAGTTACTCACACCTTCTGCAAAGCCACAGCCAGTATTACTTCTTGCATATAATCCCGGCACACTGCCTGGTATAGCCTTTAATGGCTTTCCGCGCTTTGTAATATCAGGAATCGCCTCTACAAGACCTTTTGTATACGGATGAAGTGGATCCGATAAGATCTGATCAACCGGTCCACTCTCCACAATGCGACCTGCGTACATAATGTAAACGCGACTGCACAGTCTGCTTACAACGCCAAGATCGTGTGAAATCAGAAGAATAGCTGTATTAGTCTTTTTATTCATCTGGCGCATCAAATCCATAATCTGCGTCTGAATCGTAACATCAAGCGCAGTTGTTGGCTCATCGGCAATTAAAAGAGCCGGATTATTTATAAATGCCATGGCAATCATAACTCGCTGGCGCTGTCCACCTGATAACTGGTGAGGATAGCAGTCATACAGATCTTCCACATCTGGAAGACCAACGCTTTTTAGCTGTTCTAAGACAAGGCTCTTTGCCTCTTTTTTACTTATGCCCTTTTGGTGAGTTAAAAGACATTCGCATACCTGTTTTCCAACTTTAATCAGTGGATTGAGTGCCGTCATCGGCTCCTGAAAAATCATTGAAATCTCGCTTCCGCGAAGCTTCATCCACTCTTTTTGTGTAAGCCCTGTTAAATCCACAGAACCTGATTCACCATCCAAACACAGATGACCGCCAAGCGCGTATCCTTTGGCTGAAGGCCCATCATCGACAGAGCTGTAATTGACTTTCCACAGCCAGACTCACCAATTAATGCAACCATCTCTCCTGCATCAATGTGCATATTAAAATCTGTCACCGCCGGATACCACTTTTCATTTTCAAAATCCAATGAAAAATGTTCTGCCCTAAATTCAATCATTGCTCAGTCACCTCCTGGATTCCGTCTCCAATCAAATTAAAACTCATGACAAGCAATGTAATAACAATCGCTGGCATGGCAATGTTCCATGGTGCCATAAGAAGCGTCTGCTGGGCATCTGAAAGCATCAGTCCAAGACTTGGCTTTGGCGGTGCTACACCAAGTCCTAAGTAGCTTAAGCCTGCCTCTGACATGACAGCTGACGCAAATGTTAATGATGCAGTTGCCGTCAGCTCTGAGAATAGATTTGGCAAAATATGCAAAAACATGATTCTCGGTGCAGATGCTCCCCTGACACGCTCTGCTTTTACAAAATCAGCTTCACGAAGCTTTAAAAATCCGCTTCGCGCCATACGTACAAATCGCGGAATGGACATAATTGACAATGCCAGAATTGTATTGCTTAGACCTCGTCCAAATATACACATCAGCATTAACGCGAGCAAAATCCCAGGAAATGCCATCTGTGCGTCCACAATTTTCATAATCACTTCATCGACATATCCGCCAAAATATCCAGAACAGGCGCCAAGAAGTGTTCCCACAAGTCCGCCTGCTACTACAACGACAACACCAATGCCAAATCGAATACCTGTATACCCTTCATTATGCGCTCATCACATCTCGACCAACTGATCTGTTCCCATCGGATGCGCTATGCTAGGAAGCGACAGCTTGGTGCAAGATACATTTCTTCTGGATCATATGGCAGCCAAAATAAGCTGACAACAAGCATCCCAAGCATAATAAACGCCAGAATTGCTCCTGTAAGAAAGCTTTTATCTTTTAAATATCGTTTCATGGATTGTTTTCCTTTTTATAATCTAAATAAATGAGTTCACGGGCTGCCTAAGTTATCACTGGGCTTCGAACGATGGCTTAGCCTAGGTTACTAGCCCGTGAACAATCTACTTTACTTCAGACGAATTCTCGGATCTACCAGTGAATAGATCAGATCAACGGCGAAATTGCACACCACAACAATGAGCGCCAAGTAGAAGGTCAGTCCCTGCAGTAATGGCAGATCTCGGCTGGAGATGGAGACTGAGATTAGTCGTCCGATTCCCGGCATGGAGAAGACATTTTCGACGATGATACTTCCTCCTAGGATATCTGCTGCTGTCATACCAAAAATGGTAATTACTGGAATCAGGGAATTTCTAAGCACATGACGGTACATCACCTTATTTTTTCCCAAACCTTTACTGTAGCAGTACGCACATAATCCTGCTTTCTTTGCCCGTTAACTGACGCCTTAACATAGCGAATCACTATTGCACTTGTACCAAGCGCTAATGAGCATGACGGCAATATAAGGCTTTTAAGCCATCCTGACGGGCTTTCTGAAAATGATACAAAACCAATAGATGGAAGCCATTTTAAACCAACTGTAAAAATGCTGATTAAAAAGATTGCCATACAGAAAGACGGGATGGAAATGCTGACCTGTGAGAGCATGGAAAGCGGAAGACTATACCACTTATCTGAGTGGTCTGCCAGCCACACACCAGCCAAAACACCAATTATCAATGTCAGAATAAGTGTTATTATCGCAAGACTTCCAGTTACTTCAAGCGCATCTGATATAAGCTGTGCAACCGGCTGCTGGTAACGATATGAAACTCCAAGATCGCCTCGAAACAGGCCTGCAATCCAATCTACATAACGCACAAGTGCAGGCTTATCTAATCCCATGCTCTTATTCAGTGCCTCAATCTGCATGGGATCTGCATCTACTCCGAGAATGATATAGGCAGGATTTCCCGGCAAAATCTGAAAAACACTGAATGTAATAAAAGACACTAGCAGCAGCGTTACCAAAAGTCCCGCTGCTTTTTGTATATAATAATTCATATATCTGACTCCAAAACAGCCCGTCGAAAAAACTTTCGCCGGGCTGCCTTTCTTATATAGATTTATTCCTCGTAGTAAAGCTTGCTTAAATCAATGAAGCTTACCGGTAGAAAGTGTAGCCCTTTAAATCGCTTCTTGTAACAGCAATGGCATTCGGATCACAGATCCATACAGCAGCAGCGTCATCTGTCAGCATCTTTTGACACTCCTTAAATAACTCAACGCGCTCCTCATCAGAAGCTGTCTTTGCTTCTTCGATCAGTTTATCGTAATCCGGATTATTATATTTCATGAAATTCTTTGCATAATCGCTTACATAACGACCTAAAATATCGTTTGGATCAAGCTTTCCTGTCAAACCAACAACTGTTGTCTGATAATCTGCATTTGTGTATACCTGCTCTAACCACTGACCCCACTCAACTGGTTCAATAGTTGCGTTGACATTGATCTGCTTTAACTGCTGTGCGATTACCTGAGCAGTATCAATATGCTTCTGATAATTAGACGGAACTGTGATTGTAATATCAAAGCCATCCTCATATCCTGCCTCTGCCATCAATTCCTTTGCCTTATCTACATCATATGTGTAGACATCTTCAAGCTCATCATTATAGAAATAAGACATTACCGGGCTGAAGTTACTATAAAGCTCTGTAGCATATCCGGCAAATACACCGTCAATAATCTGATCCTTATTAACTGCATACTCAAATGCCTGACGTACACGCACATCATCAAATGGCGTGGCTGAGTTATTTAACGCAAATAACTGAACCATGTTCTGCGGAGAACTGTTTACAGTAAAGTCACCTGTTAAATAATCAGCGCTGTCTGCATAAACAATTCCTGCGTCAAGCTGTCCTGACTGCAGTGCTGTTAAAACGGCACTGTCATCACCCATAATATAAATCTGTGCCTCATCGATCTTTGGCATTCTGGATTCATCATAATAATCTTCATTTTTCTCCAGAACAACCATCTGTCCAGGAACATATTTTTCAAACACAAATGGGCCAGTTCCTACCGGAGCACTTGACTGATCCTCATATCCTTTTGGAAGTACTGCTACTCTTGTATACTGCAAAAATGCAGCATCAGCCTCCGCGAGTGTCATTGTAACTGTGTAATCATCAACGGCTTCTACTGAAGTCAGATTTTTAAATTTAGAAGAAAGAGCCTCCTCTCCGCCTAAACCGGAAAGAGATTCATAGGTATATACGACGTCCTCAGCCGAAAATGCCTTTCCATTGTGGAAGGTTACGTCGTCTCTTAAATGAAAGGTATAGGTCAATCCGTCATCGGAAATATCCCAGCTCTCGGCTAATCCCGGAATCAATGCTCCTGTCTCATCAAACAGTACAAGTCCCTCAAATACATTGTGAAATACGGCCTCTGTGTCGCTTGCTGCTGAAAGCCATGGATCCAAGTTATCTGGCTCAGACTCCATATTAATGCGCACAACTGTCTTATCTGTCTCCTCTGCCGATACGCCAAACGGCATTGCTGTCACTGCCATACTCATGGTCAATGCTAATGCTGCTGTCTTACCTGTCTTTTTCATTTTTCAATTTCCTCTCTGCGCCGCTTATACAAAAGTCTGCCACGGCGGCGCTGCAGACTCTGGTCAGCGGCTCTATGCTCGCTGCCACAATTTCATTGTAGAAGATTTTTTCTGATTTGTACAGAGGATTTTCTCACTTTTCTGTTCTAAAAAGGATACATTTTATTTGATTTCCTTTTTACCTTGTAGTATAATAGGTTTATCTGCTGTGACACAGCGAATTCTATTTTTGAGGTGACTTATGATTGTATCTACCAGAGGACGTTATGCCCTGCGTGTTATGATTGATATCGCAGAGCATCCAAATGAACCATATATTCCATTAAAATCAATTGCTGCCAGACAGGGAATTTCTGAAAAATATCTGGAAAGCATTTTAAAAATTCTTGTCCAAGAACATCTTCTTGAGGGCATGCGCGGCAAGGGCGGCGGCTATCGTCTGACTATGTCTCCCAGTGAATACACAATCGGAAGAATCCTGCGCCTTACAGAAACAAGTCTTGAACCTGTCGGCTGTATTGAATCTGGCTCAACCTCCTGCCCTAAGGCATCTGAATGCCGCACAATTGGTATGTGGATGAAACTAGGTGAAATCGTAAATGACTATCTTGACAGTATTACATTAGCAGACCTGCTTGCTCAGTGATGGGCAGGCAGGTCTTTTATTTCTTCCTTACGGTGCTTTTGCGAAGCTTTGCATATGTACCTTAAAATATTACACTTTCTCTAACCGTATCTGATCAATGCGAAGGCGTGAATTTAGGCTGTGCACACTTATTTCGTGCTGACCTTTCTCTAGTTCGCACTCCCAGACTGGTGCCCACTTCCATACATGCTCTGATGCATATTTCCATAGCGGGCGTCCGCCATACAGTTCTTTTTCTGGTACAATGACGCCATCTACTCCTACAGTATAGTGTGAACAGTCATCTCCCCACTGCCATGTATGTACCCAGATGCGGTAATGACCGCCCTGTGTCTTAACTATATAGTGAAGGTTGGCGCTTCTTGTTCACTCCATGATAAGCCTTCCTTTTCGATATACATAGCAAGACCACTTTCGTTATATGCCGGACTGTCACAATAATTCCAAGAAGTGCCGTCTGCGCTGTCATTTGTAGATGCAAATGCAGTTTGTGCCATTGCAGATGCTGCGTCAATATTTATAATGCCGTTTGCCTCTGTGACAGGATTTACTGCTTTTTCTAAGATCTGCTGCGGCGTAATCTTATCGCTGTTTTCTTCTGGACGAATTATGATATCATCATCTTCCAGCGAATCTTTCCTGCTGAAAGCGGAAGATACAAAACAGGGCGCGGCTCTGGTGTTACATTGCCGTACCAGTGCTCACAATATGCATCAAGATCAATATTTTTAGGAAGCATTTCGCATTCTGGATTTGACAGGACAATTCCAAGATTGCTTCTTTTATAAGCTCCATCCACAAGTTTTGCCAGACTTGTAAGCTGACAAGACAGCTGTTTTCCTGCCTCGCTCTTTTCATCGTATAAAACGGCGCGCGTGAAGGAAACATATGGATCAATTGCTGTGAAGGTAAGATTGTGAAGTCCTGCTGCCAGTCCAGTAAAACGTCCTGAAAGCTTATCCACATTGTTTAGTATGTTATGCTTCCAATTCGCACGGTGCTCATCTGTTGACTGCGACTCAAACACATTCATTTCACCATTGTCTACAGATATGCCAATACGAATATGTCCCACAGAGCAAAGCGTTGGGAAACGATGAAGCTCTAATACAAAATCACCACCTTGTGTCAGATAGAACGGGCAGGACACTGTGCACCAGGTATCTCTGCCTCCAAAAGACTTCCCTGTGAACGGCCTAGATTAGAAATTAGCTTCCAGCCAGCTGCATCCAAGCTTGATACTTCTGTACCATTTTCTGCCTCAATAACACATCTGCCGCTGTCTTCAATCGCAACATGCAAAGCTACTGCCTTAGTCAGCTTTGCATCTTCTGCATCCTTTTGTACACGAGCCTTTACATCATCGGTCTTATCGGTTACTGGAATTGTACAAACCTTTTGTGTACCGCTAAATACTACGATTTCACCGTGGCGAACAAGTGATGACTTTGCATCATTAGATGCATTTTCAGAGCGAAGTGCTTCTGAGGATTTAATCTGTGGTATTGGGCTAAAAACGAAGCGAGTTTCTTTTGTAAGTGTTCCTTCTGTTGGAAGTGCACCGACAATCTCAAGCCACTCTGGCTTTTCAATCTTATATGACAGTGCGCCGTCTCCTGCATTTGCAAGTTCAATCCATTTCGCGTTACCGTGTGTGCTGTCTGTGAAGGTGAGCTCACTTTGGTTATTCCAGCAGGTAACAATCAACTGATCTTCTGCTGCATGTAATGGTACTTGACATGATGGATACATAGCTGTGCGCGGCGGTGGAAAATCCTCTGGTGTTAATATGCCATTCCACTTTCCGTTGCTCATCACATGATTGTAGTAGTAAAGAAGCTTTCTGCGTGCCAGATCAAATGCATGACTCTTATAAGTATAACGCTTTGCATCACTGTTTTTGCCCTGTCTTATGCAAAGACGGCTGCGATCTGCATAATAATACATGCCATTTGTAAAATAAGCTGCCTGCACCTTCATCAATATCATCTGGAAAAAGGCATCCTTCTCCTGCTCTGGCAAGTTCTCATAAATCTTCTCCAGCTCTCTGCAAATATATTCATAACGATGCATGCGTGCTGCTGCTTCATCTCCAAACGCTGTCTGTGAAAAACAGTCATCATCCATATGCTCAAGCTTTCTTGCATTTGTCAGCTGATCAAATTCTAATAGGAGCGGTGCTGCAGCTTTTCCTGGCTGTCCTGTAAACATGCTGTCTAACCATCTTGTCAAAAAAATAGTTTCGTCAAAGGTTTCAAGATCGCGATTGGTATCTCCATCTGCCTCCCATGCAAGCTTTGCGTAGAAGGAAAGCTGCTGCTCTAGTGGCTTAATTGCGCCGAAATTTGTAACCCACACCTTCTTAATACCTTCTTTGTATGCCTTTAACAGCTCATTTCTAGTGTGAGACATTGGAATTGAGCAGATAAACAGATAGGAAGCTCCTGGCGGTGCCCAGTAAGAATTATGATAATAAATACCATTTCCGCTCTTTCTTGCCTTTTCCTTCTCGCCCGGATAGCGGCGCACATAACCATAGTTGTCATTTGTCCAAATCAGTGTCAGATCTTCCGGCACCTTTAAGCCATTGTCATAAAGCTCAAGCACTTCTTTGTATGGCACAAAAGTCTTCATAGGCTCGTTATCTAATGTCTCAGAAAGAATTTTTTCCTGCGCGTCCATGACAGACTCAAGAAGTTTAATTTTGGCTTGCAGAAGTTCTTCTCCTGTCAGACCTTCAAGTGATTTTGTCTCAAAACCAGAATCATGAATTCCTCTCATACCAACTGTATAGCTGACTTCAAAATCACGGTTTTGTTCTACGCTCTCGCGCCAATACTCCTTTAAGATTTCACGGTTTCTGCCTGGAATAGAAAAATCATATTCCACATCGGTATAGCCCTTATTTGCAAGCCACGGCTTCCACTCGCGATTATTGCTTCTCATCAGCATATCACAGTGAGACGTTCCGACAACTATGCCCATGCTGTTTGCAAGCGCACCGTTTTCCTGTTTTAGATTAAAGGAATTGACATGCATTGCCGGCCAGATATAATTGAGCTTTAAGCGAAGCAGCAGTTCAAAAATCTTTTCATATGTCTTTACACCGATGGTCGTTTCACCCATATAGCGCCATACCCAGTGCTCTAACTCTTCCTCGTCGTTAATAAAAATTCCTCTGTACTCAACAGACGGATAATCCACCTTGCAATAACCATTTTCAATTACGACTTCACTTCTACGGCGCACAGGCACATCGGCAAAGAAATACCATGGTGATACACCAAGCCATTCACAGAAATCATAAATGCCATAAATTGTACCGCGGCGATCTGTTCCTGCAATTAAAAGCTCTCCGTCCTTTTCCTGAATCAAAAATGCTTCCTTACGGTACGTGCCATCCTCTGCCTGAAGCTTTGAAATATCTGCCTTTTTGTCTAACTCTGGCAGATCGCCCACTGTTCCGACAAGGATACGAATAATGCCTCCTGCTGTCACGCTGCAGTCAAGTGTACGAATTAAATCGCGCCGCAGATTCACAAGTGCAATCTTGACTGCTTCGCTCTCACTAGAGCTAAATACCAGTTCAACCTTGCTGTATTCTCTGATTACCATTGTTTTTCCTCCGTTTTTATTACAATTCAACCACTTTCACAAAGACCTAAATATCTCTGTAAAACTTTGAATCGTTACTCACTTTTCTATCGTCATCTTACAATAGCGTTCGTAAAAACGCAAGCTCATATTGACAGCAAAAAGGTGATATTTTAAAATATCAGTATGGTACAAATTTAAGTCACAAAATTAGAAAGGATCACATTATGATTACTATTAAAGCTGGACAATCTACTTCTTTTCCCCGCATCGCTGATGCTATTGAGGCAGCTAAAGCCTATGCTCCTATGCCTGTTACGATACACATTGCACCGGGACGCTATCACGAAAAGCTGACAATCTCACAGCCTCACGTTACACTTATGGGTGACGATGCTTCAAATACGATTCTTACATATGATGACTATGCAAGAGAAATCATGCCAGACGGAATAAAGCGAGGTACCTTTCGCACCTACACTTTATTTTTAGATGCACCTGATATTACACTTTGCAATCTCACTGTAGAAAATGCTGCTGGCGCTGGAAAAAAAGTTGGTCAGGCTATTGCGCTCTATGCTGAGGGAGAAGGAATACGTGTGGAAAACTGCCGCCTTATTGGAAGTCAGGACACTCTCTTTACAGGGCCGCTTCCTGAAAAAGAAAAGGAACCTGGCGGCTTTCGCGGTCCGAAGGAATTTGCCCCGCGCATCAACGGAAGACAATATTATAAAAATACTTATATATGCGGTGGTGTCGATTTTATTTTTGGAAGCGCCACTGCTTACTTTGAAAATTGTACACTTGAATCACTTCCTGAAGGCGGTGGCTATGTGACGGCCGGTTCATCGCCAAAAGGTCAAACTTATGGCTACATATTCAATCATTGCCGCTTTATTGGAAGTGAGCCTAATACATGTTACCTTGGCCGCCCATGGCGTGAGTATGCAAAAGTAGTCATTTTAAATTCTGAGATAGGTGATCATATCAAACCTGAAGGCTGGCACGACTGGGGAAAGATTGATGCTCACGATACTGTATACTTTGCAGAATACAAAAATTATGGCCCCGGTGCCGCAGGTGCGCGCCCGTCATGGACACATACACTAACCGACACAGAGGCCGAAAACTATACATATGCTTCTGTTTTTAACTGATCCCATATTCATATTTTTGTTCGTCATTTTGTGATGACTCATCATTTTTTTGACGCATATCATAATGAATATCCTGATCCATCATTTTAAGCATTGCTCTTGCGGCAGGCGGCCAAAACTGCCTGCCTATTCCATTTACAATTTCATCATGTACGCAGTCTTGCGTTAATGCCTTTCGATACGATCTATTTGAGGTCATCGCATCATATGCATCAGCAACTGCAATGATGCGCGCTGCTTCTGGTATCTCTTCCCCTTTTAAGCCTTTCGGATATCCACGTCCATCCCAGCGCTCGTGGTGATACAGCGCACCATACTGAAGTTCTGGCATTGAACTTATACGAGATAAAATCTGTGAACCGATTACTGTATGATTTTTGATATCAGAAAACTCTTTATCTGTAAGACGCCCTGGCTTTCGAAGAATAGCATCATCCACACCTATCTTACCTACATCATGAAGCAATGCCATGTAATACATGCCATCAGCTTTCTCATCATCATATCCAAGCAGTTTTGAGATCTGTCTTGTATACTTTGCCACACGAGCAGAATGACCATTTGTATAGCTATCCTTTGCATCAACAGCACGTACAAGTGATTCTATTGTTTCAATTGACTGCTCATGGTTCTTTTTTGCTGCCTGTTCATTTTCCCGCGCTGACTTGATATTCTGCACAATAATAATAATCGCCGAAAACACGAACATCAGAACAAATACTGCATAGATAAAACTGTAAACAGAAAAATATACATCAAACTTTTTCAGTTCTACATGTCTTTCAATAAACAAGAAACCTGCGATTCTAAGCAAAAACAGGCATTCTGCAATAATCAAAATCGTAAGCAATACACCATTGATACGATTGCAGTCTTCTCGAAGCTCCACGATTGGGTGGCAGACCCATTTGCAATAAATAAAATTAACAAGGAGTGGCATAAAAAGATCAATCAGCACTGTCATGGCAAGTGAATCATATATAGCTGTAAATGGCATGGACAGCAGATACAAACATAGATACAAAAAGCGTGCCGCACTGTCCACCGGATCCATCATGCGTCCATAAAAATACATCAGTAAAAAGGAGATGCCAAATACAAAAAAGTCTACACCATAAATAATATCATATGATATTTTTCCAGGCAGGAGCCGATAAAGCAGCCCCATGCACATAATCGTATAAATGTATGCCATGGGCGGGCATACCAAAAGAAAGCGCAGGAAACTGGCCACACGAAACTTTTCTTTCTTTAATGTCTTTGTCATATAAAAATATGATGGAATAAATAATAGCTGTCCAAGCAAAAAACAAACGGATCGAATTGGCATACATATCCTTTCTGTACACAGAAAAAACTTGTTTTTCTTAGTTATGTGTGATATTGTAAAATCAGCAATGAAACATTGACTAACAAAAAGGAGGGACTATTATGGATTTCTATTTTGCATCCCCATGCCGTGTATGGTGGGGCGAGATCTGGGACTGGATCTGTGGTCGCCTGTAATATGGCATCTTAAATTCAGCATAATTTACGTCTGATACAAAAAAACCTGCTCCTTTTTATCTGGAACAGGTTTTTGTTTACATGCCCGTTCCGCTGATTATTATGCCAAATTTTAGCCTAAAAATCAAGCAGAACGTCACTCATTGTCTTTTTTCTTTTTACTTGAACATTTTTCTGCGTCGATTGATATAATCCTCAAGCTCATTTACTGTCTCATCAAATCCCAATCGGCTGCTGTTAATGCATAAGTCATAGGCTCTTGAATCGCCCCACTTATCCTTGCAGTAGTAGTTGTGATACTGTTTTCTGTACTTGTCATGACGCTCCATTTTAAACTGAGCATCACGCTCAGACAAATCATAGACCTCCATAACACGCTTGCACTTACTTCGCGATCACCAAGAACAAACAAAGAAATCACATTCGGACGATCACCCAAAACAGTCTCTGCGCATCTTCCAACTACGATAAAGGACTCTCCCTCATCTGCTTTTTTTCTTCAGATACTCAAACTGTAAAAATGCTACATTTTCTTCTGCAGAACTTGAAAAACCATTCTGGCTTCTTGAAAACAGCAGTTTTCTTGGTTTCTCATCGTAGCGTCTTAAAGTCTCGACATCCACGTTTTTCTCTGCTGCTACAGCGTCTAACAAATTATGGTCATAAAGCTTAATGCCATATCTGTTTGCCAGCTCTACTGCAATTGCATGTCCGCCGCTTCCAAATTCACGTCCTAATGTTATTATCAATTGATCACTCATTGCCATTCCTCCTGACGACAAAATTAATTTACCTTATTATATAACTTTGAAGTCAATTTGTAAATATTTTTATAAAACCTTGAATATATGATGTTGAAGCAAGCTTGCATCGGATTTCTGACCTTTTGACCCTGGTATCATATTACATATATCTGGCAAATATAAACAGCATAGAAATCAAAACAACAATGATGTTGCCGGTGCTGCATATTTACAGTACTTGCCCCATCCAATCGGATGACCATTCTTTGAAGATACGGAAATACCTACTACATTTGCGGAAGCACCGATTGGTGTCGCACTTCCTCCGATATCAGTACCATTGCCAGTGCCCAGGAAAGTGTCTCCAAATCAACACCCTGCAGTGCTGACAAGCTTCTGATAACTGGAATCATGGTTGCTGCAAACGGGATATTATCAACGAATGCACTTGCAAATGCAGAAATCCAGATGATAATTGCTACCATTAACTTTGTGTTAGAACCACTTACCTTACTGATAAATTCAGCGATTACTGTAAGAACGCCAGTCTGCTCCAGACCACCAACAACAACAAACAGTCCAACAAAGAACAGCAGCGTCTTGTAATCAACCTTCTTTAACAGCTCCACTGCATATTTGTGCTCCACAATCAGTGTAATGATTGCGATAAATGTGCCGATAAAAGCTACAGTAAGACCTGTATTTGCATGTGTAACAAGAAGAACAACTGCGATCAAAAAGATCACTACGCTGCTAATAAACTCCTTCTTGTCTGTAATAGCAGAATTTGGATCTGGACAAGATGCCGGATCAACAAGCGCTGTTCCCGGCGCAACAAGCTTCTTTCTGAAGCAGAAATAAAAGTAAACTACAACCACAATAAGTGAAATCGCTGCAATGGCACCAGTATTTGTCAAGAAATCAAAGAAGCTGTAGCCCATTGAGGTTCCGATAATGATGTTCGGCGGATCTCCGCACATGGTTGCTGAGCCACCAAGATTTGCACAGAAAATCTCTGCGATAATCATTGGTACCGGATTGCTCTTTAACAAAAGACAAAGTTCAATAGTAACTGCTGCCAAAAACAAAATAACTGTAATACTGTCAATGAACATAGCCAGTACAAATGACATGATCATAAAGGTGACAAATACAGCAGTTGGCTTATAGTGAACAAGTCTTGCAATCTGTAGACAAAGCCAACGGAAAAATCCTGCCTTTCCCATTCCTTCAACCATGATCATCATACCTGCGATAAAAATGATCGTTGACCAGTTGATTCCAGATGAAGACTCTCCTGCCTCACTGGAAGCATGCCAGAAGTCCGCCGTGAAAATACTTCCAATATTCAGCGTCTCCATGATTGCGCTGCCGCTATGCATTGTGATACCGAATACTAAAATGATCATAAGCAGACCGCAGCCTAGTGTTACAATGTGTCTCTCTATCTTCTCAGTAATGATCAGGGCGAACATCACGAGAAAAATAAGGACAGCTAAAATCTGTGATACCATAATGTATCTCCCCACTTTCATATAATAGCAAATGGCAGCCGCAAGCGTCTGACCTTTGCGGCTACCATTATAATGCGATCTTCAAGAAATTGGAAGATCAAATTTCGTTTTTTTGAAAATTTCTTTCAATTAGCCCTTTGCATCAAGAATTTCCATCAATGTCCATGCTGTGCGAATGTTATAGTTTGCGAATGCAAAAGTCCCTTGCCTTCTGTATTCACTGCAACAGCATATGGAAGACGCTCGTCTCCGACATGAAGTGCCTCATGCAGCTGATACAAATATGCATCATTCTTTACTGTCACGCATACAAGATTTAATCCTGCATGAAGTACACGCTGTAATGTCTCGTTCTTTAAAACATCCGTATTCTCAAGTGCAATTATAACTCTGTATCCCTGACTCTTGTAAGCTTCCTTACACTCAAGGATCTCCTGGAACAGATGCTCTGTCGGCTCTTTTCCTGGATCTGCAAAAACAAGAATTGATTTTTGTCCCCGATAAAGTGAAGTCATCAAAACAGGATCACCAACCATCATTCCCTCTGCTGTCACCTGCTGTACTGTCGCATCACTAAGCTCTGCCTCATGACACTTTTCGGCAATCTTTGCCGGTTGCCTGACGAAGCTCAAATACACGATCTTCGCTCATAACAAAGCCGCTTGCGATACAGCTGACGCCACCATCAATCTGACGCTGTGTGGTGATGATGCGGTAAGCACCTTTCGCCAAGGAAAGTTCCTTTTCTTCTCCTGGCTCAATTGCAAGATCATCATAGTTTTGCGTCTGATAAACATCATTTTCAAAACGGGCAATCGTCATATGAAGCCAGTACTCAAGCTTACGATCAGATTTATTTACTAAAGTCAGTGTTACCTGCTTCTCTGGCTCATCTATCTTTTGAACTTCCTTTTCCATAGACTCAAAGCAAATCTCACCGTTCTTTTCGCAAACGCCCTCTGCCTTTCCTGTTACTGGATTTAAGCGTGCCAAAATACCAATAGCACGGCAAATCTCAACAAAGACAACTCTCTTTGAAACCTCGGTAATGATCTCACACTTTATACAGCCATCTGCCTCTGCCGGCCAGTTTCCTGTTCCATAATCCGGCACTGTATTTAAGCCATGATTTACATACTCCCATACCATCTTTGCAGTCACTATGCCATCCTGTGGGAATACCTTTTTTTCAAATAACAGAGAGACAATACGGCTTCTGCTTCCCATAAGCTTTTCATGACCAGCACGCGGTGCAAGCAAATATTTCTGGTAAAGCTCTGTACAGAAATTGTTCTTATATGGCAATGCAACACGCAAATATGATGCAAGTACCTCTGCTGTAGTATCAAGAAAATCCTTATCACGAAGCGTATCAAGCATCAGACGCTTATCCTCATCTGTAAACTCAGTCATCTGTCTGAATTTTTCAAGCTCCTGTCTGTTTCCTCTTGCATTGACAAAATAGCGATTCCACGGATCACTGCTGTCTTTATCTTCCTTTACAAAGCCTTCCTCATAATCAGCGCGAATCTTCTCACACTCAGCAAGGCGAGCCTCATGCACACTCTTCATCTGTGCACCAGTACTCTTTGGCATAGCCTCAATCGGCGGGTTCAAATCAAGCGCTCCTCGATTATGCCTTCCATCTTCTCTGGATCTGCTGCCTGCTCCATCTTTAATACAACAGACTGCTGCTCTCTCATATCAATTTTCTGGCCAAGATATTTTCCATTGTAAACGGTGCATACATACAGATCACCCTTACCTGTCATAAAGGACACACTGCCATCAGATGCTGTTTTTTCTTTATGAAGTGGGAAAAGCTCACTATAATTGACAAGACAGAATAAAACAGAAACATTCTGCACTGGTACGCCATGATCAGTTACTGTTACAGTCAGCTTCGCACAATCTGCATAGCGCTCTGTTACATTCATCAGCGCATAAAGCGGTGTCTTGTAGGCTATTTCTGCAGAGCTTTCCAGGTCTGAAAATGCCTTTGCATGAACAAGCATTGCCTTTGATGCAGCTGCAGTAAACCAACCCTTATCAAGTACTGGTTCTGGCTCACATGCTCCAAGATAATGCCAATCGCCATCTGCCCACACCTCAACCCATGCATGGTTG
>ENA-OQAA01000542-OQAA01000542.1-human-gut-metagenome-genome-assembly--contig:-NODE-542-length-25250-cov-2.160490_pt1 | contig 25250 bp, 27 predicted proteins | sample MGYA00242489_ERZ504515 | MGnify/ENA primary metagenome ERZ504515 (study PRJEB26092, sample SAMD00036237) | human gut metagenome | host: Homo sapiens | study: EMG produced TPA metagenomics assembly of... | reverse complement strand
GGATGTTACGTGTATACTGGATCTCGGTTCATCCCCTCCACCTCCAGAGGGTATTGTCGCAGCGACAAGACATCCCCGGCTGAGTTCCTTCTGATGTATTCATATTTCCATTCCAGCTCCACGCATCCCAACAACCATCCGTCAATACACGGCTTGTAGCACCTAAACCAGAATAGCTAAAATTAGAGGTTTGGCTACTTCTCACAAAATAACTCCAATAGCCATAATACCAACCGGCTTGCCAATGAATGCCATTGCTACAACTCCAATGGTCATAGTCATAAGATGGATATCCATATCTTTCCGCATTTATCGGGTGATAAATAACTCCTGTTTGAACCCCTTGCCGAATGGCGGCCGCAACATCCTCTGCCGGATGCTCTGGATGAGAAGTTTGCCCCAACAGCGGATTTGTGATAGGAGGTTCAAATTTAAACGCATTTTTAGGCTCAGACTTCGCTCCCTCTAGATCATAAGAAATATTAAGTCTACTTTCACCATACCCGATTCCATCGATCGTATATCCCATCCAGCCAGTGTATTGGGTGAGCAATACCAATCGAGGATCTGCTTGAGCAATCGCCACGATCATATCATGTCCGGTTGCCTCGCCATCCCAGCGATATCCCCAAACTATGGCATCCGGCGATTCCCATCATGCCATTCAATCACTAAAGCGGCTTTATTGCTACCGTTACCAACCCAATATTGGATGTCATCGAAAGTAAAACTGGCATCAGCTCTTAACTGAGACTCCTGCTTTGTTGAGATATTCCTTGCGGAAGGATGCGGTTGACCTTGGACCAATACTTGCGCATAGGCTCCAACTACGTAAAAAGCCATTACAAAGAAAAAAGATAAAAACTTTCTCATAAGCATAATATTAATGTAAAACTCCAAAAAACAAATACACTGAATGATATAAAAAGACATGGCTTTAACAGGTTAACACAAAATAAATTACCCATAGTTCCCCACGAACTATGGCATAACTTACCCTATCAAAATTACCTCTTTAGAGCAATGTCCTCTGTATTCCATATTTGAATCATACGCTAAACCCCGGTAGCGTAAAATCACGGCGGTTATCCGGCATTGGCAGGTCTTCTGACTTACTCCACTTTAGAACTTCCTTCCCGTTCCTTCCGGAAACAGTGCAATGAGTTGATGTCTAAAGCTTTTTTGGAGCTTACAGCAGCGGGACTGTCCAGGTTTCTCACCTGATTCCCTTTTAATCGCCGTACCCTGAATAAAGTAGGCGAACCAATACGTTGGCAAATTTATAAAAAACAATTCAAATTATCGACAAATTCACAAAATGCTTTCTTCCCCCAACCATCACTGGTCATTCATGGTATTCCCGACCGTCAAAATACATATTTGTAGGTATTGCTGAGACTAATAAGATATCGGATATTTGTCTTCGTTATTAAACTATAAAAACAAATAGGAATGAAGACTATAGGAATATTCTACGGCTCGTCTACAGGAACGACGGAAGGGATCGCGAAACGTATCGCAGAGAAGCTGGGTGTGGAAGACAAAGATATTCATGACGTATCTAACGCTTCTCCCGCTGATGTAGCGCCTTATGAAATCTTGTTATTGGGCTGTTCTACTTGGGGCGCCGGAGATTTGCAAGATGATTGGGATAGTTATCTAGGGAAGCTGAAAAAGCTGGACTTAAGTGAGAAAACCGTCGCATTATTCGGTTGCGGAGACTCAGCCTCTTTTAGCGACACTTTCTGTGACGCCATCGGTACGATCTATTCCGACCTGCGAAATACAGGTTGCAAATTCATTGGCGCTGTAGATGCCTCGGGATATTCATTTGACAGTTCCACCGCCTGCATAAACGGTATGTTCGTCGGACTTCCTTTGGATGAAATGAATGAAGACGATCAAACAGAAGGGCGGATCGACCAGTGGTTGGCATCTATAAGGAAAGAAGGAATTGAATAGACGCACACTTTTACATACATAACTGTTTAACCTTAATATTACAACGTTTGCGTATTCAACTTGATTGGTTTAGATTTATGAAGAGGTATGTGGGTCAAACATACCTCTTTCTTTTCATCTCAGTTTCCTGAATTGTTTCTTTATCCAAAAATAATAGCCGGTTATCGCGAAGATCGTCCCCAACAAGGAAACTAAGCAAGTCAATATACGGGTAGTCATTCCCCCCACGAGCCGACGTGTACGGAATAAATCCATCCTCTTATCTTCCCCGATTTTGGGAGATCTTTATATAATTGGACTTCCGTAATCTCACCCGTAGCAGGATCAAAGGAGTAACGGTCGCTTCCTCTTGTATTTCCATAACGGGCCGTAGAAACCGTAGCGGAGCCATCTTGGATCGTGATTGAGTTAAAGTCCGGATAATGGCTTTTCAATGCCGATAACACCTCAGCCCATTGTGTGTAATCCGTCTTTTTCTTCGCGGGTTTCTTCGCGCCGGAAGAAGCTGGAGCATGATGCGCTTGAGGCGGGTTTGCACTAATACCGAAGACACTATAAAAGGCATTTCGATACCAACCAAACGACCATGTTAATCCGGTTAACGCTAAGATAAGCAGGAGCAATGCCGCATAGAATCCCCCGGAGACATGTAAATCATAGAAGAAACGGAACCAACCAGCCTTGGTCTTTACTTTCAACCGGTTTCTCAATACTTTTTTATTACGGGGATACCAAATTACGATTCCACTTATAATAATAATCGCCAAGACCAAAGTCGCATAGCCAACTATTGATTTTCCCCAAGAAAAACTTCCATCCCGTTTATACTCATCAAGTAACCAACGATGAAGACGCATCATTTTCAGGAAAAAACCTTGTCCGTCATCCATCCCGGTCACCTCCCCGGTATAGGGATCAATAAAACCGGCGGCTTTTTTCCCCGGTAATACAAGTTGATAGGTTCGTCTCGGGTCAGACGATACCCGAATACCGTTTATTCGAACCGAATCGGGTAATTGTTGGCGCGCCGATTCTATCAAGGTGGCAGGCGAGAGAGGTTCCCTTTACTTTCTTTACAAAATAACGGGAAGGGTAGCCTAATTCTAATATCTCTGTCTCAAAGACGAGAATCGCCCCGGTCAGGCAGACAATCGCAATAATAATGCCAAAAGGTATCGATAGCCATAAATGTACTTTCGCAAAGAATTTTCTCATTTTCCGAATAATTGTTTAATCCCGTCATATATACCCGGAACCGCTACCGTTCCATGGTTCTCGTCGGGAAATGATTTACTAAAGAAACGCAGGTTCTCCGCTTGCGGTAAAAGCTCCGAAAGAAGATAACTCACTTTGTCAAGATGAATGTCCACCCGGTCCGTCCTTTTTTTAGACGCGACACCGATATACAGGCTTTTCCCTTTAAAATCCCGGCCTGCAACCAAAGCCTCCGCCTCCCGGACCAACCGCCCCTGATCCCACCACAAACTAGGGTCGACCGCTAGATAGGTATCAAATAATTCCGTATGACGAAGAAACGTATTCAAGGTGAAAAGCCCCGCATACGAATGACCGATAAGCATATTCCAGCCGTTCGTGCGATAGGCACTATCGATAGCAGGGCGAAGTTCTTCCGTAAGAAACTTACTGAAAGCCTCACTTCCCCCTCCTTGCGGAATCGCATCTATGGAGATTTTACCATCCCGTCCGGCGGCTGAAGCGGTAGGCGTAAAATCACGTGTCCGATCCGTATTTAATACCCCGACAATAATACAGGGAGGTAGATATTTACCTCTACCGGATGCCAACGTTTTCCTTATGCCTACCAGCGAATGAAAGAAAGAATCTCCATCTAGCAGGTAAACAACCGGATAGCGTTGTTTCGTATCCATATTATAATGCTCCGGCAGGTGTATCCAATAACTCCGGTCTTCTTGCAATACGGTAGAGTACAAAACCAGTTCCTTTCCTATACAAATATCCTCCTGGCTCCGCAGGGTTAGCGGGAGCAGGAGGAATATTAAAAGAATGTGAGTCCGACTCATACTTGCTTATTACTCTTGAGCGGCAGTCAATTTACCTACACCACTGATTTGCTCTGCCTCAACGGTAAGACCTTTTGTTGCGGTAGCTGTCTTCGGATCGATACGATACACGGCAGGTTGACTTCCATCGGTAGTCGTAACCGCCATATAAGCGATACCATCCTCCGAGAACGGAGTATTGCCAAATCCGGAAATAACATCCGTGGAAGGCAGCCCCTTCACGTAAGTAAGACTCTTATCCTCTCCTTTATAAATAGCCAACTCTTTCGCGGCGAATCCGGATTCAGTCAACGGACGATCATACATCAACAACAAGAAATAATCTTCCGTGATATGCCAACAACGCAAGAATGCCTTACCACCCGTCTGTGCCTCCAAATTACAATAATAATCAGGATCAAACCCCTCCGCGTTAGCCTTAATACGAACTACACCGGCCGGCAAAGTCGTTTTCTGTACCTCCGCGGTCATCGTCTTGGCATAGCTGGGCGAGAACACATACACATCGCCGTTGTCTGCCGTCCAAATGGTCTGGTAGTATTGAGAACGGTTACGTCCGCAAGCATAACTGATCTTATCCGTCTTTATCAGTTTCGGGTTCTCGAATTTCTCGTTCGCATAAATAGCGACCCAAGCCTCGTTCGGATATTGCGTCCATTGCAATTCCCCTTTTTCGTAAGCGCCACTACCGCTTCCTCCGGATTCAGTCTTTACCAGCTCCGGGTATTTAACATATTTACCTCCCTCCGCTTTCACGCCGTACTTACTCAATCCCATCGGGATAGCCGCGGAATAGATCCGGCCGTTCGCTTGGAGAATACCCGCTAACGTAACAAACTCGCCATTTCCCAAATAATTCTCCGACAAGATCGTATTCGTGTTTGTCGTAAACGTCTCTTTGGCCACATCCAGATAAGAGAGCAAGAAACCTTTAGGCAGATAACCATTCTCGTCCGCATATTCCTCACCCAGATCACCGGTAGAAGATGTAATGATATAGTCGCCATAGATACCATAAGAAGTAAACCGCTTGATCTCGTAAGTATTATCACGCTCCTTAACCTTGCCTTCCGTATTCAGTACGTATGAAGAAGTAACACCGGCATTTCCTTGATTGTAAACCAAACGATACAAATATTTATCCTTATAGAAGATCCATTGCGTACCGCTTTCCGTAGTGAGTCCGTTGTTTTTAGCGGAGATAGAGCCATCACCCAGCGTATCGGCTGTCAACAAGTAATTCGCGTCACCGACAGAAGCGGCAACTACATAGCTCGAAACCGCCTCCGAGGTCGATCCTCCGCCATTTCCATTCCCGTTGCCTCCGTTATCCGGGTTTACAGGATCGTCGTCACTACAAGAAGTAAATACCCCCCCAACCAATAACGCGGCGGCAAGACCTGTCATTAAATAATTCTTCTTCATGTTGTTTTAATCTATTATGTTTTGAATTAATTATTGATAAATAAAAGATAGTCACACTTTAAATTAATTACCGAAATAAACCCTCACCTTACCATAGAAAGCCCTGCCAGCCTTCTGCAAGCTGAAGTTATCGTATAATTTCTCGTTCGTGAGATTCCTGCACTCGAAAGAGATATTGTAACGCCCGTTCTGTATACCATAAGAGAGTGTCAGGTTATGCGAGAATTGAGTTGGTACCACAAATTCGGATTCACTGCCTACTGCCTCCGAATACAGCGGGAAACTATGCATATATAAATTATCGTAAGTGACACTTAGCGTATTGCCTTTCTTCCACAAATTACGCCAGTAGAAGGTCACATCCGAGTTGGCAAACTGATAAGGAAGATTCGGCATACGTGCGCCATATGTCAAGCTCTCTTGGTTCGTCCCGCTGGTAACCGTCTTCACGTTATCCCTTACATTCATCTGCGTAAAGTTTCCTCCTACGCTTACCCAGTTAGCGAAACCGTAGCGAACCGAGATATTGTAACCCTTGGTCTCTACACGACCATGATTCACATAGGTAGCGCCATATTTACCGCCGCTCAAATCCGATATATTCCGTTGGATATAATCTTTCGTATTTCGGTAGATCAATCCGCCTTCCACATATACGGAATGCTTACCGAATGTCTCGTTGTAGCTTAAATTCAGATTCACGTTATCGCTGTTCTCCGGTCTCAAGGAAATATCGCCGGTCTCAAGGTCCTCATCGCCAAACATCTCCTCATTGGTCGGCAGGCGATAGGCTTTCTCATAGGACAATTTCGCTTGCAAGCTTTTCAAGATAAAGTAAGTTCCCGCGGCCCCATATCCCATCGCGCTTACCGAATTGGTCGTACGTATATAGTCATCTTGAGCCGAGGAAGTAGCGACAGGCCCCGCGATAAACTGGTTGTAATATTTACCGAACACAGACAAGTTCCAATGTTCCGTCGGCATCAAGCGATACGAAAGACCGCTGATATTTTTACGGGTTTCCTTCGGGATAGCGTTCGCTTCCGAGTCCTCGTTCAAAAGAGACTGATTCGAACGCCGGAACGCGTTGATCACGTGATTGAACGTGAACGTATGCGCCTTACCGATACGGTAGTTAGCTGTTAAGGTTCCGTTCCAGTTATTATTATCCGACCGGGTGTTCTGATAAGATTGCTCACCGGGCATCCGGAGAGGACGCATCTCGCCACGCCAATTATATTCATAGGAAGAGGTATCTACATTGTTCGTCATGTTCTTATTATAATTCGCCGTCAATACCACATCCAAGCCCCTAACGAAGAAATCACGCTTGCGATAGTCCAACGACGGCATGATCGAGTATCCCTTCCGATATTTGCCGCCAAACACCACTTCTTGCGTACGCCCGTCTGTATATCTTTATACATATGTGAATAGGTAAACCCGAACATCAAACGATCCGCCCATTTCTTATCCACGAAACCGATTTTCCCGATAACGGCCTCGTTATGATACGTATCATGAAAACGCTTCACATGCTCGATCTTTTTTCTTATTGATCGCTCCGGTCGTAAAGTCCTTCACCGGAGTATCCACATAGTAATTATTATCCGAATAATTCTGGAAAACGTTGATCTCATACGTGAGTCCGCTCCGGAAAGTCTGTCCGAAGTTCACATAAGATTTATGCGTATTGAAAGACCCGTATGAATAAGAAGCATCCAAGAACCATTTGTTCCGGTTCTTCTTGGTGATGATATTGATAACACCTCCGATAGCGTCTGTTCCGAAACCCACCGGTACCACACCCTTATAGACCTCTATACGCTCGGCATAATTCACCGGAATGTTATTCAGTCCGAAAGAACTGCCGACACCTTCTTGCGGAACCCCATCGATAAAGATCTTGATATGCTTGCCGGTAAATCCATCCATCATCAGTTGCATATCCGAGCCGACACCGCCAGACTCCCGGATCTTCATTCCGGGCGCTTGAGCCAAGGCTTCACTCAAGTTCTGGGTTGAATTTTGCAAGGCTTTCGTATCGAGGGCCACGGCATTGAACGCAGAACGCTTGAGCCGGGTCACGCCATTAGAAACGACAACCACCTCATCCAACTCCGTAGCTTGAGGCTGATTACCACATTCATCTTCGTCCGTTCCCCACGCATCAGTTTCACGGGTTTCTCTACCGTCTTATATCCGATAGCCGATACTACTAATGTATATTCTCCCGCGGAGCTTGAAGATGATAGATACCTTCCTCATTCGTAGTCCCGCCGTAATTCGTACCTTTTAGATAAACGGTAGCGAAATCCACGGTTGTTTTTTCCGTGGACAGGACTTTACCCGATATCATTGTTTTATGTTGAGAAAAAGCCGAGATGGAAATAAGCAACAGTAAAAAGGAGAGGAAAAGCCCTCTGATTTTCTTCATCATCATTTAATCAATTATGTTATTTAAAACGTTGCAAAGTTACGATCAGAGACTACAGCCCCACAATACCTAAGAATGGGTAAAATCACATTAAAAATCCACGGAGGTATACCAAACAATCCCCTTATTCAGGTAATTGGATGTATGGAGTAAGTTCGTAAAATTGAGTTATGTCAAATTTTAAATCTATTTAAACCCAATCGCAAGTTTTTGAGAGACATTTTCTTAAATAAACTTCAAAAAGGTTAACTATATTTGCGAGAAACAGATGTTTAATTTTAATTCTTTATCACCATGACAGACAGAAGAACATTTTTGAGAAACATTTCATTACTTACTTTAGGGGGCATAGCCAGCCAAAAAGTAATGGCTTCAAATCCCACCAGATCCATACCCGCCACGGATGCGATATCCTCGGCAACCGCCGGGAAAAAGATGGGATTGCAAACCTATTCGCTCGGACAGGAGTTACTGCAAGATATGCCTAACGGATTGAACCGATTGGCAAAAGCGGGATATACCGATCTGGAGATTTTCGGATATAGGGAAGACACTGGTAAATTCGGTGATTATAATCCTAAAAATACGACATTCATCGCCTCCAAGGATTATAAGAAAATGGTGGATGATGCCGGTTTGAGAATCAGTAGCTCACACCTGACCCCTTCTCTTCGTGAGTACACGAAAGAGAATATGCCCAAATTCGACGAGTTCTGGAAAAAGGCAACCGATATCCATGCCGAGCTAGGTGTTAGTTGTATGGTACAACCGAGTTTACCCCGTATCGAAAACGAGGATGACGCCAAAGTAGTATCGGAGATCTTCAACCGTGCCGGAGAGATCACGAAGAAAGCCGGAATCCTATGGGGTTACCATAATCATAGCAATGAGTTCAAACGGGTATTGAAAGCCGGCGAGAAACCGGAACAGAACCCGAATCCGTGGGCACCTCCTAAAGGTACTTATATCGAGGAGTTATTCCTAAAAAATACCGATCCGGATAAGGTTATGTTCGAGTTGGATGTATATTGGGCCGTTATGGGGCAGCAAGATCCCGTGGAATGGATGGAGAATTATCCGAATCGTTTTAAGTTATTGCACATCAAGGATCGTTGGATCATCGGTGATTCCGGTATGATGAATTTCCCGAATATATTCAAAAAAGCGTACGAGATCGGTATCCTCGGCTACTACGTGGAACTGGAAGGCGACAAGAAAGGCCGTACTCAGTTCGAGGGTGTAGAGAAGAGCGCCGCCTATTTGCAAGCCGCTCCGTTCGTTAAATAAAACATCCCGATTTATCCCATAAAAAAGGCAGTGTTTCCGCAGGGCGATCATACGCTTGGGAACACTGTCTTTTTGTTTATTTTGCCTTCAAAAAAACACGTACGTCTTTTTTCGGAAACACGTACGTGTTTTTCACGAAACACGTACATGTTTTTTCAAAGGGCATTACATGATTAAAAGCTCATCTTACACCGGCAAAATAACTTCTCGGGCTAGCCGGGCCATAGATATAGGAGGAATCCCGGTTCTTACCTTGATCAAAGTCGGATTGGTAAGCGTTGAACAGATTCTGCACGCCTCCATTTACTTCTAGTTTCAGCTCTTTGTAAAGCGGGAACTCATACGCAAGCTTGATATTCATATCAAAGAAATCCGGAGTCTCCACCGCCTTATCCAAAGGTATATATCCCGCCAAGTGCTGCACCAACATACTTCCCGTATAAGTTCCCGACAGGGAAGCCGTGAAACGTTTGATAGGCGTAAGGGTAGCCGTAAAATAACCATAGGTATCCGGCGTACGGAACATCCTTGTCTCGGCTGGTACATTCTCGTCATCGCTCCATTTCTCGGCCTCTTTATAACGGCTTCGCTGGAAAGTAGCGCCCGCTTGCAAAGATAGCCATGAAGTTAGCACCGACTTCCCTTCCAAGGTTAATCCCATCACTTTCGCCCCGGAACCGTTACGACGTTCCTTAATCAGATTGCCTTGCTCATCTTTCCCGATATCTTCCAAGACAAACACATCACTTAAGCTGGTGTAAAAACCTTCCACCAAGAAGTTCAACTGGATACCATTCTTAAAACGATGGTAAAAATCGACCGAAGCACTCAAGCTCCGCGATTTCTCCTCGGATAAATCTTTCGCACGTTGGATCATAGCGACCTCTCCGCCGACCGCGAGATATGCATATCCTCATCGAACGCTTGCGGGGCACGGAAACCACTGGAATAACTAGCCCGGATATTGATATCTTCCGTCGGGTTAAAACGGATATTCGCACGAGCTGAATATTATATGATCCATCATATTATGTTTATCCAAACGACCGCCAATCAAGAAGCTCCATCGCTTATTTTTCCACTCATTCTGCAAAAATGCGCTCTCGATATGCACCTTCTGATTCGTAAAGCGATTATACCCGATCATCTCGTCTTTCAAATGATCGAAACTATACTCCAAACCGGCAGTCAAATCCGATGGCATAAATAAGAATTTATCAAAACTATAAGCATATTGCGTACCGGCCATAACCGTCAGGTCCGTAGTCTTGCCGTAAGCGTTCGGATCTTGATTCGTCCCGTAATAACTATCCCGGTCTGTATTCTGGCAGAAGTGAAAACACTCCATTTATGTTTGTAATCCTTGGAGAAAAGATCGAATTTCAGACCTCCTCCATCAATCGAATGCTCCAACTGTTCGGCGATATCCGCTTCATGAGGTGGACGATCCAACAGATTTCCTCCCCTGCGGTATTCATTCATATGATGATACTCGAATGTCAATTTACTATAAGTACTCGTTTTCAGGTACGAACGGAAACCAACCGTTTGATTCTTCAATTTAGGCAACTCCGTAAAACCATCTCCATCCTGATCAAAACCGGAACGATGACGGTTCTGGCCAAAAAGATATAAGCCCGCTTTCCCATTTTCCGATACCAAAGAGGCATTTAGGGTCGTATTATTATCGAAAGCGGATGTCCCACCGATCGAGGTTAACGTATGCGACAATTCCCCGGAATTTCTCAAGGCTCCTTCGTGATGATATTAATTGTCCCGGCGATAGCGGACGAGCCGAACAGTGCCGATCCCCCTCCTCGCATCACCTCTACCCGCTCGATCATATTCGCCGGTATTTGCTCAAGCCCATATACGCCGGATAAAGCGCTGAATATGGGACGTGAATCAATCAGTATTTGGGTATAAGGTCCGTCTAATCCATTGATCCGGACTTGCTGGAAACCGCAATTCTGGCAATTCGTCTCTACCCGTACACCCGGTTGGAAATTTAGTCCCTGTGCCAAATTCACCGCATTGGTCGTAGTAAAAACCTTCGCATCCAATACATTCACTAATGTGGGAGCCAACCGGCGGGAAGTTTCCGCACGATTCGCAGATACCACCACGCCATCCAAGGCGATCTGGTCTTCTTCCAGTTCTACATTAATCTCTAAGGTTTTTCCTTTCTTTAGGGTCACTTCTTTAGAGATAGTCTTATACCCGAGCGCTTTATATTCTAGCGTAAATTTACCTTCCGGCAGATTCTTCAGGAAATAATGTCCCGAGTTATCGGTGGTCGTACCGATCGTGGTACCTTTTAACAATACGTTGATAAAGGGAAGATGTTCCCCTGTTTTCTTATCCAATACATGTCCGAAAACATTTGCGTCTGAGTCGTTTAGACGGTCCTCTCCCGTGGCCTGAGCTACCGTTAGGGCACAGCACAGGCATAGTATAAAGATGAAAAATTTATTCATTTTAATTTATTCTGATAAGTAATACAATGTTATTAATCTCACAATATCAGAATATGGGAGGAGCCCGAAGCGTACGTCTTCCCCGGAAGGGAACGATATAGTCCGGATAGACCGGAGCGAAAGATAAGTTACGGATAAAGGAATAAAAAGCCGCCAGCAGAATAGCGACGAAAGCCGCACCTGTTATCTGCAAGACAGATAACTGATGAAGCAACTGAAACTCGGCGTAGCCATGTTCATGGTCCGGACGACCATCGTCCGTTTTATGATACGGGTGAGAATGGACGATCGTTACCCCGTTGACAATATGAACGTGAGTAAACGCAATAATACATCCCAAATAGGCTATGAACAGCGCAGGGAGTAATATCCTCAGATATTTTCTTAATCTATCCATCTCTTTTCTCTCGATCGCAAATATAGTAATATAACCGATAAAAAAGATACGCTGTTCAAAAATTACCTATTTGTAGGTACTTTCCTCAATCAAGTACGCCACGTACCCGATCTTCAAAGGCCGAAAGGGCCGCTTTGGCTCCTTCTCCCATAGAAATAATGATTTGCTTAAAGGGTACGGTGGAAACGTCGCCCGCTGCATAAATACCCGGGACATTCGTCCGGCAATGTGCGTCAATCACGATCTCACCGGGACGATTTGTTTCGACAATCTCCTTAAAGACACCACTATTAGCGGCTAAGCCGATTTGAACAAAAATACCGTCTAAATGAATAACACGCTCTTCCCCTGTCTTACGATCCTTTGTACGGATACCGGTTACCTTGTCGCCATTTCCAACCACCTCGGTTGTTTGTGAACTAACAAAAGATCTCGACATTCGGCAAACTCTTCGCTTTCTCTTGCAAGACTTGATCCGCTTTTAACTCATCCATAAACTCCAAAACGGTTACTTTCGAACAGATCCCCGCCAAATCAATAGCCGCCTCGATACCGGAATTTCCACCGCCAACCACGGCAACATGTTTTCCCTTATAAAACGGACCGTCGCAATGAGGACAAAAAGCCACTCCACGCCCTATATACTCTGCCTCACCCGGTACATTCAATTTACGCCAGCTAGCGCCCGTAGCGACAATAACCGCCGGAGCCTTGAATATCTCACCTCCAGCCGTAGATAAAACCTTCTCGTTTCCTTCTATCGTTACCTTCTCTATACGACGATGCTCCAGCAGGTCAATCGGATATTGCCGCATATGCAAGCGCAGATTGTCAGCCAACTGGGTACCTGTTGTCTCCGGAACTGAAATCAGATTCTCAATTCCTACCGTCTCCTTCACCTGCCCGCCGATACGCTCCGCCACGACAGCGACACTCAGCCCTTTCGTGCGGAATAAATAGCGGCAGAAGCACCAGCCGGACCCCCACCGACCACAACCACGTCATATCGTTTTACCGTCTTCTCCGTTAGGCTCTCATTGATTCCATACTGAGCTTCCAGCTTCGATAACAATTCTCCGAATTCCCCACGTCCTACATGGATCAGTTTTCCATCCGCAAAGACAGAGGGGACGCCTTGTATCTTCAAGGCATCAACTTCCGCTTGATTGATAGCCCCATCTACCATCTCATGATGGATCTGAGGATTTAAAGTCGTCATAGCGTTTAATGCCTGTACCACATCCGGGCAATTCGTACAAGTCAAAGAGACATAGTCGTCAGATGTATCGGGCCATTCAAGGCTTTAACACGATTACAAATGCTCTCGTCCGGAAAATTCTTGCCTTTCCCATCTGAATTCAAGATCGCCAACAGTAAGGAAGTAAACTCGTGTCCATTAGGTACTCCACGAAACTTAATCCCCGTTTTCGCTCCATCCTTTAACAAAATGAATTCCAATCCCTCCCCATCAGATACTTGCATAGATATTTTATCCGAACAAGAGGCAACATCACCTAATAAATCCAACAATTCCTGTCTACTTTCATACGCAGGAGAGATCGATATATCAAAGGTATAATTCGCATTTAACCCTGCGAATTATACCTTTCAATTGTTCTTTTAATGTTGATTCTAACACGATCTATACTCTTAATTATTTAGATTTTCCCTACCAAGTCAATGCTAGGTTTCAAGGTAGCCTCCCCTTTCTTCCATTTAGCGGGACAAACCTCACCATCATGTGAAGCGACAAACTGAGCGGCTTCAACTTTACGAAGTAACTCGGAAGCGTCACGACCGATATTGTTATCATGAATCTCGGCCACTTTGATCTTTCCTTCCGGATTTACCAAGAAAGTGCCACGGTATGCCATACCCTCTTCCTCAATCATCACACCAAACGCACGACTCAGTGCTCCAGTGGGATCCGCCAACATCGGATATTGGATCTTACGGATAGTCTCGGAAGCGTCATGCCAAGCTTTATGTACAAAATGAGAGTCTGTACTTACAGAGTAAATTTCTACTCCCATTGATTTAAACTGCTCATACTTCTCAGCCATATCGACAACTCTGTTGGACAAACAAATGTAAAATCGGCCGGGTAGAAGAAAAAGATAGCCCACTTACCCAAGACGTCCTCGTTGGTTACAGTCTTGAAATTACCATTTTGAAAAGCTTGTACTTTAAACTCCGGAAGTTGAGAATTAATAATCGGTTCCATACTTGTTCCTATTTTTAAATGAATACTATTTGTTTTTATTTCCGATACAAAAATATAACATATTTATTCATTAAAACAATTTTTCTAATCGATATATTTTATGAGGTTATAGATAATACTTTATCAATCAATAAAAAGGGCCTATCCTCACGGATAAGCCTTCAATATCTTGGGTTTTGGATTACTACATAATTAGCGATTATAATTTACTTTATATACTTAATTGATTCTTTTGTATCCGTATACGGCACGGTCTCCCAATTCCTCCTCGATACGAAGCAGCTGGTTATATTTAGCCATACGGTCCGAACGACTTAATGATCCCGTCTTGATCTGTCCGCTATTGGTAGCGACAGCGATATCGGCGATCGTAGCGTCTTCCGTCTCACCGGAACGGTGTGAAGTAACGGTCGTGTATCCATGACGGTGAGCCATCTCGATAGCGTTCAGTGTCTCCGTCAAGGAACCGATCTGATTTACCTTGATCAAGATTGAGTTACCGCAACCTTCTTTAATACCCCTTGAAAGGAACTCTACATTTGTCACGAACAAATCATCTCCGACTAATTGGCAATGGTTACCAATACGATCTGTCAGTTTCTTCCAACCAGCCCAATCATTCTCACTCATACCATCCTCAATGGAATCGATCGGGTATTCGTTGATCAGCTTTTCCAGATAATCCACTTGTTCGTCGGAAGTACGTTTCACTCCTTTTTCTCCTTCAAACTTCGTGTAATCGTAGATCCATCCTTATAAAACTCAGAAGAAGCGCAATCCATACCGATCATCACATCCTTGCCCGGTTCATAACCAGCCGCCTTGATAGCGGCGATAATTGAGTTCAAGGCATCTTCCGTACCTTCCAAATTCGGGGCGAAACCACCCTCATCACCAACAGCGGTACTTAACCCACGATCGTGCAATACCTTTTTCAACGCATGGAATACCTCAGCGCCCATACGTAAGCCTTCCTTGAAAGAAGCGGCACCTACCGGACGAATCATAAACTCTTGGAAAGCGATCGGAGCGTCGCTATGCGAACCGCCATTGATTATATTCATCATCGGAACAGGCATCACGTAGGTATTCGTTCCACCAATATATCTATATAAAGGAATATCCAAATAATTTGCGGCAGCTTTCGCTACAGCTAAAGAAACGCCAAGGATAGCGTTCGCACCTAGTTTCGATTTAGTTTTCGTACCGTCCAAAGCCAACATCGCATGATCGATACCTATCTGATCCAAGGCAGACATCCCCTTCAATGCCGGAGCGATAATCGTATTGATATTCTCAACCGCTTTCAATACGCCTTTACCACCATAACGCTTCTTATCGCCATCACGCAACTCCAAAGCCTCGTTCTCGCCGGTGGACGCACCGGAAGGCACAGACGCACGGCCCATAACGCCGGACTCTAGTAAAATATCAACCTCTACTGTCGGGTTACCTCTTGAATCTAGGATCTCACGTCCTGTAATCTTTTCTATTTTCATTGCTTCTACGTTTTTTAAACTGACGCAAATATAGATGGATTACTTGAACCGTGAAATCACCACAAATTGCTATTTTCACCTCAATAATACCTGAATGTAGGTAGAGACTACAACACTCCCGCCCGCACCCGGCTCAAAGATTCGGGTGTCATCAATAAATACGAGGCGATATGATTGACAGAAGCACGTTTCGCTGCTTCCGGATATTCCTGTTGAAAACGCAGATAACGTTTTCTTGCCGACTCAAAACGCCAAGAGTCCGCTTTCTCTTGCGAAAGCATCAAAGCCCACTCCAGTATTTTCTGGTACAATCTATTAATAGCTAAAGATGTTTTCAATAAATCGCTAAATTCCGAAAAAGAGATCCGGTGATAAACCGTCGGTTCCAATGCCTCGATTAATAAACGCGTCGGTTCTCTTTGGAATGTGCTGGCTATACAAATAACGATATTTCCCTCACAGGAGAAATGCTCGGTAATATCACGTTTATTCTTATAGTAAAACTGGCGTAATAATCCCGATTCCACATAATATAAATATTTAGATATTTGTCCGTTATCCAACAATAATTCTCCTTTCGCAGCCTTACTTGATTCTATGATCGAGGCCAGAGAATCCAAATCCGCATCGGGTAATGGATAAAAACGTTTTGGATATCATTTCGGCTATTTCTTGTGGTGTCTTCATACTATTCATCATTTTCTGATCTATATCATTTTTTATCTCCTTACAAAAATAGATATTTGTTGCATATAACAAAACAAACACATATTAAATAGTCAAGGTTAGTCTAGGCAAAAAATTATTACTATCGTTTAAAAGCTAATCGGATTAGATTGTTTTCCCTGATTAGCTGTTGCATAATCGCAAGGCTTGATCGAGAGATCAGGCCTTGTTATTTTCTGGTTTGTAGCGAGAGAATATCGCTTTCGCATTATCTAAACGTTCTTTTGATAAGGGTTCCACCCCCTTTAACGGATAATCGAGACCTAATTGCTCATATTTATAGGTTCCCATCGTATGATAAGGCAATAATTCCACTTTGCGAACCACTTTATATGAACTGACATACCGAGCTAACGCCTCCAGCCACTCGTCATTATCCGTATATCCGGGGACAATAACATGGCGAATCCAAGTATCTATGCCACGTCTCTCCAATTCATCCAAGAACAGAAGCGTATTATCCTGCTTGACACCCGCCAGTAACGGATGTAAATCCGGGTTTAAGGTTTTGATGTCCAATAACACTAAGTCCGCATAATCCAAGACTTCCCAAGCTTTTGAGGTACATACGAAACCAGATGTGTCCAAAGCTGTGTGAAGACCTTGCTCTTGGCACAAACGGAAAAACTCTTTCAGAAACTCAGGTTGCAATAAAGGTTCCCCACCGGTAACAGTCACCCCCCCACGGGCGATAAAACTCTTATACCGTAAGACTTCCGTCAATAGCTCGCCGGGAGTCATCTGATATTTCACCTTCTTTCGGGTTCCAAGTATCCGGGTTATGGCAATACAGGCAACGCAACGGGCAGCCCTGCATAAAAACGACAAAGCGAATTCCGGGACCATCTACGGTCCCGAAACTCTCTAATGAATGTATCTTACCTTTTATCACTTACAGTGAATGGTTAATGGTTCTTGAAATAACATCCAACTGTTGTTCACGAGTCAGTTTCACGAAGTTTACCGCATATCCGGATACACGATCGTAAGTTGCGGATATTTCTCAGGATGTTCCATAGCGTCGATCAACAAATCCTTATCAAATACGTTAACATTCAGATGCTGACCTCCATCCGGAGTAAAATAGCCATCCAATAAGCTAACCAGATTATTGATCTGCACTTCACGCTCCTTTCCCAACGTAGCCGGAGAAACAGCGAAAGTATAAGAGATACCGTCGTGCGCATGCTGGAATGGAAGCTTCGCTACCGAAGCTAGCGCAGCGATAGCACCTTTCGTATCACGACCGTTCATAGGGTTCGCGCCCGGAGCGAAAGGAGTTCCACCGATACGGCCATCCGGTGTCGTACCAGTCTTCTTACCATATACCACATTAGAGGTGATCGTAAGGATGGACTGCGTAGGTTTCGCATGGCGATAGGTCTCGTGCTGACGCAAATATTCCATGAACTTCTCGGTGATCTCTACAGCGATACTATCCGTACGATCGTCGTTATTACCGAAAGGAACATATTCGCCCTCACGTTCGAAATCAACCGCCAAGCCACGCTCGTCACGGATCACACGTACTTTCGTATCACGGATAGCAGCCAACGAATCGGCAACGATAGAAAGACCGGCGATACCTGTCGCACGGATACGCTCTACATCTCCATCGTGAAGCGACATCTCGAATGCCTCATATGCGTATTTATCATGCATATAATGGATTATCTTCAAGGCGTTCACATACACTTTCGCCAACCAGCGCATCATTTGCTCATACTTAGCCATCACCTCATCGTATTCCAGATACTCGCCGCGAACCGGCTCGAACATCGGGGCTACCTGTACGCCGCTGCGCTCATCCCGTCCTCCGTTGATCGCATATAATAAACATTTCGCCAAATTCGCACGGGCTCCGAAGAACTGCATCTGCTTACCGATCTTCATAGGAGAAACGCAACAAGCGATACCATAATCATCTCCATAATCCGGACGCATCAAATCGTCGTTCTCATATTGGATAGCCGATGTATCGATAGAGACCTTGGCACAGAAACGTTTCCAGTTCTCGGGAGCGTTCTTAAACCACAGAACCGTCAAATTGGGTTCTGGTGCCGGACCTAGATTATATAATGTATGGAGATAACGATAGGAAGTTCTTGTTACCAAAGAACGGCCATCCACTCCTTGGCCGCCCAAGGACTCTGTTACCCAAACCGGATCACCGGAGAACAAATCATTGTATTCCGGCGTACGTAAGAAACGAACGATACGCAACTTGATGATCAGCTGGTCTACCAATCTTGCGCCTCCTCTTCGGTCAACTTACCCTCACGGATGTCTTTCTCGATATAAATATCCAAAAACGTAGAAGTACGTCCGATAGACATCGCCGCGCCATCTTGGTCTTTTACCGCCGCCAGATAAGCTAAGTACACAAACTGAACTGCCTCACGAGCGTTTTGTGCCGGACGAGTCACATCAAAGCCATAGCTAGCGCACATTTTCTCGAACGCTTTCAAAGCCTTGATCTGTTCGGAAATCTCCTCACGGCTCTGGATGATCTCTTCCGTGATCTCTTGGATATCCAAACGATTCAAGAAACGCTTTTTCTCCTCGATCAAGATTGCCGTACCATATAAAGCGACACGACGATAGTCACCAATAATACGTCCTCTACCATACGCGTCGGGCAGACCGGTGATAATAGCCGAACGACGTGCGGCAATCATCTCTTCCGTATATGCGGAGAAAACGCCTTCGTTATGAGTTTTACGGTACTTCGTGAAGATCTCTTTCGTCATCGGGTCCAAATGATAACCATAAGCTTCCAAGCTATTCTCAACCATACGGATACCGCCTTCGGGAAGATACCACGTTTCAGCGGAGCATCGGTTTGTAACCCAACGATCACCTCATTCTCCTTATCAATATAGCCCGGGCCATATACATCGATCCCTTGAGGTAATTTTGTCTCGGCGTCATAAACTCCCTTTTCCCTCTCGACCTTAAACATCTCGGTCAGCTTGTTCCAGACCCTACGGGTCTTCTCGGAAGAAGCGACTAAAAAGGAATCATCCCCTTCATAAGGCGTATAGTTACTCTGGATAAAATCTCTTACATTGATCTCTCTTTTCCAGGTCTCACCTTTAAAGTGATCCCAGCACTCATTCTCAAATTTCATAAACAATCTTATCTAATACCACATTTTTACCGCCGCAAAGGTAGGAGAATTATCGTCATATTTCTGTCACATATGCTACACCAGTTCTAAAATCCCTATAAATTGCGATAAAAAAGCTTCTCATCCTTCACTATTTTAAAAGGACATTACCAATAAATGGGGAGTCAGACCTAAGGGCGAAGAGGCAACCATGCCCAAAAAGTAGATCCGACACCAAGTTTTGAAGTAAAGCCCACTTCTCCCCCTGCCGCTTCTACGATAGCTCTGGAGATCGTCAAGCCAAGTCCGGTACCCTGCGAGAACTCATTCAATTTCTCAAAACGGGTAAATACTTTGTCATGCAAATCATCCGGTATACCGATTCCCGTATCCTCAACATAGATACGAAGACCTTTCCTTTCAATGCCATATCCCATTTTAATATATCCGGATTTGGTGCATTTTACCGCATTAGTGAGGAAATTCATCCATACTTGCTTAAGCCGGTTTCTATCCAGAAGTACCCAGCACTCCGAGTTGGGACCATCTAAACGTAACTCGACATTCGGATTTGTCATCTTCGCCTGAATCGTAACAAATAACTCATTACAAACCTTAGCCAGATTGAAATTCTCCTTCCTACGTTCAATTATGCCTGACTCTATCTTGGAAAGATCAAGGATATCGTTGATCAATCGCAATAACAACTCATTATTGGATTGGATGATATTTATATATTCTTTTTTTTCTTCCGGATCATCACAAGTTACCATTAACTCTGAAAAACCAACAATAGCGTTTAACGGGGTACGTATCTCGTGACTCATATTAGCGAGAAACGCAGACTTGAGACGATCCGAAAGTTCCGCTTTCTCCTTTAATTCCTTCAATTGCTGAATCATCTTCTCCCACTTCGTATTATTGATCGTAATACCGGTATAGCGAGTCACATGGCCTTCTTTATCTCTTTCAACCTGGATTCCAGTAACCAATAAGGTCTGCCACTCGTCATCCCATTTGGTTTTGGAACGATATTTAACGTTGAAATCTTTATCTATGCCCCGGAACATATGCTCCATATATTTCCGCACAAAAACCACATCATCCGGATGTGTAGCGTTCAAATAATCCTCGGGAGTGATTGTCTTTTCCGAATAAAAATCATTAATAGGATCATTAAAAGCACTGAATTTCAGGCTTTTTACATCAAAATCCCAATACGACATACCAACCGTCTTGAAAGAAAGCTCTATCTTGTAATTTCTTTCTTTAAGTTCCCGATTCAATTGCTGGATCTTAGGAATGTTTTGCCTGAATCCCGTATAGCGTATTATATCTCCATTTTCATCTTGATCGAAAGGGACACCCATAAAATCACAATACTGCCAATCTCATCATACTTGGTTTGTATGCGACAGGTAAAATTGATGGTGACATTCTTTCCAGCTATCAGGGATTGCATTGCGTCGTAAAAAACAGACCGGTCCTCGGGGTATATAACATCCATATACTCCGAAACGGTCAATAATCGATCTGAAACGTAATCGTTGATCGGATCATTATAAGATTCGAATTTCTGGGAATTTACATCAAAATCCCAATGAACAATATTACTGACTTTCATGGCCAGATCACGTTTTGCGATCAGATCCTGCGCTTTCTTGGCCATTTGCAACCTTTCGGTTATATCCATTTGTGTCCCGATGATTCTGCAATTTCCACGATGTTCTGTCGATAGGCGGCATCCGGCTCTCATTAATAACGATACATCTCTTCTTGCTCGTTATAGAAACGCAAGTCATTTGTCCTTGTTCTATCTCATTTCCTATCAATTGAGAGAAGAGCCGGATTAACGGAGCTCGATCTTGGGGATGCAAATATCCAGTACCGCTCCATTGGCATATTTTTTTTGGCTACGGTTAGTCCATATAATGGATTAAAAACCTTTTTTATTCACATCATATACCCAAGAAGCCATATTAGCCGCTTTCATGGCCATCTCCAGATTTTTCTTGCTTTCTTCCGTACGGAATTCCACCTCTTTCACGGAAGTCATATCATTTGCGAGTAATATATGTCCGATAAGATGTTTTTTTCTACTCCATATCGGGATAACTTTAACCCCATAGATCATCGTGTCTTTATTATAGGAAGAATAATATGCATCCTTATTAACCCGATCAAAATCATACTCAAACTCCAAGGAAATATCTTCACCCGATTGTATCCGAGCTAAAAGTTCTGAATCAACAAATGGACTTTTGTAAAGATTGACTATATTCACCACCGATGTCCGGTCATCCACACCATACATCCTCAACGCATGGTCGTTTATACTACGCAGCACACCATGTGCGTCATAAATTTCAATACCCACCGGCAGACAAGCATATATACTCTCCGTAAATAAACGCTGTTCTTCTATTAATTTAGAAATTTCTTTCTCTATTATCACATCGTCATTTTCTTGAGAATTCTCTTCACATTGTTCCATCTGTCACTTACTTTATTTCGTATTATCATACGTCAGACATTCTAATTTATACGAAAGCCCTGCTTTTTGCAAAAGTAAACAAAAAAGTGAATTCTTTTCTGTTCGTTCATAAAGATATTATCTTTGCGCTGAAAACAAACACTAAATCTTAAATACATGAGATTCACAAGGCTTATTCTAGCGTTAACCAGTTTCCTTATATTGATCACGCAAACAGACCTATTTGCCTCAACCGTATTGCATAAAACTTCTATGGTTGATCTCTCAAATAACGCTATTATTTGCATGCATCAAGATCCGGATGGCTATTTGTGGATCGGGACTTACGACGGACTTAACTTATACAACGGAAAAGATACGTATGTATATCGTTCGAATTAAATAACAAAAACTCTCTTTGTAGTAATATCATTCACAAAATATCCGACGCAGAACCCGGCTTTTTATGGATATCAACCTCTTTAGGTATCAATAAATTCTCACTAAAAAGAACGGAAAGTCACCGAGTCTTTCCCCGGATACATGGAATGCGATCTATTGGCCTCCGATTCATCCGGCATCACGCTCGCTATTTGTAAGGAAAACAGAATCTCTTGCTACACCCCATCTAGCGATGGGTTCCGGGACCTGCCGAGAGAAGGAGTAGGCCCTCAAACCGTACGTACCTTATTCGCCGGGACGGACGGACATTTTTATTTATTATTAGCCTCGGGCATACTGAAAAAGTTGACTCCGGATTTCTCCGATACTACTTTTAATTTGCTATCGGAAGAACGCCAATTCCATAATAAACCGATCTTATCCGCATTTTACGAGAATAATCATATTTTCATAGTAGATACCGACAATAAATTATATCGACAGCATGTAGACGGAAAGGGGAAAGAATTCCTGTTCGATCTGCCTGAAATGACAAAACAATATGGTAACATCATCAAGATATGCACCTTCCAATCCAATGTGTATATCGTTTTCCGTAACGGCAATATTCTAGACCTAAGCCAACCGGAAAACACGATAAATATGGGCATCGGTATCTTTTGCCTAATGAACGATAAAAGGCAGGAGATTCTCTGGTTGGGAACAGACGGGCAAGGTATACGGATGTTTTATGACAAACCCGATCTTTTCGCTCTATCTTACTCAAGGATTTACCGATTAATATACAGAACCCCATACGTTCTTTATATACAGACGATGATCAATCCCTTTGGCTCGGGACAAAAGGAGACGGTATTGTCCGGATACAAGCGTATGACACTTACCATAACAAAAAGATGATCCCACAAAGCGCTATCACGCATTTTACCACCGCCGACGGCTATCCAGCAACCGTGTGTATTGCTTCCAAAAAAGCGAGTACCATCCATGTATCTGGATTGGCACGGAAGGCCCGGGACTGACCTGTTATTCGTATAAAGAGAAACGAATAAAAACGATACCGCAACGAGAAGACACCACCCCTCTACGCTATGTCCACTCTATTTGCGAGGTAGATGATTCCACATTATGGCTAGCGACAACGGGTAACGGATTGCAAAAGGTTACCTTACATATAGATAAAGCCGTACCTACAATCGGGAAGGTACAAACCTTCCCGTTAAAAAACGGAAAGAACATCTGTAAAGAAATCCAATCGATGGTATATGACAACGACTCTACCCTGTTCCTCGGGAGCCGTGGCGGTTACGGAGTCATTCGTTTCAATATTTTCAATCAAGGATATGAATTCCTGCAAACCAACAATTTAAGAAACCCGGCCATTGGAGATGTGCTTTCCGTATGCCAGACCGAAGATTCCACGTTTTATGCAGGCGCCAGCTCCGGTCTCACCCGGATTAAATTCAGAGGGGGAAAGAAGCGTTTACGCCAATTCGATAAAAGCGACGGGATCGTAAACGACATGATCCATGGTATCCATGAGGGGAACGATAGCTGTATCTGGCTTAGTACCAATAAAGGTCTCACCAAATATAATCCCCGGAACAACTTTTTCCATAATTATCATCAGCCTTACTTTAGCGTCACGGAATTCTCTGATGACGCTTATTGGAAATGCCCATACTCCGAGCGTTTATTCTTTGGAGGCATCAACGGATTAGTCTGGGTAAATAAACAAACGGAGCCGGAGCATACCTATCAACCCGAATTAAGTTTCTTCGAGTTGCAAATGGATAAACAAATCCTTCCATTATATAAGGACATCAGCCGGAACGGTGTAACGGTTCGCTGATGTGCAATCGTTAACGATTGCGTTCGTCGCTCCGGATTACATCAACGGGGAGAATTACGAGTATTCGTATCAGTTGGTCAACTATAATTCCTCTTGGGAAAAATTGCAAAAGACAAACAAGGTAACTTTCATGAACCTACCGTACGGGGAATATTTGCTGAAAGTCCGTTATCGCAACGATGTCATTGATTCGTCAGCAAAAGAATACACTCTACCTATCAAGGTATTACCTCCTATTTATCTAAGCTCGTTAGCCATTTTCACGTATCTTTTTATCGGTACAGTTTTGCTCATCATCGCCACCTATCGTATCCATCACCAAATACTAAAGAAACAGAAGCAGATCGCAGACAAGATCAAGGAGGAGCAAAAAGAGAAGCTATACGAGTCCAAGCTGAATTTCTTTACCCACATTACGCATGAGCTATGCACCCCGCTTACCTTGATCAATGGCGTGGAGAATTATATCCAAGCCTATGCCGCCACCTCAAAAGACAAGACATTAGAAAAATACACTTCAGCCTCCGGGAAAATGTAGAGGAACTGAACGGACTTATCCAAGAAATCCTTGATTTCCGAAAAGCGGAAGACGCAGGATTCAGTCATACGCACATCCGGAGAGTATCCGTATCCTCTCTTTTGCGAACTCAATTCGAATGGTTTTACCCACTATCCGAGCAACACCAAATCCAATTCAAGATCGATGCTCCCAAAGAGCTTTATTGGAATACGGATTCCGTCTATTTCAAGAAGATCCTAGCAAATCTGATTTCCAACGCATTTAAGTATACGGAAGACGGGGGCACGGTTCGTATCTCCTTACATGAGGAGGAGAACTTCCTCGTCCTTAAAGTTTACAACACCGGCAAAGGAATCGAGGAGGCAGACATGCAAAATATTTTCGACCGATATCGTATCCTTGGCACGATGGATAACGA
>ENA-OQAA01000541-OQAA01000541.1-human-gut-metagenome-genome-assembly--contig:-NODE-541-length-25294-cov-2.103032_pt1 | contig 25294 bp, 27 predicted proteins | sample MGYA00242489_ERZ504515 | MGnify/ENA primary metagenome ERZ504515 (study PRJEB26092, sample SAMD00036237) | human gut metagenome | host: Homo sapiens | study: EMG produced TPA metagenomics assembly of... | reverse complement strand
GGAAAGTAAAGGTTCGCTACGGCCGGGGTATTTTAAGATTTGTTGGGAAACAAGGCAGAGGAAAGAGGTCCAGCACTCTCAGGCCGGAAAGAAAGAACACAAAAGGGACAAAACTGTTTCACAACAGCCTGCCCCCACACCAACAGTCATGTAAAAAAGATCAGAGTTTATTCCTGTCGGCTTATCGTATAAACAGCAGTTCTCTATATTTCGGCAAAGTCCACATCTGATTGTCGACAATCAGTTCCAGCTTGTCAATATGATAGCGGATTTCCTCCAGCATCGGAGCCACGGTATCGTGATAAGCTACGGCTTTTTCGCGTTCCGTCTCAATCCGGTTAGCCACTTTGCGGGCCTCAATCAGGGCATCTACATGCTCCTTGATGTAAGCCGTATGGGCAGCTATCTCACGGATGATGGCCACGTTTCAGAAGAAAGACGGGCTGATTCATCTTCGGCAAAAAGCTGTTTCATCTTATAGACATTGTCGATCAGACGTGTCTGGTATTCAATGGCAACGGGTACCACATGGTTCATGGCCAGGTCGCCCAGCACACGAGCCTCGATCTGGATTTTCTTGGTATAGGTTTCCCATTTCACCTCATTGCGGGCTTCCAGTTCCTTGCGGGTCATTACGCCGGTAGATTCAAACATCCGCACGCTTTCGGGAGTCAGATACTGGTCGAAGATCACCGGACAGCTCGTTTCGCAATCCAGTCCGCGGCGGGCGGCTTCGGCCTTCCATTCCTCGCTATAACCGTTGCCGTCGAAACGGATAGGTTTGCATTCCTTGATGTAACGGCGGAGTACCCGGATGATGGCCGAAACCTTGGGCTCACCTTCTCCGATCAGGCGCTCTACTTCCTGATGGAAATCCGTCAACTGTTCGGCCATTGCGGTATTCAGGGCAATCATTGCGCTCGCACAGTTGGCTTCCGACCCGACGGCGCGGAACTCGAACCGATTGCCAGTGAAAGCAAAAGGTGAAGTACGGTTACGGTCGGTATTATCAATGAGCAGTTCCGGAATCTGGGGAATATCCAGCTTCATGCCGTGCTTTCCTCCCAGGCTCACCAGTCGTCGGCGGCACTTTCTTCCATGTGGTCGAGCACCTTGCTCAGCTGAGTTCCCAGGAAAGAAGAGATGATGCAGGAGGTGCTTCGTTGGCTCCCAGACGATGGGCATTCGTGGCACTCATGATAGAGGCTTTAAGCAGACCGTTGTGGCGATAGACGGCCATCAGGGTATTAACCACGAAGGTGATGAAACGAAGGTTTTCTTCGGCGGTCTTTCCCGGAGCCATCAGCAGGACACCCGTATCGGTTCCCAGTGACCAGTTGTTATGCTTGCCCGAACCGTTGACACCCTTGAAAGGTTTCTCGTGCAGCAACACGCGGAATCCGTGTGAACGTGCAATCTTGCGCATGAGCGACATGATCAGCATGTTGTGGTCAACGGCCAGATTACATTCTTCGTAGATCGGGGCCAGCTCAAACTGATTCGGAGCAACCTCGTTGTGACGGGTTTTGACAGGAATACCCAGTTCGAGTGCCTGGATTTCCAGATCCTTCATAAAGGCGGCCACACGGGCAGGAATGGCTCCGAAATAGTGGTCTTCAAGCTGCTGGTTCTTCGATGCTTCGTGTCCCATCAGGTACGTCCGGTCAGCAACAGGTCGGGACGGGCCGCATACAGACCTTCATCAACCAGGAAGTATTCCTGTTCCCATCCCAGATAGGAAACGACTTTCTTTACTTCCGGATCGAAATAACGGCATACGGCAACGGCGGCCTTGTTGACGGCATGAAGAGCTTCAGCAGAGGAGCTTTATAGTCAAGTGATTCACCGGTATAGGCGATGAAAAACGGTAGGAATGCACAAGGTGTCATCAACCACGAAAACAGGTGAAGAAGGATCCCAGGCACTGTATCCGCGTGCTTCGAAGGTGTTGCGGATTCCGCCGTTCGGGAAGGAAGAGGCGTCCGGTTCCTGCTGGACGAGTAATTTGCCGGAAAATTCTTCCATCATGCCTCCCTTTCCGTCGTGTTCCACAAAGGCATCGTGCTTTTCGGCCGTACCTTCGGTCAATGGCTGAAACCAGTGGGTGTAGTGTGTGGCACCCTGTTCCATGGCCCAGCGTTTCATACCTTCCGCCACCTGATCGGCCGTAGCCCGGTCAAGAGCAGCTCCGTTATCCATTGCATCTACCAGCTTGTTGAATACGGGAGTCGGAAGATATTTGAACATCTTCTCGCGGTTGAAAACATGTTTCGCGAAGTATTCGTCCGGACGTTCCGAAGGAGTCTTTACTTCGATTGGCTTAGCCGCAAAAGCCTTTTCTACTACGCTAAATCTTAATCTTGACATAATCAAAAATGGTTTTTCCGTTCTATATATTCTATTTTTGTCTTTATTCTTCCGATGAATGGCCTTCCTCAGAGCGAGCTTTTCCCGGCAGATGAAAATCCTTTCCGGCGGATCCGCTCCATGGCTTCCAGACAATCTTCACGCTGACCGAAGGCCGTAAGCCGCAGATATCCTTCACCGCTGGGACCGAATCCGGAACCGGGAGTGCCGACTACGTTCATTTCGTGAAGCAGATGATCAAAGAATTCCCAGGAAGTCATTCCTTCGGGTGCCTTGAGCCAGAGGTAAGGAGAGTTCACACCGCCGTAAACCGTCAGACCTGCCTCACGGAAACCTTCACGCATGATGCGGGCGTTTTCCTTGTAATAGGCGATGGTTTCTTCCACCTGACGGCGGCCTTCGGGAGTGTAGATAGCCTCGGCACCGCGCTGGGTGATGTAACTCGTTCCGTTGAATTGGTACACTGGCGACGGTTCCAGAGGGGATTAAGGGCAACCCGCCGGCCGTCTTCCGTGCGTGCGGTCACCTTTTCAGGTACGACCGTATAGCCGCAACGTACTCCGGTGAAGCCGGCTGTCTTCGAAAAGCTCCGCACCTCGATGGCTACCTGTTCCGCACCGGGAATTTCATAAATGGAATGGGGCACGTCCGGTTCACTGATGAAGGCTTCGTAAGCGGCATCGAAAAGGATCAGCGCGTCGTTGTCCAGGGCATAGTCCACCCATTTCTTCAACTGCTCACGGGTGAGAGTCGTACCCGTCGGATTATTGGGATAACACAGGTAAACCAGATCTACCCGATGATCGGGAAGTTCGGGAACAAACCCGTTCTCACCGGTACAAGGCAGGTAAGTAACCTTGCTCCACAAACCATCCGCTCCGGCAACTCCCGCACGTCCGCACATGACATTACTGTCCACATACACCGGATATACCGGATCGGTGATGGCGACGAGATTATCCTGACGGAAAAGTTCGGTAAGATTTCCCAGGTCGCTCTTCGCTCCGTCGCTGATAAAGATTTCCGACGGACTGAGAGTGATGCCCCGCTCTTCGAAGTCGTGTTTCAGAATGGCTTTGATCAGGAAGTCATATCCCTGTTCCGGTCCGTAGCCGTGGAATGTACGGGCATCCGCCAGTTCCCTGACGGCCCGGCACATCGCCTCGATGCAAGCCTGGGGAAGCGGACGGGTTACGTCGCCGATTCCCAGACGGATCAGACGTACCTGCGGATGGGCGGCCTCAAAGGCCTTTACCTTGCGGGCCACTTCCGAAAAGAGGTAGCTTCCCTGAAGTTGTAAAAAGTGTTCGTTTACAAATGCCATAGTCTATTGTTTCATTTTGAAGGTTCATACTCTATTTCTCCGTCGAACACCTTCCCTGCCGGACCTCCCATCAGGAGATGTCCGTCGGCCTTATTCCATTGCAGATGAAGGTTCCTCCGTCCATCGTGACGTCCGATTCACGTCCGCACCGCCCCGTAAAGGCCGCGGCCACGGCGGTAGCACAAGCTCCCGTACCGCATGCCAGGTGATGCCTGATCCGCGTTCCCATACACGCATCCGGATATGACTCCCGTCAATCACCTGAGCAAACTCCACATTCACCCGGTCGGGAAACAAAGGATGGTGTTCCAGAAGCGGACCGACTTCGGAAAGCCGGACGTCACTTACCTGGTCCACGAAGATCACCAGATGCGGGTTTCCCATGGATACGGCTATCCCCTGGGAATACCCGTACCCCTCCCCCAGATCCACGGGAGTGATACCGGTGGGAATTCCCATATCTACCGTCACCGATTCAACCACCCGCTCATCATTTACCCGGAGATTCAGGATCTTGATGCCCGAACGGGTCTCCAGGGCTACCCGGGTCTTCTGTGTCAGACCGTTTTCGTACACATATTTTCCGATGCAACGGGAAGCATTTCCACACATCATGGCTTCCGACCCGTCGGCATTGAAAATCCGCATGCTGAAGTCTCCTTCCTCCGAAGGACCGATCAGTACCAGTCCGTCACTACCGATTCCGGTGTGCGGACGGCTCCATTCCTGTGAAAGGCGTTCCGGTTCTTCCAGCGGATAAAGGAAGGTATTGACATAGATGTAGTCATTGCCTGCCCCCTGCATCTTGGTAAATTTCACTTTCATAATCTCTCTCTTGTTATCAACCTTTGTAGGCGTCTTCGTGGATTCCGGCCACGGCACGCCCGCTCGGTTCGTTCATATTCTTGAAATGTGCGTCCCAGGCCAGCGCTTCCGCGGTGGAACATGCCACACTCGGCACACTGGGTACGCTCCGTGCTGCACTTTCGCTGGGGAAATGTTCCTCGAAAATGCTCCGGTAATAATACTCTTCCTTGTTGCGCGGCGGATTGATGGGGAAACGCTCGGCCGCATGACTCATTTCCTCGTCGCTTACGGCCTGAGAGGTCATCTCGCGGAGCGTATCGATCCAGCTGTATCCTACTCCGTCACTGAACTGTTCTTTTTGTCTCCAGGCTACGCTCTCGGGCAACTTGTCGGCAAAGGCTTCGCGGACAATCTTTTTCTCGATGGTCTTTCCCGGACACATCTTCGCTTCGGGATTGAGACGCATTGCTACATCCAGGAATTCCTTGTCGAGGAAAGGAACACGGCCCTCCACACCCCATGCGGCCAGTGACTTGTTGGCTCTCAGGCAATCATAGAGATGAAGACGGGAGAGTTTCCGCACCGTTTCTTCATGGAATGCCTTCGCATCGGGTGCCTTGTGGAAATAAAGATAACCGCCAAACACTTCATCGGCTCCTTCGCCGCTAAGCACCATCTTGATGCCCATACTCTTGATGACACGGGCCAGCAGATACATCGGAGTGGATGCACGAACCGTCGTAACATCATAGGTCTCGATGTAGTAGATCACATCTCGCAAGGCATCCAGTCCCTCCTGAAGGGTGTAATGTATCTCGTGATGCACGGTACCGATATAGTCGGCCACTTCACGCGCTTTCGCCAGATCGGGAGCACCTTCCAGTCCGATGGCGAAGGAATGCAACTGGGGCCACCAGGCTTCCTTGGTTCCGTCCGTTTCAATGCGGTGGGAAGCAAATTGCTTGGCCACGGCCGAAATCACGGAGCTGTCCAGCCCGCCGGAAAGAAGAACTCCGTAAGGAACGTCACTCATCAGCTGACGGCGGACGGCTTCTTCCAGTGCATCCCGCAACTGACTCACGGAAGCTCCGTTGTCCTTCACGGCATCATAGTCCATCCAGTCACGTACGTACCAGCGTTTCATCTTTCCCTCGCGTCCGGAATAATAATGTCCAGGAAGGAAAGGCTCATAGCGCTGACAATATCCTTCGAGCGCCTTCAGTTCGCTGGCGCAATACACCGTTCCGTCCTCGTCGTAACCGATATACAGGGGAATCACGCCAATTGGATCGCGGGCAATCAGGAAATCATCCTTTTCTTCGTCATAAAGGGCAAAGGCGAAAATTCCGTTCAGTTCCTCCAGGAAAGAAATACCTTTGTCGCGATACAAGGCCAAAATCACCTCACAATCACTTCCCGTCTGGAATGATAGCGTCCTTCATACCGCTTGCGGATGTCACGGTGATTATAGATCTCGCCGTTGACCGCCAGAATCTGCCGGCGGTCCATCGAATAAAGAGGCTGGCCTCCGCTCTGGGGATCGACGATCGAAAGACGCTCGTGAGCCAGAATTGCCGTACCTCCACAATAAATTCCGCTCCAGTCGGGACCGCGATGACGGATCTTGCGCGCCATCGACAAAGCTTTGTTTCTCCATTGGGGAGTCTGTTCCCTGACATTGAATATACCCACAATTCCACACATATCGATTTCTATTTTAAAGGGTTATTATAATTCCGGACATCCGGCATCAATATACACTCTGCATCTCTTCCCGGCTTTCACGCATCCGTGAAGCTTCGGCCAAGCGCTTCTTATACTCAAAGGGGATCACACGGACAAACTCGCCCAGGCTGCGCTCCCAATGATTGAGCAGGGAATGTGCCAGCGAAGAACCGGTCTGGAAATAATGTTTGCGCACCAGCTCATGCAATTCCTCGCGGGAACCTTGTCTTCCACCAGGGAAAGTTCTACATCTCCATGTTGCAGAAATAGTCGAAGTTCCGGTCCGATCCCAGACATAGGCCACGCCACCGCTCATACCTGCCGCAAAGTTTCTTCCGGTTGAGCCCAGCACGACGACACATCCGCCCGTCATGTACTCGCAACAATGATCGCCTACTCCTTCCACCACGGCTACGGCTCCCGAGTTACGCACGGCAAAACGTTCACCGACCTGACCGTTGATATAGACTTCTCCGGAAGTGGCTCCATAGAGCAGGGTATTGCCTGCTATGACATTCTCCTCGGCACGGAAAGTTGCCTCCCGCGGAGGACATACCGTAATCGTACCTCCACTCAGGCCCTTGCCCAGGTAATCGTTGGCTTCGCCTTCCAGACGGAAATGGATTTCCGGTACGAGAAAGGCTCCGAAACTCTGGCCGGCCGACCCGTGAAAGGTGATGTGAAGACTCCGTTTTCCCAGTCCGGCCTGCCCGTAACGGCTGACCACTCCGCCCGACAACATTGCTCCTACGGAACGGTCCGTATTGGCCACCGTATACTCCAGCGTAACGTCTCCGCTTTTCTCCAGTTCCGCAAAAGAGGCGGAAATGAGTTCACGGTCCATTACGTGATCAATCTCATGCAACTGACCGGATACATGGCAAAGGGCTGAATCGTTATTTACCCGGCATAGAATCCGTGAGAAGTCAAGCAGAGCTTCCTTGCTTCCCGCCTCACGGGGAGCGATCTCAATCAGATCCGTACGTCCCACAATATCCTCCAGACGGGTGAAACCCATCTCGCCAGATACTCGCGCACCTCCTGTGCCAGGAAGCGGAAATAATTGACCACATACTCATAATGTCCGCGGAAACGTTCACGCAACTTAGGATCCTGAGTGGCCACTCCCACCGGACAGGTGTTGGCATGACACTTGCGCATCATCACACATCCCAGAACAATCAGAGGAGAGGTTCCGAAAGCAAACTCATCGGCTCCCAGAAGAGCCATGCTGATGACATCGCGTCCGGTCTTCAACTGGCCGTCGGCTGAAGACGTACCATCCCGCGAAGCTTGTTAAGTACCAGAGTCTGCTGGGCCTCGCTCACTCCCATTTCAGGAGAAGTTCCGGCATAGCGTACCGAAGATGCCGGCGAAGCACCCGTACCTCCCTCGGCACCGGAGATCACAATCAGGTCGGCCTTGGCTTTGGCTACACCCGCCGCAACGGTTCCCACTCCGCTTTCGGCCACCAGCTTCACGCTGATCTGGGCACGGGGATTCACATTCTTGAGATCGAAAATCAGCTGAGCCAGATCTTCAATGGAATAAATATCGTGATGAGGCGGAGGAGAAATCAGCGATATGCCCGGAATGGAATGACGCGTACGGGCTATTACTTCATCTACCTTGAATCCCGGAAGCTGGCCACCTTCACCGGGCTTGGCTCCCTGAGCCACCTTGATCTGGATCTCTTCGGCATGTACCAGGTATTCCGTAGTCACACCGAAACGTCCGGAAGCCACCTGTTTGGTCTTGCTCGACAGGGAAATGCCGTCGAACGTTTCACTGAACCGGGCGGGATCCTCTCCACCTTCTCCCGTATTGCTCCGGCTTCCGAGCTTGTTCATGGCCAGCGCCAGTGCCTCATGAGCCTCCTTGCTGATCGCTCCGAAAGAAATTGCTCCCGTGACGAACCGTCTGACGATGTCTTCCACCGGTTCCACCTGTTCCAACGGAATGGGGTTGCGGCGGAAACGGAAGAAATCACGCAGGAACAAAGGCTCTTCTTTCTGTCAACCATCGCGGTAAATTCCTTAAACTTGGTATAACTTCCCAGACGGGTAGCCACTTGCAGAGCTTTGATTACCGAAGGTGTCCAGGCGTGTTTCTCACCTCCCTTGCGATATGCAAACTGACCGATATCGGGCAGGCTATCCTCACAGGGAGTTTCTTCACCGGCCGGATGATCACTTTCTCCTTCAGACCAGGCCGCCTGATGGAAAGCCAGACAATCATGGGCCACTTCCTTCAGACCAATACCTCCGATGGTAGACACCGAGGTTCCAAAATAATCACGCAGGAGTTCGGCTCCTACACCCACGGCTTCGAAAATCTTCGCTCCGCGGTAAGAGCGGATGGTACTGATACCCATCTTGCTCATAATCTTATAAAGTCCATTGCACAGGGCGCGTACATAGTTCTTTTCGGCGGTTTCATAGTTGAGCTGGACTTCCCCCCGGGCCACCAGACTGTCAAGCACGGCAAAAGCCATATAAGGATTGATGGCACTCGCACCATAACCAAGTAAGAGAGCAGCATGCATCACCTCACGGATCTCTCCGCTTTCAACAATCAGCGCGGTCTGGACACGCTTCTGGACACCGATCAGATGGTGATGAACCGCACTTACGGCCAGCAGAGAAGGAACGGGCGCATGAGCGGCATCAATTCCCCGGTCGGTAAGCACGATATAGTTGGCTCCGTCATCAACGGCCTTTTCCGCCCTGCGGCAAAGGTCATCAAGAGCTTCGCGCAAGCCATCCTCTCCGCGGGAAGCGTCGAAAACCATCTGGAGGCGGACCGCATCAAATCCTTTGTAACGGATATGGCAAAGCAAATCAAGCTGGGCATTGGTAAGCACCGGATGAGGCAGACGAACCATCTTGCAATGACTCTCGGCAGGCTGGAGGATATTGCTTCCCACGGCACCGATATATTCGGTAAGTGACATGACCAGTTCCTCACGAATGGGATCAATGGGAGGGTTGGTCACCTGAGCAAATTGCTGGCGGAAATAGCTGAAAAGAAGCTGGGGACGACGTGAAAGAACAGCCAGAGGTGCATCATTACCCATGGATGCGGTAGGTTCCATGCCATTGACACACATGGAACCAGAGTCTTGGAGATATCCTCACGGGTATAGCCGAAAGCACGCAAACGGCGGGAATAGTCGTCAACGGAAACCGGAACCTTACGTCCGCTACGCAAGGCATCCAGCTCAATGCGGTTGGCTTCAAGCCAGCTCCGGTAAGGATGCTCACCGGCCAGACTCTCCTTGAGTTCGGCATCATAGTACACCCGTCCCTCACGCGTATCAACCATCAGAATCTTGCCAGGCTGGAGACGTCCCTTCTCACGGATCTCTGCCGGATCAATGGCAAGCACTCCGGCTTCGCTCGCTACCACCATCGTATCATCACGGGTAATCAGATAGCGGGCAGGACGGAGTCCGTTACGGTCAAGCATACCTCCGGCATAACGTCCGTCACTGAAAAGAATGGCGGCCGGTCCGTCCCACGGTTCCATCAGAATGGAATGATATTCATAGAAAGCCTTCAGAGAATCACTGATCGGATTCTTGCTATTGAACGACTCAGGCACGAGCATCGCCATGGCATGAGGAAGGCTCAGTCCGGAATGAAAGAAAAACTCAAGCGCATTGTCAAGTGAAGCACTGTCGCTCATGCCCAGCTGAAGAATAGGACGTATGTCGGCCACATCTCCCAGACGGGAACTGGAAAGCACACTTTCGCGGGCCTCCATCCATCCGCGGTTTCCCCGGATCGTATTGATCTCGCCGTTGTGAGCAAGCAGACGGAAAGGTTGTGCCAGACTCCATGCCGGCAAGGTATTGGTACTGAAACGGGAATGAACAATGGCCAGTCCGCTCGTAAAACAAGGATGACTCAGATCGCAGAAATACTCCCGAAGCTGAACAGACGAAAGCATCCCCTTGTAGACAATCAGCCGTGAAGACAAAGAAACAATATAAAAGTCCTGATGAGCCACGCGCCGTTCAATCCGCTTGCGAGCCCGATAAAGAGCAAGTTCAAGCTCATCACCTCTCAGAGTTCCACGAACAAAAATCTGACAGATAACAGGCTCGGACGCACGGGCAGCTTCTCCCAGTATGGACGAACGCACAGGAACCTCACGCAAAGGCATCATCTGCAAATCTCCGGCTTCGAACTCAGAAGCCATCACCTTCAGAATCTCTTCCCGTGAAGAAGGATCCAGGGGGAGAAACACCAGCCCGTTCCATATGCTTCCTGCTCGGGTACAGGAATCCCCTGAAGAAGAATAAACTCGTGAGGAATCTGAAGCAAAATACCCGCTCCGTCACCCGTCTTGTTGTCGGCTCCCTCTGCTCCCCGGTGCTTCATATGCTCCAGCACCGTCAAAGCCGAATCAACCAATGCATGAGATTTGATGCCATGAATGTTTACAATCATTCCCACCCCGCATGCATCATGTTCGTACGACGCATCATACAAGCCTTCCGACATACAGAAAGAGCGATTATATCCGGAACCACCATCTCTGACATAATATTGCTGTTTTACGATTTTCTCTTTCATTTTCAAACCGAATTTCTGTTTTCACTTTTTATTTGTCCACAAAATTAGAAGTCTTCTTTCATAAAGCAAAGAGAGAAACCGATTTTCAGAAAAGAAAATGAAGAATGGAATATCGTAATTTCATTTTATTACTTAACACAATGCATTTATATCAATTTATCACATAACAAACGAAATACAAACAAATATATAACATAAACAAAGAAAATTCAGATTTAATGACATAAATCAATTCCATCCCCATTACCTATATTATTATAAAGCCGCCCATACAATGACCCCGCAACGGCTATCTCCATTCCCTCCGGAAATTCTTCAATCCCCCTGAACACCCCGACAAGAAATGCAGATTTCGGGACAAGTTTAGCGGAAAATAGCAATGAAACGTCCAAAAATTACTATCTTTGCAAAAGAAATAACATTTTAACAAATGAAGAACGATAACACATTAATGAATCACGCAGCCGACAACATCCGTATCCTGGCTGCTGCAATGGTAGAAAAAGCAAAGTCCGGCCATCCGGGTGGTGCCATGGGTGGAGCTGACTTCATCAATGTCCTGTATGCAGAATATCTGCAATATGACCCCGCCAACCCAAAATGGGAAGGACGCGACCGGTTCTTCCTTGACCCGGGACACATGTCGCCCATGTTGTACGCACAGCTCGCCATGACGGGCAAGTTCACCATGGATGAACTGAAAAACCTGCGCCAATGGGGATCACCCACTCCGGGACATCCCGAAGTAGACGTTATGCGAGGCATCGAAAACACTTCCGGTCCGCTGGGACAAGGCCATGTCTTCGCCATCGGAGCTGCCATCGCCGCCAAATTCCTGGCTGCACGCACCGGAAATCCTACTTTTGAAAAAGAAACCATCTATGCCTACATCTCCGACGGAGGCATACAGGAAGAAATATCCCAGGGTGGAGGACGTATTGCCGGACATCTGGGACTGGACAACCTGATCATGTTCTATGACGCCAACGACATCCAGCTCTCGACAGAGACCGGAGAAGTCATGACGGAAGATACCGCCATGAAATACCGCTCCTGGGATGGCACGTCATCGAAATAAACGGAAACGACTGCCAGCAGATCCGCCAGGCTCTCGACGAAGCCAAAGCCGAAAACCAGCGTCCGACTCTGATCATCGGTAAATGTATCATGGGTAAAGGCGCACGCAAGGCCGACAATACTTCTTACGAACACAGTTGCAAAACCCACGGAGCACCCCTGGGAGGAGATGCCTACAAGAACACCATCCTCAACCTGGGAGGAGACCTGGAAAACCCGTTCGTAATCTTCGACGACGTGAAAGAAATGTATGCCCGCCGCGAGGAAGAACTGAAAGCCATCGTAGCTGAGCGCCACCGCGAAGAACAGGCCTGGGCAGAAGCCAACCCTGAAAAAGCCGCACAACAGGCTGAATGGTTCAGCGGAAAGGCTCCACGCATCGACTGGAACTCTATCGAACAGAAGGCAGGCGACGCTACCCGCAACGCATCGGCCAAAGTACTCGGCCTGCTTGCCGAACAGGTGCCCAACATGATCTGTTCATCAGCCGACCTTTCCAACTCCGACAAGACCGAAGGATTCCTCAACAAAACCCATGCCTTCGCCAAGGGCGACTTCAGCGGCGCATTCCTCCAGGCAGGAGTAGCCGAACTCACCATGGCATGCTGCTGTATCGGTATGACCCTCCACGGAGGTGTGATCTCCGCCTGCGGAACCTTCTTCGTATTCTCCGACTACATGAAACCTGCCATCCGTATGGCCGCACTCATGAAACTTCCCGTGAAGTTCATCTGGTCACACGATGCTTTCCGTGTAGGTGAAGACGGACCTACCCACCAGCCCGTAGAACAGGAAGCACAGATCCGCCTGATGGAAAAAATCAAGAACCACGACGCAAGAACTCCATGCTCGTACTCCGTCCCGCCGATGTGGACGAAACTACCGTATGCTGGAAGCTCGCCATGGAAAATACCGACACCCCTACCGGCCTGATCTTCTCACGCCAGAACGTCAACAGCCTGCCCGCAGGAACCAACTACGCCGAAGCAGCCAGGGGAGCTTACATCGTAAGCGACTCTGAAGGTACTCCCGACGTGATCCTCGTAGCATCCGGATCAGAAGTGTCTACCCTCGTAGCCGGAGCCGAACTCCTCCACAAGGACGGTATCAAGACACGTATCGTATCCGTACCTTCCGAAGGCTCTTCCGGAGCCAGAGCAAAGAATATCAGGAAAGCATCATCCCCGCCGGAGCCAAAGTATTCGGCCTTACCGCCGGACTTCCCGTCAACCTGGAAGGACTGGTAGGAGCCAACGGAAAAGTATGGGGACTCGACTCTTTCGGCTTCTCAGCTCCCTACAAGGTACTGGATGAAAAATTAGGCTTCAACGCCGAAAATGTGTATAACCAAGTAAAAGCAATGTTCTGATGAAAACAATAGGATTGGCTTCCGACCATGCCGGATTCGAACTGAAAGAATTCGTGAAACAATGGCTGGAACAAAAAGGATGGGAATATAAAGATTTCGGTACCTACTCAACCGCCAGCTGCGACTATCCCGACTTCGCTCACCCGCTGGCCGAAGCCGTAGAAGCAGGCGAATGCTATCCGGCATCGCCATCTGCGGAAGTGGAGAAGGAATCAGCATGACCCTCAACAAACACCAGGGAATACGCGCCGCACTCTGCTGGATCCCCGAAATCGCCCGGCTTGCCCGCCAGCACAATGACTCCAATGTGCTCGTAATGCCCGGAAGATTTATCGATACAGCAACCGCCGACCAGATCATGACCGAATTCTTCAACACCGCTTTCGAAGGAGGACGTCATCAGGCACGTATCGACAAGATCCCCGTAAAATAAAGACATTGTCTTAAAATAACAAAAAAGGAGAAGCAGAAAACTGCTTCTCTTTTTTATTTTCTATCTTTGTGCAAAGTTAAATAGAAGAAACCAATGAAAAAAATCTTACTGATCCTTCTGGCCTGCCTTCCTCTGTTCGCCATCGCGAAAGACAACAAGGAGAAAAACAACTCCGATCCCAAATACCTGGCAGGCGCACTTACCTATGAAGACGGAAAAATTACCTTCACCCGGGAAATCAACGCTCCCGGACTCTCAAAAGATGAAATTTACCAGCGTATGCTCGACTGGGCCAACGAACGCTTCCAGCCCGAAGACGGCATGCAGAGCCGCGTAGTCTACACCAACAAGGAAGACGGAGACATCGCCGCATCGGCCGAAGAATGGATGGTATTCTCCTCTACGGCCCTTTCGCTCGACCGCACCCGGGTCTACTACCAGCTCACGGCAAAAGCCGGCGACGGACAATGTCTGCTGACCATGAGCCGCATCCGCTACTGGTATGACGAAGCCCGCGACGGAGGCGAAAAATATACCGCCGAAGAGTGGATCAACGACAAAATGGCACTGAACAAGAAACAGACCAAGCTGGCTCCCATCTGCGGCAAATTCAGACGCGAAACCATCGACCTGAAAGACGAGCTTTTCCTCGCGGCCACCAACGCACTGGGACAGGCAGCACTTGCCGCTCCCGCCATACCTGCAACCCCTGTCGTACCGGCAACTCCGTCTTTGGCAACTCCTTCAGGCAAGCTTCAGGACATCAGCTTTGCCCAGCTTCCGGCCAACCTGAACGAAATGACCAAAGACGGACGCATCACCCTTACGGCCAACGATGAAGTTATCGACATCAAAGCCGAAAACTGGGGAGGATTCGGACAGATGTTCAACAAGAACGTTTCCTACCTGCTCATCGACCAGAGCCGTTATGCAGCCAGCACCCTGATGGAACACAACGACACCTACCGCATTTCGTTCTATACCGCCCGGGGCACCGAGCCTGCCGTGGTTATCGAATGCCGGAAATCTACTACCCAGAAAATGTCGGCCGAAGAACTGAAATCACTTAACCAGTCCATTGATCCGTCGAAAGAATATACCCTGTACATCGGAGAAATCACCCGCATACAGGCACGGTAAGAACCGGATTTTAAAGCATAAAACGATATAAAAAGTTTTATTTCATAAGTCTGCTGCACGCATCACGAACAACATTCCTGAAACAAAATACAATTAATCAGAAATGTCATTCAAGAATGTATGCAGCAGACTTTTTTTGCAGACAGATATTTAATTTGAAAACTCCTTTACAACCTTACTCTCTACATTGTTTTAAAGAAAAACACTGCTAGCCCAGATCCTTCTTAACCCTCTATTCAATACAACCGAATCGTGCGGTCGTTAGGGCTGAATTATGCGGTCGTTGAGGCCAATCGTGCGGTCGTTGGGGCTGAATCGTGCGGTCGTTGGGGCCCAATCGTGCGGTCGTTGTAAAGGCACTCTTAGTATGATTATAAATCATTGGTAATCAGAGAGAGAATCATCCATAAAATAAGCGGATCACCGTCACGTTCCAAAAAGGCGAAGGGTGAGAATTTCACAACCCCCACCCCTCTGTTGAAAAACGAGAAAAATATATTCAATTAACAGAAATATTCAGATCATAGTGATCAGAAGATCACACCCACACGGAAACCCGCATTGCTTTGTCCTTCGATATCGCAGGTCAGGGTTTTCGTGTGCTGGGTACCATAGCTGTAATAGCCGGCCACATGGAACCCGAAACGTTTGCCGGGAACCGGATAGATCCGCAGGCCGATTTCGGGTGACACGTAGAATCCCCACGCTTCGTCATACACGCCTGTGGAAGAAAAGTAAGTGGTGTTACGGGCAAACACAGCTCCGACTTTCGCACCGATATACGGACGGACATAATTGCCCTGACACAGGGTGTAGGCCGTTGACACACCGAAAGGAAGCTGGAAAGCCGAACGTTGCTGATCGGTGGTCAGCGATTCCGTCGGTGACAATTGCAGGGTCTGACGGCCGATATAACGGTGGTTGGTGTGGTACATCACAAAGGCACCTACTGACCAGCGCGGAGTCACGTCGTACAGACCTTCAAAGTTCATACCCCATCCGCTGATCTTGTCGGCATAACCGGTCGAGAACGGAGCATTCATCTGCCAGTCTACTATCAGATGGGCTTTGCTGGAATCCCATTGTGCGAAGGTTGGAGCAGCAGCTCCGGCAAGCATACAGCCTGCCAGCACTACTCTCTTTAAATATGTATAGATCGTTTTCATGTTGTTTTCCTCCTTTATTTGTTCGATTGTATATAGGGTGACTGCTCAAAGGCCTGGTTCACACCGTCCAGCAACAACTGCTGGTTGACGCGTCCGTTGCCATACATGAATCCGGACATGCTGACATACCATACCACGGGAATGTCCTGCTTCTTCACTTCCGAAGTGTCCTTTTTCGTCAGATCAACCATTTCAATCAGCATGGTCTGAGTGTCGTAAGAATAGCTCACGGGATACGGATAATACCAGCCTCCCCACCAGGCCCCCAGAATCCATAGTCCCACCATCCGCCATAACTGGGATAGGAAACCACATGATTCGTCTGTGCCACGTATGAGAGCTGCACGCCCACATCGGCCTGATCTTTCTTCTCCGGATCTGTCAGACGGGTATAGCCGCGGCTATCCATCTGCTGGGCCACCGCATCGACGAGGGCTTTCGCGTTCTCATCCTTCCAGTAGGATGCTTTGTATCCTCCCGCCTCCAGAATACTGTCCGGAAGGAAATAGGTCTTATAGCCGTCGAAAGCGGCATTATTGTCATGATCCGTATAGACCACCAGATCTGCATCCAGCTGGTTCATGTCCGGATCTTTCTCGCAGGCAGCCAGAGTAAGCGCCATGCAAGCCAGGAATAACATTTTTTTCATACTTCTTTCTCCTTATCATTAACAGGTTCGTACCCGGTACGGAAATTGTCACTCAGGTGACCTCCGTCAGATGGAACGTCCTTTAAATACTTTACTTTTCTCTATCGGTACAATCTGTCCGCTCAACGTCATCCGGTTTGAGTTGAAGTTGGGTGTTATGGTCACCGATGCCTCGTTGCTTCCCTTGTAAAGCGTAATATCCACACGGGCCGAAATACCGGTACCCATCACGTTCATCGTCAGAAGCAGGTTGCCGCGCTTGTCTTTCTCCACTTCATAGCTGGATACAGAACCGTCGACGGTGACTCCTCCCAGTCCGTTAGGACCGCTTACCGGCACATTGAAGCTACCTGCACCACCGCATCGTCGCCTTTCACGGAAACAAAGTTCGTGGTCGACGTAACGTAGGCCGTTTCGCCATACTTGAACATCACCTTGTCGGCTTCCAGCGTAAAGGCACGGGCATTGACCGCCTCTTCTGCCTCCACATAGAGCAAGCTGTCCAGACGTGCCTGCATTTCTTTCTTTTCCTGCCGGGTCAGTTCCCGGGTTTCCTGTGCCTGCCCTGCCACTACGGACAAAGCCATCAGCATTATTACAATCATACCTCTCATAAGTCCAGTTTTTTTATTGTTTCGTATATAAACAAAAAAGAATGTCGTTTTACTGCTCCTGCGACCTTTAAAAAAGTCTAATAACTAATGAGAGATGTTACATCTATCGTTTATTTTCCTAACTTTATAAGCAGAACCAAAATCAAATCTGCCATGAACAACATTACCGACGTTACCATTCTGATTGCCGTCATAGCTCTGGCCCTGTGGCCCATAGTCCTGTTTCTCATGCGATTCATGCACGAACGCCGCAAACGGCTGGATCACATCGAACGGATGACACGCGACGAGCTGGACAATATTTCCACCCAGAAACTGGTGATCAGTGTCCTGAAAAAAATAGGATGCCAGCCCGAAATCAATGAGGAAGGACACGTGACCTTCAAATACCAGGGAGATGACTTCTACATCGCCGCCGAGGAAGAAAACCGCTTCATCATGATCTGGAACCCGTGGTGGGGCTCCATCAATGTGGACAATGAGGCGCTCCCCGTCCTGAAGGAAGTGATCAATGCGGTGAATGTCAACTCACTCGTTACAACCGTCTACATGGTGGACGAAGACGAAAAGACCATCGGTCTGCACTCGCGTTGCCATACTTTCTTCTCGCCCAACGAAGGAGAACTGGAGGAGCACATGAAGATGTTGCTCGACTATTTCTTCGATACGCACAATGCCATCAAGATAACCTGAACCAGCTGGGCTCGGCCACCGGAAGCGAAGAAGAGAAAAAAGAGCGGGTCAAAGTAAAAGGATTTGCCGCCTACAAGGAGAATACGGTTCCTATCGAGCCTGAGAAGCCCACATGCTGAACTCACATCCGCAATATTGCTGGTTGTAGAAGCCGTATTCGCGGATAATGGCCAGGCGACGCTCGCTCAGTCCGCCCTTCCGCCAGTTCTGGTCCCACCAGATGACATCGGGATAGACGGACACGGCATATCGTCCGGCTTCATTGATCTGGTCAAGGCTTTTCCAGCGCGAAGAAGCCAGTGTGGTAGTAATGAGCGAGAAGCCGTGTTCATGGGCATAACGGGCCGTATCGAGCAGACGCAGGCGGAAACATTTCAGACACCGGCCTCCGCGTTCGGGTTCCTGCTCCAGCCCCCGCATGGCTTCCAGCCAGGCTTCATGGTTGTAATCGGCATCCACAATCTCCAGCCCCAGGGAAAGGGCATAACGGGTACACTCGTCCTTGCGGATGAGGTATTCTTCCCGCGGATAAATGTTGGGATTGCAATAATAGATGGTAGGGCGAATTCCGTGTTGCATCAGACATTCGATGATGGCCGACGAACAGGGTGCGCAACAGGTATGAAGCAATACCCGGTCTGCTCCGCCGGGCACTTCCAACTGGAATTTATGTTTAGCCATATCCTTTGTCTCCTTTCTCAAACCTGATGTTCCCGAAACAGAGGAGCAAGCATCTCCGGAATTTCCACTCCCTGCTCACGAATACCGGCCAGACAGGTCTTTGCCTTGCCGGTAAGAACAAAATACATCTGGCGCTTGTCCTTTGTCCCCGGTGTACGTTCAAGCATGCCCTTTTCTTCGGCCATGCGGATCACCTTCGAAGCATGCGAAGGAGTCATTCCGGTGCGGCTCACAATGGTGCTTGCCGTCACGGTTTCCGTGCCGACACTACACAGAACCACCGCCTCGTTCAACGAAATGCCGTGGCTTTCCAACAAACGGGATTCCAGTAAAGAGAGAAGCCTGGAAAAGCTCTCTCATCACACATATACAAGTAATTTTCTCCATACAATCAAATAAACAAGTTGACATTGGCCTGTTCGGCGCGCTCCATGTAGGTGGCCACCCCACCGACACTCACGGAATCAAGCAATTCTTCACGTTTGATTCCCATTACGTCCATCGACATCTGGCAGGCAATGAATTCCACTCCGTTGTCAATGGCCTGTTGACGGAGCGTTTCCAGCGAGTCAATCCCCTTTTCTTTCATCAGGAAACGCATCATCCGGGCACCGATTCCTCCCATATTCATTTTTGAAAGTCCGAGTTTCCGTGAATCGGCCGGAAGCATCCATCCGAACATCCGTCCCCAGAAGTCTTTCCGTACGTGGGGCTTACGTTCTTTCTTAATGGCATTCAGTCCCCAGAAAGTGAAGAAGATCGTCACTTTCCGTCCGGTAGCCGCCGCGCCGTTAGCCAGCACAAAGGTAGCTAAAGTTTTATCAAGGTCATCGCTAAAAAGAATAAAAGTTTTTCCTTTATCGCCTTCCGACGGAACGGACGGAGCTGATCCGCATGCTGCTTTTTCCACTACAACCTGATATACTCCCTTGCCGGAAGTCTTCGAAAGGAAGCGGTTGCCCGTCGACCGGCACCAGGCTTCGGCGTCGCGCGGGAATCCGCATCCGTAGCCGAAACTTCCAGACGCTCACCGGGCTTCAGGTTATCCATGTGTTGCTTGAGTTTCAGAACCGGTCCCGGACACTGGAGTCCGCAAGCATCCAGTTTCAGCACCCTGGCCGGCCGGCATTCTGTATTTTCCTTCGGAGCAGAACAGCCTCCTCCGCAGGTGGGAGCATAATCTTCGGGGGAAGGCAAGGGAGCGATGGCCGCCTTGTAGGTTTTCAGACCACCGATCAGATTGCGTACTTCCTTGTAACCGTTTTCCTTGAGGATATTCGAAGCAAGTACCCGCGCAGACCTACTCCGCAATACAGCCATACGGGCTTGTCGGCCGGGATTTCCGAAAGACGGGCACGAAGGTCGTCAAGGGGCACATTCACGGCTCCCGGGATACGGCCAAGTGCATATTCATCGGCGGTACGCACGTCCACCAGTGTCACTCCGCTCAGGTCAGCATCACGAAGTTCACGCCAGTAAAGGGGAGTCATCTTTCCGCTCAGGATATTGCCGGCTACGTAGCCGATACGGCTACCGGATCTTTGGCCGAAGAGAATGGAGGTGCATATGCATGCTCCAGTTCCGTCAGGTCATAGACCGTACCTCCGCGTTTTACGACAAGGGCGTATTCATCAATCCGTTTGTCTACTCCGTCATACCCCACGATCTGCGCTCCGTAGAGACGTCCGTCCTCCGGCGAGAAAGTGATCTTGATATCCATCTGAAGCGAACCGGGATAATAACCGGCATGAGAACCGGAATGGATGGTAGCCGAAAGATAAGGCAACTGGAATTGTTTCAGGCGTTTGGCGGGAAGTCCCGTAGAAGCAACGGTCATATCGAATACCTTGGCAATGGCAGTACCCACGGATCCCTCGTACTTGATGCGGTTTCCAAACACCATGTTGTCGGCCACGATACGTGCCTGGCGGTTGGCCGGACCTGCCAGAAAGTTCAGCCAGGGCTTACCGGTAATCGGATGCGGATATTCAATGGCATCGCCAACGGCATAGACATCAGACTGGGAAGTCATCAGATATTCGTCCACGTAGATACCCTTCATTTCCCCCAGTTTCAGACCGGCTTGCTCGGCCAGCCGGGTTTCGGCACGTACGCCGATGGAAAGGATCACAAGATCGGCTTCCAGACGGACACCAGACTTGAAATGCACGGCCAGCCCTTGTGAAGTTTCCTCAAATGACTCGACGGCCTGTTTCAGATAGAGTTTCACTCCTTTCTGAAGCAGGTGCTCGTGAACCAGAGCAGCCATGGAATAGTCGATGGGCCCATCACCTGATCTGCCATTTCCACAACAGATACTTCAGCTCCGGCATGATGAAGATTCTCAGCCATCTCCAGTCCGATAAAACCTCCTCCCACAATGACGGCACGCTTCACCGCATGCTCGTTCATGTATTGCTTGATGCGGTCGGTATCGTTCACATTGCGCAAGGTAAAAATTCCCCGGCTTTCAATTCCGGGCAGAGGAGGACGCACCGGAGACGCACCCGGTGAAAGAAGCAGCTTGTCATAGCTTTCCGTGTACACCCGGCCTTCGGACGTACGGACGGTTACCTGCTTTCCGGCGGTATCAATACCCGTCACTTCCGAACGGGTACGTACATCGATGTTGAAACGCTTGCCGAAGGCTTCGGGAGTCTGGACAAACAAACGCTCCCGCTCCTCAATAACACCTCCTATATAATAAGGTAATCCGCAATTGGCATACGAAATGTATTCACCCCGTTCAAACAGAATGATTTCTGCCTTTTCCGTATTGCGACGGATGCGTGCCGCCGCCGTGGCTCCACCGGCCACCCCTCCAATAATGACGTATTTCATAATCTATCTTGATAAATATTTAATTTCTAATGGAAACTTTTTGCAAAGGAAATAATATTGCAATTAGAAAAAATTTCGACGGAAAATATTTATCAATTAAGACTTATTTAGAAAAATGATCCTATCCTCGCTGAAAAGCAATGCGCGGAGTACCGTTGGCCACATAGATAATTCCGCATCTTACGAAGCCCTGCTTCTCCAGAATATGCTGCATGACGCGGTTATCGGCATGAGTATCTGCCCGAAGATGGACTCCCTGACCGGCACACCAGCGGACGCAAGCCTCAGCCACTCCCGGACAAGTGCCCCGGGAAGCCAGCCGGTGAATCACTCCATAAGGTTCCTGATCGGGCCAGGAGCCGTCCTCAATGTAAGCATAGGTGGGATCTTCACCCAAAATAAAGCAAAAAGTACCGATGATTTCCTGCCGGTCATCGATGCACACAAAGCAATGTCCGGCTTCCACTTCACGCTCCATCAGTTCCCGTCCGGGATAGCCGTTGATCCACTGGTTCGGATTGCCGGTGGCCTGCATGAAACGGCGTGCCACCTCAAAGATATCCATCAATACGTCCAGATCAGCCGGAAGGGCTTTTCGAATCTGTATATCCATAACTTCAGTTTTGTTAAATATTGTTTCACAAGAAAAGAAAAAAGCAGGAATCATTGCCGGAAATCGATTCATGTCTTATCTTCGCGAAGAAATTCAGACAAGGGGCATTAGCTCATCTGGCTAGAGCGCGACACTGGCAGTGTCGAGGTGACCGGTTCGAGTCCGGTATGCTCCACTACCCCCTTCTATTTTATTCAAATAACACAGGACGGAACATTATGCTCCGCCCCTGTCTTATTTTACAGCAAATGATGCTCTGCAAAGTATTTCCATAAAGGAGCAGCCATCAGCGCCTGGCGGATCTCATTGCCCGTAAGCAGGCGGCGTACCTCGTCCACCGAAAGGAGATGAACCGAAATATCCTCCGTTTCTTCCAGATGCTGGCCGGATACGCGTTCCACTCCCGTTGCCACAAAGCAATGACAAAGATTCGTCATGGTACTCGTGTTTGCGGAAATCGTCATGTGCTTCACCCATTCCCCTCCGGCATAACCTGTTTCTTCATAAAGCTCGCGGCGGGCAGATTCCAGCGGATCTTCACCAGCCTCGCACACTCCGGCACAAAGTTCATAACCCGTCCATTGCAGACCGTGCCGGTACTGGCGTTCCATCAGGAAATCTCCTTCTTTCGTAATGGCAATCACATTGACCCAGTCGGGGTATTCAAGGACATAATACTCGTCGTTGATCACCCCATTGGGCAGGCGCACCCGGTCACGTCGTGCCGTAAGCAGGGCGCTTGATGAGATACTCGCTCTGGAGAATCTCCCATTTCCTATCATCATTCTCCATGGTGAAGCGAATCAGAGTTTGACTTTCTTCTTTACGGCTTTCGACTCATTATGCAGGCGGTCGAGTGCCGTCACCACATACTGATACTTCACGTCGCCGCTCTCGTAAGGAAGTTTGTAGAAATTGTCGCGCGTAATGGCAACAATATGAGACGGATCATGCAAATCTACCTTTTCCTTGTTGTTAAAACGGTATATGACATACTGAACAGCCTTATCCATTTCCGTCTTGGCTTTCGGTTCGGTCCAGAACAGGATGTAGCCGTCTTCCGTCCAGACAGGCTTCAGCTTCTTCACTTTACCCGGAGCCTTGTCGTCCATGAAGGGTGAAACCGGAATCAGCGCCGGATACTTGTGGTATTCGCTCACCAGCAGATCACGGTAATGTCCGCGGTTCTCCACCACGGCGGCCGCATACCACTGGCAACTTCCCTGAACCGTAGGCAACGAACGTTGCAAACGATACTTGGCCGGAATCTGGCTTTGCTGGGGATTCTGAAGGTCGGCTTTCGTCACGGTGCGTACCACATCCTGTCCGATAAAGAGAGGACGGGCTGCCGAATGTTTCGCCCACCAGCGGATAAGCGTATCATAATCGGCCGCCGGATGTCCGATTTCCCAATAGATCTGCGGAATGTTATAGTCCACCCATCCGTTGTTTACCCACAACAGGACATCGGCATACAAATCATCATAGTTCTGGAGTCCGCGGGTTGCACTTCCGTTCGGATCATTCTTCTGGTTGCGGTAAATACCGAAAGGCGATACACCAAACTTCACCCACGGCTTGCAGGCGCGTACCGTTTCGTGAATTTCCTTGATCAGTACGTTCACATTGTCACGGCGCCAGTCGGCACGGTTTGTAAATCCTCTTCCGTAAGCCGCGAAACTTACATCGTCCGGAAATTCCTCGCCCGGATTCGGATAAGGATAGAAATAATCATCCATATGAATGGCATCAATGTCATAACGCGTCACGATATCACGTACAATCTTGCAAATGTATTTCCGCGATTCAGGATATCCCGGATCAAAATAAAGCTGGCCGGCATAGCGGACAAAAAGTTCCGGATAGCGGTTATAAGGATGCATGGGCGAAAGAGCCGTCGTTCCCTTGGTCTGTGCCCGGTAAGGATTGATCCAGCATGCAGCTCCATGCCGCGCTTGTGACATTCTTCCACCATAAACTGGAGAGGATCCCACATGGGTTGCGGGGCTTTTCCCTGAACACCCGTCAGAAAACGGCTCCAGGCTCGTAGCTGGAACGGTACAAGGCATCGGCCTCGGCACGCACCTGAAAGATTATGGCATTGATTCCGGCACCCTTCAGATTATCGAGCTGACTGATCAGTGTCTGCTTCATTTTCTGGGTCGGCATACCCTGGAACTGGCCGTTCACACATTGTATCCAGCTCGCGGTAATCACGCTTGGGATATCGGGACTGGGCCGACAGGCAGAAAGGCCCCCATCCATGTCATCAAGACTACAAGTAAGATTCTTAATTTCATATTTAGCATTTGTTGTCGATTTCGATTGCTTCGAGCCGCAAAGATAGCCAAAAATCGCTATCTTTGTACACTCATCTAAACGAAAAACGAACATGGCTGAAAGTAACTATATATCCATCAAAGGAGCTAAAGTCAACAACCTGAAAAACATTGACGTAGATATCCCGCGCAACAAACTGGTGGTTATCACCGGATTGTCGGGCTCGGGGAAATCCTCGCTGGCGTTCGACACGCTCTATGCCGAAGGACAACGGCGCTATGTGGAAAGCCTTTCCTCGTATGCCCGCCAGTTCCTCGGAAGAATGAGCAAACCTGAATGTGACTTTATCAAAGGCATTCCGCCCGCCATTGCCATCGAGCAGAAGGTAGTGAGCCGGAACCCGCGTTCCACCGTCGGAACCTCCACCGAAATCTACGAGTATCTGCGCCTTCTGTTTGCCCGTATCGGAAAAACCTATTCGCCCGTAAGCGGACAACTGGTGAAGAAAGACAGCCCGGAGGATATCGTCCATTGCATGCTCTCCTATCCGAAAGGAACCCGCTACACCGTACTCACTCCGATTCTTCCGCGCGAAGGACGTACCGTAGCCGAACAGATTGACATGGACATGAAGCAGGGGTTCACCCGTCTGGAGGTAAACGGAGAAATGATCCGCATCGAAGAATATACCTATCAGCCCGATGACCAGATCTACCTGCTGGTGGACCGCATGAGTTGTGACGACACGAAGGATGCCGTCAGCCGTCTGACCGACTCCGCCGAAACGGCCATGTATGAAGGCGACGGAGCCTGTCTCCTGCGTTTCTACCTGCCCGACGGACAGACTCAGCTTCATCGTTTCAGCACCAAGTTTGAAGCGGACGGAATCAAGTTCGAGGAACCCAGCGACCAGATGGTTTTCAATTCAATTCGCC
>ENA-OQAA01000540-OQAA01000540.1-human-gut-metagenome-genome-assembly--contig:-NODE-540-length-25397-cov-5.908666_pt1 | contig 25397 bp, 21 predicted proteins | sample MGYA00242489_ERZ504515 | MGnify/ENA primary metagenome ERZ504515 (study PRJEB26092, sample SAMD00036237) | human gut metagenome | host: Homo sapiens | study: EMG produced TPA metagenomics assembly of... | reverse complement strand
GTTTCTTCTTTTGTCGCTACATTTGTTCTTGCATCTACAGATACCCCAAATGCATCTGTTACATATTTCTGGCTGCCCGTAAACCCTGCGGCGATCAGTACCAGATTAGCATCCACCACTTTTTTCACTGCCCGGAACGGGAACCATCTGCATTCTGCCTGTCTTTTTATCTTTTTGAGGCTCCAGGCTGACCAGAACTGCTTTTTTGACATTTCCGTTTTTGTCCTTCTGGAATTCCTTTACCGTTGTCTGATACATTCTCGGATCTTTTCCAAAGACTGCAATGGCCTCTTCCTGACCATAGTCCGTCTTCTCCGTGCGCGGCCACTGCGGCCATGGATTGGACTTTGTTCTCTCTTTGGAAGGCTTGGGCATCATCTCCAGCTGTGTAACCGATTTGGCCCCCAGTCGGATCGCGGTCCCCACGCAGTCATTTCCTGTATCACCGCCTCCAATCACCAGCACATGTTTCCCTTTTGCCGGGATAAAAGTACCCTCTTTCAGATCCTGATCCAGGAGACTCTTTGTTACCGAAGACAGGAAATCCACAGCAAAATAAATATTTTTACTGTCTCTTCCCGGCACCTCGATATCTCTCGGATTCGATGCTCCGCAGGCTAAGATCACCCGGTCGAACTGTTTTTGAAGCTCTGCTGCAGTCACATCTTTTCCTACATTCACTCCGGTTTTAAAAAGAACGCCTTCTTCTTTCATCAGCCGGACTCTTCTCTCTACAATGTCTTTTTCCAGTTTCATATTCGGAATTCCATAGCACAGAAGTCCTCCGATTCTGTCGCTTCGCTCAAATACAGTCACCTGATGCCCTCTTCGGTTGAGCAGTAATGCCGCAGCAAGACCTGCCGGTCCGCTTCCGATCACTGCCACCGTCTTTCCGGTACGCACCTTCGGCGGCTGTGCTGTCACCCATCCGTTCTGGAATGCATGTTCAATGATCATTTTCTCGTTGTCCTTAATTGCCACCGGATCTCCGTTCAAGGCACAGGTACATGCCGCCTCACAGAGCGCCGGGCAGACTCTTCCGGTAAATTCCGGAAAACAATGTGTCTTTTCGAGACGCTCATATGCCTGTTTCCAGTTCCCGCGATAGATCAGATCATTGGTCTCCGGCACCAGATTGTGAAGCGGACATCCGGATGTCATGCCTGCGAGCAGGCTGCCGTTCTGGCAGAACGGCACGCCGCAGTCCATGCAGCGTCCGCCCTGTTTCTGTTGTTCTTTTACAGGCAGTGAAGTTTTAAACTCATGAAAATGACGGATTCTCTGAAGCGGTGTTTCTGCCTTTGTATTTTTTCTTTCGTAATCTAAAAATCCTGTTGGTTTTCCCATTGTTTCTATACCTCACTTTCTTTCATCTGAAAACTCTCATTAAAGGCTTCCATCTGTGCCTGTTCGCTGCTCATTCCCCGTTCTTCCCACTTGGAAGCCAGTGCGATCATCTTCTTATAATCATGAGGAATAATCTTTTTAAATTTCTGCAGATACGCATCAAAGTCGGCAAGAATCTCTTTTCCGCGCGCAGAACCTGTATTTTCCACATGCTCCTCGATCATTGCGCGAAGCTCCTGGATGTCATATTTGTTCTCCACTTTTTCAATTGCGATCATGGCCTTGTTCAGATTGCGGTAAAGATGACTGTTTTCATCCAGAACGTAGGCGATTCCTCCGCTCATTCCCGCAGCAAAGTTCTTTCCTGTTTTTCCAAGCACTGCCACACGTCCGCCGGTCATATATTCACATCCGTGCTCACCTACCCCTTCTACAACGGCATACGCTCCGGAATTGCGGACTGCGAAACGCTCTCCTGCAACACCGTTGATGAACACTTTTCCTGCCGTTGCACCGTAAAGCGCCACGTTTCCGACAATGATATTTTCCTCGGCTTTATATCCTCTGTTCTTCGGCGGATATACAACCAGTTTTCCACCGGAAAGTCCTTTTCCATAATAGTCGTTGGTATCTCCGCAGAGTGTCATGGTCAGTCCCTTCGGAATAAATGCTCCGAAGCTCTGTCCGCCGACTCCCTTGCAGTTTACAACAATGGTATCTTCCGGCAGTCCTTCTTTGTGGAAACGGGTAATCTCCGCGCCGAGGATCGTACCTGCAGAACGGTCGATATTTTTCACCTCTGTTTCCAGAACTGCTTTGTTTCCTTTTTCTACCGCAGTTTTCAGTTTCTTTAACAGAACTCTCTCATCCAGTGTTTTTTCCAGCTGGAAGTCATAGGCTTTTCCTTCTTTAAATGTCACATTTTCTTTTGCCGGATGATACAGAATCTCACCCAGATCCATCTTGTCTGCCATCCGGGAATGCTTCGTTTCATTTCTCTTTAAGAGGTCTGTTCTTCCTACCATCTCATCTACCGTACGAACTCCGAGTTTCGCCATATATTCTCTGAGCTCCTGGGCAACAAACCGCATGAAGTTCTCTACATACTCCGGTTTTCCCTGGAAACGTTTGCGAAGTTCCGGATTCTGTGTAGCAATTCCCACCGGACAGGTATCCAAATTACATACGCGCATCATCACACAGCCAAGCGTTACAAGCGGAGCTGTCGCAAATCCGAATTCTTCCGCTCCCAGAAGTGCCGCGATCGCCACATCTCTTCCGCTCATCAGTTTTCCGTCTGTTTCGATCTTCACACGTTCACGCAGTCCGTTCTGGATCAGTGTCTGATGAGTCTCAGCCAGACCAAGTTCCCACGGAAGTCCCGCATTGTGGATGGAACTTTCCGGAGCAGCACCGGTACCGCCGTCGTAACCGGAAATCAGAATTACCTGTGCTCCTGCTTTTGCCACACCTGCTGCTACGGTTCCGACGCCTGCTTCTGATACCAGTTTCACAGAGATTCTGGAGTATTTATTTGCATTTTTCAAATCATAGATCAACTGTGCCAGATCTTCGATCGAATAAATGTCGTGATGCGGCGGCGGAGAAATCAGACTCACTCCCGGTGTGGAATGTCTTGTCTTTGCCACCCACGGATACACCTTTTTCCCCGGCAGATGACCTCCTTCACCCGGTTTCGCGCCCTGTGCCAGTTTAATCTGGATTTCCTTTGCGCTGACCAGATAACGGCTTGTCACACCAAATCTTCCGGATGCAACCTGTTTGATGGCAGAACATCTGTCTGTTTCTGTATTTGCGGAATCCAGGCGCTCGTCACTCTCTCCGCCTTCTCCGGAGTTGGATTTTCCATGCAGATGATTCATCGCGATTGCCAGTGTCTCATGCGCTTCCTGTGAAATGGATCCGTAGGACATGGCTCCTGTCTTAAATCGCTTCACAATATCTTCCACACTCTCCACTTCATCCAGCGGAATCTCTTTTTCTGCATAGGCAAAATCCATGAGGCTTCTCAGATATCCCGTCTCCTCTGCATCGATCTTTTTCGTATACTCTTTAAACAATTCATAATTCCCGGTCCAGGTCGCCTGCTGCAGCAAATGGATCGTCTCCGGATTATAGCGGTGTTCTTCACCATCTGCACGTCTCTTGTGTTTTCCCATACTCTCCAGCGCCAGATTCGTTGTCAGTCCCAGCGGATCAAATGCTTTTGTATGGTATTCATCTACCTGCTTCTCGATATCCTCCATGGTGATACCGCCCACACGGCTGACTGTACCTGCGAAATATTTGTCTGTCACTTCTTTTGAAATTCCAATCGCTTCAAAGATCTTCGCTCCCTGATAAGACTGGATCGTGGAAATTCCCATCTTGGATGAAATCTTCACGATTCCGTGCAGGATCGCCAGTGTATAATCCTCCACTGCCGCATAGTAGTCCTTGTCCAGCATCTCCTCTTCGATCAGCTCATGGATCGTATCCAATGCAAGATACGGATTCACTGCGCACGCTCCATATCCGAGCAGTGTCGCAAAGTGATGAACCTCCCTTGGTTCTCCCGACTCCAGGATCAGAGAAAGTGAGTCTGTTTCTTCGTTGCCACCAGATGCTGATGCACTGCAGAAACTGCCAGAAGAGACGGGATCGCCATATGGTTTTCATCCACATCCCGGTCAGACAGTACCAGAATGTCTGCTCCGTCTTTATATGCCTTGTCAACTTCCACGAACAGGCGCTCCAGAGCTCTCTCCAGCTTCGTGCTTTTATAATAAGTAATCGGAACAACTGCAACCCGGAATCCTTCTTTTTTCATTTTTTTGATCTTCAACATATCTGTATTTGTCAGGATCGGATTGTTGATCTTTAATACCCGGCAGTTTTCTTCTTTTTCTTCCAGAAGATTTCCCTGTTTTCCTGCATAGACAGTCGTACAGGTCACGATTTCCTCACGGATCGCATCGATCGGCGGATTGGTCACCTGCGCAAAGAGCTGTTTAAAATAGTCAAACAACGGACGTCTCTTATCAGAAAGCACTGCAAGCGGTGTGTCCACACCCATTGCCGCAATGGATTCGCCTCCGTTTAATGCCATGTTCCGAATTGAATTGCGATATTCTTCGTATGTGTATCCAAATGCTTTCTGAAGCTGTTTTCTCTTTACCGGCTCGTACTCTTCTACACGCATATTCGGAATTTTCAAGTCTTTGAGTTCCACCAGATTGCTGTCCAGCCATTCTCCGTAAGGCTGCTTTGTTGTATACATTTCCTTCAGCTCTTCGTCCTGATATATTTTGCCTTTTACTGTATCGACCAACAGCATTTTTCCCGGATGGAGACGTTCTTTTAACACGACCTCTTCCTCCGGCACATCCAGAACTCCGACTTCGGAAGCCAGGATCAAATCTCCGTTTTTCATCACATAATAACGGGACGGACGCAGACCGTTTCGATCCAGAACCGCTCCCATGATATCTCCGTCTGAGAACACGATGGAAGCAGGACCGTCCCATGGCTCCATCATAGTCGCATAGTACTGATAAAAATCCCTGACATCCTGAGAAAGTGTGGCATTTTTGCTCCATGGCTCCGGAATTGCGATCATCATCGCCAGCGGAAGCTCCATTCCGCTCATCACCAGGAATTCCAGCGTGTTATCCAGCATGGAAGAGTCAGATCCTCTGGTATCTACAACCGGAAGAATCTTGTGAAGCTCTCCTTTCAAGGCACCGGATCCATAGTTTCCTCTCTTGCCAGCATCTTGTCTGCATTTCCGCGGATCGTATTGATCTCTCCATTGTGTACCATAAAACGGTTCGGATGCGCTCTCTCCCAGCTTGGATTTGTATTCGTACTGAAACGGGAATGTACCAGTGCGATCGCAGACTCATAATCCGGATCCTGAAGATCCGCAAAAAATGTCCGAAGCTGTCCCACTAAAAACATTCCTTTGTATACGATCGTTCTGCTGGACATGGATACCACATAGGTGTTGTCATTACTCTGCTCAAACACCCGGCGGGCAATATAAAGCTTCCTCTCGAACTCCAGTCCTTTCTCCACATGCTCCGGCTTTTTGATGAATGCCTGAACAATGTGCGGCATACAACTTCTTGCCTTTTCTCCCAGCACCTCCGGATGCACCGGAACCTCACGAAATCCAAGAAGTTCCAGCCCTTCTTTTTCTACAATGATCTCAAACATCTTCTTTGCCTGATTGCGCTGTAATTCTTCCTGCGGGAAGAAAAACTGCGCGATCCCGTACTCTCTTTCTTCTCCCAGGCTGATCCCCAGCTCTTTACAGACCTTCTGAAAAAACTTATGAGAGATCTGAAGCAGAATTCCGACACCATCTCCGGTTTTCCCTTCGGCATCCTTTCCCGCTCTGTGTTCCAGGTTTTCTACAATCTTCAGCGCGTTTTCCACGGTTTTGTGACTTTTGATCCCTTTGCTGTTTACTACCGCGCCGATTCCACAGTTATCATGCTCAAATTGTTCCCGATACAGACTTTTTGTCTCTTGTTCCATGTAATTTTTCATTCTATCCTATTCCTCTCTGTTTATTTTTCTGTTCACACCTTTTACTCTCCGCTGGCGCCATAGTTCGCCAGTACGCGTGCAGATGGATCTGTCACATCACAGCCCTCCCACTCCTGATTCGGCATCCAGAAGCCTGCGATCATTTCCGCCTGTCCCGGATAATATTTTTCAAAAATCTCCCGATACAAAAGAGACTCTTTTGTAAACGGCTGTGCATAAGTATATTTTTGACGTTCCTTTTCAAACGCTTCCTCTGTGTAGCAGGTATCAGCGTACTCTTTCAGGTCGTCTACCATAGAATGTCCCACCGCATCCGAAAATGCTGCCTTTTCTCTCCAGAGAATATGTTCCGGCAGATAGTCCCCTTTCTCAAACGCATGGCGGAGCAAATATTTTCCTTTCCGATACACATTCTGCTTTTTCTCCGGATCGATTGCCATCACATACCGGACAAAGTCCAGATCTCCAAATGGCACTCTGGCTTCCAGAGAATTTACGGAAATACACCGGTCTGCCCGAAGGACATCGTACATATGCAGCTCTCTGACCCGCTTTTCTGATTCTTTCTGAAATGCCTGCGCCGACGGTGCAAAATCCGTATATTTGTATCCAAACAGTTCATCTGAAATTTCTCCGGTCAGAAGAACCCGGATATCCGTCTGCTCATGAATGGCTTTGCAGACAAGATACATCCCTATGCTGGCACGGATCGTTGTAATATCGAACGTTCCCAAAAGTCCGATCACATCCTCCAGTGCCGAGAGCACATCCTCTTTTGTAATGATTACTTCTGTATGCTCACTTCCGATGTAATCTGCCACCTCTTTTGCGTATTTCAAATCGATGGCATCTTTTTGCATCCCAATTGCAAATGTACGGATCGGAGTTTTACTCTTTCTCGCTGCCACTGCGCACACAAGCGACGAATCCAGCCCTCCGGAGAGAAGAAATCCGACTTTCGCATCTGCCACCAGCCGCTTTTCGATCCCGGTCACCAGTTTCTCCCGAATATTGGCACACACCTGCTCCAGATCATCCTGACAGATCTCATCCACCTTTGTAATATCGCAGTAGCAGACAAATTCTCCGTCTTTATAATAATGCCCCGGCGGAAACGGACGGATTTTTTCACACAGCCCGATCAGATTTTTGGCTTCACTTGCAAATACGATGATTCCCTTCTTATCATATCCATAATAGAGCGGGCGGATACCGATCGGATCTCTTGCCGCAATATATTCCTGTGTTTTTCCGTCATAGATGATGCAGGCAAACTCCGCATCCAGCATACGAAACATTTCTGTGCCATATGTCTCATAGAGCGGCAGAAGCACTTCGCAGTCCGAATCACTCTGAAACGTATATCTGTCGGAAAGGCTTTCTCTCAAACGCTCAAATCCGAAAATCTCTCCATTGCATACCACATAACTGCCACCCAGTGAAAACGGCTGCATCCCGGATGCCGTAAGCCCCATGATCGCAAGTCTGTGGAATCCAAGCAGACCATTTCCGGTATCTACAATCCTGCTGTCATCCGGTCCTCTGGAAATCGTTTTATCAAATCCTTTCTGAAACTCATCCAGATCATCGCAAATACCGCAATATCCTATAATTGAACACATAATCAAGCCCCTCCTGTAATCAGATTCTCTTATCACAACAAAAAAAGGCCCCCTTCACGTAAAAATATACGTAAAAGACGCCTTTGTCTGATATGTTTTGCATTTTACACTGACAATTCCTGTTTGTCAAGTTGGTTTTTTCCTAATTCTCCACTTCCCGCAGTCGCTCCACCACAGTCACAGTCCGCATCCTGCTATGAATCCACTCTTTTATATTTTTCAACCACCAGTACCAGGCAGACAAATGCTGCTGCGAAAACAAGCTGTATCATAATCGCCTGCAAGAACTGTCCTTTTGCAGAAGCTGTCAGATGTCCGAAATCAGCAAGAATATCATTTGCTTTCTCATACCAGTATACCGGAAGGAACTGACTCACAGCTTTTACATCATTTCCCATGAACTCAAGAGGCACAAACGCACCTCCCAGAAAGCACATTCCCAGAGAAATGATATTCGCAATTCCGGTCAACGCGTCTCTGTTCGGTGCAATTGTTCCCATCAGATATGCCAGCGCAATCGCTACGAAAAGCATGAATACCGAATTCAACAGGTAATATGCAAAATTTCCTGATGTATAAAAATCTTTTCCAAAAAATACAATCGCAATTACAATTACAAAGATCCACAGCGCAATCCCTGCCAGGCTCATGCACAAAATCCCCTCCAGACTTTGTCTTCTTCCGGAAACAGGAGATGCCGCCATCCTTTTTTCAGATCTGGATTATGAAAAACAATCAGAATATTACCCATCACAAATCCAGATAATGCCAGAAACAGATACGGCATATACCGAAAATAATATACATACGGAGCATCTTCTGTGTTTTTCCCATCCTTTAAAAAGGTTACCTTCACGCTTTGTGTCCTCTCCAGAGCACTCGCTGCTTCCGCCTCCGTAAATCCTGCTGCCTGATACGTTCTGGCATTATTCAGAAAGCTGTTGATCTGCTGATCCACATAACTGCCCGAATATGTATCCGGAATTTTTGTCACAGAAAGTTTTTCGTCTCCCTTGATACATTTCTCATAAAAATTCTCCGGAATTCTGACCACATAATACACTTCTCTGTAATACAGCTTTTCCTGTATCTCAGAAACGTCATTTTCTACAGGAATCAGATGATGCAGATTTCCAAGATACTCTGTCAGAGACTCTGCAAGACTTCCTCCATCCTCATCGACAATTCCAATATTCAGCTTTTCCGCCTGATAACTTGTTTCTGACTTTCCCGCTGTGGACTGAAACAGAAGCGTACATCCGAAAAAAATAGCAACATATAGCAGTATCAACATTCTGTTCTGACCGATAATCTTCATGTATCCTTTAAATACTGTCATAACGTTCCCTCCTGACAACCACAAATGAAACTGCAAGAATTACTGCGCACATGATAAATAGTGTAAGAATGTCATTTCTGAACCGTACCGGATCGTCATACACATTAATACAGTAAAAAGCATCTGAGATTACTGCCGCCGGATTCAGTTTGTTTACAAGGGGCAATGCACGGTCAACGGCATGTTTTATCTGTACATTCACAAGACCAGCCAGCACACTGGTTGTCATAGAAATCCCAAGCATGATTCCAACCTTGATCCCCTCGCTGAACTTGCCGATACTGCACACCAGAATTCCCATACTCACTCCGATTACACAGCCTGCCGCCACAATCAGCAGCATTTTTCCCATACTTCCCTGAAATTCCATCTGAAGTACATATTTGCAGTAAACAATTAAAATCACCACATTTAAAAAATGAAGTATAAAAGAAGAGATCAGCTCCGTAAGTATCATCTTCAGTCTGTGTACCGGAGATACACATTGTCTCGCAGCCAAAGTACTCAGGTTTGCCTGCAGCCACATCGCAGAACCAAGACCGATAAAACAGCCGTACATGCACGCCATCGCAGCCAGCGCATAAAAGAATCCCATGTTCCCGTTGGTCGTTCTGCCGCCTGCGGAAACATTCTCTACCAGTTCCTGATAGTCCGACATCGCGGCAACCGCCTTTTTCATATTTTCAGGATGTACATCTGCCACTGTTTCCAGCGTATCCTTTCCATTTAGATAGCTCTCCAGAAGACTTTGCATAATACTCTGAGCAAGTCCGTTTTTTCCCACCTTCAGATAAGGCGTTTCTGTTCCATAAAAAATTCCGGAGATTTTCTGATCCTCAAGCTTCTGCAACGCTTCTTTTTCTGTCATTGTTTCCACATGGATCAAAGTTCCTTCTTTGCTGACTTCTTCCGGGAATGACGGAAATACTGAATCTCCCGGATTCTCTTCCACAAAAGCAGCCTGAACAGTTTCAAAATCTGACTCTGAAATGTTCCCGAATGCAAAATAAAACAGCGTTCCGAGAATCAGCGGAAACATGCAGGGCCAAAATAACATACTGAAATTCTTTACTTTTCTGATCACACTGTATTTTATCAAATGAAACATCTCTCTCCCCCCCTCTAATCGCGAAGCTGCTTTCCTGTAATCTCAAGAAATACATCATTCAGAGTCGGCAGCTCTGAGTAGACTCTTCCAAAAGCAGTCCCCTGCTCCTCCAGACAGTGAAGGATCCGCACAAGGTTATGTCTGGCTTTTGTACACTGTACAGTAAGAATGTCATTTTGATAATCAACAGCGAATACATGCGGCAGCTCTCTGATTCCTGCAAGCTGCTCCTCACTTAGTACGACCGCCTCGATCGTCACCTTTTCCCCTGTTTTGATCATCCCGGTAAGCTGTTCTTTGGTGCCAACAGCAATACTCCTTCCATGATCCATGATCGCAATCCTGCTGCAGATCTGCTCCACCTCTTCCATATAATGAGAGGTATAAACAATGGTTGCTCCCTGTCTGTTCAGCTCCTGAATTCCTTCCAGAATCCGGTTTCTGCTCTGCGGATCCACAGCCACTGTAGGTTCATCCAGAATAATCAATCTGGGCTTGTGTGCAATGCCACAGGCAATATTCAGCCTTCTTAAGAGTCCGCCGGAGAGCTTCTTTGGTCTTGTCTTTTGGTAGTCCTCCAGCCCTACAAAAGCAATCGCCTCTTTTACAAGACTTTTTCTTTTTTCTTTCTCTTTTACATAAAGTCCGCAGAAATAATCAATATTCTCATATACTGTCAGTTCATCAAAAACCGCCACATTCTGAAGTATGATCCCTATCTGCTTTTTCACCTCATAATGATCCGGTGCCATCTCCTGACCGAATATCCGTATACTGCCTTTATCATATTTCAAAAGTGCCAGCATACAGTTGATCACCGTTGTTTTACCCGATCCGTTTGGTCCCAGAAGTCCGAAAATTTCCCCTTCCCGAACATTCAGATTCAAATGATCCAGGGCAACAAAAGAACCGTATCTTTTTACAAGATTTTCTATCTGTATGATTCCATTTTCCTGAAAACGCTCTGTTCCACCCATATATGTCTCCTCCTTGTTTGATCGAACGCTGTTCTTTTCCTACAGCTGATACCCAAATTATAAACTGCCCGCTTTCCATCCGGTAGTGAACGCTGTCATTTCCCCACATGACAAATGTCACTTTCCGTCTTTCCTTTTGCCTTTTCCTTTGCCCGGATCCTGATTTTGTATTATACTGAGGATATCCAAAGATAAATCTGTTTACCGGGAGGAATTGTACGATGCGCCATCTTGAAAATACTGGATTATTCATATTGTCCGGCTTCTTTTTCCTTTTTTTCAGAAAACTGGATTATTTTTTTGTATGCGCCTTTCTCCTGTGCCTGTGTTTGTGCTGTACCAGTTATTTTGCACAGTCAAAAAGGCTTCACCTGGTTCTGTGTACCGCTTTTATAGCGGCCGCTTTTCTGATCCCGGAGCTGTTTCTGTTTTTCCCCGCAGTATTTTATGTACTCCTTCTGGATCAATATCATGTTCCGGCTCTTGTATGCAGCGTTCTTTACTTTTACGGCATCTGGTCAGAAGGAAAACAAATTCCTCTTTTTTCCTTCTGGGGAATCTTCTTGTTTCTCCTGGCTTTTTGTCTGCAAAACCGCACAGAAGCCGCAGAATGTCTGGAACAAAGTCTCATGAAACTAAGAGACGACAGTACCGAAAAAAATCTCCTTCTGGAAGAAAAAAACAGGATGCTTGCGGAAAAACAGGATTACGAAATTTATGCGGCCACACTGAAAGAGCGAAACCGGATTGCCAGAGAAATTCATGACAATGTGGGACATCTGCTCTCCCGCTCCATCCTGATAACAGGCGCCGCCAAGGCCATCAATGCTTCCGATGCACTCTCACCGGTTCTGGATGATCTGGATCATTCTCTGAATCAGGCAATGACCAGCATCCGCACCAGTGTCCACGATCTTCATGACGAATCACTGAATCTGAAAGAAGCAGCCGAAAGCCTGACCTCGGATTTTACGTTCTGTCCTGCAACCCTGAACTATGACATGGGATTTGAAGTTCCGCGGGAAATCAAATATTGTTTTATCAGCATTGTAAAAGAAGCGCTTTCCAACGTGGCCAGACACAGCAATGCCACTCTGGTACAGATCACCATGCGGGAACACCCTGCACTGTATCAGCTTTGTATCGAAGACAATGGCACCCTGGAAGAAGGGCTTTCCCTCTCAGAAAACAACCGGGAAGCATTATTCTCAAGCAGAGGGATCGGTCTTTCCAATATGAACGACCGGCTCAAAATCCTGAACGGAAACCTGCAGATCACAATACAAAAAGCTTCCGCCTTTTTATCACTATCCCAAAAGAACAGGAGTATTAAGGTTATGAATATTGTAATTATTGATGATGATATTTTTGTCTCCGGCGCACTGAAAACCATTCTGGAAGCCAGCGGTGATATTACCGTTTCCGCCACAGGCACGGACGGAAAAGACGCAGTAAGATTATTCAGAACATACAGACCTGATGTACTTCTTATGGACATCAGAATGAAAGAACTCAGCGGACTTGACGCATCCGCTGAGATATTAAAAGAATTTCCCGATGCGAAAATTCTTCTTCTCACCACGTTCTCCGATGATGAGTATATTGTAAGGGCATTAAAACTTGGTGCGAAAGGCTATCTCCTCAAACAGGATTACGAAAGCCTCATCCCGGCACTGCACGCGGTTCACTCCGGACAGACTGTTTTCGGAAATGAAATCATTTCCAAGATTCCCGAGCTTCTTCAAACCGGTCCGACATTCCACCTGGAAGACTACGACATCAGCGAACGGGAGCTTGAGATCATACGCCTGATCGCTGACGGTCTCAGTAACAAAGAAATTGCTTCTCGCCTGTTTCTCAGTGAAGGAACCGTCCGGAATTACCTGAGTTCCATCCTCGATAAACTGGATCTGCGTGACAGAACACAGGTCGCTGTATTTTATTACCGGCATAAGTAATCAGTTTTCCACACTCTATCGGTTTCCGGACAACATTTTCCACACGAAGGACTGGCCTTTTCCACAAATCCGCCAAAACAGTGATGTCAGCGCAAAGCAAAGCACCGGAAGCAGGAAAAACAAAAGGATTCCCGGCCACATAGATGCGGAAAGATACTTACTCACCAACACGTTCATCCCACGCACGATCAGAAAATGCGTCATGTATACAATAAATGTATGCTTCTGCCAGTTTGCCGCCATCGGAAGCGGCAGCTTGCAGACAAGGCACCACAAGGCAGCCGCAAACAACAGAAGATACATCAGATTGGTGAACATACTCGGCGAATATTTGAAAAAATAATACGCCAGAACCGCAAGAATCACGCTCGCCAAAAGCAGCAGCCAGCTTGTGTTTTTACTTTCTACTGCACCACTTCCATGAATTCCGATATATCCCCCGGTCATATAAATAAACAGCCAGTTGCAAAATGCCTGCGCCTGTACACTTCCGAATGCCAGATCTCCACAGATACCGGTACTGTCAATGACAAGCACCAGAACGATCGCCACGATCCCCATATATTTATTGCTGATCAGCAGATAAATAAGAGGGAGAGCACCACAAGCAGGATCAGAAACTGTAAAAACCATAAAAATGCGCAGTATCTGTAATTGAGTACCGCATCCACGATCCCCTTCCAGGTTACTGTGATCGGTGGTTCATTGAACACAGCCCGCAAAGATGTGATATAGGACACCCCTACATGAATGAAATAGTAAAGCAGTGTCCAGATCACATACGGGATAAACAGCCCCACAAACCGCGTCTTATATTTTTCCAGCACTTTCCCCCAGGAATAATTTCTGTAAAACAGGTATCCGGAACACAGAAAAAATCCTGCCACACCGACCACTGCGATATCCGAAACGATCGTCTGCTCAATCTGATTAAACAACGGCTTTCCCTCTATCATTACCACTTCTGTAAACAGATCCGTATTCTGTGCATGAATCCAAACAACAAAAATACAGAGTATAAAATTGTACCATGTTACCCGATTGCTGAATGTATTCTTATTCATATGCTACTCCTCAATGATCTGGATCTCCAGATAATCAAAATCAATGGAATCCACAAAATTATCCTGATAAAATCTTGCCTTTGCATGCTTCTTAAATTCTGCAATCGTCACATCCAACCAGATCGGCTTGCTGAGATCAAACTCATAGCAGATTTCCTCCAGCGCATTGAAAATTTTATGTGTGCGTGTCTCATCCGAATCATCGCAGATCACCGTGTCCCGCAGCATCCGGTTGTCTTTAAATTCTTTTGCCCATAATCGAAACATTGTTTTTCTCCTTTTTTAGTCTATTCTCAATATCACTCTTCATAGTGTCCTCTGCATGATATGACTTTTATATTTTGTAATTCATCTATCTGATAAACAAGCCTGTTAGCTTCATCCATTCTCTGATTCCATTTCTGTTAATTCTTCCAATGAAAATGACATTGTTTTTCCTGCATTTAATTCCTCCAAACTTTTGTCAATACGTGTAAGATACTCTACATTTCGTTTTATTCTCATCATTTCATTATACTCTGTTTCTGAAATCATTACGATATTTTCATTCTTAGGACGTGAGATAATCAATGTCTCACCGCTGAAAACCTTATCACACCACTCTTTAAAATGCCCTCTTACATCCATACTTTTCACCGCCAACATAATTCCACCTCATTTCCGTACATAAAATCGTACGCTTTTTCATATTTATATTCTATGACTTTAGAATACTCATGTCAACCACTTTCATACCATCGGTTTTCTTTATCCACAGTGCTTGAAAATCCATACCTATATACGCTATAATCAAAATCCAAAGAAAGGGCTGTCGGTTAATGCCAATTTTTAGGCTCTAAATCTTAAAATACAAATCTCCTGTAGTAATCAGTGTTTTGACACCTGATCTTCTACAGGAGATTTGTATTTTTTCTTTTCGATGTATATTCTAACTCCTCCATCACTTTTTTCAGGGTATAGACTGGATCATCGTCAGGTAAACTCAATGGGAAAGTTTTGGGGGCAGATGCTTGTCCGCTGCCCTCTCTTCTCCCATCTCTCGGATCATTTGTGCAATAACATCTTCCTCTTCTTCAAGTTCCTCTGAAATCTCAGAAACAGATTTTCCTTTTACCAGTTTCTTTTGAATCTGCATTCTAAGAAGCTCAATTTTCCCTTCGAATTTTCCCTCTTCTCTCCCTTGTACTCGTCCTTCTTCTCGTCCCTCTTCTCTTCCAACCTCTCTGCCCTCTTCCCAGGACGCTTCCCGCTCCTGTCGCATATGCTTTTCCTCATCGTATTCATAAATACTCACTTGTTTCGCCTCCGCTCTGTTTTGTTTCAAAAACTCTGCCATGATCCCTTCCTGAATACACTCACTGATTGCCTGTTCCACTGCTTCTTCCACCGGCTTTACCTGGGCGTACTCCCGCACTCTTGCTGTATATTCTGAGTAATCCTTCAGAGATTTGCACATTCCCTTCAACTTTTCATTATGCCCGCGGTTAATGTTCAGCATCACCGCAGTCAGCTCCAATGCCGGATGTTCTTCTTTGACGCAATACGCATCAGACAATCTTAAAATTTTTCGATCCGGCTGTTCCTGACTTCCATTGTAAAAAATCACAAACTGCGGGGTCGGGATCTGAATCCTTTTCGTACCATACAGGTTTTCATCTTTCGCTCAAACCTCTCTGCTGTTTTAGATTGAAATCAAAGCATAGAGATCTTCCGATATGCTATAAGAATAAAAGATGCGGTATCGTTCCGCTTAGAAAACCAGAATTTTATGCTTTTCTGCATTATAGCACGATTGACCAAAAAGAACAAGCTACTGTAAAATCCATACATAACGGATTTACAGCAACTTGTTCTTTTTTATTTTACGATCTTATAATATTCTCTTGACGTGATTGCAAAGACTATCACATAGAATACTGCAAAGACTGCTGATACTCCAATTGTGCACATCATGGATAAATGTGTATCTGACAGATTAAACACAAGAAGGAGCTTTGTAATCGGTTTAAATGCCACTGTCACATGCAGGATCGCCATAAGAAGCGGAACAAAGAATACTGTCAAAATCTGGCTGTGAATCGATCCTTTGACTTCTTTCTTACTCATTCCTACTTTCTGCATAATCTGATACCGGTCTTTGTCATCATAGCCTTCAGAAATCTGTTTGTAATAAATGATCAGACCGTCGCCATCAGGAACAAGAATCCTACAAAAATTCCAAGGAAGAAAAATCCGCCGTAAACGCCATAAAATTCCTGTGCATAAGCTTCTCTGTATTCTACATAGCATGACTGCACCTCGCCGCTTGTCTCCATCCGCGCTTTCATGGATTCCAGAGCTTCACTTTTTGCAGTGTCATTTCCCTTCATATCAAAATTCAACAGATACTGCATCGTGATCGGAATTTTGGTCGGACCATAGAGCTGTATCACATGCTCTACAGCTGCATCATCCGCCATTACCAGATAAATATTCTTTGTCACATCTGCCTCTTTCTTTTTCTGCAGATTGGATTCCTTCAAGTTTTCTTTTACATGATAATTCTCTTTACCTAACACGATTTCTCCGCTGTCAAACTCTTCATCCGGGAAATAGGTCAGCACTTCATCCGGAGCAAGTGAAATATCGGTTCCTTCCAGTGCATTATAATCTGCCAATGGAATCACATACAAGCTGCGCATCGCATCTGCATCATATCCACTTCCTGAATCCGTATCAAACTTGAGCTGATTGTCATATTTCATGGCGCTCAGCGGCACATACCGGTATTTTTGTTCATGAATAATCTCCAGCCCCCGGCTTTGCGTCTCTTCCTGCACGATCCGCTCCATCGCTTGTATATTTTCCGGAGTTGTTTCATCAGATGTTGCGGAAAATTCAGTCTTAAAACGTGTATTCATTATATTTTCCTGCCCGATATACAAGGATGCTGTCGCAGAAATCAATACCAGTACAATGGTACTCATAATACAGATATTTGCCAGTCCTACTGCATTTTGTTTCATTCGATAGATCAGACCTGACACTGAAACAAAATGTTTTGTCTTATAATAATAGGCTTTATTTTTCTTCAATAATTTTAACAGCGCTACACTTCCCGCTGTAAACAGAGCGTAGGTTCCGAAAATAACCAGAATTACTGCAATAAAAAATTTTGTGATCGCACTAAGCGGTGACTCTGTCGTCTGTGCAATATAATATCCGCTTCCCAACAAAAGAATTCCGATCACTGCGATCAGCCAGTTTGCTTTTGGTTCTTTTTCTCCTTTTTTCCCTCCCTGCAGAAGTTCCACCGGATTGACTCTCTGCACCTGGAAAATGTTCCAGATCAGAATCACAAGAAAGATAGCTCCAAATAGACCGGCACTGATCAAAATAGCCTCCGGTTCCACAGAAAACTGAAATGCAACATCAAACCGGATCAATTTCAGGAGTACCAGAAAGATGAGGCGTCCGAATACGATTCCTGCCAGGATTCCTCCAAGGATACCTGCGCCCGCAGTATAGATGCTCTCCCAGACCATCATCTTTGTCAGGTTCGTCTTATCCATTCCAAGCACCTGATACAATCCCATCTCTTTTTTTCTCTGACGAACCAGAAAACTGTTCGTATAAAAGAGAAAGATTGCCGAAAAACCACCTGTGATCGTAACTGCAAAATTCAGGATCAGACGCAGCTGGGATGCACCGGGCATGGTATCCAGCGCCGAATTGGTGGAGACTAACAAGAGATCATAAAACATCATGACAGTCAAAATGCAGGTCAGAAGATACGGAAAATACGTCTTTCCGTTTTTCTTAATGTTGGTCGCAGCCAGCTTTGGATACAATACATTACGCATTGTCCTCACCTCCCGTTGTCAGCGCAGTCAGTGTTGCGGATATTTTTTCATACAATTCTTCATTGCTCATATTGCCGCGGTACAACTGATGGAACACTTCTCCGTCCTTGATGAACAGAACTCTGTTTGCCGTACTCGCTGCCTTCACACTGTGCGTCACCATCAGGATGGTCTGTCCCTGCTGATTGATCTCCTTAAACAAGCGAAGCAGTTCATCTGCAGCCCGCGAATCCAACGCTCCTGTCGGCTCATCTGCAAGGATCAGCTTGGGCTGCGTGATCAGCGCTCTTGCCACTGCCGCCCTTTGTTTCTGACCGCCGGATACTTCATATGGAAACTTCTTCAAAAGTTGAGTGATTCCAAGCTGCTGTGCAATTGGTTTGAGTTTCTGACTCATCTCCGGATACTTTTTGCCGGAAAGTACCATCGGAAGATAGATATTGTCCTCCAGAGAAAATGTATCCAGAAGATTGAAATCCTGAAATACAAATCCCAGATTCTGCCGGCGAAATGCTGCCATTTCTTTATTGCGGATCTCTCCCAGATCTCTTCCTTTCAGGTACACCTTCCCGGATGTTGGTTTATCCAGCGCTGCCAGAATATTTAAAAGTGTTGTCTTTCCGGATCCGACTCTCCCATGATCGCTACATATTCTTTCTCCTCCACCGAAAAGTTCACATTGGAAAGCGCCTGTACCTGATTTCCTCCAAATCGTGTGGTATATATTTTTTTCAGATTCTTTACTTCCAGTAATGTCATCGTCATTCCTTCCTTTCATTTCTCCCGTTTTCTTACTTCTCGTTTATTATAACTGGAACACAGAAGCTTGTTCCATTGATTCACATTACAAATCACAACTGTTGTCTTACGTTTTTGTAAGGTTTGGCTTTCCGGCAGATAAAACATTGCCACATCTCATCCGCAATGTTACAATTAGTATCAGTTTGAATACAAAGGAGTTTTCAGATATGAAACAAGAACGATGGAAATCTATTTTAAAACCTCTGACCATTCTTCCGGTCATTGTCATGCTCTGTACCATCTTTGGATTTTCCAATCAGAACGGAACAACTTCCGGTGGATTGAGCCAAAAAGTAAGCAGGCAGATCGTCACTGTCTGTGATACCCTCTTTCATCAGGACTTGGCGGAAGAGACAATCGAACATTATACCGAAAAAATCGAATATCCTCTGCGCAAAGCAGCCCACGCCACGGAATACCTGATCCTGACTCTGCTGGCTGCCCTGCCGCTTTATACCTATGGTCTTCGTGGAAAAAAACTGCTTTTGGCTCTATTTTTATTCTGTGTCATCTGCGCATCCGGGGACGAATTCCACCAGTCCTTTATTCCCGGCAGGTCTCCCCAGATTACAGATGTATTTGTAGACAGCATCGGAATCCTGACAGGATGCGGCATCACATACCTTGTATTACGTAATCGCCCGTCCGATACGGCTTCTTCGAAGAAGCGTAATACACAGAAAGGATAGACCTCCGATTCCGGCAATCAGGACCGGCACTGCAATCCACGCAGATACAGCAGCCGGTTCTGCATATTTTTTATATCCATCCAGAAAAAGAATGTGGATCAGATAGATCCCAAACGAACATCCGCAACCGATATCAAGAAGTCTTCTTGTCCTTTCTTTCAGACGGATCTCACAGTCCTGCCAGCGAATAAGAATCATAAAAAATGCAGCGCCTGCAAGTACGATGAGCGGACATCCGTATTCCAGAACCCGTTCATAATGCTCCCCTGACCGCTGTGTGATAAAGACTGTCAGAGCAAACACGCCGGTCATACAGCCGATAAAAATTGCAGCTGCCCATTTCTGACTGATTCGGATATATCTCCGGTACTTATAAATAAAATGCCCGATAAAAATATAAAGCATATACACCTTGTCTCCGATCAGCGGCAAATCATAATACGCTTCCCCATTTTGCAGGGAAACCACATAGTTAAAGACTACGGAAGCGCTGCAGACAACAAGCAGAGCTCTCTCCAGTTTCCGCTCATTCCTTTGCACATGACCTGAAAAAACGGCAATACCATATAAATTGGGATCATCGCATAAAGATACCACAAATGAGGTTCTGTCGGTACATACAGAATCTCTTTCAGATCATATTCTGTCTTCATAAAAGCACGATTCCAGATATAGTACACTACACTCCATACTACCAGTGCGATCAAAAAACGAAGCAGTCTCTCCCCGTGTTTTTTCAACGGTTCTTCTCTTCCCAGAAGCAATGCTCCGGAGATCATAAAAAAACAGGGAACACTTACTCTCGCCAGTGTATCCAGTAAAAGTGCAAACAAATACTCACTCTGTGTAATTTCTCCATATGCCCTACAAAAATAATTGGTCACATGGATCACAATCACAAAAATGCAGGAAATCATCCGTATGATCTCCAGATTATAATTTCGTCTCATTTATCTTCTCTTTTCGTCTTTCTCTTTTGTATCCGGTTCTTTTTTCATCAGACTTGCCTTAATGACAGTCCCTTTTCCAAAACGGGCATCCAGCTTCTCCATCGCATCTTTTAATTTCTGATGCTTCTCATCCAAAGGCTTGGGGATCTCAATATCAAAAATAGATAGCTGCATAGGCTCTTTTTCATCCACCAGTTTTGCCGTCCGGATTCCAAGCAGGCGGACCGGTTCACCTGTCCATACTTCTTCAAACAGTTCACAGGCACTCTCGTAAAGAACATTCTGATCCGATGTCGGCCGCATCAGCTGTTTCTGATGCGAAATCTTTCGGAAATCATAATATTTGATTTCCATACTGACCATGGATGCTTTCTGACCGGCTTTTTTCAGCCTTTCACCAACACTCGCTGCCAGATGTGCAAAGACCGGACGGATTTCTTCCAGTGTTTCTGCATCCTTTGACAATGTCGTAGAATTTCCAACCCCTTTTGCTTCTGCCTGCTGTGACTGTACACTGGAATGATCGATTCCGTTTGCAAACTCCCAGAGCATCTGTCCATGGCTCTTCAAATGCAGCGTGATCAGTCTGGGATCTGCCTGTGCCAGATCTCCAATCGTCAGAATTTCCAGCTTTTTCAGGATCTCCACACTGGAATGCCCTGCCATATACAGTTCTCCAATCGGAAGAGGCCACATTTTTACACGGATTTCTTCCGGAAACAAGGTATGTACCTTGTCGGGCTTTTCAAAATCCGAAGCCATCTTTGCCAGCAGCTTATTCGAAGAAATTCCCACATTGACCGTAAAACCGAACTTCTCCCGAACTCCGTTCTTGATCAACATAGCCGCATCAACCGGGGAACAGAAACCTTCCATCGCCCGTGTCATATCCACATAGCACTCATCCACACTGACCTGTTCGATTTCTTTCGTAAATGTCCGAAGATAGTCCATCAGCATCCGGCTTTTTTCCCGGTACATCTTATGATCCGGCGGTTCCATCACCAGATTCGGACACTTACGAAAGGCATTCGCAACAGGTTCCCCTGTGCGGATGCCATATCTTTTTGCCGGAATTGACTTTGCGAGAACAACCCCATGACGGGATTTCTGATCTCCGCCGATGATCGACGGGATCATACGCAAATCTGTTCCGGCACCATTTTTTAATTGTTCGACTGCAGTCCAGCTTAAATAAGCCGAGTTGACATCTATATGGAAAATAACGGGTGTCATGCGACGATCTGTCCTTTCACTTTTGCCTCTAATTTTCCGTCAACAACATCAATCTCAATCCGATCTCCTCTGCCCACATTTCCTGCAAGGATCAGTTTTGCTGCCAGCGTCTCCACATTCTTCTGGAGATATCTCTTCAGCGGTCTTGCTCCGTACATCGGATCATATCCGCCTTCCACTACGAAATTCTTCGCAGCATCCGTCAGCTCAATGGAGAGTTCTTTGTCTACCAGACGCTTGTTGACATCTTTTACTAACAAATCAATGATGGCATGAATATTGGATTTCGTCAATGGTTTAAACATAATTATTTCATCCAGCCGGTTCAAAAATTCCGGTCTGAAATGTGCTCTTAAGTCATTCATGACCAGATTCTGGTTTGATTCTTCGATCGTGCCGTCTTCCCGGATTCCTTCCAGAAGATAATTCGCCCCGATATTGGAAGTCATGATCAGGATCGTATTCTTAAAGTCTACGGTTCTGCCTGTGAATCCGTAATCCTTCCGTCATCCAGCACCTGAAGCAGGACATTGAATACATCCGGATGGGCTTTCTCGATCTCATCAAATAATACAACAGAATACGGTTTTCTTCTGACTGCCTCTGTGAGCTGTCCGCCTTCGTCATATCCGACATATCCCGGAGGCGCTCCGATCAGTCTGGACACGGAATACTTCTCCATGTATTCACTCATATCAATGCGGACCATGTTATTCTCATCGTCAAACAGACTCTGAGCAAGTGCCTTGGCAAGTTCTGTCTTTCCAACTCCGGTAGGTCCCAGGAATAAGAAGGAACCAATCGGTTTGGTCGGATCTTTGATTCCGGCTTTGGAACGGATAATCGCTTCTGTTACCAGCTCCACTCCTTCGTCCTGTCCGATGACTCTTCGGTGCAGCTCGTCTCCCAGATGCAGCGTCTTACTTCTCTCACTCTCATTGAGTTTTGCCACCGGAATTCCTGTCCACCGGGAAATGATTCTTGCAATCTCCTCATCTGTCACAGCCTCATGCACCAGAGAAAGATCTTTTGCCTTTACCTTTTCTTCCTCTTCCTCCAGCTGTTTCTGCAGCTGCGGAAGTCTTCCGTACTGCAATTCCGCCGCTTTGTTCAGATCGTATTCCCGCTGCGCTTTCTGGATCTCTTTATTGACCTGCTCGATCTCTTCTCTGACCTTCTGTACCCGCTCTACAGATGTCTTTTCATTCTCCACTGTACTTTCTTGCCTGCATATTCTTCTTTTAGTCCTGCCAGCTCTTCCTGCAGATGTTCCAGACGCTCTCTGCTCAAACGGTCCTCTTCCTTTTTCAGTGCCTCTTCTTCAATCTCCAGCTGCATCACACGTCTCTCAGCTCGTCCAGCTCTGTCGGCATGGAATCCAGCTCTGTCTTGATCAGCGCACAGGCTTCATCCACCAGATCAATGGCCTTATCCGGCAGGAAACGGTCAGAAATATATCGATTCGACAAGGTTGCTGCTGCCACAAGCGCACTGTCTGTGATCTTCACTCCGTGGAAGACTTCATAACGCTCTTTGAGTCCTCTTAAAATAGAAATCGCATCTTCCACACTCGGCTCTTCCACCATAACCGGCTGGAAACGTCTCTCCAGAGCCGCATCTTTCTCAATATACTGGCGATACTCATCCAGTGTCGTCGCACCGATACAGTGCAGCTCGCCTCTTGCCAGCATTGGCTTTAACATATTTCCCGCATCCATGGCACCATCTGTCTTACCTGCTCCCACAATGGTATGCAATTCGTCAATAAAGAGAATGATCTTGCCGTCACTGTTCTTCACTTCTTCCAGAACGGCTTTCAGACGCTCTTCAAATTCTCCTCTGTATTTTGCTCCTGCAACCAGAGCTCCCATATCCAATGCAAAGATCGTCTTATCTTTCAGTCCCTCCGGCACATCCCCGCTGACGATCCGCTGTGCCAGCCCTTCTACGGCTGCCGTTTTACCGACCCCGGGCTCTCCGATCAGGACCGGATTATTCTTTGTCTTACGCGACAGGATCCGGATCACATTTCGAATCTCTTCGTCACGTCCAATGACTGGATCCAGCTTCTGATCTCTTGCCCGCTCCACCAGATCCTGTCCATATTTGTTCAATGTATCATAAGTCGCTTCCGGATTATCACTGGTCACTCTCTGATTTCCACGCACAGTAGAAAGTGCATGCAGAAAACCTTCCCGACTGATTCCAAACTCACGAAATAACGGCTTTAAATCTCTGCTTGCATATTTCAGTAAAGAAAGGAAAATATGCTCTACAGAAACATACTCATCACCCATCTGCTTTGCTTCATCCTCTGCATGGATCAGTGCATTGTTCAAATCCTGACCGACAAACACCTGCCCGCCCTGTACTTTCGGACGCTTATTCAAAAGCTCTTCTACTCTGTTAATAAACAGAGGACCCTGAATGCTCATCTTTTCCAACAATTTTAAGATCAGACTGTCATCCTGCGTGATCAATGCGTATAATAAATGCTCCTGCGCAAGCTCCTGATTGCCATAATCATACGCAATCTTTTCACAATTCTGCACTGCCTGCATTGAATTCTGTGTAAATTTATTTATATTCATAGCAACTCCTCCTCACTACTTGTTTCATTGTTCTACACGTAATATAGCATTCATTATTAGCCACGTCAAGAGATGAGTGCTAATATTTTTTATATTTTTTTGCAAACCCTTTAAAATCAATGGTTTGCAGTATCTTATTTCTTTTGAAATTGTGATTTTTTCGATTTTGACACCAATTTGACACCAATTTTTGTTTTTCTGGTGTCAAGCGTTTAACGCCATGCTATCCAGTCTTGCAACCTCTTTTTCAATCCTTGTCAGCTCTCCAATATGGTTGTACACTTCCATTGTTACATCTATATGGGCGTGTCCCATAATATATTGAAGAACCTTTACGTCCATACGGCACTCTGCTATTCTAGTGCAAGCGGTATGTCGCATGACATGAGCTGAAAACTTTGGTAACAGCTCCGCTTTCCTATGCTCTTTTTTTGCCCGTTCTACTTCGACTTTGTTATATGCGTCTACAATGTTGTACAGAACATTATTTACAGCATTTGGCATAAGCGGTCTGCCCGATTTTGCAGTAAAGACAAAACCCGAATATCCGTCCACCTCAATGCTCTTATCCTTTGCAAGCATAAAATTGATTTTCCCTTGTTCCTCAAAGGCTTTTACAACCTCTTGTGTCATAGGTATAATACGAATACCCGACTCCGTTTTCGGTGTAGAGATATGGAACTTGCAACCGTCGCCTAAATTCTTATATATGAGCTGGTGGTCTACATTAACCGTTTTTGCCTTGATGTTTATATCTTTCCATGTAAGACCAATCAACTCCCCACACCTTAATCCCATACCAATCATTATGGTAAACATAGGATAATATGTGTTATAGACATTGTTCTGTTTTACAAACTCCATAAACTTTTCTTGTTGAGAAACTGTTAAGGCTTCTTTTTCCCCTACTGGTTTTCCATAATCGCTAATGGAACTCTTTGCAGGGTTCTTTCGGATAATATCATCATCAACAGCCATTTCTAATGCAGGATAAAGCAGGTTATGAATATACTTGATTCCTCACAGGCTGGTTCAGGAGGCTGCTGAGAAATGCGTAGAAGCCAATGCCTGCAAGTATTCTTATTTCAAGAAAGTACTTGGCATGGTCCAGGATAATCATTCCGGCAACGGTATAAACGGAACCGGAAAACTTCCTTCCCATACAAACATCCGTGGAAAGGAGGCATACAAATGTTGTGGTCAAGCATTTTTGTAACACTTATGGCTAATAAAATCGGTGGATTGCAGTTTGGAATCTATCGGAACTGTCAGATTTCATCAAGGGTGTTTCACACCGCTGTCGCAGCTTTGCCCTTGAC